>Ga0255356_1002400_pt1 | contig 10798 bp, 2 predicted proteins | sample HBST100metaG_FD_189944 | JGI IMG/M metagenome (GOLD analysis project Ga0255356, IMG submission 189944) | Peat soil microbial communities from Stordalen Mire, Sweden - H.B.S.T100 | ecosystem: Environmental > Terrestrial > Soil > Wetlands > Peat | place: Sweden: Norrbotten County, Stordalen Mire... | reverse complement strand
TCGTACCACTGACTTCGACCGTGCGAAAGCCCATCTCATCTTGCAGCGTATCTTCGCCGGAATGCAGCACGACTTGATACAACTTGGGATGCTCGGGGGACCAGAACTGCATCCCGGCAACATTCAGTTTGATCGCTGCGCGACCTTGGCTGTCAACAGTAGCATCAGTTTTCAGTTTGAGCTCTGGAATGGCGACGCTTACGCTGGCGCCGGGAACTGCGTCTTGAATATGCACCCAGCCTTCGACCGCTGTGCGGCCATGATTCAGGTGCAGGTCATAGTCGTCGATGAACCTCTCCGGCACATCCACGAGCGACACATCGCGGGTGAGTCCGCCGTAGTTGAACCAATCCGTATTCAGGGTCGGAACGCCGTCCGCCTGCCGCGTATCGTCTACCGCGACCACCGCGAAGTTTTTCCCGAGATGCAGGAGTTTGGTGACTTCACAATCGAATGGAGTGAAGCCGCCTTCGTGCTGGCATACCTGACTTCCGTTGACCCAAAGAATCGCTGTGTAGTTCGCCGCGCCAATATGGAAAAAAGTGCGGTGATGCTCACGAGGCTGGTAGTCGAAGTCGCGCTGATACCAGAGCAGCCCTTCGTAGTAGTAGAGCAACTCGCGCTGCGAGTTCCAGTCGCCGGGCACCTTCAGCGTTGGCGATTTGCTGAAGTCATATTCCAAGAGCTTATTGCTCCCAGGGCGTGGAACCTCGTTCAAAAAGTATCCATCGTTGCGGATTTTATGATGGAAGGTGTACAGGCCGTCAGAATACGGATCGATTATCACGTGCCAATCGCCATTTAGACTGATGTTTTGGCGGTGGTCCACGTCGACCAGAATTGTGGGGCTTGACTGCGCATTTGCCTGAATACTTCCCAATATGCAAAGAACAGTGATTGCGAGAAAACAACGGTTCCAAATTGCAGATGTCACAAAAATATCCTCCGATTGCCGTGGAAAGAGGAACCGGCGGACGATTTCGTGCCCGCCGGTCCGGTGAAAGAACAACAATGAGTTAGAAGGTGATCTTTCCACCGATCTGCATCTGGCGAGGAGGATTGAACGAACTTATCTGTCCATTGCTGCTGCCGCCGGCAGTGGTGTTTGGATTTCCCTTGTTTGCCCTGTTGAAGACATTGAAGGCATCAGCCTGGAACATGAAGTTTGCGCCTCTCCACAAGCCAAAGTTTTTCCTTACGGAAACGTCTGTGGCCAGGTAGCCGGGTCCCACGATATTGCCGATTGGAGCAGTGCCCACGGAAGTCGTGTTGCCTACAGCATAGGCGCCTGGGTCGAAGTAGCAGATCTTTCCTGCTGGGCAAGCTGCATGGGATGAGGGCACCGTAGCCAAATTCGCCCTGCGAGAGTACGAAGAGCTTCCACCAAGAGCGCCAATTGCAACAGTGGCGGTTTCCGTCAAATACTGGCCTGATTGGTCGTGGGTGACTCCGCTCAAACTCCATCCGCCGAAAGCATATGCTAGAGCGTTGTGCTGATTATTGAAGAGTGGATCGGTAAGAGTGTAGGTCGCCGAGGCAATTTGCCTGCGATCAAAGTTTGTGGGTCCGTTGTAGAATTTCTTCCACCGGACCGTTGTGCCGTTTGCCAACTGGCAGGTAAACGCGCACTCCGGATCGGGGTTGTCTGCCTCGCCGCTGATCTGGCTGAGCACCTTGGAGTAGGTGTAGCTGAAGCTCAGCGTCAATATGCCGCGACGTTTTTCCGCTGTAAATTGCAAGCCGTTGTAATCGCTGGTGGCGTCTCCTGTGAACTGAGTGATGTTCTGGTAACCAAGATAGGGACGCACCGTGTCGATATTCGCTGATCCCGCTGCAATAGCGGTAGCGAAGGAGGGAACGTTGATGTTGGGCTGGCGCAGCAGGTGGCGTCCCATGTTGCCGACATACGCCAACTGCAACTGCACGCCGTAGAGAGTTTCGTTCTGCACGCTCAGGCTGTATTGCGCGGTGCGCGAGACTCTGAGGTTTGGATCGAGTGAACTCATGCCAAAGAGGGTCGGTCTTGCGCCGCCAGCACCTGCAGGATTGGCGAGCAGTCCGTTGTTGAAGGACGCTTGAAGCAGGAACGGAACGAGTCCCGGCTGGCCGAAGATGATGTTGCCTTCCGGCTTGTCAAAGAAGAGACCGGCACCTGCGCGAATTGAAGTTTTAGGGTTCAAAGAGTAGGCAAGTCCAACACGTGGTGCAAAGAGCCCCTCGGCGTTAAAGAAGCCTCTTTGAGCCGTTGCCGGAACCACGGTGACAAAGGCCGAGCTCCCTCCAGGCACGCGCGCTAACTGATTCGCTGGTACCGCGCCGGGACGAACCAAGCCATCGATGACAAAGCCCGTGGTCACACCCTGAATAACGGGAATATCCTGAAGGCCGCCTACGGGATAACTGGTGCCGTTGAGGATGGTGATAGACGTGGGAGCGTTCGCGGCGGTGTACTTGCTGGGATCGAAGTTGACCATGTTGTTCTGCTGAGAATAGGTGGGCGTTGTGTGCTCGTAGCGAACACCTAGCTCAAAGCTCAACTTCGAATTGACCTTCCAGTTGTCCACAACAAAGCCTGAGAGGTTGTTGAACCGGAAGAACCCGATGGGATTAGCCGAATTCTGTGTAAAGCTCTGGAAGTTGCCCATCAAAGCATCGGCAAATGGGACACCAGAACCGTTGGTGTTGCCGGATTCTTGGAAATTGATTTGGCCGAGGCCATTGCTCGGCCGGGAGTCCTGATCCTTGCGGTTGCGGGCGAACATCGCGCCGAACTTGAAGGTGTGGTGCCCCTTCTCCCAAGTCAGGGTATCGGTACCCGTGATGTCGGTGGTTGGAGCCATCAGTGAAAAGGCAGGTCCGGTGAACTGCGCCGGTGTGGCTGTCGGATTATTGGCCGAGTTTGTCATGCCGCTATTGCTAAACGTCACATAGGGAATACCGTTAGGATACGTTTCCGTGGCTGGCGCAACGGTGAAGGGCAACGGGAACTGGAAGCCGTAGGTGGACCTTTGCCAAGTGCTTCCTTCGGGCGGTATGCGCTGCTTGTTCCATGAAGCGTTGCCCTTTGCCTCGTTGATCATGTGCGACGAGATTGTCCAAATGTGCCCGAGCTGATAGCTGTATCCGGGCCGGATGCGGGTGGTCGGTGTCGTTGGCAAGCCGGCAGTGCTGCTGGAGTAGGGGCTGAATGTGCCGAAGGCATCGATGAGGTTCAGGTTGTCATGGATGTAGCGGAAATACACAGCGTGCTGCGGCGTGGGATGATAGTCGATGCGGATAATGTCTTCCCGCCAACGCTGGGGATCGGCCACTGCGAAAGTGGCGTTGTTGGCAGACGGTGTTGTGCTGATCGGCGCATTTGAAGTCAATGCTGACATGACCGTATAGACTTTGGCAATTGCTGCGCCATCCGTGGTGATGCAGGCAGCAGGAATGACGTTGCCCGGGAATTGGGCGCCAACGCCGACGCCAGCGGCGCTTGTGCAGGTAGCGGGCGCATTGGCTGGCATCAGGACATTAAGGCCGGTCAAATCGCTGAAGTCTCCAGCCAGCTCCTTGGCCGTTGGAACCGTCAGCTGCGCGGGGTTGTTAGCGATGAAGAGCCTCTTCCATTCCTGACCGCCAAAGAAGAAGAGCTTATTCTTCAGGATCGGACCGCCTACATCCCATCCATAGTCGTTGTAGCGCAGCGGCGGCCTAACCGACTTGGGATTGGCACTGTAGGAGAGCTTGTTCGTGGGAGAGGTGGCGTCGAAGTAATCGTTGCGGTCGAATTCAAACGCGCCGCCGTGGAATTCGGCGCCGCCGCTCTTGGTGACGACGTTGACCGAAGCGGCGGCATTGCGCCCGTACTCGGCAGAGAAGTTGGAGGCCTGCACCGACACCTGGCTGATGAAATCGATGCCGACGTTGTTCAACTGGGTCCCATTGGAACCGGAGTCGTTGTTGTAGCCGCCGTCAATGGTGAACAGATTCTGGTCTTCACGCATGCCGTTGATGGCCGCCGCTGCCGTTGACATTCCCGTGGTGAACGAGGATTGGTCAAACTGTGTGACCGCCGCGCCGGCGATCATCGTGGTGAGCTGGACGAAGTTGCGTTCATTCAATGCAAGATCCTGCACTTGCTGAGAATCCACAATTTGCGACATCTCGGCGGACTGTGTATTGATGGTTTGGCCGGTGGACTCGACGGTTACTTCCTCGCTGGCCGCGCCTACCTGCAGGGTGAGGTCCGCGGTCGCGTGTGCTCCGGCATTCACATCGATGCCGGTGAGTAACAGCGCCTTGAACCCTTTCTTCTCTCCCTTGACGGTATACCGCCCTACCGACAACTCGGGAGCCGTATAGAACCCCATGGTATCTGTAACGACGACGCGCGACAGCTTTGTCGCCTCATCTTGGATGGTGACTTTGGCGCCCGTAATAAGTGCTCCCGTCGAGTCGGTTACCCTTCCCGATAGAACACCAAATATATTGCCTTGGGCCCAAATATAGGGTGCGAAGAAGAACATGGCTAACAGAACCAGCGTGCTGGCCCGGTGTTTCAACAAGAACTTCATTCGAAGCCTCCTGAATATTGCCGTATCTTGATCGAATCGCCTCCCGCTACTCTGTGGCGCGTTCCCATTTTCCGCCTCAATCAACTGCGATGCGGAATACTGAGCTTCTGGGGTTTGAATCGTCGAGAGCAAGCCTAGCAACCCATTTCCGAAGTTGTCATGTAAATTAGAAGTGAAAAAATCGGGGTCAACGTGAATTTTTTCTGAAGCCCAGAACATATTGAAAGATATGGGGCAAATGATGGTTTTGAGGTATATTTTCCGAACTGTTAATATTGTTAAATTTTCGACGATCGTGTTGTTAATGAAGGAGTTAGAGATATGCATGCCACTTGCACCCAACGTTAAAATGTGGCTTTAGGTTTGGCCCGGAGCGGGGGGCAGTTGCCTGATCAGGGGGAATGTAATTCAACTTTCAACGATGACCGGGACGCCCTCCGCAGAGCGTGGCCATCCCGCACGCGAGACTGCGCAGCGGATCCTCAACAGGATGAATGGCCATTGCCAGTATCGAACCAGCTCTCGATCAGCGCGAAGGTTCAGGAAGAATTTCGATCGCGTTGACCAATGGGTAGTTGACCACAGGTATGAATGAGAGTTCGATCTTGCCTTGGGTACTCGCCGGAATATTGTCAAATGTCTTTGCGACGGGGTTGGTTCCACCCTCGGCCATGATGTCGAAGTTTTCCAAAATCATTCTCCCGTTGCAAGAGACATCGAATATCCGGCTGCCGGGTCCTCCGTTTCCCCAATTGTGTTTGCCAAACCATGGCTCGGAGAAAAACAACGTGACACGATACGTTCCTGGTGAAGCGACAGGGATGTCATAGCGGAATCGCCCAATTCGATGGTTACTATATATGCCGCGATTCGTGGTCATTGCTGATTCGGTAAGCAGACCTCTCCGACCTCCGCTGAAGTATCGATCGGAGAGCCATAGCTGATTGGCGGAGTCTGTGATTGAAAAGGGACTTGTAGCGATTCGAACCGGCAATAGTTTTCCGGAGTCCGCAGGCAGAATCTCGACCGCATTGAGCAAAGAAACTTCGCTTGTGTAGTCCAGATGGATGGCACCATCGTTTTCGGGACGAATTCCTGTTCGAACGTAGGACGTCGCAATGCCATCTCCGCCTGCATTGTCGACCACATCGAAGTTGATATCAGTCCCCGCATTGATTGAGAGGATGACGGGGTGAGTTGCCGTTTGCATATCAGAGGTCTCCGCAAAGTGGAAGTGAATCTCGTACGCTCCCGGTTTGACAGGGAAGATGCAGTGGGCAATTCCACGTATGCCGCCTGAATAGAGGTAGGAATCCTCAGTCCCGACAATATTTTGGGCGGCCACTGTGATGTTTTCGCCGCCAGAGCAGTATTTGCCCGGCGTCCAGGTGTATCCGGAGTGATCGACATATGTCTTGCGGCCGGTTCCCATCAGGGCGCGGATTGTGTTCTTGGGTTGCGGCGGAGCCGCCGGCAAGCCCTGGTGCGCGGCCACCGCCGCCTTCGTTGCGTTTCGGTGCGCAAAGAGGAAGAAGCTGCACAACAGGGAAACCGCCGCCAAGAATGCGGCGGCCACAAACCATCGTGAGAGATGCTTATGCAGAGGCGAAACGGAGGGAAGATGGGCGTCAGGAAGAACGTTCTCCGGCACTGAAGAGGCTGGCGCTGGAGCGTCCTGCAAGTCCAGGGTGCGGCTCGCTCCTGTATGGATGAAGGACGGCATATAATGGCCCAGCGGGATCAGAATATGGACCGGCCGATTAACCCCGTCTGTCTGGTAGATCTCTTGCAGGCGCTTCCGAAGGGAATGTGCGGTTACCCGGACGATGGTATCGGTTTGTGGGTCGAAATCGTCGCGTCTCCCCAGCGCTTCGGCAGCGATTGTGTATTCCGTGGCTTGGTCATCCAAACCCAGGAAATGCTTCTCGCAGACAAAAGTGAGCATTCGGGCCAGATTGCTGGATCGGCCCAGTACCCCGGAGGTCAGCAGCCAATTCAGCTCATCTTTTTCAGCTTGAAGTCGATCGGGAGCCACCGGCGTCAGCACACAAATCTCCGATTTGACCGGAATATCCATTGTTCATTCCTGGCTATCACGCACTATACCACCATTGTCTCTGCTGGCGGTCTCTTTGCCTTCGTTCGAGGGTCAAAGCCAGGAGCGTGCGGCGGGGCCATTGCCGGGAACAGAAAGCAAAAAGTGCCCAATCGCGATACGGTTTCTCCGTCAATCGACGGGCGCCAGCGGCTGGCGCAGATGGAGCCGACAATTGTCAGCGCGCAACTCCAATATCCCGATACCGGGTAACGGCATAGAACATATCGAGAAAATTGGATGGCTGGTCTTCGATAGGATCTGGCTCGATCTGTCGGCTCAGATTGCGACATCCATCTGGGGGCTGCGTCTGTTTGCTATTTGCTTGATCCAGGTGTATCTCAACCCATAGGTTGTGAAACACACCTGGATCAAGCAAAAGGCGAGGCTACCACCGGAAAGCCGACTGGTTTGGCGAATGCAACGGCGTATATCGGTACAGACCTTTAAACCTTCTCCTTTCTACTATGCCATCGCTAATGAAAGACGGAGCCATTGCGAAGCGCTGTACACCCGTACCATCCTCTTCTTATGCCACCTCGTTTACTTTTTTCTTTAATCGATTGTCACCGTCAGCGCGTTCGATGCCGGTGCCCCAGGATTGGTTGCCACCAGCGATCCGCTTCCCGTGCCCACCAGATCACTAGCCGGAATCGCAACCGTCACATGAGCCGCATCCACGATCGTGGTCGTCCGATAACTCCCATTCCACGTCACAGCCACGCCGGGAACAAAGTTCGAGCCCGTCAGGGTGAGCAGCATATTGCCCGCGCCGTGTGTAACCGACGTCAGCGAAGTGGACGTTAGGCTGGCTGCTGAATTGATCTCCAGCAACTTCGGCACCACAAATGCGCCACGCAGCAGGTAAATGTGCCCACTGCTGGTCAGTGCCGCCAGCCCATCTTGTCCCCAGCGAACCAGGTCGGGCACAGTGAACGACGTTGTCCCTTCGATGGTCGCAAAGTCCAGCGGCACCGATCCCGAGGGCATATACGTTGCACCGTCGTACGAAACGATGCTGTCCACCGTGGTCTCGTATGTACCATTCGCCTGTGAATTGATTGCGAAGAAAACGCGCCCAAGCGAAGTATCCGGCGCTACATTCTGCTGCCCGGAGTAGCCATAACCCGAAGAAATTGGGAACACGCCCAACTGAGTAGCCGGTGAAGTCGTATATTTCGCCACACCTCCTGAGATAGAAAACGCCTCCGTACCTGCCGTCTTAAAGCATCCAAAATGATTTAGTGTGGATTCGGAATACTGCGAGTAGTTGTAGTACTGGAACCCAGCAGCGGTCACAGTGTAGTGGTCGAAGGTGCTTCCACTCGTATCGGTATCGAAGGCCAGCAGATCACCGGCATCGGGGAACACAATACACGACCCGCTGTACGGCCCGGAAGCCTGCCCGCGGATTGCCGCCGTCTGGGTAGTGGGGTTGAAATCGAAAATTGCATTGCCGGCCCAGGATCCAAGGTCCAAAGCAACCGTATTTTCGGTTCCGGGTTGTGTTGCAATACCGCGCAATCCCTGGATTCCGCTCGCGGTTGGTATGGCGGGTACCGCATATGTGTACTCTGCTGTCTGCGTCAGCATATTGAAGACCGCAATGCTTTGGCTTCCAGTCAGAATCGTATAGAGCACCTGGCCATCCGACGTCAGCGCCATGTTTTCCGGCTGGCTGCCGATCGGCACTGGAGTTCCCACCGTCATCGTCTCCGGCGTGATCGCCACAAGCGAGTTCCCCGTCACCTCAGTGGATCCTGATCCGACGCTGGCCATGATTTTCCGCGAGTATGGGTCATACAAAATGTGGTTTACACCCAACGTAATCACGCTGAAGACCGACAGCGGCAACGCATTCGATGTTCCTCCACCCGGTGCCGGGTTGGTCACCGTAACCGCTGCCCATCCAAGGCTGGCCAGTTGCGCTTCCGGCACAGTCGCCGTGAGCGTAGTGCTGCTCGTGTAGCTGGTTGCCAACGCCTGTGTTCCCAGCATTACCGTTGACCCGCTGCTGAAGTCCGCGCCTGTCACCGTGATCACCGTATCACTGGCTCCCGATTGAATCGCCGCCGGGCTGATGGAAGTGAGCGCTGGCACCAAGTTATACGTTGAGCCTGTCACAGTTAGGGTCGAGGTGGCTTGGTTGTTGGCTGTGTTAGGGTCAGTCTCCGACCCGCTAACCTGAACGGTCATCGTTGCGGTTCCAGCACTCGTTTGTCGGACAACAAAGGTGATCGTCACATTGCCACCGTCGGCGATTCCGCTCAGGTTGCAAGAGACAGTGCCGCTCATCGAGCAAGTTCCCGAAGACGGCGTAACTGACAGCAGCACTCCCGACGATGGCAGTGATGCCGTCAGCGCCACGTTGGTTGACGCCGAAGGCCCGGCGTCACTAACGGTCGCCGTATACGTCGTGTTTGTTCCCGTCGTTGTTCCGCCGTTCGCCGCCAGCGTCACGCCCAAATCCGCTGAAACGCTCGACAGATCCTTGACCAGGTTGGAGCGCAGGCTGAATACTCCGAGAGGATTACGGAATGCCAAGCCGTTTGTCCCCCATCGCGTGAGCCGCGAGGCATAGGAGTAGGGAAAGTTGATCGTGCTCGGCGGGGCGGGCACGTTCACCGCGATGACGGCGCTGCCCGTCGAGGTGTAGTTGGAAAGGTTGAAGGTCTGGATCTGGTTGTAGGTTTCGTAGGCGTAGCTCTGCGAATTGTCGAGAACAAAGAGCAGGCCAAGCGTCGGATCGGCCACAGTCGTCCCTTGCGCCGCCGTGGTGCCTGTCTGGTAGAACGTTCCCAGCAGATCGCCGGATTCAGAATCGAAAGCTTTTCCGAAGTCGGTGTAGAGTATTCCGCCGGCAATCTGCATATCATTGCTGGCGTAGCTGGCGTAAGTGATGCCACTTGGTCCGGTCGCCAATGGCGTCAATCCCACGGAGCCGTACTGAAAGGTATTGTAAGTCGAGCCGCCGGCGTAGATCTCACTTCTAGTCCCATTTACGAGTAAGGCATTAGCCACGGTGTCGAAGGCTAGGATAGCGGCGCTGCCGCGCAGAATGCCGCTGTCATAGATGCCGATCGTGCCCTCGTAGAAATTGGATATCTCCGTAGCGACAACAGCGGAGTTCGGCGAACCCGGCAATGCTGCCAGCGCCAGCGCCGTCGGCGGGGGGTCGTACACGCCAGCGTTTCCGCCTAGGGAGAACTGTAATCCCGCAGTTCCTGTCGTCAGATTCACTTGGCGCACCGCTGAAGCACCATCCAGTCCTACCCACAGGATCGTTCCATCGGAGCTGATCGCGAGTTGATCTGGTTCGCTACCCACTGGAATTGGCGTTCCCAGCGCGCCTGTCTCTGGATCTACCGACATGACGGAGTTCCCATAGGGCGCTCCCGCCGCGCTGGGTACCGAGACGTAGAAGAGTCCATTCACCTGGTTATAGACCATGCTGTTGTTCATAATGCCGATATAGGCCGTGTACATCAGCGGCGCCGTAGTTCCTCCACCCGGCGCAGGCGTCGTCACAGTGAAATTCTTATTGCCGGGCAGTGTGATGCTCGAAGCTGGAATTGACACCGTAAGCTCCGTTGAGCTCACGTGGGTCGCCGCAATATTTGTCCCGTTCAGCGCCACCGTAGAGCTCGCCGTGAAACCCGTGCCATACAGCGCCACTGTCGTCGCCGTGTTGATCGGCCCCGCATTCGGTGAAATGGATGTCAGAGTCGGCGCGGGGGGATTTGTAATCGTCACCGTCAGTGCATTAGACAAGGCGGGAGTCGAGGTCGAGCTACTCACCGTAATGGTCGCTGTACCCGCCGATGCCAGAAGATTCGCAGGCACCCCGGCAGAAACGTAGTCGACTCCACTGCCAAGCATTCCAAAGCTCACCATCGAGAGTGGCGTGCCGTTCCACAGCACGCTGGAGGTCATAACATATTGGCCCGAATTAAGCTGTGTGTAGAGGCCGGAGCCATAAACATAAATGTACGACCCGCCCGATCCAGCCACGAACTGCGTTGGCGAAACCTGCGTAATTACCGGCGTCGGTGTCTGTGAGAGTATCTCAAGCGTTGCTACCAGAGAAGTTCCTCCGCCCGGTGTTGGGTTCACAACCGTCACAGGAAGAAACTGAGCCGTCGCC
>Ga0255356_1002399_pt1 | contig 10800 bp, 9 predicted proteins | sample HBST100metaG_FD_189944 | JGI IMG/M metagenome (GOLD analysis project Ga0255356, IMG submission 189944) | Peat soil microbial communities from Stordalen Mire, Sweden - H.B.S.T100 | ecosystem: Environmental > Terrestrial > Soil > Wetlands > Peat | place: Sweden: Norrbotten County, Stordalen Mire... | reverse complement strand
GTCGCGTGTCAAGACCCTCGACCCCCAAAAATCCCCATAACCAACCCCCAATCAACTACTTCCGTCGAAAAAATAGTTGGCATAGTAGTTTCCCTCCACCGCGTATAATTAAATCAGTAAGCAAAACCAAACAGACTCGGCCAACCGCCGGGCCTTCGCATTTAACCCTCAACCGTCGTAACCAAGTCCAGACTTAGTCCAGACTTAGTCCAGACCTGACCCATACAAGTCCAGACTTAACATGCCTTTTTTGAATACTTTGATACTTTTTCGTACACAAAGCGAGAACCCGCATGTCCGAAGCAACCGCAACCGCCCGGATCTTCGCCTTAAATACGTCTCACGCGCTTAGCGCGAGATTAACCTGCATTTTTTGAATACTTTACGCTATTTGCACCCGGCGGGGGATACTTCATGATTGATTAGCAGTTCTGCGATTGTCCTGCCGGGTGCCGGCTGCCCATTCATTGAGCCTTGTCGGGGCCTATCGCCGTGGGCTAGACTCACCCCATGCGCCGCTCAATATTGCTCCGCCTCGCCCTCGTCGTTCTCTTCGCCTTCACCGCTTCCACGCTCATTGCGCAGAACACGTTACAGCCTCCCGCATCTACGGCGACTCCCGCCACAGCAACGCCTCCTCGTGGCTTCGGCCCGGCCATCGGAGTGCCCGTCGCCGGAATGCCCTTCGTCCACGATCCCTCCACCGTCGTCCGCTTCCACGGCAAGTACTACGTCTTCTCCACAGGCCGCGGAGCCCCGTTCTACTCCTCGCCGGACACCGTCACCTGGACGCGCGAGGGCAGCGTCTTCGCTGCAATTCCCGACGCGGTCCACGCCGTGGTGCCGAAGAACAACGGCACGGACGTCTGGGCGCCGGACATCATCCGCCTGGGCAACCAGTTCTATCTCTACTACGCGGTCTCCAGTTGGGGATCGTTCCAGTCCGCGATTGGCCTCGCCACCAATCCGGTGCTCGACCCCAAGGACCCCGCCTACAAGTGGACCGACCGCGGCGTGGTCATCACCTCCGACGGTAACGAGGACCTCAACGCCATCGATCCCGGCGTAATCCTCGCGCCTGATGGCACGCTCTGGATCTGCTACGGCTCGTACCACGGCAGCATCCGCGTCACCCAGCTCGATCCGCACACCGGCCTCGCGCTCGCTCCGAAGACGCTCGGCGCACCCATCGCCACGGCACGCGAGTCCGAGGCCTCGGACATCGTCTTCCACAGCGGCTTCTACTACCTCTTCGTCAATCACGGAAGCTGCTGCAAGGGAAGCAACAGCACATACAACATCCGCGTAGGCCGCGCGCGCACCATCACCGGCCCCTACATGGACCGCGATGGCAAGCCAATGTCCGAGGGCGGAGGAACGCTCTTCCTCGCCTCCGACGCTCAGCGCATCGGCCCGGGACACTTCGGCCGCGTGGTCGATTACGACGCTCCGCAGAGCGGCCCCGAGCGCTTCAGCATCCACTACGAGGCCGACATGTCGCGCGACGGACGCTCCGTGCTGGACATCCGTCCGCTGTCATGGTCTCCCGACGGCTGGCCCATCGCCGGCGATAACGCAGCCGCAACGACCGTCACTCACTGAGCTTTGACCTTGTAGTTGCCGCGGTATCGCTTGCTGCATAACAAAGAACAGAGACGAACGCGCCCCATGTGAGTGCTGCCGACAATCTATTCGTGTGGCGGATCGAGCTGCTGATTCCAGCAGCCCTCGAAAATCCTACTCCGTCGTCACGGCCTTGGTCAGGTTTCGTGGCCGGTCCACATCTACGCCGTGATTCACCGCCATGGTATACGCGAAGAGTTGCAGCGGCACCACCTCCGTAATCGGCAGCAGCGACTCGCACGCCGGCTCGATCCATATCGTGTGCGTAGCCAGCGACGCAACCGTTGTATCTCCCGTGTTGGCCAGCGCCAGCACGCGCGCCCCCTGCTCCCGCATGTCGTCGAGCAGCGATACGGTCTTCTCGTAGCGCAACTGCGACTCTGGATCGTCCGCGTCCACCGTCGCCAGCACCACAAGCGGCACGTGCGCAGACACCAGCGCATTCGGTCCATGCTTCAGCTCTCCGCTCGGATAGCCTTCCGCATGGAGGTACGACGACTCCTTCAGCTTCAGCGCGCCCTCCCGCGCAATCGCATAATGTACGCCGCGCCCCAGGTACAGAAAGTTCTGCGCATCGCTGTAGAGCGGGGCCAGCGCGGCAATCGTCCGCTCCCACGCCGGAAGCTGCGCGGCAATCGAATCGGGCACACCCGCCAGCTCAACCAGCATCGTCTCAATCGCATCTGTCTTCATCGCGCCACGCTCCCGCGCCGCCAGCAGAGCCAGCACCAGCATCAGCGTAAGCTGCGTGGTAAAGCTCTTGGTCGCCGGAATCGCCATCTCCACCCCGGCCAGTGTGTCCATCTCCACGGTCGCCTCGCGCGCCATTGTCGATCCATGCACATTCGTCACCGCAATCGTCGGATGTCCGCGCCGCGCCGCCTCCCTCAGTGCCGCCAGCGTGTCCGCTGTCTCACCAGACTGCGACAGCACCAGCACCGGGCTGGGGTTGTCGGGATGCCGCCGCGTGGTCGTCGAGCGGCACGCGTACTCGCTCGCGTACTCCACATCCACCACCAGCCCCGCCAGGTCCTCCAGCAGGATCTCCGCAGCCAGGCCCGCGTGACGGCTCGATCCGCTGGCCGCGATAATCAGGTCGGGATGCTGCCGAAACAACGCCGCAACCGCCCGCAGCGGCTCCTCGCGAAACTGCGGCGCTGCGCCGCCGGCGAGATCGAGATACCGCCCCAGCGTGCGCGCAATCGCCGCTGGCTGCTCGTAGATCTCGCGCAACATCTGGTGGGCATAGCTTCGCGGTGCAGCCTGCAACGGCATAGTTGGTTTGCTCCTCCATCAATGATTGCACATCCGATGCACTAGACTGGAGCGATGCGACTGACCCCGGTCTTCCTGCTCTCCGCCACCGATGCCGCCCACTTCCCTTCCGCGGCCAGGACCTTCGGCGCGCCCGAGATCGCCTTCCTCGGCCGATCCAACGTCGGCAAGTCGTCGCTCATCAACGCCCTGCTCGGTTCAAAGCAGGCGCACACCTCGTCCACCCCCGGACGCACGCGCGCCATCAACTTCTTCGCTCTCCACGAGGGCGCGGGCGACAAGATCAAGCCCCGCCCCACGCTCATCTTCGCCGATCTGCCCGGCTACGGCTACGCCAAGCTCTCCCGCTTCATCTCCGCCGAGTGGCCCGCCTTCATCGAGCCTTACCTCGCCGAGCGCGAGACCCTCGCCCTCGCAGTCTGCCTGGTGGACAGCAACATCCCTCCCCAGCCCAGCGACCGTCAGCTCATCGACTTCTTCCGCCACACGCAGCGCCCGTTCCTCGTCGTCGCCACCAAGTCTGACCGCCTCTCTGGCAACGCGCTCACCAAGTCGCTCGCCGCCCTGAAGCGCGAGCACGAAGTAGACGAGGTCCTCGCCGTCTCCGCAAACTCAGAAGCCGGAACCAAAGCCCTCTGGCCGCGCATCCTCGCCGCCGCCGAGTAGCTTTTTTCTCATAGCTCAAAGCCCATAGCTCAATCCTGAAAGCCAGCCTCGCGCAGTCGCTTCAATTCTTCTTCCCCAAGCCACACCCAGCGTCCGCCGCTCCGCGCATCGCGCAGGTACTGCGGCACGCGCTGGACCCATCGCCTGCGCACCAGATCGCCGGCAGGAAGAATCGCCAGCAGCCGCCCGTCCAACGCTCGCAGCTCGGCCGCATTCGCCACGGGAAGATAAACCTCCTCGCGCCGCTTGCGTGACAGCATCGTCCTGTGCCTGACGAGCCATTCACCGTCCGCATCCACCATCCGTCGCGATGCCATCCCAGCCGCTTCCAGCGCATGAATGCTCTCGTTCTGCAAGATCGCCAGCTCTGGCTGGTTCGCTCCGATCAGAAGAAGATCGGGCTGCACGCCGCGTTCCACCATCTCCTTCAATGCTCTGCTGTCCTCCGCAATCAGCCCCACGCTGAGTGGCCGCCGCACTCGCACCTCATTCTTCAGCGCGCGCAGTGCCTCGTCCAGCGTGTTCACCACAAAATCGAGTTCGCCGCGCCGCATCGCCGCCTTCACCGCGCCAGCGTCGCCATTGACAGCCAGCGTCGCTCCTCCCGCAATGCTCACAGCGGCGGGCACGCCACTCGCCGCGCAGCCCTCGCCGCAGCACAGCACCAGCCTCCCGCCCCAGTCTTCACACACCTCGACCAGCTCTCCATACAGGCGCATCGTCTCCAACTGGTGGTCGTTGGTGTTCACACTCTGCATCTAAACCTTCCCGAAAAGAAGAAGCCCCACAACATTTCGGTTGCAGGGCTTTGTCCAGAGACTAATGCAAGTTCAGTTGTTTATCCGCCGTAGTAGTCGAGTCCCAAATGTGTGATCAGGTCCTCGCCCATGATGTGCCGCAGCGTGTTCTTCATCTTCATCGACTGGATGAAAAGATCGTTCTCGGGGTAGACGCCCGGCGCGCTGTCCGGGGCCTTGAAGTAGAAGCTGAGCCACTCCTGAATTCCCAGCCCCTTCAGGCTCGGAGTCCGCGCCGCAAGGTCCATGAACAGACACAGGTCCAGCGCCAACGGCGCCGCCAGAATCGAGTCGCGGCACAGGAAATTCACCTTCAGCTGCATCGGATACCCAAGCCAGCCAAAGATGTCGATGTTGTCCCAGCTCTCCTTATTGTCGGCGCGCGGCGGATAGTAGTTGATGCGGATCTTATGGTAGATGTCGTTGTAAAGGTCGGGGTACAGGTCGGGCTGCAGGATCATCTCCAGCAGTCCCAGCTTCGACTCTTCCTTGGTCTTGAACGACCCTGGTTCGTCCAGCACCTCGCCGTCCCGGTTGCCCAGGATGTTGGTCGAGAACCAGCCGCTCACTCCCAGCATGCGCGCCTTGAACGCCGGTGCCAGAACGCTCTTGATCAGCGTCTGCCCCGTCTTGAAGTCCCGTCCGGCAATCGGCGCGTTCATCTTGCGCGACAGTTCGTTGATCGCGGGAAAGTCCACCGTCAGGTTGGGCGCGCCGTTGATGAATGGAATTCCCTCGGTCAGTGCCGCCCACGCATACAACTGCGACGGAGCGATCCCCGGGTCATCGTCGTCCATCCCCTTCTCGAACGCCGCCAGCGATTGGTGCACCGCGCTCTGCTTCAGGAATATCTCGGTCGATCCGGTCCAGATCACAACCACCCGGTCGTTCTTCTTCTTGAACGCCTGGATGTCCTTGCGAATCTGCTCGGCCAGGTCGCGCTTGTTCTTCCCGCTCTTGATATGCGTCCCGGTCAGCCGCTTCACATAGTTCTGGTCGAACGCAGCGGGCATCGGCTCGATCGACTCCAGGAACGGCCGGATCTTCTCCAGCAGGCCTTTGTCCAGCACCTGCGCCGTCATCGCCGCGTCATATAGATTGCCGCCGAAGATGTCCCACCCAGTGAACACAATATCGTCCAGCTTGGCCAGCGGCAGGAAGTCCCGCATCAACGGGCTCTTGCCCTCGGTGCGTTTGCCCAGGCGGATGGTCCCCATCTGCGTCAGCGACCCGATGGGCTTGGCGAGTCCTTTGCGGACCGCCTCTACGCCGGCGATGAGAGTCGTACAGACCGCTCCCATGCCGACCGTCATAATTCCTAGTTTCCCTTTGGCTGGCTGAATGCTCGCCGCGCTTGGCGCAGCGGCTCCGGGTGTAGACATGCTTTGCTTACCCTTCTCTACTGCAATATAAGTTGCGCTTCTTCCGTCAAGACGGAAAGATCAGTATAAACCTCTGCCCCCGAGCGTGTATCAAATGCCGTCATCCTGACATGAGCGCAGCGCGAACAACTCCAAACTTGTCATCCTGAGCGCGTCTTTCGAGCGCGAAGGACCCCGACGAAGCCGGCCCCACCATAACAGTCCGTCGCTTTCTCCCATAAAGCTCCCGTATCTGCCTGTTCTTTCTTCTCCGCTCAGGCCTCTGTCCGAATCCTGTTCTTCCAGTGCGACACCACGAACCACACCAACCCCACCAGCAGCGCCACCTCCACCCCCAAATGGAAGCGGTGAAAGATCGCCTTGAACTGCGGATTGCTGTTCCAGCTCGCGCCCAACCGCATTCCCACATACGCCAGCACATAGCACCAAGGCCACGATCCGATGAACGTATAGATGTGGAACCGCGCCTGGTTCATCTTCGCCACGCCCGCCGGAAACGCGATAAACGTCCGCACAATCGGCAGCATCCGCCCCACCAGCACGGTGATCGACCCATACTCCGCAAAAAAATGGTCCACGCGGTCCAGGTCGCGCCGGCTCAGCAGCAGCCAGCTCCCATAGCGTTCCACCATCGGCCGTCCGCCGCGCGCTCCCACCCAGTACGCCGGTATCGACCCCAGATTCGATGCCAGCGAAGCCACCGTCGCCAGCAGCACCAGTTGCATCTGCACCTGCATCTGCGTCATCCCCGCGACATGCACCAGCGCCACGCCCGCCAGAGGCATAATCACTTCGCTTGGAATCGGGATGCACGCCGACTGCACCGCCATCAGCACCACGACGCTCGCGTACCCGCGGACCCCGCTCCCAATCAGCCACACCAGCAACCCAATAATTTTCTCAGACATGCAACAGCAGTATACCCGCCCCGCCGTCCTGCCTACGGCCGAGCCCCCAGCTTATTGTTCTTCACTCCCGCCGCCAGCGGCGTCACCACCGGCGTCGCCGCACCCACCATCTCATCAATGCCGTTGGACATTGGATTTGTAATCCAGACGTTGCCGGAGCCGTCGATAGCATCATTAATTGCAACATTGTTTGACCCTATGTAGCCTCCAGCGCTGCCCGCAAATAGAACAGTGCCAGAACTCGATAGTTCGGCGACATTACCATTACCGTTCGCAATCCACGCGAAGCCAGAGCCATCGACGGAGACACCGCTGGGATAACTCAACCCGCCTCCAGTAAACCCGGTGCTGCCCGATAACGCAGCCCCGGCATTGGAGAACTCGGAGGCACTGGCCCCCCCCAAGTTCGTGGCCCACACGTCGCCATATTGATCGATGGCAATATCAAAGGAGCCATACAAGCCTCCCCCGCTGTAGCCGTTGGTCCCTGAAAGGAACGAACCCGAATTAGAAATCTTTGTAATAGTGTTGCCTATTGCATTTGTAATCCATGCATTGCCAGATGCATCGATGGCGACCCCCTGGGGAAAATCCAGCCCTCCGCCAGTGTAGCCACTGGGCCCAGACAGGATGGCCCCCGTACTTGATAGTTTGGTGACGCTGTTGCCCTGAGAGTTTACAACCCATGCGTTGCCCGATCCATCGATCGCGATGCCCAGGGGCGCAGATATGCCACCTCCCGTGTAACCGGTAGACCCCGAAAGAACAACGCCTGTACTCGATAGCTCGGTAACGCAATTCTGGTTCGTGGTCCACGCGTCGCCCGACTCATCGATGGCGATGGGGCCGGGGCCAGACAAGCACCCACCTGTATAGCCGCTGGCACCGGAAAGGAATGAACCCGAACTGGAGAGTTCGGAGACAGAATTTGCTCCTCCATTGGCGATCCATACGTTGCCGGCGCCGTCAATAGCAATATTCTCATCCAGATTCAATCCGCCGCCTGTGTATTGCAGGCTGACGACGAAGTCATTCGGCACCGCAGTCAGCGCCGGCGTAAAGACCGCCGTACTCGCCAGCCCATACAGCGTCGTTACATTCGCCCCCGGATTGTGCGCGATATTGATCGCCGCCGTTGCCGTGTCCGTTGGAACCGTCCCAGTAGAAGTCCCATCCGACGTCGCAGTCTGCATCAGCGTGCTGCAGGGAGTCCCTCCAACGTTGATGCAGTCGGCCAGAACATTCGCCAGCGTACCGATCTCCGCCTGCGGAACCGTCCCATTGCCCGACGGAGTTGCAGCCAGCGCCGCGCCCGTCGAAAGACTCGCCAGGTTCGCCGCATTGGCAAACGCATTCGCCACGCCCACCTGCGCCAGCGCCGTCCCCGAGCTCGACACATGCGTAGCGTCCGCCGCAAACCCCGCCATCGCGTACGCCGCGGCCACGGTCGAAACCTCATTCACCGTCACGCTGGTCCCAGGCCCTGTACTGCTGGGGCAGCTCCCGATCGCCGCCATCAGCCCCACCGACGCGTTTTGCCCCGTCCCAGCATCGCCCCCCTGCACATACAGATAAAGCTGCTGCCCGCTGGTGCAGCTATAGTCGCCGGTCAGGCTGAAAGTGCCATTGAAGGCGGTTGGCACATACGCACCCAAAGAATCCGAAGTCCCTGTCAGCGTCGCATTGAGCAGCGAGACGGAAGGCTGTCCGTAGCCCGTAGTATTGGCGGCAAACAGATAGACATGCGCGTATGCAACAGGAATCGTTACGCTCGAATTCGTGCCGCTCGTAACCACGCCGGTCAATGCTCCGTCCACCAATGGCTGAGGCGCACTGATCGTCGCCGTGGTGCCAGCCGTCGCACTCAGGCCGCTGGTGTTCGTAACGGTCAGCAGTATGTTATACGTCGATACGGCGTACCCATTCACAGGGTAGGTATGCGTCGGGTTCACACCCGTCCCGGTACCGTCGCCGAAGCTCCACCCATAGGTCAACGCCTCGCCCTGCGGATCGCTCGACCCCGCCCCGCTGAAGCTTATCGCGGTCCCAGCCGTCCCCGAGTATGGGCCGCCCACGTTCGCCACTGGAGGCTTAACAGTGGAAGAGGGAGAAGAAGTGTTTGAAGAACCGCCACCGCAACCTGCAAGAACAATAAGTCCGCACACCACAACCGCAAGGTTCAAACGCATCGCACACTCCTCTGAACAATGAAACCATGCTACTCCGTTCCATCAATCTATCAATGAATAATCCAGGTCCTCACGCAGGAGGATGCAGCATCCGCTCGAAGACCTGCGCGATATAGCTCACCGCATTCATCGTGTTCTCGTAGTGAATGCGCTTCGGCCCGATCACCCCCACCGTCCCGTGCCCATCGCCCGCCATCCGCGCCGGCGCTGCAATCAGCACCAGCCCAGCCATCTCCGGCGCGTGTTCCTCCAGGTCGAAGATCACCCTCACCGACTCCTGTTTCGCGTCGATATACGCGTCCAGCAACTCCACCAGCCGCTGCTTCGCCTCCAGCGCCGACAGGACCTCGCGCAGCCGCGCCATCTCCTCCGCGCTGCCCACGCCGCGTGCGCCCAGCAGATTCGCAACCCCCTCCACAACCACCGTCCGCGCGCCTGCATCGCCCTCCGGCACCGCGCCCGCCCAAAGCTGCTCCACCGAACTTAGCAGCCGCTGCACCTCGCTCTGCTCCCGCTCCACCAGCCGCCCAATCTCCGCCCGCACCCGCTCAATGCCCCATCCGCGGAAGTGCTCGTTCAGAAAATTTGCCGCCGCCTCCAGTTCGCGCGCCGTAACGTCCGCCTCCACCGTCAGCATCCGGTCCCGCACCAGCCCGGAACTGGTCACCACCACGGCCAGCACGTGTCCCTTCCCCAGCCGCGAAAAATGCACATGCTCCAGCGTATCGCCGCCCGCCACCATCGCCACGGCCACGCCCACCCCGCTCGATACGGTCGCCAGCACATGGCTGGTCCGCTCCAGCATCGCCTGCGTCCCCGTCACCCCCGCAAAGCTCGTATCGATCTGCGACTCCAGGTGCAGCCGCTTCGATTCCATATTCGTACGCTGAACTCCACCCAGCAGCCTCGCCCCTGCTCCTCCGCTCAGCCGCTCCACATACAGCCGAAACGCGCGCGCCGTCGGCACCCGCCCCGCCGAAGTATGCGGCTGTTCCAGTAGTCCATCGTTGGCCAGCTCCGCCATCTCATTGCGCACCGTCGCCGGACTCAACCCCGCCGCATGTCCTCCGCCCGCCCGCAGCCGCGCAATCGTCCCTGCAATCGTCCCCGACCCCACCGGCTCGCCGGTCTCGATGTAGCTCTCCACGATGGCCGTCAGGATCGCCCGCTGCCGCGCCGTAATCCGCTCCGCCTCCGCCATCGCGCACTCCCTCATCCACAGTTTATTCCCTCAGTCCACCCCCGCGCCCTCCTGCGCGCCCCCTCGGCCGCCTGTCATTGGTCTCTATTTCTTCCGCATCTCGCCCATCAACTTCTCCGCTACGTCTTCGGCGTCCACTCTATATGTTCCCGCCTCGATCCTGCGCCGCAGCGCAGCCACCTTCTCGAAGCGCACATCGCTTCCCGTATTCGCCTGCGAGATCAGCATCCCAGCCATGCTCACCTGCGCCGCATCGTCCGCAATCTCCTCCACCGGGCTGCTCGGCGGCTTTGCAGTCTGCCTGCCCGGCTCAGTCAGCCCAGGCTTGGCAGACGAAGGCAAACCACTGCTTGCTCCAACTGGCGTCGGCAGCATAGTCTCCGTGCTCGCCCCAACTCGACTCGCATTGCTCACCGCTCACCCTCCACTTCCCCGCATCTATCAGGCTCATCGGCATCCACAGAAAAAACTTCAGGTCGCAGTTCTGTTCTGCAACACCAGTTCCCAGATTAGTCCGCAATACTGTTCAAAAATAAATATATTCAGCCAAACCGCCCCCCGGGAACCGCAACCGAACTGTCCTCGCCAGTTAATCCCTAAAAATCCCTCCTGCCTGAATGAGCCGCACCGGCCGCAACCCGTCGCACCCGCTCTTTGCCAGTTGACGGGGTTCGAGAGACAATCGACCCATGGCAGAGTTCATCCCACCGCGGCATCAGGTTCCCCAGCCCTTCAGCCCTGAGCAGGCTACCCCACTCC
>Ga0255356_1002397_pt1 | contig 10804 bp, 10 predicted proteins | sample HBST100metaG_FD_189944 | JGI IMG/M metagenome (GOLD analysis project Ga0255356, IMG submission 189944) | Peat soil microbial communities from Stordalen Mire, Sweden - H.B.S.T100 | ecosystem: Environmental > Terrestrial > Soil > Wetlands > Peat | place: Sweden: Norrbotten County, Stordalen Mire... | reverse complement strand
TTAGAACTTCGGCTATGATGTTTGCAGGAGGCTTCCCCATGGCCGCATCTGCAAAAATCATAGCCGTCGGCAACTCCGCCGGGATCATTCTCCCCAAGGAAACCCTGGCCCGGATGAATGTGGGCAAAGGCGATACGCTCTACATCACCGAGGGCTCTCAGGGGATTCGGCTGATGCCTTTCGATCCGGATTTCGCCACGCAGATTGAGGCAGCACGCGAAATCATGCGTGAGAACAGGGATGTGCTCCAGAGACTTGCAGAGTGAACAAGCCAATCTGGATCAGGCGGGATGCTGTCCTCGCGATGCATGAGGAGACGCTGATGCACCACGGCGGCGCAGAGGGTGTGCGCGACGCGAACCTGCTGGAGTCCGCTTTGGCGCGTCCTGAAAACCTGTTTGCCTATTCCGAACAGGCCCCCTCACTCTCCCGGCTTGCGGCATCCTATGCCAGCGGAATTGTGGCCAATCACCCTTTTATTGACGGCAACAAGCGCACCGCATTTATCGTTTCCGTAACATTCCTGCTGTTGAACGGCCTAAAGCTGATCGCCGCCAAGGAGGACCGGGTTCTCACGTTCTGGAGCCTTGCGGACGGATCAGTGTCCGAAGAGCAACTGGCCCAGTGGTTTGAGCGAAACACCAAGCCCCGCTGATCTTGCTGCTGGCCCGATTGCCTCCCAGTATCCGTCCCAGGCTATTTCGTCCGCTGAGCCTCTCCGGTGTAGAATCAGGTGTAATCCGGTTGCGGCTCCCGATCAGTGGGTAAACAGCCGCGGAAGGATGCGGTTGTTGGGGTTTTATGGACGCCTGCTTAGCCCGCTCACCAGTCTTCTGCCACAATCGATCCCCTTTGCATTTGCTAGAAAAGACCGTTGTCGATTTCCAACGCTGGAGGCCTAGGCGAACTTGGAATGGTTCCGGTCGCTTTGGAGATTTCTGATGGGCGATCTTGTCACAGCGGTTCAGGAAACGCCTGCGGGAAAAACTCTGTCTGGCTTCAAGTCAAAGGGATCAAGCCGGGCGAGCGTCGCGGTATTCCTCGTGGTGCTGTTCTGCGGCCTCTCTTATATTGCCTTTCAAGTGATGAAAGACATAGGACATGTAGCCTTCACCAGCGTCTGGCCGCTTGTGTTTCTTGCGCTGGCGCTGTTCATCGCCCTCGGCTTTGAGTTTGTGAACGGATTCCATGACACCGCCAACGCCGTTGCCACTGTCATCTATACCAACACCCTTGAGCCCAACACCGCAGTGGTCTGGTCTGGCCTCTGCAACCTGACCGGAGTGCTCCTTTCGTCGGGCACTGTGGCCTTTGCCGTCGTTATGCTGCTGCCGGTCGATCTTATTCTTCAGATGAGCTCGGGGGCCGGTTACTCCATGGTTTTTGCGCTGCTGATCGCCGCCATCCTGTGGAATCTGAGCACATGGTGGTTGGGGCTGCCATCGTCGAGTTCGCACACCCTGGTGGGCTCCATCTTCGGTGTGGGCATAGCCAACCAGATGCTGAATTCGCGCACCGGCGCTTTGGGCGTGGACTGGGCGCAGGCCGTCAAGGTCCTGGAAGCGCTGCTCATTTCGCCCCTGATGGGTTTTGTGTTCGCAGGACTGCTGCTCCTGGTGGCCAAGCATCTCTTCAAGAGCCCCATACTTTATCAATCGCCCAAGGGCAATCAGCCGCCGCCATGGCCCATCCGCATCTTGCTCGTACTCACCTGTTCCGGAGTCAGTTTCTTCCACGGCTCCAACGATGGACAGAAGGGCATGGGACTCATCATGCTCATCCTCATCGGCACAGTGCCCACGGCCTATGCGCTGAACCACGCCATTAGCTCCGCGCAGACCCAGGAGTTTGTCGTCATCTCGCAGCAGACCATCCAGATTCTGGACCGGCATGTAGATAAGAACGGCGCCTTGGGCACGAACGCACGCACCGAGGTTCTCAACTACATTCGCACCGGGCAGATTCAACCTGACACCATCCTCGCGCTTCGGGAACTGGTAAAAAGCGTGAATCAGGATGTGACCTTTTACAAAACGCTCAAATCGATTCCGGCGCAGGAACAGACTAATATTCGCAACGATATGTATGAGTCCAGCGAGGCTCTGCGCCTGATGGCAAAGAACCACGACCCAGCTTTCACCCCCGCCGAAACCGCCGTTCTGAAGGACTACAAGAGCAGGCTGGATAAATCTACCAAGTTCATCCCGGACTGGGTCAAAGTTGCCACGGCGCTGGCCTTGGGGCTGGGCACGATGGTGGGCTGGAAACGGATCGTCATCACGGTAGGTGAAAAGATCGGCAAGGAGCACCTTTCCTACGCCGAGGGCGCCAGCGCAGAGCTTATCGCCATGGCCACCATCTTCGCTGCCGACAGGTTCGGTCTCCCGGTAAGCACCACGCACGTCCTCAGCTCCGGCGTGGCTGGAACCATGGCGGCCAACGGCAGCGGTGTGCGCATGTCCACGATTCGCAACATCGCGGCGGTCTGGATCTTCACGCTGCCAGCCGCGGCGCTGCTCTCCGGGCTGCTTTTCTGCTTGTTCCGCGCTATTTCTTAAGCGCCTTCGGTTCTCTCGCAGGGCGTCCGGCACTCCCGGACGCCTTTTTGCGGCCCTCGTGAGCTCAATAGACCCGCAGGGTTGCTCCACTTCCGGTACCATAATGGAGGTACCTATCGCAGAATGAGTCTAAAAGCAAAGCTGGAAGCAGTAATTTACGCCGCCGAAGAGCCGGTCACCCTGGCTCAACTCGCCCTCCTTTTTTCCGCCGAAGCCCTTGAGTGGAAGGCGGAGCAGGAAGCTGTGTCTGCCAAGCTGGCGGACGAAGCTACAGACCAGGAGTTGGAAGCCGCGGAGTCCGTACCCCTGTTGAATGGGGAGTTCAACTACACAGAGGCAGACCAGGCCGCCGATTCCACAACGCCCGAACCAGCCGCTGAGGCTGCTGCTGAAACCAGCCCTGAAACAGCTCCGGAGCCTGCCGCTGAGGCGGTTTCTGAACCCGATTCGGTTGTGGCCGAGGGTGAAAATGCCACGCCCGACAACGCAGACGGCGTAACGCCCGAGCCTAATCCGGCGGATGTAGCAGCCGCCGAAGCTGAGGCCAAACGGCTTGCAAAGCAGCAGGACCGCGAAATAAAGGCCATTCTGCGGCAGTTGCTTGACGAGTTGATCACCGCTTATGCCGCCGATGGCCGTGGCATGGAAATACGCGAAATTGCCGGCGGCTACCGCATGGCCACCAAGCCTGAGTATCACGACGCGGTGCGCATGTTTGTAAAGAGCCTGAAGCCGCCGCTCAAGCTGTCCCTGCCCGCGCTGGAAACGCTGGCCGTGGTTGCTTACAAGCAGCCAGTGACCGTGCCCGAGGTAAGCGAGATTCGCGGCGTCGATTCGGCGGGCGTGTTCGGATCGCTGCTGGCACGGAAACTGATTACGACCGCGGGCCGGAAACAGGTGATTGGCCGCCCGATTCTCTACAAGACCACCAAGGAATTTTTGCTCCGCTTCGGCCTGAAAAACGTCTCCGAGTTGCCATCCATGGAGGAGTTTGAAAAAATGGCCGCCAGCGAACTCGACGATTCGGAAACGGCCGCCAGCGATGAACAGGCTACCGAAACAACCCCCGATTTGAGTCCGGAACTGGACGAAACGGACGATAACACCACGCCGGACCCCGCGGATGAGCCGCCGGCGACGGAAGAAAACGAACCAACCACACCCGAGGCCGCGCCTGCTGCGCCTCCGCAACAAGAGTAGGCAGAAACCGAGCGTTTCCCCAATGACTGACGACCTCAAATCCGAATCGGCGCTGCCGATCGCTGACGCCGCGCCCAAAACCAAGAAACCCAAAGTCAAGGCAAAAACCGAAGCCACAGCCACAGCCAAGCCCAAAAAAGCCAAGGTCAAGATACAAGACCCGATTGGTGACGTGAGCGACGGTGAGGCAAAAACCGCTGCGGAAGTTGTGGCCGAGCCCGAAACGGCGGCCCTCCCGGCTGAACCCGTAGCAGAGGCCGAAGTACCGGAAACTGCGCCGAAAAAAGCCAAGAAGGCTCCTGCGAAGAAGGCTGTTGCCAAAGCGAAAGCCAAGGCTGAAGGGCCCGAAGCAGTCCCGGAGACTCCGGCGGCTGAAGCCGGTGTGACGCCTGAAGCAAATGCCGAGGCAAGTTCCGCGGACGACTCCGACGATACGAAGCCTGAAGCGGGTACCGAGGAAAGCTCCGCAGACAGCTCCGACGGCAATGAAAACGAGGATGACGTTCCGGATTGGAAACCGCGTCCCCCCGCCAAGCTCGAACGGCTGCAAAAGATTCTGGCCAGAAACGGCATCGCCAGCCGTCGCAAGGCCGAGGAAATGATTGAGCAGGGCCGTGTCCAGGTGAACGGCAAAGTTGTCACGGAGATGGGCACCAAGGCCGACGCCGGACGTGACCACATCCGTGTGGACGGAAAGCTGCTGCAAGGCGCGGAGCGGTTGCGCTACTTCGTACTGAACAAGCCCAAGGGCTTTGTGACGACGGTCAAGGATCCCGAGGGCCGGCCCACGGTGATGGAGTTCTTTGCGAAGATGCGCGAACGGCTCTATCCGGTCGGGCGTCTCGACTACATGAGCGAAGGGCTCCTGCTGATGACCAACGACGGCGAGTTGGCCAACAAGCTAACCAAAGCCGCTTCTGGCGTGGAAAAGACCTATCTGGTGAAAGTTGCCGGCCAGCCCAGCGAGAGTGAGCTGGACATTCTGCGTGGCGGAGTTTTCATTGAGCGCGGCAAGCCCGGTACGCCCAAGGTGCGCACCTCTCCGGCCCGCATACGGCAGGTCCGCCAGGGCGACAATCCCTGGTATGAAGTGGTTCTGATCGAGGGCCGCAACCGCGAGTTGCGCAAAATGTTCGAGGCTGTTGGCCACTTTGTGGAGAAAATTCGCCGCGTGGGCTACGGCCCGCTGGTTCTGGACCAGGAACCGGGTAATCTGCGCGAACTTCAGCCGGAAGAGGTCGATGCACTGCAAAAGACCGCCGATGGCAAGCGGCGCACTCCGAAATCCAAAGACGTCCGCCGACGGAATGCCATGGACGCGGGAGCTTTGCCGACTGTGCTGCCCCGCCCATCCTCGCATCCGCGCCCGGTAACGCCGTCTCCAGCCAGACCTTACGATGAAGAATCCGCTGCCGCGGGCGGCCCCAAGGATTTCCGGCCCAAGCGGTCCTTCGGAACGACCAAGCCTTTCCGCTCGACTCGGCCCGCAGGTGAAGGATATCGCCCACCCGTCGGACGCACTTCGTCTGGCCCGTCCAAATTTGGCTCAGCGGCGCGTTCCGCATGGAAGAAAGACGACCGGCCCGACCGGCCACGCTTTGCAGCAGGAACCGGCGAAGACCGGCCCGCAGCGAGCAAGCCCTACGGAGATAGACCGGCGGCTCGTACGTATGGCGCCAAGCCCGCAGGCAGCCGCCCCTACAGCGCAAAGCCGGCAGGCGAGCGTTCCTATGGTGCGAAACCAGCAGGTCGGACGTATGGCGCGAAACCCACGGGCGAGCGTTCCTATGGTGCAAGGCCCGCAGGCAAAACCTATGGCGCAAAACCCGCGTGGAGCAAGCCCGGCAGCAGCAGCGACCGCCCGGCCTACAAGCGGCCCGCCGCGCCCACGCACCGCGAAGCGCCCAGCGAGGACTTTGAGGATAGGAAACCAGTCCGCCTGAAGATCGACGCGGTTGAATATGACGCGCCGTCCACAAGGCCCACCAGCTCGGCTCGGCCGCACTTCGACCGTCCTCGGCCCAGTGGTGCTGGATTCAGCAAGCCCCACACTGGCGGCAGGCCAAGTTTCGATCGGCCCAAGCCCGGCGGTGCAGGGTTTGATAAACCCAGGTTCGACCGGCCCCGGCCAAGCGGTACGGGTTTCAGCAAGCCCAGGTTTGAGCGGCCCGCCACGGGGGGCGCCGGTGCGGAATCGACCGGCTACGCCCGTCCGCCTCGGAGCGAAAGCGGCTTGGCGCGTCCCTTCACCACCAGCAGCGGCAAGCCACGCGCTGGCGGCGCACGCCCCAGCAGCAAGCCCTTTGGTCACGGTGGCTCTCGCCCGGCGGGAAAAACCGGCTGGAAGCCCAAGCCCAGCTTTGGCGGCCACGCGAAGTCCGGCGCGGGAACGCATTCCAGCCCCAGGCCGGGCGGATTTTCCAAATCTGGGTACAAAGGGTCCGGCTACAAGGGCAAACCCTCCGGAAAACGTCCCGGCGGAAAATAATCGCGAATGGGGGCTGGTATTCAGCCCCCATCTGCAACAAAAGCGCCAAAATTGCCACCAATTCGGCGCAACGGCATCTCTATAGTCATGAGTCAGGAAAAAGCGACATTCGGAGCAGGGTGTTTTTGGGGCGTGGAGGCGGCGTTTGCAGCCATCCCCGGCATGACGGCCACTGCCGTTGGTTTTGAGGGCGGCTCGCTGAAGCAGCCCAGCTACAAGGACGTCTGCACGGACCAGACCGGCCATGCCGAGGTGGTCGAGATGGACTTTGACGCCGCGCTGGTCAGCTACGAGCAGTTGCTCGACGCGTTTTTCGCGCTGCACGATCCCACCACGCTCAACCGCCAGGGACCGGATAGCGGCACGCAATACCGCTCTGTGATTTTCTTCCATTCCCCTGAGCAGGAGACGCAGGCAAAGGCGAAGATCAAGCAGCTTACCGCCGAGGGCCGTTTCAAGCCCAAACGCATTGTAACCAGCGTCGAACCCGCCCAGACCTTCTGGCGCGCTGAGGATTACCACCAGCGTTACCTGGAAAAGCACGGGCAGGCTAGCTGCCATATTTAGCTGTCAGGTGTCAGCTTTCAGGGAAATATGAAACAGGCCGGCCCTACTGGTCGGCCTGTTTCGTCTCGTCTGCTGCGGCCCCGGCTTCCTCCGCAGGAGCGATAACTTCTCCTGCTGTAGCCGGAATCTCCGCGACCGTTTCAACAGCTTCAACAGCCGTTTTGGTCCCCGGCTCGTCAATCCACAGGCACACAATCCACCACACCAGCACGACCAGGTAGATGGCGTTACTGGCGTTGTAGAGCTTTTCCTGCAAGCCCATCACACGCTGATACTCATCCATGCTGGTGGGCCGGGCGGACATGGCAATCGCCTGCCAGATGCCGCGAATCGCCATTTGCGCAATGGCGGCCGTCGAGAGGCCGATGACAATCTGCTGTGTATGGCTGCGCCAGCCAGCCTTGAAGCGGCGTCCAAACAACACAATCAGCAGGCCCAGTGCAACCACTAGCACGTCCGCCAGCACATCGCACTTCTGCGCGGCCAGTTGCATCAGCCGCAGCACGCCGAAGACTCCGCCGCCCGTAAGGGCTTTCCACGCCGGCCAGGGGCCCCACGTCACCATCACTGCCACGCCAACGGCCAGTACAGCCACTGTACCGATGATCCATACGCGCCGCGAAGCACCGACAAAGGCACGCCGCGCCAACTCAATGAGCACTATCAAGCTGACCAGCGCGGCCAGATCGGCCTGAACCAGGAAGATCGCATTCATGGTAATCGGAGGCATCCGCCCGTAAAGCAGCCGATTGGCCATCAAACGAAGCGCCACAAGCACGATGCTGGTGGTAAACCAGGGAAAACGCCGCACACGGTCCCGTCCCAGCAGAACAACCAGGAGCACGAGCAATGCCGCAAACATCAGCGTCCACAGAACCTGGACGGCCGTAAAAGCAAAATTCAGATGCATTCGATCCTTGTCCGGACGGCGCACTGGCTTTCGCACCGCCCCTTATCAGTTTAACCGCCTGAAGCATGACAGCCCTCAGCCTGCCATAATTTCAATATGCTCGTTTTAGCCTCTGCCTCGCCCCGGCGCCGCGAATTGCTCGCCCAGGCCGGATTCACGTTCAGCGTTCACCCCGCGCACATTCCCGAAGACCCGCTTCCGGGCGAGGAGCCGACCGCCTATGTCACCCGGCTCGCTCGCGAAAAAGCGCAGACCGTTTTCCGCGAGTTGACCGCGACAGAAGGCGACGTTCTCACCGTTCTAGGCGCCGATACCACGGTCACGCTGGACAATCTGATACTGGGCAAGCCGGAAAACGCCGCCGACGCCGCGCGCATGTTGCGTTTGCTTTCTGGCCGCACACATCGCGTTATCACAGGGGTCGCCGTGGTCACAGCGGAAGGCGCAGAAGCAACCGCCGAGACTACTTCCGTTCAGTTCCTCACTTTGCCGGACGAAGAGATTGCAGCCTACGTAGCCACCAATGAGCCCATGGACAAGGCCGGCGCGTATGCCATCCAAGGCCGCGCTGCACGCTGGATTCCCCGCATCGAAGGCTGCTACTTCAACGTGGTTGGCCTGCCGATTTCCCTCGTCTCCACCCTGCTCGGCTCCCGCCGTACACTGCGCTCATGAATTCACCGGGGCCCGGGGCGACGCCGATCTGGTTTTGCTCGGCCGTGAACTGCTGCGCGATCCCTATTGGCCGCTCCATGCTGCGGCCGCGCTCGGCGAACCCGTCAGTTGGCCCGCGCAGTATATCCGCGCCGCGCCGCATTCCTCTTTAGCGCGCAGCTCCGTCACGCGCCCTGAGAACCTGTAACAAACCGAAGGGTGGAGCGGCGTTTGTTCCGCTCCTCTCTCGAAATTCCCCAACAAAAATTGCGCTCTGGCGAGGTTTTGCTTCACTTGTGGTGCAAAATTTGGCCTATACTGCGATTAGAGTGAGGTTTTGCCCCCATTGAGATTGCCTCCTCGTCCTCGCTATGGCTACGCAACTGTCCAGGAAGCGCGCCGTTGAATCGCCACTGATCCCCGACCGTCTCTATTTCAAAATTGGAGATGTCGCGCGGATTTGTGGCGTGAAGACGTATGTCCTGCGCTTTTGGGAGACACAGTTTCCCCAGCTCAAGCCCAACAAGAGCGGAACCGGCCAGCGGCTTTACCGCCGCCGCGATGTGGAGTTGGCGCTGGAGATCAAGCGGCTGGTCCACGGCGAGGGATACACTCTGGCCGGCGCTCGCCAGGTGCTGGAAGAAGGCAACCGCCACCATGGCCCGCAGCGCGATCCGCAGCCCAGCCTGCCTCAGCCGGACGGCGCGCAAGGTACACCGCACAGTTCCGTTGCCGCGACCATCGGCCATGCCCGCACAGAGTTGAGGGAGATTGCCGGTCTGCTGGCTGCGCCGGTTCCGCAAGCGCCGCGCCGCCGCGGTCGGCTTGCCACGATCCCATCCCCATCCCCATCCGGCTTCCTCTTCCCTTCCTAGGGCCTCCGGTTTGTGCCGTATTTCTGGCCTCGCGATGAGCGGCTTCGCCTTACCACATTTTCAGAAGATGAATATCAATCTTGTTCCGGCATAGGGCATGGTGCAAACAAAAAAACGGTTGTGGAAAAGAAAGATTCCACAGGGGCTGAACAGGCTGCGGAAAAACTCAGAAATTCAGTGTAATTGGCGGAAAACACCGCTCCGGGCCTGAAGGCCCCGTTGATTTTATTGGCGTTATGCGGGGGTTGAAACCCCCGCCTCCCTCCGTATAAAACCAGGACTCCTTCCAGATCGAGTTTTTCCGCAGCCTGTAAAGCCCACCTTTATTTTGAGGCATTTTGCGGCACGCGACCCAGAGGGTACCCCGGTCGTGCCCTGTTACAAAGCCACAACGCTCTATCACTTTTATACGATTGCCGGAGCAAACATGATATTCATCTTTCGGAAATGGTGTAGACCCAAATTTCATTGGTATCCCACCCTTTCCGCAGAAAAAAGCGGAAAGAATGGGGCACGGAAGTCTTCAGCAAAAGCAAAAATGCTCTAGCCGCGCGCTTTCGGTCTACAGAAATTCCGAAAATGCTATATTGAGCACAAATCCTTTTCTTGTGCTACCTTTTTGGAAATCCTGTAATGCGCTCAATCCGAAGCATAAGTAATAACCCTATCCAGGAGCTTATAGCCATGTTTTGCCAACAATGCGGGTCCACAAAATTTCGCGCATCGAGACTTCGGGTAACGGACTTGACCAAGATGCTCTGCCTGCGGCTCCCGGTCCGTTGCCGAATCTGCTCTCTGCGAAGGTATACAAACATTTTGGAAGCATTGCGCATTCGCCGTGCGGACAAAATTCGTCACGGCGAGCTGCATCACCACCACACGGCATAGCCTGGAGCGAAACCAGAGTAACTATATCCTGTTGAGTTTTGTTCAGGGTCGCCGCTGCCTCCACCCCACGAACAAGGACCCGTTCGCGGGGACCCTGAACCTGGGGGTCGCGTCGACTTGAACGATGCGGCTTCGAGATACATCAACTCTGGTTTCGCTGTTCAGCAGAAGAGCGGGCAGCAGTATTCCCACACGCGGATATGTATGAAATCCGGAGCTTGCGTGTACGAGCACCGGAGGGGACCGCTGCTTCGATGACAAATATGGTTGAAGTGATACCGCTCCGGCGAACGCCGGAAACCGGTTGTTGCTATGCGGAGATAATGGTCGGGACGGGCAGATTCGAACTGCCGACCCCTCGCACCCCAAGCGAGTGCTCTACCAGGCTGAGCCACGTCCCGACACAATGTAGCCGGCTCCGGGGGAGCCGGCTTTGAGGTCTGATTCAGTTTACACTAATTCGGCCCGCGCATTCGAACTTGGATCCCTGTCCGTTGCCCGGAAGCCGGCCTGCATTTGCCGTTATTGCGCCGGTGGGACGAAATCCTTCGGCAAAGCCAAACCCTCGCCAAAGAAAAACTCTTCCATCTGCGCCACCAGGAACTCCTGTGCCTGCGGGGTCCAGGGCTGCAAACGGTACTCGTTCAGCAGCATCCGCTGCCGG
>Ga0255356_1002392_pt1 | contig 10812 bp, 9 predicted proteins | sample HBST100metaG_FD_189944 | JGI IMG/M metagenome (GOLD analysis project Ga0255356, IMG submission 189944) | Peat soil microbial communities from Stordalen Mire, Sweden - H.B.S.T100 | ecosystem: Environmental > Terrestrial > Soil > Wetlands > Peat | place: Sweden: Norrbotten County, Stordalen Mire... | reverse complement strand
TGTCTCCACCCCTTCATCCATCCAAGCCCTCCGTGGCCGCATGGCAGCCACAAGTCGAGCTTGAATCCTGAACAACACCAAAACAAGGCGGCCAGAAAATGACGCTTACGTTGTATCCCGGTGGAATCCTGTAGAGCGGATAGCGGTTGTAGCTCGAATTCAGCTCCAAAAACGACTTAGGCGAAATCGCGTTCACATAATTGAGAACATCCTGATACTGCAGAAGACGGTCGTCGCCGATCGATGCGCCAGCCGGAGCCTTCGATCCCAACATCGGATTGGGGCGTTGGATTACAGTGACATTTTCCGAATAGCGGCCGAAGAGCTTTTGAGTGTCAGAAATCGAGTAGTCAAGGCGCAACGAGCCAGTGTTCTTGGTCGTATCGCCCGATTGCTGCACATAGAAGTTGTTCAAGTGGGTAATCGGATCGCCTGTCACATTCGGCTCTGGATAAAACTTGATCACAGCCTCCGCCACGGGATCCCACCGGGTGCGGGGAATCACATTGCCAGAAAAGGCTGTTCTATAAATCTGGTTGTACATATTGGGATTCGCATAAGCGGTTGCCGGGTCGTAGATCGTGACCGGAGTGCCATCCGGCGCATAAGTCTGCGAGAAATCGCCATTCCTTTGCAAATCCGTCGGCACCGACCGGTAATAGATGGTCGGCGATACCCACTGCAATCCCTCATAGGACAGAAAGTAAAACAGCTTGTCCTTGCCCTTGACCAGATGCGGAATTGTCAGCGGGCCGCCCACCGACATGCCGAAGTTGTTGTAGTGATAGGCACCAAGTGCAACACTGTTGCGGTTGTTGAAGAAGTAGTTGGCATCCAGGTCGTTGTTCCGGAAGAACTCATAAAGGGAACCATGCAGCTTCGAAGCGCCCGACTTGGTAACAACGTTGACCACACCGCCAGCCGCATTGGAATACTCGGCGCTGAAATTGTTCACTTGGACTTTGTATTCCTGCACGCTGTCCAGGGAGGGATAGAGGGTTGGGCCATAGAAAGCCGAGTTGGAATTTGTTCCGCCGTCCAATAGAAAGAGCGACTGGTTGTCGCGGGACCCACTAATCACCACAAACTGCTCGTCATACATGCCTGTAGACACTTGCGTAAAAGCATGAGGAGCGACCACACCGGGTACCAAGGTAGCGAAGCCGTAGACGTTACGGCCGTTGGTCGGCAAATCCTCAAGCGTTTTTTCTGTTAGCTCATAGCCCAGCGTGGAAGTCTCCGACTCTAGGAGCGGGGCATCCTCACTGGTAATTGTTACGGTCTCACTTTGTGAACCCAGCCTTAACTGAGCGTTGATAGCCACGGATGTTGCCACATCCAGCTTAATTCCAGTCTGAATATACCGATTGAATCCTGGCGCGCTGATCGCAACCGAGTAGGTCGCCGGTGGCAAGAATGGAAAAGTATAGTGACCCACACTGTTCGTCGTGGCAGAACGCACTTCTCCAGTAGCAAGGTTTGTTAACGTCACTGGCGCTGACGCAACTACGGCACCGACTGGATCGGTCACCGTGCCATCGATTGATCCCGCTGATGATTGGCCAAGTACTACGGTTTGACCAAGCGCCAGCATCAAAACGGCCATCGCCGCCATCAAGAGCAGGAATGTCCTGCTTCTCTGCGGTTGTTCAGACCCCCTGCTGTCTTTCACCTTCACCATACAAGCCTCCTCATTTTTTCTGCATCTTGTTCATAAATGGCCTTTTTCCGTTGGGCTGCGCCAGGCAAACTCACCGGCTTTTTGGCTGATTCCCCGTGAAGCATCACCATGAAGCTCCACGTCAGATTTCGATGAAATCGCTTTCCTGCCAGAGGCACCAAACTAGGTGTCGATGGCCCTTCATTGAAATCCCGTTTTCGTCAATTGAGCTGACAAGTGCGATTTTCATTGCGATGCGTCCGGTTGGCCCGCATAGCCTTTCGCAATCGACCATCCCATTCAAGACAGTTCATATAACCACTGTCAAGACAGATTGGCCTATAATCGCGACAAAGCTGTCTATGCAACATTTTAAAACCTGAAGAATGGAAGTCAACTCACTTAAAAACAGAAATGGGCTGGCCGCAGTAGCCAGCCCGAGGGGCCTGAGTGTCTTCGATGTAATCTATTTTGTTTGTTTGGATTGCGTTGCTTTACCTCCACCGCACGATGCGCGAATGACGAGGGTGCAGTTGAGCAAGATGTCGCGGGGGGGGAGATCCGGACGCGCCAAGCGTTCAAGCATCGCGGACATGGCCACACGGCCAATGTCGAAGCACGGTTGGTGCTGGGTAGTGAGAGGAATTGAAAGCAAGCTCGCGTACTTCACATCATCGATTCCGACCACGCGAATCTCCTCCGGAATCGCTACCCCCAGCTTGATAAGCGACTGCATGAGATTGGCGGCGGTGAGGTCGTTCGCACAGAGGAAGGCGTCGGGATGCTGTGCGCCCAAGAACTGCGCTATCAGTTTCTCATCCATCGGGTCGCAGCGCAGCACCAGGGATTCGTCATACCCAAATCCGCCAACTAGAAGTGCCTCTCTGTATCCCGCGATGCGTGCATCGACAGTCGGTGCGGATAAGCGTTTTCCAATAAATGCAATCTTCCGCGCTCCGACGTTGGCCAGATGGGCAACAGCGCCATAGGCTGCGCGACGATTATCGATTCCAATGAGGTCGTATTTGCTCCGGGAGGGGTAAGGCTCATAGTCGCGATCAAGGAGGACAACCGTTATTCCAGCCTGGTCAAGTGCGGCGACAATCCTCTGATTGACTTCATCTTTGTTCGGAACCAGTTCGAGGGGCGCAAAAAAAACACCGGAAACGCGTTGATCGACATACTGCCTGCAGAGTTCTTCGGCAGCTTCTTCCTTGGGTCGATCCTGCCCAACGGTGTTTCCCCACAGCAGGGAGTGCCGACTCGTCTGCGGAAAGTTGGCCATTCCCTCGCACATAGGCTCGAAAATTTCGGTTCGCCCCAACTCGGGTATAAGCAAACCAAAGACGCCGCTCGACGCAGCTGCCTGCCGTTTCACGAAAGTGCCTGACCCTGCGCGCCTTCCAATGAAATCAACTTGTTGCAACTCTTTGAGCGCTTTACCGATCGTCATCCGCGAGACTCCAAAGTGACGGACTAATTCGTTTTCGCTCGGGAGCCTGCTACCTTCGGGATACTCGTTGGAGAGAATGGCCTGCTTCAGGCTTTCAGCAATAATGCGGTACTTGGGCTGAAAACCATCCCCCGCCTCATCCAAATCCTTTTTCGTTTTACGGAATCGTTCCATGGTCTTGTTCATTGAAATACGTACACTCCTGCCTACGCAAGCCTGCGGGTGGGGTAGACTCATTCGTTCCCCACCTCTTCGCGGTGATCCTCTCGGCAAAAGTATAGACAGCTTATTCCTTACTTGTCTATGTTTTTATTGGGATTGTTGATATAGTTGTCCTTCGTGGAGAGGAGTTCAGTTTGCGAGTCTTGAGCATTGGTGAAATTCTCTGGGATGTATTCGGTGATCGGGAGTTCTTGGGCGGAGCACCCCTCAATTTCTCCGTTTCAGTACAGAGGCTGGGAAATTCTGCGACGGTACTGAGCGCAGTTGGAAACGATCCGAGAGGTCAACGGGCCCTCGAAGCCATGCGTAGTCAGGGCCTATCGACAAGCTTCGTACAGATTTCCGCAGGCACAGCGACGGGCGCAGCCCTCGTAACCACCGATGAGTCTGGAAATGCCAGTTTCGTGATTCCACGGCCAGCTGCTTTTGACGCGGTTGAGGTCGACCACACTCTAATTGACCAGATCAACCTATTGCAGCCACAATGGGTCTATTTCGGCACACTTGCACAATCGGTCGAACAAGGGGAGCAGAGACTTATAAGGCTTCTGAAAACGCACCCAGCAAAAGGTTTCTATGACATCAACCTCAGAAGGGGCCATTGGAGCCTATCCCTCGTACAACGCCTTTCCTCTTTGGCGTCCATTATCAAGATGAACGATATCGAAGCGGAGGAGCTTTGGCATCTAACGCAAGGTACTGCGCTACCCTTTTCGCTCGAAGCTTTCTGTTCATTTTGGGCATCGGTTCACGGTTGTGATCTGATCTGCATAACCCTCGGCAGTGAGGGGTGCGCAGTGTGGGAGAACAACACACTCCAGTCATTTCCAGGATTCCAAGTACAAGTCGTCGACACCGTAGGCGCAGGCGACGCGTTTGCAGCCGGTTTTCTGCACGGTCTGGAGCAACGCTGGCCAATCGCGAAAACAGCGATGTTTGCAAATCGTCTTGGAGCGATCGTCGCGAGTCGGTCCGGCGCGACTCCAGAGTGGAGCTTGGTCGAATGCACAGATACAGATTTCGTCTCCACACAATAACGGACAAGTGAACCAGCCTTGGAGCGCGGCGCCACTTGAAGACCTGGTTTGCGTTCAGTCCGTATGGCCAGCGGATAGGCGCGATCTCTGCGGATAGCTTTGCTGACATTATGATTGGCAGCACTGCTCTGCCATCGCTTCCGCATCAGGACCCGCGCTATCTCTACCAGGGGACGGGCACGACAACGTCGCGAATACGTCACGCGCTTTTGAGCCCGTTCATTTGCAAAGGGGACAATGGCCAGTGGCAACCGAACTACTCGAGCCTGGGAGGGGATCTGGCCTCAAGCGCTCTCTCGAATGTCTACTATCCGCAGTCGAACCGCGGCGCTGGCCACGTATTCGGAAACTTTGCCATCGGCACCGCCGAGCGGATGGCCAGTGGCTTTGCACAGGAGTTCATCTTGCCACGGTTAACACCAAGTGTCAATCGGCAGCATCAACAATGATGAAATCTCATTCCTTAGGCAACAGACATATGAGCCCAGAGCCCGAGAAACAGACGACGTTAATTCTGTAGGACAATTACGCTTCGTCGCAACTCGCCCGATCGCAAGTAACGTCATAGTTCCTGAGGCTGGATTGAAAGACTGAAACTAGATGGACAGAAAGAACAAGTCCCCACATGCAAATGACAAGACGCGTGCTCTCGCGACTCTGGCGATTTCACTTCTCGCAGGGAAATGGACCATCGGGATCATTCTCGCTTTAGCCGACGGTAAGCAGCGGTTTGCTGCTCTTCTACGTCGTCTCCCAGGGATCTCGCACCACGTGCTAACGAAGGAGCTGAAACGATTGCAGGCGCATGGGATCATTTTCCGTACGGTTCATCCAACCACACCGCCGAGTGTTGAATATGAACTCACCAATTCTGGTGCCGCACTGTATGTGGTTCTACACGCATCGTCGGAATGGGCAACACGCTACCTGGACAAGACTCCATCTCCGAATGGAAACCAAGAGATGACTAGGTAAATGCCGAGTGCGAATCGGTTCAGATGAGGCGTTCATCATAATACAGTGCGTTCTTCCCAACTAATTGAATTGCAGGTAACATCTCTTCCATTCAGGCTTTTGCCTGCGCTCTTTGTCAATAAAGAGCGAATCCTTATTTGTACTGTGCGACCAAAACAACATCCCAGTTCGAAGTACAGACTGGCAATCTGGCTTCACCGAGCACGAAGAATCGATTTCCAGTAAGTTCGAATCGGCAGGAGTAGTCGTTTCAATCGAACGATCAAGCGCACATCGGGCACTCCCCATGACCGACCGAGAGCTGACCGGTATTTGCGCTCACGGGTCGAGCCATGCGTCGGTTCAATGTCAAAATGGATGGGCAGATCGCCGTCCTCGCAGTCGCGGAGAAGGGTTCTTTCGCGGCGGCTGGGGAAACGCTCGATGTCACCACGTCCACGGTGCGCAAGCAAGTAGAGGGGTTTGCCGCCGAGGCTGGCACGCCGATGTTCGAGCGTGTGGGAAACCGCCTGGTTCCGACCGCGGCCGCCAGCATCTGTCTTCCTGAGATTCGTGAATCCGTCAGGCATGCGCGGCTCGGTATCAACCGCGTACACGCATTCGTCCGGGCACAGGCGAAAGACCTGCGCATAGGGTATTCGAGCTGCCTCAACGAAAACCTGCTGGACATCATCGCCCGGCTCCAGCCGGAAGGGGCGGCGCAGCCCAGCCCTGAAAGCCTGCTAACGCATCAGGTCGTCTCTCAAGTGCTCCACGGAAAGCTGCATGTGGGGTTTGGGTTCCTGCCCATTCGGCAGCCGAATCTGGTGGTGCGGTCTCTGATGCAGGAGCCGCTGGTCGCGTGCCTGCATGTTGGCCATCGGTTGATTAGCAAACAAGGCATCGGGCCGGCGGATCTCGAAAACGAGCCGATGATCGCCGTGGCGCGCAGAGCGCTTCCGGGAAGGCATAAAGAGATCGTCGAATACTTTGAAGGTGAGGGAGTATTCCTCAAGTTCGCCAGCGACGCCTACCTGCCAAAAGAAGCCCTGTGGCAAGTAAGCAGAGGACTTGGCGTGGCGCTCATGACCCGCTCTTCCGCCGTCCCTCTACGCCCCGAGGTTGTGCTGCGGCCACTATCAAATCAACTACTCACTGTGAAGAGCGGGATCTTCGCCCTGCGCGAGCTAGATACCGGCTACATCAAGGAATACATCGAGGAGGTTTGGGGCGCGACGGCCGTACTGCGGCCCAAACCTCCAAAATCGCAATCGCCATAAACTAGATAGCCACGCCCGTGTGAATGGTCAGTAGATCCACTCGATCAATTATCCCGGAGGTATTCGATGCGCAATCTGTATGTCGTCTCAATTGCAGGTCTACTCTTGCTCACCGCCAGCAACAATGCAAAGAAGCCAACCGATGCGAATTTCACGAACTCGATCAACCAGTATCTTGCGAAGCAAGGCGAAGCCTGCGCGGTGCTCAACCGTCAGTTTCCACTTGACGTTCCCAAGGGACAGCAAAAGGACCAGTATGGGATCGGACCCAAGCTGGTGGCCCTGGAACTTGCCGGTCTGCTGCGCGGCAGCGACACGACAGCGGTGGTTCACGGGATGTTCGATGCCTTGCAAGGCACGACGCCGGCCCAGCCTGTGAGGCATTACGAACTGACTGCGGAAGGCGTGAAATACTTCCGAGAGCTCTCCGGCGGTTTAGGGCAGGCCACTGGCCTCTGTTATGGACGGAAGCAGGTCGATTCCATCGTCAAGTGGACGGAGCCGATGGCGACGGGCGCGTACTCTCAGACCGAGGTTACGTACACCTACAAGATTGTGGACCTTGCAGCCTGGGCGGAGCGCCCGGAGGCTCAGCGTGCGTTCCCCGAGATCCAGGCGGAGATAGCTGGACAATCGAAGGCTGCTCAGATTGCGGGATTGCGATTGACCAACAAGGGCTGGGAAGTTCCAGCACAATGAATCCAGTCGCTGCGTCGTCATATGGCATCCGTACTGTTTCCGGCAACATTCAGGATGTTCTGAATGTGCCGCTGTCCATCAACGCGGTCAATATGCACGACCAGATGAATGGAAGAACGAATCTCCGCATCGGCCTCCGCGGGTAGCAGCGAGGATGCGCCGCGCATCAGCAGAGTGCGCAACCGGAGCAACGCTCCGTGCGCGCTGCTGGCGTGAATGGTCGCAAGCGCTCCACGGTGTCCGGTGTTCATCGAGTCCAGAAGCGTCCGCGCCTCGGTTCCACGAATCTCCCCAAGGATGATGCGGTCAGGACGGTGGCGGAGCGCGGCCTTGAGCAGGTCATCGAAGGTGACGGGATGCCGGTGGGTATCGGTCTGGGCCTCCTGCTGGACCACATGCGGTTTGCGGATGTGCAACTCGGCGGTGTCTTCGATAATCAGGATGCGCTCGTGCTCCGGGATGGCGTCGGCGAGCACGTTGAGCACGGTCGTTTTGCCTGTTGAAGTTCCCCCGGAAATGAGAATATTGTCACCGTGCCGAACCGCGTCTGTGAGTATACCCGCCTGATCCGCAGTCAGCATTTTGCGCTCGATCAAATCGCCCATCGTGAAACTGCGCGAGGTAAAGCGGCGTATCGTCATAAGCGGCTGCGGGTGAACGATGGGTGGAATGGTTGCAGCCAGCCGACTGCCGTCGGGCAAGCGAAGGTTCATGATCGGCAGGTCGGCATCGAGCTTCTTGCCGAAGCGGTTGGCGATCACTTCGAGCGCGGTCAACAGCGCACCATCCTCGAAGCGGATACTCGGCACAGGCTCTATGTGACCCTGCTCTTCAATCCAGACCGTGCCATCGGGATTCACCATGATCTCGGAGACGGACCCGGATTCAAGCAGACGTTGAATGGGCTTCAGAAATGGGATGATGATGTCAAAACTCATGCGCGTAATCTCCTTGGGTTAAAGCGAATCCGCTCCTGATCGAACCAGGTCATGCTCACAGGAAGGAAATCGAGCTTCAGGTAGCAGTAGGTCGGGGGAAGCGGGCTGATGCCGTCGAACGCAACGATGACCGATTGCGCATTCTTGAGATCGAAGAAGACGTTCTCCTCGAACAACGGCTCCTTGTGCTTCTGGTACTGCTTGGAAGCGGAGACCGATCCTTTGCTGGATGAAGTGCGACCCGATAGCCATCCGACATTGGCATTGTTGGATGATTCGGAAACCGTGTAGCTGATGCGCGTCCGGTCCACCTTGCCGCACAATTCCGATGCATAGCGAGCTGTATCCGGGTCCGCCGTTGAGAGAAAGACCTTGGTGCGAAAAGCTTGAAGCAGGGTCTTGACGCCTTCGTTGGGCAGGGCTTCCTTGAGACTGGATATGCTCTGCGTGGCGACTACGGGAATGCACTTCGGCTGCCGCGACAGGGAGAGAAATCGCTCGTCTCCACTTGGATTATCGCCACCCACAGTGGCAAAGTTCTGGTACTCGTCGCAGATGAACACGGTGGGCCGGTAGTGCCGCTCCGGATTCTCATCCATTTCCGGGATGCGCAGCAGCACGGCACGCTGGTAGTCCACCTTCATCAACGTGCCAATCACTTTTGCCAGCGCAGGATTGAGGGCCGTCGGGAAATTCAGACCCACGACCTTGCCCGACTCGATCAACTCATCGAATGGTGGCAGGACCCGCGCGTGCGGATCACTGACCGACGACTGTCCCTGGTACAGCTCCTTCGGAGGGCAGAAGACGCGGCGCACCTTGCGGTCCGTCTCAAACAAGGAAAGAAACACGGCGATGCCCTGGACGATCGAGGTCTTGACCTCGTCACGAAAGAACTTCCAGTGCTCCCAGTACCAGTAGTGGATGCTCCGCCACGTGTCGGCCGCATCCTCATCGCCAAGTTTACGACTGTATATGGACGCACTGACCGTGGTCTTGTTGAGGACCGTGGACTCCAGTTCCTCCGTCCACCGGGCGATGTGCTGACCCAGTTTCTCATCCCATGCAAATCCGAACGGAGCCAGCACGGATTCATATTGCTTGTACTCGGTCTTGTTTATCCCGACGAACGAGGCTGCGGTGAAACGCCTCCCGGTCTCGGTCAGCATCTGCTCCAGCGTCCCGGCGCTGATGACGGTGCGGAAGATGTCGAGCATGGTGACGTACCCGTCACGGACGCGGTGCAGCATAATCACGTACCGAACAAGATCGGTGTAGGACTGCTGCCAGAATGGCTCTCTGCCTTTGCCCCAGATGGCGACGATGACCGAGGCGATGTTGAACGCCTGTGCGTAAGCGTCAGCATCGTTGTTCAACGGGTTGTAGCGAATATCGCCGTCGAGCGAGACATCGATATAGTCCTCTGCCCGGCCGCAGTCTTTGAGGATGCGCCGAGCCTTGCGGCAGAGATCGCCCTTGACTTCGAGCACGATGCCGGAGAGTTTCTGTTCCCGGTCCCCAGCCTTGTAGGCAAATAGCTGGCGCATCGCTGGGAGGATAATAGCCCGCGTCTTTCCACTGCCGATCGCGCCTACCACGCAGATGCCCGTGTATAAGCCGAGTTCCGAGATCGAGAGCCAGCGCGGCGCGGGCGATGGGTCTGGCTTTAACTGGTGGTGTACTTCGCCGACGATCAGTTCCAATTCCTCGCGCAGCAAGGGATCGGGATACGGAGGCAATGGCCCGGCGATCTCCTCGTGTCGGGGTGCATACAGGTGAACATAGGCAAGCGAGAACACCATCGAGAACAGCAGGAATGGCGTGCTGTAAAGAAACAGATGGTAACTCCAGACCAATCCCCTGTAGATTGCGGGCCGTTCCAATGCCACGAGGCGCAACAGCGGATCGGAATCGTGGACCGGATAGAGCGTCTGGAGCACGATGCCGCAGGCTGCGCTCAATCCGATGGACAGCAACAGACGGTACTCGATCAGAAGATGGAGCGCATCCTGGAGACGCGAGGAAAGTTTCATGGGGAACCTCCACATCTATGCATGAGCTGTTGCTGACGGATCAGCCTTCGACGCAGCACCGGCGCTTGTCTTGGCCGGCGACGATGACGGTTTCATGCTGTTACCGGTCTTGGCTGGATTCGCGGCTGGGCTGGCCTTGTACTTTTGGAAGTCTTCTTCCTGCGCCAGTGCGAAGCGCAGCAAGTGATTGATGACATACTGTGGCTCGTTGTTGGACCAGTCGGCCAGCGCCTGAATATCTTCAGCAACGGATTGATCGATGGATGCCTGGAGCTTCGCGCGGCGTACCCGGCTGATTCCGTGTTCAATCTTCAGCTTGCTCATGGTGTATTCCTCCTTTACTTCGGGACAAACCTGTGTGGATCAAAGCTGGATCATTTTCCGATGCCGGACGGATCAACGAATGATCCGCATCAGATCGCATTCAGATCCTGCAGAGATCGGTTTGAGATCAGCGCCAGATATTTTCCAGAACGCTCTGCTGGAGTGTGGGCGGGAGCGACAAGCACGGCGAAGCCGACGCGGCAGGCTGAAAG
>Ga0255356_1002379_pt1 | contig 10842 bp, 10 predicted proteins | sample HBST100metaG_FD_189944 | JGI IMG/M metagenome (GOLD analysis project Ga0255356, IMG submission 189944) | Peat soil microbial communities from Stordalen Mire, Sweden - H.B.S.T100 | ecosystem: Environmental > Terrestrial > Soil > Wetlands > Peat | place: Sweden: Norrbotten County, Stordalen Mire... | reverse complement strand
CCTCGGTGTAGTCGAAGTTGGAGATGTGGTTATGCGCCTCGGTGAACGGCGTGAAGACGTCGTAACGGACGCCATAGGTTACGGTCAGTTTCGGGCCGATCTTCCAGTTGTCCTGGGCAAAGAAGCTGGGCTCCCAGGTGCGATAGTCCGGCGTCTTCAGATCGATGTTGAAACTGGATCCCGTGAAGGCTCCCACCAGTGTGGACGCGAGGACCTGGTCTGGATCGGAGTCAGTCGAGAGACCGAAGCCAGAATAATGGCCAAACGGAAACGCGCTCTGCAAGTTTCGCGCCTGGCGACGGATCAAGCCAGCGCCCAGCTTCAGGTTGTGGTTGCGAATTGTGTAGCTGACAGTGCCGGCGTATTGGAAGGTATTGTCAATGTCCTGCAAGGGGACATAGGCTCCGTCTCCGAGAGAGGCAAAGCCATTAATATCAGCCGGTGTAAGGGCCGAGGTCAAACTGGCAAGGCCATTCGCGGCAAAGCCTACAGTAACGTCGGCGTTCGAGTTGTAGTTGTTAGGCTGAGAGAAGTTGTTGACGCGCGTAAACGCCGCGCGCAGATCGACAAGCAGGTTCTGCGAGAATATGCGCGTGTATCCGAGGGCATACTGCTGCGCCGAATCTTTCGCCGGGCCCGTGTAGGCCCAATAATTTCCGCCCCCGGCGATCGACTTCAAAGTCGCCGGTGCGTTCGGATTCGCGCCTGCCGGCAGGTAAGCCGGAATTACGCCTGTGACCTTGTTGTAATCGAAACGAGCGAAGAAGTGGTTATTCTGATTGAAGGCGTGGTCGACGCGAGCGTCGTACGTATGGCTGTACTGCGTTTTGTTCGGGCTGCTTTCGTAGGTGTTGGTGCCAGTGTTGGGCGCCGGATAGAGTTGCAAGTAAGCGAGAGCAACTTTGTCGGGGGTCGTGTATCCCGCGGCCTTAATGGCGGGATTGGACGCAAGCAGATCGGCAGGCGTTGAGCCGTTTTGGCTGTTGATAGCGTTGTACTCCGCCAGCGAGGGAACCTGAACTGAATAGGCGAGGCCCTTCACCAGACGAAGACCTTCGTAGTCGCCGAAGAAGAAGGTCTTATCGTGGAAGATAGGGCCGCCGGCGCTGCCGCCAAACTGGTTCTGGCGCAGTTCTGGCTGAGGGGTTACTCCCTGCTTCGTGAACCAATCCCGGGCGTCGAACCTGTCGTTGCGGAGGAACTCGTACACTGACCCGTGGAATTTGTTGGTGCCGGACTTGGTGACAAGGTTGATGACGCCACCGGCCGTGCGCCCTGCTTCAGGAGCGTAGCTGTTGGTCTGAACCGAGATCTCCTGAATGCCTTCCACCGAGGGCTTGATGCCGATTGTGCCGATGACGCGCTCGTTGTCGTCAATGCCGTCCACCACATAGTTGTTCAGGGTGTCGTCCTGGCCGTTGACAGAAAATCCGTTGGTCGAGCGGCGGTCGTCTGGGCGCCCACCACTGGTGAGGCCGTTGCCGGGACCTTCATTGGCTCCGGGTACGAGCTGAACCAGTTGGACAAAGTTGCGTCCGTTCAGCGGCAAATCCTGCACGGATTCTTCTGTAACCGTCGAACTGACGGTGGCGTTATCTGCCTGAAGCAAAGGCGTCGTAGCTTCGACGGTTACGGTCTCGGTATTGCCGCCGGCAATCAGATGAATGTCGGCACGGGCGCGATCGCCAGCTTCAACGGCTACGTTCGATGTTGTCGAGGTCTTGAAGCCCTTCATCCTCACCGTAACGGAGTAGTGACCCGTGGGTAGAAGAGCAAATTGATAATCTCCGCTGTCGTTGGAGGTTGCCGAGCGTTGATCGTGAGTTTCGAGGTTCACGAGCGTGACGGCGGCATCGGCAATCACCGCCCCGGTTCCGTCGGTCACAGTTCCAATAATGTCGGCTGTGGACAACTGTGCGAGAGCTCCCCTGGAACTGAAAATCAGGAGCACGAGCAGGACGATCAACTGTCCGGCTGTCCGATAGATGTTCTTGCACTGGCCTGTGCAGCGTTTCAGGTGTTGCATTTTCTTGATCATGTTTTCTCCCACTTGAAAGCGATTCAGTCTCTGGATGATGAGCTGGCCGCACGTTCCGGTTAGCAGCATCCAAAGGCCGACTTCAAGTTCGGTACGGATCATAGGCAACATAGTTTTGTCTGAACAGGGTTCATCTGGTATCTCACCTCAAGGTAAAGAGATAAACCCGAGCAATTACTCAAGTTGTCCAAGAGGTTAAGAACTGGTAAAGGATCTGGTTGTCAGGACAATATAGAGCGAGTTACCGTCGATGGGATGTGATCGTCAAACGGCATCCATCAAAGGGTGTATTGATTTCTCCACCATGCGATGCATTGCTGTTGTCATTGGACGTTCTAGAATCTGTGATGTCGCTGGCAATATGACGAGAGGAGTAAGCGGAGGACTTATGAAGATGGGACGAGCTGCGTGCCGAGGCTAGCTTGTCGCCAGTCCACTCCTTTGACTGCGAGCCCAAAATCAACCTTTAGAGTAATTAGGGTTATCCGTCTCAACTAGCATCGAGCAGGTTAGAGCAAGCGATCTATCTCGGACAGCAATGAGAGGTCGGTCTATGCGAGCATCATTTTTGGAGAGGCATACCTATGAATCTTGTGGATTCCGAGAATGGCGTATGGAGTCCGAGTACGGAGGATGACAAGGCAAAAGTCAGGCGGCAGATGAACCGCCTGTTAGAGACAAGCCATTTCAAGAATAGCCGACGCTATCCTCTTTTGTTCCGCTTCATCGTAGAAGAAACGCTCGAAGGACGGGGCGAGTTTCTGAAAGAACGCCTTCTGGGTGTCCGTGTCTTCGATCGCCCTGCGGATTACGACACAGCGACGGACCCAATCGTGCGGGTCACAATCGCCGAGATCCGCAAGCGAATCGCTCAGTACTATCATGAAGAAGCGCATGACTCGGAGATGCGCATCGAACTGCTGCCAGGCAGGTACGTGCCCGAATTCCGCCCCAGCAGGGATGCTGGTTCGGATCACCGGCAGGTATTAGAGTCTAGCCACATCTGGACGGAGACACAAGCCGCCGAGTTTACTGGTGATCAGTCAGAATCGCAACCCACATCTACTCCGTCAATTTTATTGGGAGGTAAGCTCAGGCTCCAGCTCTTCCGCAGATACATTCTGGGCACAGTTACAGTGCTGTTTATTGCGCTTGGAGCATTAGTCTTGTGGAGATTGACCCGTCCATCTGCGATTGATGAAATGTGGAGGCCTTTCCTCGCCAATCGCAGAACGGTCATCTTTTGCCTGCCCGTTGGAACCAAAGAAGGTACAGCAACGGCCGCAGAGGCAGGGATTCTGGATAGCGATCAGGCTTCTACTCCGGGTCACATCGCTCCTCCCTCCTCCTCCACCTCCGAATCTCCTCTCGCTTCCACCTTTCTTGCCTACGAAACGCTGCGAGAGAATGTGGTCTTCTCGGATACTCTGGCGACGCTGCGCATTTCAAACTATCTGGCAGCACACAAGCGGGAATCAAGCTTCCGTCCCAATTCGTTGACCACTCTCGACGACTTACGGCAGGGACCTGTTGTGCTCGTTGGTGGCTTGGACAACCAATGGACGCTGCGAGCGCTAGCGCCTTTACGCTATAGGTTCGCCGGTACGAATCAGGAACAATACTGGATTATGGATACTAAGAATCCTGCAATGAAGGACTTGATGCTTGACCTGAAGGTGCCACTTTCCGACGTCAAACGCGATTTCGCAATCATTGCCCGCGTTCGCGATGATTCTACCGGGCAGGTCGAGATGATTGTAGCGGGAATCGGCATGAGCGGAACGGCAGCAGCCGGCGAGTTTCTGGTCGATCCCCAACGGATGGAAGAACTCCGTCATCGGGTTGGCCTTGGGTTCCGCGACCGCGACTTTGAAGTTGTTCTGAGTACCGATGTCGTCAACGGCATTGCAGGCTCCCCCAGGATTCTGGCCGTAGCATTTAGGTAGCTGGACGCAGATAAAACTCCCCGGAACAAGCAGAAGATCGATTGCGCAGTCTCGCCGCGCCAGATATGGGAAGCCTCGAACCTAAAGGAATCTTTCTCATCAGCGGCATGAATAGCCGAAAGCTGTCAGCCGCTTTTACTGATCCTGTTCTTTCCAGTAGTTCGCCCGCGCTACGATGTGCGCTCCATAGTCCTGGGCAAGCCGCACGCGAATCGTATGCAGGCCGGGCGCAGGATCGGAGGGGCTGAAGGTAATAAGGTAGCGGTTCCGGGCATGCTGGGCCGACTCCACCACCCGCTTCTCGAAGCCCTTGTCGGCAGTGAAGGTGTTGTATTCCCCGCCGCTCATGTGCGCCACTTCTTTAGCCACATTCTTCTTGAAGGCCTGCACCACCATGAGCAGCGTCGACACCGGGTTCATCACTCGGTTGTCGCCATTGTCCTTCATGTCGTGGAGCAGCTCGGCAGTCACCGGCGAGAACGACACGCTCAGCACCAGCACGTCCGATTGACCGATCTTGCGGATCAGTTGCGCGGGTTTGGTGTGTTTGCTGCCATGGTCGCGCTCCTCACTGACGAGCAAGAGCACCCGGCGGTACTCCTTCGGCTGCGATTGAAGCAGATCGACGGCGTAGCTGACCGTATCCAGAATCGCGTCGCCACCGTCACCCGGTTCTAGGTTCTTGAGGGCTTGGTTCACCTCTTCGCTCGTATGTGTGAAGTCGCGGATGAGATGCGGCTTCGAGTCAAAGCCCACCAGTGCTGCCTGGCCTTTTCCGTCGGAAAGGAAGAGATCGAGCAGCGGCCCCAGTTTGGCCAGCTTGTCGAATTCGAGCACGCTGACGCCGCCTTCTTCGACTGCGACCACCAGCGCAACCGGTGCCGTATCCATCTCCTCCTGCACGCGAATCTTCTGCGGCACGCCGTTGTCTTCCAGCACAAAATCCGCAGGCTTGAGACCGTAGACAACACCGCCTCCGGGCTTTTCTACCAGTGTTGGCACGAGCACTTCGTTGGCCGTCACATGCAGTGTGGTTGTGTCCGCGTTTGCGCTCGGATGACTACTGGGCAATGGTTGCGGCGGCTCAATTGGGGGCAGCAGCTGTGCGCCAGCTACCGCAGTAGTTAGCAGCAAAGCCGTGATTGCACAGCAGTAAACGCGCAGTATGCCGAATTTCATGCAGGAACAACTCCAACGTTAGAGATCAGGGGACAGAGACCAGGTTTCGGCAGCAGGTTCAACGCCTTGAATAAAACAAACACAAGTGCCCTGAAAAACTGCATTCCTTGCATAACCCCATCAGGCCTCAGTTCTCTGAGCTTCACGCCCGCTTCTTCACTTCGCGATCCATCCGGCCAATCCAGGCGAGGAAGCTCAAAAGCTCCCAGCGCGAGTTCCAGAAAAAGCCCAGAATATCTTTAGTTGTCAGTGCTTCGGCTCGCTTGCCAGAGTACGTTTCGACGCGCCAGCGCACGTACTCACTCCGCCACGGGGTTAGACGGTGGCCGCGCGTGGAATTCCAGAGAAAGCGGAGCGGAGCGAACATGGCAGGTGCCTTCACCTTCAGTATAGACGGCTCCTGCCTTCGGCTGAAAACGGGGCGCGGAGAGTCAAGGCAGAAATGCTGCCATAGAAGAGGGATCAATCCAAGCCTGCCTTGCCCTATAAATCAACGAAGGGGGTCAAAGTTTGCTAAACAATGTGTTCGATGTTGAATTCAACTGTGCAATCACGTCCTCGAGTGCCGTCTGCTGAGTTTCACTAAGCGATAGCTGCGTGGAGATCGTCGGAAGGTCCGCTTGCATCAGATCAGTTTGCGCGGTGGTCAGTTGGGTCTGCTCAGTGGTAACGGCCTCTGAGGCGGCAGTGATTTGGGTCATCGAGTTGTCGATAGTCACGCGCTGCTGGGAAACATAGCTCAACGCCGTACTCAACGCCTCCGTATCGTTTACCGCCTGAGCAGTATCCACCGTGCCACTTGAATAGTCGGCGATTAGGTTGTTGAGTGCTGCAAAAACGCTGTTCGACCCGCTGCCAAGGAATATCTGGTCGCCCGCCACATTCAACTGAATCTTTTGTCCGTTGGGTGATTCAAGATAGTTCACGTCGTCGTCGCCGCTATAAGTGGTAACGGCCGGCGATGTCGTCGTCGAAGTCGAAAAAGGTGCTGTAGAAGTTTGGCCACCAGCAAAGATATACTGACCCTCATAGCTGGTGTTGGCCAGTGACTGCACCTCATTCAGAATGCCAGAGAGCTCATTCGCAATGGTCTTGATGTTGCTCGAATTCAGCGTGCCGTTATTTGCACTGGTGGCCAGCGAAATCGCCGACGTGAGCTCGGTCACTACGCTGCCCAGGGCTGAATCGGCCACCTGCAGCTGGCTCGTTACCAGGCTGGCGCTTTGCGTGAAAGAATCGTCCTGCTGAATCTGGTTGAGCAGCAGCACATTCTCTCCAGAAGCCACCGGATTGTCGCTCAAGGACGTAACGCTCACGCCACTGGACAACTCAGATGACAACTGTTCCTCAGTCGCCTGAGTCTGATCCAGCGAACTCACCATATTCGATATGTAAAAGGGATCCACCCGCATCGCAATCCTCCATTAGTCTTCGCCACGCACACGCCGAAGTGGGTTTAGGAGACTGTCGTTTCTTCGCCCAGGTTCAAAGCCGAGGCCATGATTGTGTTCAACATCGCAAAGACTTGGGAAGCCGCCTGATAACTGCGCTCCAACGTGGTCATTGAAGCCGCCTCGTCGTTCAGATTTACACCAGAGAGCGAATCGCTCTGCGTCTGTAGCTGGGTCACCGACGCCTCTTGCGCCGTATTCTCCGTTTCCACGCTGGAAACCGTCGCGCCGAGCGTCGAAACAAAATTCGAGTAATAGTTGATCGGCGTCTGCCCGCTCACAATCTTCTGGTTGGCGATATTGGCGAGTGCCGTGGCATTTGAGCTATCGCCTGTTCCATCTCCCGCGCCGGCAGCGGCAATCTGGTTCGGATCAGTCATCACCACGCTCATACTGGCCGCGCTGCCAGTGACCGTGGTGGGTTCCTTGAAGATGTAGAGAGGATCGGTCGTCGTGCCAGTGTCACCGTCATAATCCGTTCCTGCGTTGTTCTGTGCATTGACCGTGGTCGAGATGCTGTAAGCCAGTTGATCCAGTGAACTGAGCGCGCTGGGAATGTCCTGGTCCCGCGCCGTCAGATCACCGCCCAGCGAACCGCCGCCCGAGGCCAACTCCGAGGTAATATCCGTATTGCCAAGAAAGAAGTCCGTGACTCCGTCCACCGTGCCAGTGGTCAACTGGTAACTAGTCCCCTCGGAAACCAGCAGCTGGCCAGAGGTTGTGGTGATTTCCATCCCGTTGTTGTCGGTCGTAATCTGGTTGATCCCGATCAACTGCGAAAGCTGGCTCAGATCCTCTTGGCGTTGGTCTTCGAGCGTTCCCGCGTCGGCGTCGGGAGAGGTTGTCTCAATCTGCTGATTGAGTTGGGCAATAGCGCTGGTCAGTGAGTTCACCTGGCTGGTTACCCCGGCAGCTTCTTCATCCAATGCTGACCTTTGAGAGTCCAGACTGGCTGCGGCGTTGGAGATGTCGCCAGCCAACGTCTTGGCCGCAGTCAGTACACCCTGGCGCAAGGAGTTGCTGGTAGGAGTAGCCTCGAGTTTTGTAAACGAGTCGAAGAAGCTGGTGATATCGCTTCCTATGTCTCCAGCGGTTGAACTGGACGAACCCGAGTCTGGCGTGAACAATGCCTGAAGCGTATCAAGCGCCGTCAGTCGCGAGCTAGAGGCGGAAGCCAATTGCTGTTGTTGGTCCAGCCGCTCCTCCAGCACACGATCCCGCTCGGAGGTAGCGCCGGTCACCGTCGCTCCCTGCCCGTACGAGACGCCATCAATCGTGATCGACTCGTTCTCCTGCCAGTCGGCCGTCTCCCGTGTGTAACCAGTGGTGTTCGCATTGGCCACGTTGTTGGCCACGATATACAAGGCTTCCTGATCGGCATCCAGAGCCTGCGACATAATGCTGAATGCGGAGCTAATTGTCCCCATGCCTACTCCCCGTTTGCGGCCATCCCTGCACATGTAGCTCGCGATACTCCAACCGGCCCGCGCGCAACTCCCGCAGGCGGTTTATCACATTAAGATTGGCCCGCGTCGCCTCCAGCACTCTGGAGAAAACAGCCATATCGCCTACGGCGCCTTTAGCCTCTGTAGCCATCGCCGTGCGGGCATCCGTGTCCAGCCCATGCGCCAGATCGCGATTGAGGGCCCGGCACGATAGAGCCAACTCCTCCAGCCGGTCCGCGTCCAGCCGCGCCAGCGCCCGCGAGGCCTCCACTACCAACTCCTTTAGTTTCGGGTGCTCCCAGCGCTCACCAAGCTTCTGCGACACAACCGCTCCTTTCGCTCCTGCCGAGCCGATTCCCATCCCATTCCGTCTCCGCGCGATTTAGTCGCGTCAATTCGCTATCCAACCCTACTAGTGTGCAATCGCAACCGGCCTTCGGCATTTGCCATCCTGGCTGGATTCAAGCCCAAATTACGATTGCTCGCTCAGCATCGAATCCACGACCTTGGATGCCACTGCCGATGCGGGCACATTGTAGCTTCCCGAGGCCAGCGCCGCCTGAATCTCGGTCACCTTGTCCATGCGGACGGTGGAGTCGGAGGCTGTCTGTGAAACCTCGCTCCCCGCACTGCTGAACGTCGCCAGATCGTTCCCTAGCGCACTTCCGCTCGTCGCGGCCCCGCTCTTCGTCTGTTGCGTGGCAACCGGAGCTGCCTCTGTCGTTCCCAAAAGCGTTTTCAATCCTTCAAGACTGCTACGAATGTCCATTACGCACTACTCCTTACCTCGTTCATCGGCTGGTTTACTAATCACTCTAGTCATTTGACAGAGTTCACGATGGCATTTCCGTGCAAATTTCCTGTTACCTGTGCTGTTTTAGACCTGTTACCAGTGTGGGAAAGCTCCCGCACGACGCTGGTGGCAATCCCAAACCCTCCTTGCTCACTCAGTGCCCGCCCTAGTGCCTCCGATGCAAACTCACCCAGCGCGCCACCCGAACCGGAAGCTGAGTCGCTCTCCTCGCCATCGAGGCCGTTCGAACTCATCATTGGCTTCAACAGCTCCTGCATCATTTGCGCCTCGAACTCATGCGCCGCATGCACCAGCCTGGGCTCTGGCGTGGCCACAGATGAAATCTGGTCTGTGCCCGCCACCGCCGCTGCTGCCTCTGTCCCTGCGATCGAAAACATATCAACGCCCCTCATAGAACTTCGAGATCGGCCTCCAGAGCGCCAGCCTCTTTCATCGCTTGCAAAATCGAGATCACATCCCGCGCACCCGCTCCCGTACGCTGCAGCTCCTGAACCAGATCCTCGACCGTCGCGCCCTCTTTCAGATCGATGCGATTCACCGGCTTGTCCTGGGCCTGCACTGTCGTTTTCTGAACCACCTGCGTCGTGCCTGAGGAGAGCGCGTTGGGCTGCGAAACCTCGGTCTGCGAGAGCACGCTGACACTCAACCCTCCATGCAAGATCGAAACCGGCTGCAACCGTACCGTGCCTCCGATCACTACCGTTCCCGTGCGCTCGTTTACCACCACCCGCGCCCGCGGATAGACGTCCACTTCGACGGCCTCCACCTTGTCCAGCAGCGCTGCCATATCCTCGTTCGACTCAGCAGCAATCTCCACCCGGCGGCTGTCGATGGCTTGAGCTCGCGCGTTGCCCAGTTCCAGATTGATGGCTGCCGCCATCCGCTCGGCGGTATGAAAATCCGCATCATTCAATATCACGTTGACTACATGCATCTGCTTCAGGTCAAAGGAGACTGGCCGCTCGACCAGTGCTCCGCCCGGAATCCGCGCGGTCGTCGGATGGTTCGATAACTTTGTATTGCCCCCGGCTGAAGCCATGTAGCCGCCCAGCACCAGCGGTCCCTGAGCCTGGGCATAAATTTGTCCGTCCGGCCCGTAGAGCGGAGTCATCAGCAGGATGCCTCCTTCGAGCGAGCGCGCATCACCGGCCGAGGAGACCGTCGTATCCACCTTGTAGCCGGGCCGGCTGAAGGGCGGCAGTGTTGCCACCACAAAGACCGCGGCCATATTTTTGACCTGCATATTGCTGGCGCTGTTCGAGCCGGTCTGAGGCACGGTAATGCCCATTCGCTCCAGCGTCGAAATCAGTGTTTGCGCAGGAAAAACCGTCTGCGAGCTGTCGCCAGTGCCCCTGAGCCCCACCACCAGGCCGTAGCCCACCAGCTGATTGTCCCGAATTCCTTCAATCGTTGCTACGTCTTTGATCCGTGCCAAGTGACCGGCAATCTCGGCGTGAGCCTCTGCCCAAGCCATTAGCAGCGCCACAGCCAACACCAGCCAGCCCCAGAGGCTCTTTCCCCATTTGCATTTCACCGTCTTTTTGATCGCAACTTGCATCGGCTTTTCCCGCCGGTTTCCCCGGCCTTTGCATTCTGTTCCCTGTACTCTGATCTCTGCTCCTAGAACACCAGCAGCTTCTCGACGAAGCGCACCAACGCGTTCTGTCGATAGGTGGAGTCGTTCACAATCCCCTTGCCCGTCACTTCCAGCTCCAGATCGGTCATCGCCGTCGACTGAACCTGATTCTGCGAACTCACGTCCTCCGGGCGCACCAGTCCACGCAGCTTGATCAACTGTGTCTGCTGCGAGAAGGTCAACTGGCGTGTCGCCTGCACCACCAGCATTCCGTTAGGCAACACATCGATCACCTCGGCGCCGAAGGTCGTCACCAGGCTGGAGTTGGTCGTGCTTTGTCCCTGCGCTGAAAGCCCCGAGGCCGACGTCGCTCCCAACAGATTCTGCAAATTG
>Ga0255356_1002374_pt1 | contig 10849 bp, 11 predicted proteins | sample HBST100metaG_FD_189944 | JGI IMG/M metagenome (GOLD analysis project Ga0255356, IMG submission 189944) | Peat soil microbial communities from Stordalen Mire, Sweden - H.B.S.T100 | ecosystem: Environmental > Terrestrial > Soil > Wetlands > Peat | place: Sweden: Norrbotten County, Stordalen Mire... | reverse complement strand
CGATGCCGCCGAGCAGCTCGATCTTTTGCTCCAGCGTGAGCTTGGAGAGCAGTGCGTGGGCTTGGGCCTCAATAGCGGACGAGTCAGGGGCCGGCGCCTGGGCTGCAATCTGTAGGCAAATCGGCGCGAAAACCAGGGCGAAAAGGAGGAAAAGAGAGCGCAGAAGTTGATTTTTCATACCGCGCCCAAGGTAGCGCATCGGGTCACCCGATGTACAGAGCCGGGGACCTTGGTTTTGCCTAAAGAGAGGACCGATGGGCTCCGTGGCGGGCCTGAGACGGCAGCCCGCATCAGGCGCTCTCCAGCCCGTAATTGCGAATTTACTGATCAAAATTGACCGGAATTCGGCGGCCACGATATCTAAAGTGGTTTTTTGAATCGAGGGAGGCCACGCGCTCCCGTGACCTTTCTTTCGCAAAATCAATGCCTTAACAGGTGTGACTCGAATCACAGGGGGGGGTGAATGGGGTCACTGCCATGGGTAATTCAGAAGCGCACACTCAAACTCTAATACGCACGTGCCAGCGGCGGCCTGGAGACAATCATGGGTTTTGAAAACGGCTTGAAGACCATTGTGGTCGCGACAGACCTGGGGGGTCAGGCAGAGGCAGCCCTCGAGTACGCGCGCAAGCTGGCGACCCATTACGGAGCGCGGATTGTGCTGGCCCACGGGCTGGATCCGATGGAGTATGCCGCGGTGGATGCGATTCCCGGCAGCGTGTTGGGGCACATGACGGACGCGGCGCGCAAGGTGCTGGACCAACTGGCCGGCGAGTTGCTGCGCGAGGGGATTCACAGCCATTCCGAGGTGCGGCAGGGCACAGTGGCAGAGATGCTGGTGGATGTGGCGCGGCAGTATGAGGCCGGGCTGATCGTGATTGGCACCAAGGGGATGGAAGGCGCAGGGCCCGTTGTAGTGGGGGCTATCGCCGAGCGTTTGGTGAGACTGGCGACCTGCCCGGTGCTGGCGGTGGCGGCAGACTGGAACGCGGGCCCGCATCGGCCCACTCCGGGTGGCCCGGTGTTGCTGGCCATGGAGCGGAACCATGCGGCGCCGGCGGCGGCGGCAACTGCTGCCTCATTGGCACAGGTGTTTGATCGGCCCCTTCTTGCGCTGCACGTGCGCACGGCCGCAGAACAGGCTGCCGGACTCAATCCTTGTACGGTCATGGAGGATCAGGGCATCCGGTTCGAAGGCACAATCCAGGTACGTTGCCTGGTGAAGGACGGCAATCCGGCCGACGCGGTGGCCGAAGCCATTGCGGAGAACCATCCCTGCATTCTTGTGGCGGGGGTAAAACGGGCCAGCGGAACACCCGGGCCTCACGGCACCGCGTTCGCGCTGCTGTCTGCATCACGTGTGCCGGTCCTTTGCGTTCCGCCTAATGCGGCGGACGCCGGCGCCAAGTCGGAAGTTGCTTCAGAAAGCGCTTCCGAAATCGTACGGGAAGTTGCGCTTCCCGTCGAAGCCTCGTAGCGAGGGCTACTACCGCAGCGCGCGGCACAGACGATTCCCAGGGAAAATGGGCGGGGGGAAAGGAGAAACCGCACCGTTTTGTCCAATCGATATCGCAGACACGAAGCCAATGGGGTAGACGCATGAACCGCGTGAGGACGCGTGGGGACGAAGGCCTGCCACGCGCCTGCAAGAGAAGTTCAACGGGAACCGGAGTACCGCGGAAGCCCGCGGCAAGGAGCCTGAGGGCTCAGCATACGGCAAGGAAGATGACCAGCAACCAACTTGAAGATCGAATTGAACGTCTGGCGGCGGCAGCAGCGCATCCGCTCGCCGAACTGCTGGCGTGTCCCGAGGAAGCGGGAGAATTGCTCACCAACGTTTCGCGATGCATCGACGTGGATGCCGGGGAGGCCGTTTTTCGGCAAAATGAAAGCTGCAAAGGGCTCTACGTGGTGGTCTCGGGCGATTTTGTCCGCAAAGCAGAACGGTTGCAGATGCGCGTGACGCTGGGAACGGCACGGCCCGGGGATCTGGTAGAGCTGGCCGCCGCACTGGGCGACGGACATCATACCTATACCTTGACCGCGGTGACGCCGGGGTCGGTGCTCGTGCTACCCATCGATGCACTGCGGCGTGCGTTTGAGAGCCATCCGCCACTGCGGATGCGGCTGCTGGAAGAGCTGGCTCGCGAAGTTTCGCGCGCCTACATTACGTGCTGCCTCACGCGCGTGACACCGGCACGGCGCCACGCCAACGGAGCGGCCCAGGCTTAGCGATTCTAATTCGCGGCCCAAAAGGGTCTCCGGCCGGGGCATGGGGGCGAAAACACCCGTCTCGCTGGGTGGTATTTGGGATATACTCTACCTAGTAAATAGTCCCCAACGGTATCCCTATGGCTTCAATCCATTCTCATCACCCTCCGGAAGATTGCCAGAATTGTGAGCACCGCCATTTGCGGATGTTTTGTAATCTGACGCCGGAGGCATTGGCCGATTACGACCAAATCGGCATCATGATGAGCCACGCCCGCGGCGCCAAGCTGTTTTCCGAAGGGGATGCGGCGCGCAACGTGTTCGTGATCTGTTTCGGGCAGGTGAAGATCTCCTCCACCTCGCGCGACGGCAAGACCATGATCCTGAAGATTGCCGGGCCGGGCGACGTGATGGGGCTGAGTGCGGTGCTGGCCAACGTTCCCCACGAAGTGACTGCCGAGGCCATCGAACCCTGCCAGGTAAAAACGGTGCGCAAACAGGAGTTCGTCGAGTTCCTGGGCCGGCATGGCATTGCGTCGATGCACGCGGCGCAATCGCTTTCGGGCGAATACATGACGGTGTTTCACGACGCCAAGCGGCTGGCGCTTTCGGGCTCTGCGGCGGGGCGGCTGGCGCGCTTGCTTCTGGATTGGGGCCGTGATTCGGCCAACGGCAAGCCCGAGATCCGCTTTACCATGGCGCTCACGCATGAGGAGATCGCCAACATGGCGGGCACCTCGCGCGAAACGGTGACTCGGCTGCTCAACCAGTTCCGCCGCGACCAGTGGATCACGATCAAGGGCACCAGCCTGACGATTGTGAAGCCGGACCAGTTGGAAAAGCTGACGGCGTAACGCGCCTTCCCTTCGCTCATCTGCCTTTGCTTCGGTTCGCAGCGAAAAATGCCTGCGATGGAATCCTGTACAACAGAAAAGCGCTGGTCCCCAAGAACCGCAGCTCCGTTTGCGTCCCCGCTTCCCTCCGTGTTCACCGGCCGCTCATCCAATCATTAAGTAGAGCGTGTTTCAAAAATGGCTTCGTGAAAGGGCACGACTTCAGTCGTGCCGAGAAAGCCCAATAAAATCTGGGGCTTTAGCCCCTGAGAACTCGATCCCAGATCGGCCGCAAGCTATTTTTGAAACATGCTCTACGAAACTTCCCCCGAGGACAAATCCATGCAGGCTACGAATCATGTGCAAGACCACATCGACACCATCGCCAAACATGAGCAGGAGTTTCTGGCGCGAAGATCGCCGGCGGAACGGCTGGGAGATCTAACGGCGTCCATCGTTGGCAATCTGGGATTTGTCGCCGCGCATATCTTTCTCTTCGTTTCCTGGATTCTCGTAAACACATTGCATTTGCCGCGAATTCCGCATTTCGATCCCATGCCCTTTCAGCTTCTCGCAACCATCGTTGCCATGGAGGCGATCCTTCTGGTCAGCCTTATCCTCATGCGGCAATCGCGTCTGGCGCACCGTGCCGATGAACGGGAACATCTTGTGCTGCAAATCCTTCTGCTCACAGAAAAAGAAGTGACGGCCGTGATCAGCATGAACCAGCAAATTGCGCAAAAGGTGGGCTTGTCGGATATGGAGAACAGTCAGGAAATTCAGGAACTCAGCCAGAACACTTCAATCGATGAAGTCGCTCAGGACATCCAGCGAAGCCTGTCCGAAGATTCGAAACAGGCGTGATTGCCGGTCGGATGACCGGCTAGCCGTGACATTGCTGAGTAGTAACGGAAGGGTGGACGACAATCCGACCGAAGCACAGTTCAAGGCGCTGTGTCAGTTTAGAAAGTGTCACATTCGATTGCCAGTCGAGTTGCAGACTGAATTACTCTCGCTTACATAAAGAGCAGCCTTTGGATGGTGGATCATGGAGTGGCAATCGATGCTTATTCTGGTTCCTTTGGCTTTCGTCGGCATGGCCGCCGGCGCTCAATCGTCGACGGAAGCCCCTTTTCCTGAGGTCACTACGCTTGTTCGGCAGGCCATTCTGCGGCAAAGATTCGCGGAATCCAAGGAGCAGGACTATGTCTTTCGCGAGGATGTTGGCTCAAACAAGCTAAACAAGGAATGTACATGGGCGCCGCGCTGTCCTGCTCCTTGCGGTGTTCCGGGCGTGAGATGCGTCGGCTACTTTGTGCTCAGCAGCACAGCGCGCCATTTCGAGATCTTCTGGCGCGACGGGATCCGTGTGGCACTTGCCCTGCCGACCTGCGGGTCCTGCGACCCAGTACCGAGACAGAATTGGATGCAGAACATTCCCGTCTCCGGCGACGAACTCGCCGAGGAACATCAGCGTGTCGACAGCCAAGTTGCAGCGGCCAAGGCACTTCGTGCACAAGGTGAGGGCGCCGATTCTCCCGACGATCCACCGCAAATGCTTTTCTCCAGATTGCTTGAAATGTGTACCTTTTCAAACCCTCGTCGCCAGATCGTAGAAGGCCGCCCCACCATTCTGCTTGACTTTGCCTGCGACCCTTCCGCAAAACCCGTGAGCGCAAACGAAGCCTTTCTCAAGTCCTTCTCTGGAACGGTTGGGATAGATGAAGAGGACTGCGCGGTCCAGCACGTGGAGGGAAAGTTTGATGCCGATGTGAACTTGGACGGGGCAAATATCGTGATCCGCAAGGGTACACGAGTCACTGTAACCAATGTGCGAGTGGGCGCGGGGATTTGGTTGCCATCGAGCTTGGACGCCAGGGGAGAGGCGCGCTACTTCGCATTCTCCATAGACGGCGATGGGCACATGTTTGCCGGAAACTACGAGAAGCTCCTTACCGCGAGTGGAACCCCGTCAGGGCAGGCGGCTGCGGAGGCGGTGTGGGCGCATTGGGAGGCGCGAGCGCACGCGGATCATGAGCGAGAGCAGGCAGAAGCGCTGGCGAGCCAAGAGGCTGCGCGAGCGGCTCAGGCCCAGGGATATTGGGCCGATCCATCCACAGGGCTCATGTGGGCCGCAAAGGACAACGGCAAAGACGTGGGCTGGAGAGGAGCCATGAAGTACTGCCGCGGTCTGCGTTTGGCTGGTCATTCGGACTGGAGGTTAGCGAATATGGCTGAGCTTCAAGGCGTATACGACAAGACAGTTGAAGCTCCCGGACTGGCTGGCCCCGCCAAGACCCCTCGAGCTTTCACTTGGCATGTAAAGGGCAATTTGTTCTTGACGGGAGATCAATGGAGCGGTCACCAAGTGATTGGTCGCATGCCTCTGGAGTCGTATGAAGACTACTTCGATTTCAATGAGGGCAGGCCTGACACAGATCCCAGCGGCTGGCCTTACTCTTCCTCAGGAATGCGTGCATTGTGTGTGCGCGGTCCCGGAAAATAAACGCAAGTATACGTGCATTCCGGACGTGTCACCGCCTGCCCGGAAATGATATGGTGTGACCCTGTCAACATCTTCGAATCGCTGGGGTAGTTTTTGTTTTTGTCTTTTCGAGGACAGGATCAGCGGCAGCCGTGGCAGGTAATGGCGACGATTGATCAAGCTGATATTCGCGGGTCGGAACCGCATAATCATGATCCGTCGGGAGCTGCCTCTGACTAACATCGCGAGTCCGGCTGAGCCTGTCGCATATTTCCGCCGAGGATTCTCCTTCGTGCTTGCTCCGGCTGCGGCTGACCCTGTCCTCGAGTTGGATAGCGTTATTCACGGGTTGAATAGTTTTTGCTTTTTCCTTTTTTGGAAAGTTTTTGCTTTTGTTCTTTGGGTCCGGGTTATGCTGCCATTTGCCGCTTGCAGGCCATCGCTTCGGCCTTGATGCCGATGGCCCAGATGAAACCCAACAGTTCGCGCGCGACTGCCGTCATGACCTTCCTCTGATCCTTGCCCGCGTTCATCAACTTCATGTAACGCTTGTGCAGGCGGTTCTGCGCCTTCCATGCTATTTCAGTGATCTCCGCCGGAATCCCTTCGTGTCGCTTGCGCAGCTTTTCCCCCACGCGGGGCAGATGACGATAGCACCAGGCCGATTCCACCACGATGCGTCTGAGGTGGGCGTTGCCGGACTTCGTAATGCCGCCTTTTCGAATGCGCTTGCCACTGGAGTTTTCGCTCGGAAATACTCCGCAATAACCCATCAGCTTCCGTGCACTCTCGAAGCGGGAGGAGATGTTACCCAGTTCGGAGGCAATCGTAACTGCCGAGATATGCGCCACGCCGCGCAGAGCCTGCAGACCCCGAATTACGTCCTGCATGGGCTGGGGGGCCAGCTTCACCACTTCGAGGATGGCCGCTTCCAATCGCCTGACTCGCGCACTCATGTGCTCGAATTCGTTCAGACAATCTTGTAGCGTGACTTCCTGCGCCGGCTGTGTGTAGCGAACCTGCGCCAGCCACCGCATGTAACGCTCTGTCCACGCCTTCAGTCCCAGTGGCGGTCGCTGACCCGTACGCAGCAGGAACTTAGTCAGCCGATGCCGCGCCCGCAGCTGATCCTGCTTAGCCGCCTCCCGTTGCCGGACAAGATCGCGCAATGCCTCGGAGTCTTCATCCGGAACCCACACTGCTGTCAGATCGCCGGACCGGTGACTGCGTGCCAGTTTCATCGCGTCCCGCCGATCAGTCTTCACGCGGTCTCCCGGCTTCCTCGGAACAAGGCTCGGCGCCACCACCGCGCACTCGACACCCAACTGCGCCAGCTGCCAGTAAAGTACGAATCCCGTCGGCCCCGCTTCATAACATGCCCGCAGATGCTCGGTCGGGCCGAACCTCTTGATGAACTTGCGGATCGAATCCTCGCGGTTGGCAATCGTTCCCAAGCTGCGAACCTCGCCATCAGGCTCGGCTACTGCTACAGCTATCGTTTCGGCATGGACATCCAAACCCAAAAATCGTAACTTCTCTCTCATGACCGGTTCCCTCCGCTTGTGGCTCTGGGCTGTAGTTCGTCAAACAAACTCAGCCTAACCCACGACTAGCGCATCGAGCCGGTCACACCATAATGACTAACCAGTTGATCAATATCTGCGGCAACGCATTTTCCGGTACTCACGGCTCAACCTGCCGCCGGATGCATCGCAATCTCTTCCTCGGTTACGACAAAGAAACTGCGCAGGTCCGCCTTTCCAAACGACGTGGTCATTGCCACATCGGCGGCATCCCGCCCCGTCGCCATCAGCACACGGCCAATCCGCGGAACGTTGTTGCGCGCATCGAACGTCCACCAGCGCCCGCCTAAATAAGCCTCGAACCATGCGCTGAAGTCCATGGGAAGCCTCAGCGGCACGCCGATGTCGCCGAGATACCCGGTGGCATAGCGAGCCGGAATATTCAGCGCGCGGCAGAAGGTGATGGCCAGATGTTGAAAGTCGCGGCACACGCCCACGCGCTCCGTAAACACATCCAGAGCAGTTTTTGTGGGCCGGGCGTGCTGATAGTTGAATGCCACCTTATTGTTCACCCAGTTGCAAATGGCTTGCACGCGTCCCCAGCCTGGTGCGATGTGCCCGAAAAGTTCCAGCGCAATGGTCGAGAAACGATCCACCTCGCAGTAGCGGCTGTTGAGCAGGAAAGTCAGCATCTCGTGTGGCAAATCGCCCACCGCCGTCTCGCCCGCCGACCAGTTCGTCTCGTCCGGTAATCCGGAGTCTCGAATCAACGTGGAATTGAAAAGCCTCAGTTGCCCTTGGAGCGCAACAAACCGCGCACAACGATTCCCGAAACTGTCCCGGTAATAGGCGATCTCAAGCCTCGGTTCAGTCTGGAGTTCGTCTGGCTCCTCCAGATCGCGGATGCGCGAAGGATGCACGTTCAAAAGCGCCACCATCGCAACCGGTGCCGGGATATCGAATTGAATGTCGTACGCAAGCCGAATCAACATGGCGATCTCACAATGAACATGGCAGTGTCGCCATGAATTGAGGGTGTAAGGCCACCTGGCGTTCTATGGGAAAAGACAGCCTCTTGGAAAACACGGCGCTGTCTAGAATCCTTTCACAACTCACAACCCCGATCCAACTGATGACTTCGATGCCCTGGAGACAGTCAGCGTTGTTCGTGTTCCGTCGAGATTACGGACGTGTCATCGCAAAGGTCCGGCGAGCAGGCGACTTTGGGCGCAGGATGAACCACAGTCCTCAGCCCTGACTCCCGCCGCGTTTGATAGCTTGAGGACATGTCTGAAACGATTTCCCCGCCGACCGAAACCACTCTTGACCTCGAATCTCTCGCTGCCGACGTGGTTGCGCTGGCCATCAAAGCCGGCGCGACGGACGCCGAGGCCGTGGCGCGCGAGGGCGACGAATTCAGCGTGAACGTGCGCATGGGCGCGGTGGAGACACTCAAAGAATCGGGATCGCGCGGGCTGGGGTTGCGCGTGTTTCTGGGCAAGCGGTCGGGATCGGCTTCTACAAGTGATTTGACCGCGGAGGGAATTCGCCAGCTCGTGGAAGGAGCGCTGGCGCTGGCCCGCGTGACGGAGGAGGATCCCTTCGCGGGATTGCCGGAGACGGGCGAGTTTGGCGCAGTGCAGGACGATTTGCACCTTTACTACGACGACGTGTACTCGCTCGGCGGGGCGGAACGAATTGAGTGGGCGCGGCGGGTCGAGGCGGCGGCACTCGCGGCGGACCCGCGCATCACCAACTCCGATGGCGGCAGCTTTGATGCTGCGACCGGGCGCAAGGCTCTGGCCAACTCGCGGGGATTTGTGGGTAGCTATCGCACCAGCTACGCCGGCGTGGCCGCTGCGCCCCTCGCGAAAGACGCCGACGGAAAAATGCAGCGCGACGGATGGTGGTCGAGCGCGCGGCGTCTCAGCGATGTGGAGTCTCCTGAATCCGTCGGTCAGGAAGCGGCGCGGCGCACGTTGCGGCGGCTGGGCGCGCGGCGCGTGGCGACGCAAAGCGTTCCTATTATTTTCGCGCCTGAAACGGCGCGGACGCTCATCGGTTCCGTGTTCGAGGCCGCGTCGGGCGACGCTATCTGGCGCGGCGCGTCGTTTCTGGCGGGAAAGCTGGGCGAGACCATTGCCGCGCCGGATCTGACGATCGTGGACGACAATACCATGCTGCTGCCGACGGGAGTGGGCGGATTCGGGACCTCGCCGTTCGACGACGAGGGCCTGCCTTCGCAGCGCACCGTGGTGGTAGAGAACGGCGTGCTGCGCAATTACCTGCTGAACACCTACACCGCGCGCAAGCTGGGGATGCGGTCAACGCACAACGCCGCGCGCGGATTGGCAGGCGCGCCGGGAGTCGGCTGCGGCAATCTCTATTTGCAACCGGGGAACATGACCAAAGAGCAAATCCTCGGAGAGGTGAAGGCGGGGCTTTACGTAACCAGCCTGATGGGATTCGGCACGAATATGGTTACGGGCGACTACTCGCGCGGCGCCACGGGCCTGTGGATCGAGAACGGCCAACTGACGCACGCTGTAGAAGAGATAACCGTTGCGGGAAACCTGGCCGAGATGCTGCGCAACGTGACGGCGATTGGCAACGACATCAGGTTTCGTGGATCGGTGGCTTCGCCGACACTGCGCATCGACGGAATGACGATCGCGGGGGCATGACGATCGCGGACGCAGCAGGCAAACTTCACGCGGAACGCAGCGTGAGCATGGAGATCTCCGGTGGGCAGTCAAGCCGGAAGGGAACACCCACTGTACCGATGCCGCGATTGACGTGCATCTGCAAGCGGCCGAAGCGGAACCACCCCTCAACATACTTACGCCCCATCCGGGGCAGAATCATTGGACCGATCAGAGGCAGGCGAACCTGGCCGCCGTGGGTGTGGCCGCAGAGCATGAGTGAGACTGCCTGCCCGGCGGGGATCGCCAGGAGATCATCCACATAGTCGGGCGCATGGCAGAGCAGAATAATCGGCTCCTGCGGAATATTGCGGATGGAAGCGGGGATGGTGGCTTCAGGATCAGGCGAGCCCTGCAAGGGGTCCGCGAGTCCCGCAAGCCAGATGCGGGCGCCGGAGCGCTCGAGCGGCATGTAGTAATTTCTCAGCACGATGATGTTGTTGTCGGCGAGCGCTTCCGATACCTCGTCGGCCCCCACCTGGCAGTCGTGGTTGCCCAGCACCGCGTAGCGCTGGCGGCACGTGAGTTCTTTGAGAATGCCGGCGCATTGCCACCCGGCGCCGATGGCAAATTTTTGAGACGCAAACTCCGAAGTGACGAAGTCGCCGGTGAGAAACACCGCATCGGGTTTCAAGCTGTTGACGTGGTTGACGACCTCATGGACAAAGAACGCCTCAGTGAATTCGTCCATGTGGATATCGCTGATTTGCGCGATGCGGAAGCCGTCAAAGGCCGGGGGAAGGCCGGGAATAACGACGTCGCTCTCGGAGACTTCGATCCAATGCCGCTCGAGTTCGCCCGCATAGAGCGCGAAACCGCCCGCAGCGCATGCGCTTGCCTTGAGGAAGCGGCGTCGCGTGATTTGAGATTTTCGAGGGGAGCGGGACACGGTCACATTCCATGGTATCGGATTCTCATGGGACGGTCGACGGCGGGTAGTGGGTCAGTTTGAAACTGTTTTGAAAGGGCACGACTTCAGTCGTGCCGCAAGTACTGGAAAATCCACGGGGGCTTTAGCCCCTGAGGAATGGTTTCTCTCAAAATGACCCACCACCCTTGCATGTCGGAATTACGAGCGAGGGGATGGGGTCGGGG
>Ga0255356_1002372_pt1 | contig 10851 bp, 6 predicted proteins | sample HBST100metaG_FD_189944 | JGI IMG/M metagenome (GOLD analysis project Ga0255356, IMG submission 189944) | Peat soil microbial communities from Stordalen Mire, Sweden - H.B.S.T100 | ecosystem: Environmental > Terrestrial > Soil > Wetlands > Peat | place: Sweden: Norrbotten County, Stordalen Mire... | reverse complement strand
ACACATATCATGCTTACGTCTAATCGCCATCGCCGACGTTTACAGGACCTGTCGCCTCCGTCGCAGAAAGCCCTCCAAATTTCTACGGATCGTGCGCGAGGGCTTGGCGTCGTGCTGGCATTGGCAGTTTTGGGATTGGCTGCCCGACTTTGGTATTTGCAAATCGCGCACGGCGACGATTATCTGCGGGCAGCCGTGGCAAACCACACCCGGATTATTCGCGAGGAATCCCCACGTGGCGTTATCCTCGACAACCACGGGCAGGTCATCGCATCGAACCGATCCCAATTCGCGGTTTACGCTCAGCCAACGGTTGCGACAGACGATCTGACGCTTCGAAGGCTTGGCGAGATCCTGAAGCTCGACCCAAACGTCATTAAATCGACGATTCTCACGAATCGCAAGAACGACTACGATCCAATACGCGTGGCCCTTGACGTGTCGCTGTCGGTAGTGACACAGGTCTCCGAACAACGGCCCTACCTACCTGGCGTCCAAACCTCGCCAGAGCCCGTTCGCTGGTATCGCGAAGGCGATATGCTCGGCAACACGATCGGCACGCTTGGAAGGATTGACCCCAACCAGTACAAAGCGCTGCAGGGACACGGCTACTTCGCCGATGACTTTGTCGGCCGAACGGGCCTTGAGGCCCAATACGAACAGTACCTTCATGGCACTCCCGGCGGGACTCAGGTGCAAGTGGACGCACAGGGGCATGCCATCGCCGCGACCGGTGAGCACGACCCCGTGCCAGGCGACACCCTCGTTCTCAGTGTGGACCAGCGCGTGCAGAAGGCGGCACAGAACGCCTTTGCAGCTCACAACTTTGTGGGCGGCGCCGTTGCAGTCAACCCACAGACAGGGGCTGTTCTCGCTATGGCGTCCGCCCCCGACTACGACCCGAACATGTTCGCCACTGGCATAAAGACCGCAGACTGGGAGAGGCTGAACACCGATCCGCGACGTCCCATGATCAATCGCGCAGTCGATGCGCTTTACCCTCCAGGCTCGACGTTCAAGCAGGTCGTGGCTGCGGCGGGCTTGCAAACGGGCGCAATCACCACGCAGACGACCACGTTTTGCCCTGGATATATGATGCTGGGTCGCGCAAAATTCCGCTGCTGGGAAGTTCACGACGACGTTGACTTCTACAAGGCTGTCGAACAGTCTTGCGATGTCTTTTTCTACCAGTGCGGATTGCGCATGGGACCAACTGCGCTTTCCGCCATAGCGCGCCAATACAGCTTGGCGCAGGCAACGGGGATAGACCTGCCACATGAGATGATCGGCAGCATCCCCTCGCCCGCCTGGAAGGCAAAGCGGTTTGAACGGCTGGGCACGGGATACAGCAATTGGTTTGGCGGCGACACATTGAACATGTCCATCGGACAAGGTTACGTTTTGGTGACTCCGCTGCAGATGGCGCTCGTTACCGCAACAACCTGCAACAAGGGATATGTGCTTCGCCCCTACCTCGTTCAGAAAATTCTCCGCGGCACTGATCGAAGCGTCGTCCTTGAAAACTCACGAACCGTTTACCGCCGCATCCCCGTAGACCAGCAGTACCTCGACGATGTGGTGAAGGCCATGCGTCTCACCGTCACCAATGGCACGGGGAAAATCGTGGACTTGCCGGGCGTCAACGCCGGTGCTAAAACCGGTTCTGCGCAGATTCACGGAAACTCCAAAACTCACGGCTGGTTCGTCGCCTTTGCGCCTGTAGACCATCCAACGATTGCATGCGCCGCAGTAGTGGAACACGGAGGGCACGGTGCCGACTCGGCGGGATACGTTGTTCGAGCGATGCTCGAGGCCTACTTTGGCCTTCCCGTAGACCTTGGCGGGAACGCGGGACGCAGCGACTAGGACATCCGCCTTGGCCCCGCGCTCGCCCGAAGCAGCGCAATTGCCACTTCCTATCACTTTCAGATCACAGCGCTAGCCCATAGCAGACAAATAATCTGTCACGTTCAGGTGCAAATGCCAATTTTCTGCACAGAAAATCGTTTGCATATGGTAAAACGTGAACGTTCATGTTCTGCATTGATCGTAGTGAAGCTGTATCGGTGCGAAGAGATGGTTCAGCCGCATCGAGGCTCGTCACTCATTTGTCGAGATTTCATCGATCAAGAAGGCGTGGGCCATCGCTCTTGGCAGTGAAAGAAGGTCTTACACTCATGGTTCGAAATCTCCTGGCAGTTGCGACTCTCGCTATCTTGTGCTCTGCCCCAGTGTTCGCCGACCAAACAGCTTCGTTATCTTCTGTGGCAGGGATTGACGAGAAACCAGCAAACGATGCCCCAAGCATCCACCCGCCGTTCGAGCTTGGAGTGAGACCTGGGACGCCTGTGATATGGACTGCGGCAGTCAGCGGTGCGCGGCCGTTGCTGTTCAAAGCTGCAAACTTGCCAAAGGGGCTGACGTTGACCCCTTCGTCTGGCACCATCACTGGCGTTTTACCGAAGGCAGGCCATTACGCAGTGCGGGTGACAGTGAGCAACTCTCACGGTAAAGACACTCACACTTTGGATATCGTTGTCGGTGACATGCTCGCGCTCACACCGCCAATGGGCTGGAACAGCTATGACGCCTTTGGCGACAACGTCGTCGAGAGTGAAGTTATCGACAACGCCAGGTATGTGCAGGCAAACCTGCTTTCCGTTGGATGGGACACCGTAGTTGTCGACTATCGATGGTATGACCCGGGCGCACACGACAATAATGCGAATGCGCGAGCCGGTGCGGCGCTCACCATGGACTCATATGGTCGTTTGCTGCCATCTCCAAACCGATTTCCATCGGCGGCGAGCGGCAATGGCTTTAAGGCGCTGGCAGACGGCATACATGCAATGGGCCTGAAGTTCGGGATACATATAATGCGTGGCATTCCCCGGAATGCCGTCGCGCAAAATTTGCCAATTGAAGGATCTTCCTTCCATGCTGCGGATGCGGCGGACACGAACGACATATGCCACTGGTGCCCGGACATGTACGGCGTGCGCGGAGATACCAAAGCCGGTCAGGCTTACTACGATTCGATCTTTCGCCTCTACGCGTCTTGGGGCGTTGACTACGTGAAGATGGACGACACTTCGGCACCGTACCACACCGCTGAGATTACGGCTGTACATGATGCAATCGAGAGGTGCGGTCGGAGCATCATTTACAGTCTGTCCCCCGGAGAAACGCCGATTTCGGATGCCGACCACGTCCAAACGCACGCGAACCTATGGCGCGTTTCTGGCGACTTTTGGGACAGTTGGAAAGCGCTTGACCACAGCTTCGATCTCGACACCCGCTGGCACGATGCGCGCGGCCCTGGGCACTGGCCGGATTCCGACATGCTTCCTGTTGGACATCTTTCCGTCAAGAACCGCAGCGTCGGCAAAGACCGCACCACCAATTTCACGAAGGCCGAACAGGTGACGATGCTCACACTGTGGAGTTTACAGCCTGCACCGCTTATGCTAGGCGCCAACTTGCCGGACAACGATTTGTGGACACTGTCCCTGTTGTCAAATGCGGAAGTTCTTGCCGTGGATCAGGACGCCAGCCCGGTGTCGGCGTCGGTCGCGTTAAAAGAAGACAATGGAATTGAGATCTGGTCTCGTCCCCTCGCAGATGGTTCGCTTGCAGTCGGCCTTTTCAACCGCGGCGATATTGACGCGCAGGCGAGCGCGAAATGGTCGGATTTGAAGATAGTCGGGCCTCGGGCAGTGCGGGACCTGTGGCAGCGAAAGTCGCTTGGAACATTTAGCGACCAATTTACAGCACCGGTGCCAGCTCATGGCGCAGTATTTCTGCGGCTGACGCCTGCAAAGTAGCACTTAAGAATACCGCGTCATTTTGTGCGAAGGAACAGAGATCATGAATGCGGAACGTTAACGATCATGTTCCGGTCCACCGCGACAATTTTTCAAACTACATACGCCTGGATAACAAAATTAATGAAAGACCTCAAAATCATGTTGCTAGTCTCATTGTGTTGGTTCGTTGCACTTTGTGCTATCGGCTCTTCTGTTATGGCCGATGATTTGTCCAACTCGACACCTGCCAGTACCAATGTCCCAGGTGCCGACTATCCGCGCATCACGCCAGATCTCCGTGTCGAATTTCGAATAAAGGCACCGGACGCCAAAAAGATCGAATTCGACCTCGACAAACGCTATGAAGCGACGAAAGCGGATGACGGCACGTGGAGCGCCATAACGGGTCCGGAGGTCCCAGGGTTTCATTACTATTGGCTGGTTATTGACGGTGTCCAGGTAAATGATCCCGCCAGCGAGTCGTTTTACGGCGTTGGAAAGCAGTCGTCAGGGATAGAGATCCCGGAAAAGGGCATCGATTACTATTCGCCAAAGATGGTTTCACATGGCGAAATTCGCGAACTGCGTTACTTATCAAAAACCACGCAGGACTGGCGGCGAATATTTGTGTACACGCCGCCGGGTTACGATGAAAGTGTAACTCTACGTTATCCCGTGCTTTACCTGCAGCATGGCGGCGGGGAGGACGAACGTGGATGGCCTAACCAGGGTCGACTCGCGAACATCATGGACAATCTGATTGCTGCCGGCAAGGCGAAACCCATGATTGTCGTCATGGGGTCTGGCTATGCCCGCAAGCCGGACGAGCAAGCGACTCCGCTGACACCGCCTTCGCCGTCAAAGGCGGCAAACACTCCCCCCGATTTTTCTCGGATGTTCAGTGCATTTGAGGAAGTTATGATTAACGACCTCATCCCTCTGATCGATTCCACGTACCGCACCATCTCTGATCGAGATCATCGCGCAATTGCGGGCCTTTCGATGGGCGGGATGCAGGCGTTTCAAGTTTCGCTGAATCACTTGGACACGTTCTCGTACATTGGCGGCTTCAGCGGCGCGGGCGGCGGCTTCGGCGGTCCGTTTGACACGAAAACCGCCTATAACGGCATTCTTGCCGATCCGACGACATTCAATAGCAAGGTCCATCTGGTTTACCTTGCCCTTGGCACTGCCGAACCGTCACGCATGCAAGACAGCGTCATAGGTTTTCGCGACGCGCTGGACAAAGGCGGAATCAAGTACACTTTTTTCTCGTCACCAGGAACTTCGCACGAGTGGCTAACATGGCGCCGCTCCCTCAACGACTTTGCTCCTCTGCTGTTCACCGGCGGATCACCGGAGCCAAATCCCGCTCCGGGGAACGCCCCGCGTGCGCCACGACCGGTGGTTTTGGGCCCGGACGACAAAGCGATCTATCCCCTAGCGCCCGTTGGATTTGACCAGCCACGCGATGGGGTCGGTCACGGCGCTCTCGACCTCGTGGAATACCATTCCACGACAGTTGGCGCAGACCGTCACATGCTTGTCTACACGCCCCCAGGTTATTCGGCACGCCGCAAGTATCCTGTGCTCTATCTTCTACATGGAATCGGTGGAGACGAACATGAATGGCAGAACAACGGCGCACCGAACGTTATCTTAGACAATCTCTACGCTGACAAAAAGATCGTGCCCATGATCGTCGTATTCCCAAATGGCCGCGCGAAACAGGACGACAGGCCGCTTGGCAATATTTACAGCGCCGACAACGTTGCGGCATTTGCCAACTTTACAGGCGACTTGCTCAACGACGTCATTCCCTACATCGAGTCTCATTATTCGGTAAAGCGAGGAGCGGAGAACAGGGCACTTGCAGGCCTGTCCATGGGCGGCGGGCAGTCTTTGAATATTGGGCTGTCGCACCTTGGTACGTTCGATTGGATCGGCGGCTTCTCGTCTGCTCCCAATACCCGCACTCCCGAAGAACTCGTTCCCTCCCCGGCTGCTGCCCGCCAGAAGCTCAAGCTATTATGGATTTCGGGCGGCGACCAGGATGGGCTCATCGACATAGGGCAAGGGCTGCATGCCTATCTTAAGGCAAACGACGTGCCACATATTTGGCAAGTCGACCAAGGCGCTCATGTGTTTTCGGTGTGGAAAAACGATCTCTATTGGTTCTCTCAACAGATCTTTCATCGCTAGAACAACGTTTTTCTGGCCGTTCGCTCTGTTACCGGCAATGAGATGGCGCACAGCGCCAAAGGAAAAGTCGTAATGATAAACGTCCGATCCATTAAGAAGTGCTTCGGTGGGTTGCTTTGTATAGCCCTCGTTGGGAGCATTGGTGCTCAAGCCTGGGCTTCGGACGTAAATGCGCACGGCCAGAACACGACGCCGGGATCGCCTACCCTGGTAAAGCACGGCACGGCAACCCAACTCGTGGTCGATGGAAAGCCGTTCTTGATGCTGGCGGGAGAACTGAACAACTCCAGCTCTTCAGATCTGGCCTATATGCAAGGCATTTGGCCTCATATGAACAATCTGAACGCCAACACCGTGCTCGCGCCGGTCACATGGGAGCAGATCGAGCCTAATGAAGGGGCTTACGACTTTTCCATTGTCGACGGGCTCATTCAGGGCGCAAGAAAGCACAATCTGCATCTGGTGTTCTTGTGGCTGGCGAGCTGGAAGAATGGCATGTCCAGCTATGAGCCTCTGTGGGTAAAACAGGATTGCACACGCTTTCGGCTCGCACGCGCAAAGGACGGCACTCCAATGCGTGTGTTGAGCCCGCTCTCGGAGAACAACTGGTCGGCTGACGCCACCGCGCTCGGCACACTAATGGCACATGTCCGCGAATACGACAGGGGCCATCATACCGTGCTCATGGTGCAAGTGGAGAACGAAGTGGGCATCTTAGGGGATTCGCGGGACCGATCCGACGTTGCAAATGCCGCGTACGCCGGACAGGTGCCTACCGACCTCATGTCGCACCTGGTGGCAAACGACCAATCCCTTAATCCTGAGTTTCAGGCTCTCTGGACCAAGGCAGGGCATCTGAATTCGGGTACTTGGGAGCAGGTCTTTGGCGTAGGCGCCAAGACGGACGAGATCTTTATGGCGTGGAACTATGCCCGCTATGTCGATCATGTTGCTGCGGCCGGAAAAGCGCAATACGATATCCCGATGTACGCGAATTGCTGGTTGAACGACCCGATGGATTCGCCGCCCGGCAATTTTCCAAGTGGCTGCCCAGAATCGGACATGATGGACGTCTGGCAGGCAGGCGCCCCACACCTTGATCTCTTGGGCCCAGATCTCTACGCGGGCGATTTCGAAGAGCGATGCCAGCTCTATACAAGGCGTGGGAATGTTCTGTTTATACCGGAAATGAACAGCGACTCTGGAGGCGCCCACAACGTGTTCCTCGCCATTGGCAAGTACAACGCCATTGGAACGTCCCCATTTGGCATCGATCACACGTCCGAAACCGGCGGATTCAACCAGGCGTATGGCCTTATTGGCCAGATCGCCCCGATTTTTCTGCAGCACCAGGGATATGGAGAAACTGCCGGCTTTATAATCGATGGAAACAACCCGACCGAAACGTACAAGATGGGAGATTACGAAGTTGACGTCAGCTTCGACGAGATCTTCGGACGAACTGGGTCCTATGGATATGGCATAATCATCAAAACTGGGCCGAACGACTTTATCGGTATTGGCTCAGGATTTCGTGTCCTGTTTAAGCCGCAGACACCGGGGCCGAAATATGCCGGCATCGGATCTGTCAAGCAGGGCAAATTTGTCAACGGCACTTGGGCGCAGGGCCAGTGGCTGAACGGGGACGAGACAGACCAGGGCTCAAGCTGGCGATTTGGCGGATTTGGCGCCTCGGTAGAGAAGTGTGTCGTATACCGCTATGAGTAGCGCATGTGTTACGCATTGTACATTTCGAGTGGATGAAGAGCTACTCCGTCCGCTTACCGACCACAAGCTTGCCGAGCCCCACGAAGCTATACCATGACCACCATCAAAGACATTGCTCGTGAGTGCGGTGTTTCAGCCAACACAGTCTCATGCGTTCTCAATAACAAGGCCGGTGAGGTCAGCGCTCAGACGCGCGAACGGGTTCTTGCGGAAATCCGGCGTCTAGGATATCGGCCAAATGCGGCGGCGCGACGAATGGGCGGCAAGCGCACGCACACCATTGGGATAGCGGACCAGTATATTACCAACACCAAGACCGATCCCTACAGGGTTCACCTCTTGGAGCCAATCGTGCATGCGGCGCGTGAACACAACTGGGACCTGCTGTACTACTCCGGACACGTCGACCATGTTGGATTCACGTCGTTTTTGGACGGCCGCAGCGACGGCCTCATTTGTCTGTCCGGCGGAATCGGCAAGGATGAAGTGGCGGCTTTTTTGCAGACCGACCTGCCCATCGTGCTCATAGGCACCGCACAAGACGACCAAACCGAACGTCAAAATGGGGGAATCGATGTCGATAACGAGAAAGGCGCCCATATCGCCGTGTCCCATCTGACCAATCTTGGGCATCGCCGCATCGCAATGTTGCAGGGCGAACGGATCTCAGGCAACAGCCAGCGCGTTGCCGGCTATGAGCGGGCACTCTGTGAGAGCGGCGTCCAATTCGATGAAAGACTTGTTCTTTCCACGATGGCTTGGGACGAACTTGCATACAAACGAACGGTCGAACTTCTGTCCTGGCCGGCGCACGAACGGCCAACCGCCATTTTCTGCTTCAACGACGTGCTTGCGACTGCGGCGCTACAAGCCGCAAAAGACAAAGGCGTGCGCGTTCCAGACGAACTGTCGGTGGTTGGATTTGACGATATCACCCTATCCGCGTTGACAGATCCGCCATTGACGACAGTTCGCCAGCCGCTTGAGTGGATAGGTCGCCGTGCCGTTGAAATACTTATCGAGATTATGGAAGGGAAGCTCCCGAAAGATTACCACGAAGTCGTCGAGCCAACCCTGGTGGTTCGCTCATCCACCGCCCCCCCCGCCACGAGTCCGCCGATTTAGGATTTTGCCCTGACCATACCGAACTAAATCCTAGACATGCCCCGTCATTCTCTATGGAGGTTCAGCCAATGGACACGGCAACCGCTCTTTTCTGTTCGTATTACAAATCATGTGACGTTCGCGCAGGCGCCCAAAGCCCTGTTTCCGAAGAATGCCGCGCACTGGCGCATTGGCTCACGATCGCCAAGACCGGTGACGAAGCCGGCTATCGATGGCTGATGGACCGCTATCGAGACCGAGCCGTGCGCTTGGCCGCACATGTTCTCCACAATTCCGACGAAGCTGAGGACGTGGCGCAGGAGGCCTTTGTAAAGGCGTTCCGAAGCCTCGAATCGCTCGCCGATCCAACGCGATTTTATCCGTGGCTCTGCAAAATAGTGGTGCGGGTTTGCACCGACCGGCTTCGCCTGAGGAGGCGCCAGGTTAAGGTTGCAAGCATTCATGTACTTGAAGAGCAGTCAACGCCGGGGCCGGACGGTCTGGCGGAGCCACGCATATTGGTAGCGCAACTGATGGCACAGATCACGCCCGCAACCCGGGCGGCGCTCGTGCTGCGTGAGATTGACGGCTTAGACTACTCCGAGATCGCAATTGCGTTGAATGTACCTGTCGGCACCGTTCGCTCGCGACTCGCTTCGGCCCGCGGCCAATTCGCCGCGCTTGTGCACAAAATGCAGATTGAAACAGGTGAACGCAATGTCTGACCCCGTGATTGATTGCGACCAGACGCTGCGGGCGGGCCTGCGCGCTGCACATACGCCTAAAGTGGACAGTACCGCGTTCGACGACCAAGTCTTGGCGCGGGTACGAGCCGAGCAAACATTGCCCGCGCCCTGGTGGCAGTGGCGCTCGCTGTTCGCCCCGGCATGTGCGGCAGGCGTGTCCATGCTGTTTTTCTTGGTGATTATCGACTGCCCAAAAATCAGCCTGCCAGCCGTGCCGGTATCAACACCGACAAACGTTGTCACCGTAGCCGACCTCGACAAAATGATAGACCAATCGGATTTTCGCACGGCGCCTGTGTTCTGCGCTCTCGGCCCGCTCGGGGACATTGCACCGGCCCAACGCGGAAATCCCGCCCCTGCGCGCCTGTCCCCACCAATACGCAGGTCGGTGTCGCTCAACGAAACGTATATCGCATAGGATAAGGAAAGCCAATGAACGCTCTTACTATTCGCCGCATTCTGTACGGCATCGCTATTGGGTCGCTTGCGGCCGTGTTTATCGCCCCTCAAACCCGCTGGGTCGCAACGTCCAGCATCAGGAGCGTTTATGCACAAGCCGATACATTGGAATTGTTTAGGACGTCGCACAGCATGCCACAACTTCCACAGTCTCTCCAAAATGAACCTGACGTGCAAATCGTCCTTGCCGTCACGGACAGCGACACGCATGCCTTCCCTGGACCAAGCGCCGCAGACCGGCTGTGGTATGCAATCCAGCACAATCCGGAGAGCGCGGCGATGGATGCCGCCCTGCTACGACACGCGGCCACCGACTGGAAAGCTGATCGTGAAAGTGGGTCCCATCCACTTTCTTACACAGACACGCCTTCGCAATTCAAGAGCACACGATATCGGGCAATCTTTGACCAAGTGGCGGGCGACGGCGAGCGAATCGATCCGCAGAACTCCTATTTTCCCGTTATGCGGGCCGTTGGATACTACTGGTCGGGAAATAATGCGGCCGCTGTCACCGAATGGGAAAAGGCAGCCGCCAAGCCGCTTTGGAGCGAGTACGATTACAATGAAGTTAGCGGCGAATGGAGAATACAGGATACACGCAGCCACCCTGAAGCGCTCTCTCGAATTGCTGATTGTGCATCCACGCTTTTTCCGCAGTACGCAGCGTACAGATCCGTCGCGCGAATGGCTCGCGCCACGGCGTATGACGACGAGCACGTCCATCACGACGTTGCAAGCGCAGTGGTCATCAGAGAAGCGACCTTCAATGTCGGTGCCCACATGCGCGCACAGTCTAGTACCGTTAT
>Ga0255356_1002369_pt1 | contig 10852 bp, 7 predicted proteins | sample HBST100metaG_FD_189944 | JGI IMG/M metagenome (GOLD analysis project Ga0255356, IMG submission 189944) | Peat soil microbial communities from Stordalen Mire, Sweden - H.B.S.T100 | ecosystem: Environmental > Terrestrial > Soil > Wetlands > Peat | place: Sweden: Norrbotten County, Stordalen Mire... | reverse complement strand
TCCATCCGGCTGGGACAGCACAAAACGCGGGAAGCAGACACGATTCTTGGCAATACGCTCTTGCTGAATATTGTGTTCAGCATCGGCTTTTCCGTCGTGAGTTTCATCTTCCTGGACAGGATTCTGCTGTGCATGGGGGCCAGCAGGGAGACGCTGCCTTATGCCAGGCAATTCATCCAGGTGATTCTGCTGGGGAATGTGTTCACGCATGTTTACCAGGGCCTGAACAATGTGATGCGCGCGTCAGGCTATCCGCGCAAAGCCATGGTCACAACCCTGGTGACGGTGGCGGTGAACCTGGTCCTGGCGCCGCTGTTCATCTTCGCTTTCCACTGGGGAATCCGGGGCGCCGCGTTGGCGACGGTCGGCGCTCAGGCTGTGGGTACCGTATGGGCGCTTCTGCACTTTATGCGGAAAGAGCACGCCGTTCGCTTTCGCCGGGGATGTTTCAGGCTGCGGCGGCAGATTGTCCGGGACATATTGTCCATTGGCCTGCCCAGCTTCATCATGCTTTTCTGCGCAAGCTTTGTCGCGGTTCTCGTAAACCAGCGGCTGACGGGATATGGCGGCGATTACGCCATCGGCGCGTTCGGCATCGTTCTCACCGTGGCCAGCCTTTTCACCATGATCACCGTGGGCGTGAACATGGGCATGCAGCCAATTGCAGGATACAATTTTGGCGCGGGAAAGTTCGACAGGGCGATTCATACCTACCGGCTGGCCGTGATTGCCGCCACCTGCATCACTTCGGTTGGATTCCTTCTGGGAGAATTTTTTCCCGCGGCGGTGGCCAGCGCCTTCACGAGCGACCCGGAACTTATCCGCCAGACCGTCGTGGGCATGCGCATCAGTGTTGTGCTGTTTCCCTTTATCGGATTCCAGATGGTGACGTCCAGCTTCTTCCAGTCCATCGGCAAGGCGAGGATAGCCATTTTCCTTACGCTTTCCCGGCAGGTGCTGTTCCTGATTCCGTTCCTGATCGTTCTGCCGCTTATCTGGAATTTGAATGGAGTGTGGTTTGCCGGGCCGGCGTCCGATTTTACGGCCACTGTGGTGACGTTTTTTGTGTTGAAGGTTCAGACAAAAAACGGGCTGGCGTGATACTGATTCTGTATACTCGATGCGGCCTTGGAAATGAGGAGATCTATGCAAATGAGTTATGTGCCAGATACAAAGCGGTATGACGGAGCGCAGTTCAGACGGTGCGGGCGGTCGGGCTTGGTTCTGCCGCCGGTGTCGCTGGGGTTGTGGCAGAACTTTGGCGGAATCGATGTTTTCGAAACCGGCCGGGCGGTGATCCGGCGGGCGTTCGACCGGGGCGTGACGCACTTCGACCTGGCCAATAACTACGGACCGCCGTACGGGTCGGCGGAGGAAAACTTCGGCGAGATTCTGCGCAAGGACTTCCGCGGGTTGCGGAATGAGATGGTGATTTCAACCAAGGCCGGATGGGACATGTGGCCGGGACCGTACGGCATTGGCGGGTCGCGGAAATATCTGCTGGCGTCGCTGGATGAGAGCCTGAAGCGCATGGGCCTCGATTACGTGGACATCTTCTACTCGCACAGGCCGTCGCAGGATGCGCCTCTGGAAGAGACCATGGGCGCGTTGGCGCAGGCCGTGCATCAGGGCAAGGCGCTCTATGTGGGCATTTCCAGTTATAGCCCGGAGATGACACGCGAGGCGGCGCGCATTCTGAAAGGCCTGGGCGTACCGTTGCTGATTCATCAGCCGTCGTATTCCATGCTGAACCGCTGGGTGGAAAAGGGGTTGCTCCAAACGCTGGAAGAACTGGGCGTGGGCTGCATTGCATTTTCTCCGCTGGCCCAGGGCGTGCTGACCAACAAGTATCTAAAGGGCGTGCCGAAGAATTCGCGGGCCATGGCGCAAAACTCGTCGCTGCTGAAGGAATTCTTGAGCGAGGAAAACCTGAAGCGGGTGCGGGCGCTCGACGAGATTGCCAGCGGGCGCGGGCAGACGCTGGCGCAGATGGCGATTGCCTGGGTGCTGCGCGACAAGCGGGTCACTACGGCTCTGATCGGTGCGCACAGCGTGGAGCAGTTGGACAACTCGCTTGACGCGGTGAAGAAGCTCGAATTCACGGATGCGGAGTTGAGCGAGATTGACCGTTATGCGCAGGACGGAGCGCTCGATCTCTGGAAGGGTGCGCGCGAAGGAACGGCATAGGCGAGGATGCCGGAGCGAAGAATTGAGCTATTTCCAGGCGCGGCTTCCTGAACAGGGCCGCGCCTTTTTGCGCTGTCAGTCAGAGCTTTCCGCCTTCCAGCACATCCCTGAGAGCGAAGCTGGTTTCCAGGCGTCGGACGCCAGGCAGGCGGGATAACTCGTTCTGGTGCAGGCGTCCGTAGTCGTCAATGTCGGCCACGCGGGCAATGAGCATGTAGTCGTATTGGCCGGCGGTGATGTGGCAACTGGTGATGCCCTTGATGCGGCGCACGGCAGTCTCGAAAGCGGCGAGAACGTCGGCTGCCTGGCGCTCCAGGGTGATGCGGATGTAGACGGTCATGCGCTTGCCGAGCAACCGGTCGTTGATGATGGCGCGGTAGCCGCGGATGGCTCCCGAGGTTTCCAGCGCCAGGATGCGGCGCGAGGCAGCGGAGGCGGACAGGCCCACCGCATCGCCTACCTCGTAGTTGGTGGCCCGGCCGTGACGTTCAAGGTAGCGGAGAATGGCGGCGTCCAGCTCGTCGAGTCCGGCCGTGGCGGTTCCGGGCTTTCCGTCAGGCGATTCGTGCTCTAATGCGCTATTCCTATCACGTTTTGTTCGCATAGGGAACTTTTATCACAAAGATTGCATACATTGGAAGCGGTTTGCGCCGTAGGATTCATGTGCTAGTGAATGTACCTCGGCGCCGGGTCTGTACTCCTTTAAGGGAACAGATCGGCCCTCCTCCAAGAGACATCGGCGCCGGAATTTTTTCTGTTAGCCCGCCATCCCGGCGAGCATTGAACCCCACCTGGACCGAACTCAGAGAGGATACAAAGCGATGATTGTTGGCGTTCCCAAAGAGATCAAGGACAACGAGGCCCGCGTCGGCGTTACTCCGGCGGGCGTGAAGGCACTGACCGAAGCTGGCCACAAGGTATTGGTGGAAACGCAGGCTGGTGTGGAATCTGGCTTTCCTGACCAGGAGTACCAGAAAGCCGGTGCTGTGATTACAGGCGCGGCCAGCGACGTATGGGCCAAGTCGGAGATCGTGGTCAAGGTGAAGGAGCCGATCGAGAAGGAGTATAAATTCTTCCGCGAGGGGCTCGTTCTTTTCACCTATCTGCATCTGGCTCCGGTGCGGGACCTGACTGACAAGCTGTTGCAGTCGAAGGTCATCGGCATTGCCTATGAAACGGTGCGAGATAGCAAGGGCGCGCTGCCGCTGCTGATGCCGATGAGCGAAGTGGCTGGCAGGATGAGCGTGCAGGTGGGCGCGTCGTATCTCGAACGGGAGCGGGGCGGCCGTGGCATTCTGCTGGGCGGCGTGCCGGGCGTTCCTCCGGCGCATGTGGCCGTTCTGGGCGGCGGGATTGTGGGGACCAACGCGGCGCGGGTCGCGCTGGGCTTCGGCGCGAAGGTAACGCTGCTCGATGTGAACATGAACCGGCTCAGGGAGTTGGACGACATCTTCGGCGGACGGCTGTATACGCTGGCCTCGAACAGCTACAACGTGGCCCAGGCTGCGAAGGAAGCGGACCTGGTGATCGGCGCGGTGCTGATTCCGGGAGCCACTGCGCCGAAGATCCTGACGCGCGCCATGGTGTCTGAGATGAAGAAGGGCTCGGTGATTGTGGACGTGGCCATCGACCAGGGCGGCTGCGTCGAGACGGCAAAGCCCACCTCGCACTCCGACCCCAGTTACGTGGTGGACGGCGTGGTGCACTACTGCGTGACCAATATGCCGGGCGCGGTGCCCAACACATCGACCTTGGCGCTGACCAACTCGACGTTCCCGTATCTGTTGCGGTTGGCGAATCTGGGCGCGAAAGAGGCGCTCAAGCAGGACCCGGGATTGGCCGAGGGGCTGAATACCTGGCTGGGTACGCTCACTTATCGCGGCGTGGCGGAGAGCCAGGGCCGGTCCTGGTCGACGGCGGCGAGCGTACTGAAGTAAGAGCAACTGTCAGTTGCTAGTACCGTGACTTGTTGATTTTGTAATCGTCCCCATGAACTGTGGGTGCCCCAGGAGCTACTTGCAAAATTGCCTTCAGACTGAAGATATGCGTCAGGCATGACTTCAGTCGTGCCATAAATGGCCCATTCAGATTTTCCGGCTTTAGCCGCTGCGGAGCTGCAAACAACTGAAAACAAATAGACGCAGGGGCTAAAGCCTAACATCTTTTTGATAATCTTTCGGCACGACTGAAGTCGTGCCCTGACGCTTCTTGCAATTTCCATGGAATTTTGCAAGTGGCTCCCAGGTCTGGATTTTCAGACCTTGGATAGCACGAACGCACCTCTCCCACTCTCATCCATCCACAAATCCACCGTGCCCCATCCTTTCGCCTTTTTTCTGGCGAAAGGGTGGGAAAGCACGAACCTCAACATCCCACATGCAAGCTCCCACGACCATGGGTGCCCCCGGTCTCGCTTTTGAGACCTGGGAAGTCACAAATCTACGCGGTCTGGGTACCAGTTGTTCGTGCTGAACTGAACAGCGCGCGTTCCAGTAAAATGGGTTCTTCTCAAGGAGGGACCCATGGAACGTCGTCAATTCCTCGCTGCATCGATTGCTGCTTCAGCCGTTTCTCTCGCGGGTGGTGCCGGAGCTCAGGCTTCGGCGTCTGGCGTGCGAGAGTTCTACCAGATGCGCCGCTACAACCTGATGAGCGGACCGCAGTTGAAGCGGACTGAGAGCTACCTTGGCGATGCGCTGATTCCGGCGCTGGCGCGCATGGGCCTGGGGCCGGTGGGCGCGTTCAAGCTGGACATTGGGCAGGATTCGCCTGCCTACTACCTGCTGATTCCGTGCGTCTCGGTCGAGGTGCTGGCGGAGTTGGACCTACGGCTGGGCAAGGACGAGGAATTTCTGAAAGTTGCGGCGCCGTTCTGGAATGCGACCGCTGCGGAGCCCGCGTCTCGAGGCGTGGAGGTTTCGCTGCTGAAGGCTTTTGAGGGCTGGCCGAAGCTGACGCCGCCGGTCTCCCGCGACAAGCGCATCTTTCAAATGCGTACTTACGAAAGCCCCAGCAACGGGGACCACGTCCGCAAGGTGGAGATGTTCCACTCCGGCGAGTTCGAAATCTTTCTGAAGGACGGCTTCCGTCCGGTGTTTTTCGGCGATACGCTGGCCGGTTCGCGGATGCCGAATCTGACGTACATGCTGAGCTTTTCCGGCATGGCAGAGTTGGAGGCGAAGTGGGATGTCTTCCGCACCGACCCGGCATGGAAGAAACTCTCCTCCAGCCCGCGGTACGCCTTCGATTCGATTGTGAGCAATATCAGCAACCTGATTCTGAGCCCGCTGTCCTGCTCGCAAATCTGAGATGTGCGAGCAGGCTTTGTGCAGGATTTGGAACGCCTGTTTTTCGCTGTCCCCTGACCGCTGACAACTAGTACCGTGACTTGTTGATTTTGTAATCGTCTCCCATGAACTGTGGGTGCCCCAGGTCCCGCTTTTGGGACCTGGGAAATCACAAATCTACGCGGTCTGGCGGCTTTATAATCGCCGCATGCCATTTCTCAGCAACTCACGGCAAAAGTCGATTGCGCTATTGGCGGCTCTGACGCTTTTGCTCTTCGCCTTGCTGGGAGGGTTGCAGGCGTTCAACACCTCGAACGTCAGTTTCCTCAATCCGGAGACCTCCGGGGAGACGCTGGTCTTCACCGGCATTACGGTGGTGGTGTTTCTGCTGCTGCTCTTGCTGCTGATGCTGCTGCTCAGGAACATTCTCAAGCTGATAGCCGAGCAGAGCAGCGGGGAACTGGGCGCGCGGCTGAGGACGCGGATGGTGGTGGGCGCGGCGATGATCGCGCTGATTCCGGCAATTTCCATGTTCGGGTTCAGCATCATCCTGATGAACCGCTCAATGGATCGCTGGTTCTCACAGCCCACGTCGGAGTTGCGCGAGGACTCAATGAGCGTGGTGCGGGAACTGGCGCACTATGTAACCGGCAATGCGCGTGTGGAGGCGGAGTCGATAGCCGCCGTGGGTGCGCCGGACCGGGATATGGCTGAGCTTCTGGATGTGCTGCATGTCCATCGCATCACGCTGGCTGGCGGATTCGCGGTGGTTTATGACAAGAACCGGGGCGTACGGGTCAGGTATCAGGCTCCGGTTGAGTCGAGTCTGGTGAGCCTGTTGCCCTGGCGGAGCGAAGGCGACTACGGTGCGCCCGTTGAATTGCACGGGACGCTTTCCGGAGTTCTGCTGTCGGCTGCGCAGCGCAACGATGAGCCGGTCATCCAGGTGGCGGGCCAGGAGTACGCGCTGGGTATGGCGGCAACCGCATCGGGCAGTGTGGTCGTGGTGGCGCTGCCCATGCCGGAGGGGTTGAAGCAGACCACGGCGCGTATTCGTACCGGCGCGGATGAATACTGGCAGCTTTTCCGGGCGCGCAGCATGGTCCGCACCACGTTGTTCCTGATGCTGTTGCTGATTACGGTCTTTGTGTTTTTCTCGAGCGTCTGGCTGGCCCTGTTTCTGTCCAAGCAGATCACGCGGCCTGTGGAAGCGCTGGCCGACGCGATGGGCGAGATTGCGACCGGCAAGTATGACCACCGTGTGAACACGATTGCCAATGGTGAGATGGGCGACCTCGTGCGCTCGTTCAACCACATGGCGGCGGATCTGGAAGCCAGCCGTCAACTGGCGGAAAGTTCTTCGGCGCAACTGACCGCGGCCAACCAGGCCATCGAGAGACGCCGCCGCGAGCTGGAAACAATCGTGGAGACGATTCCTTCTGGCGTGGTGACGCTGGATGGGGCGGGAATGGTGCTGCTTTCCAATCGCGCCTTTGCCGCGTTGATGGGACAGCGTGAGGATGTTGGTCTTGTCGGGCAGAGTATCGAGACGCTGCTGCCGGCGGAATGCGGCGAGGATCTGTCCGGCGTAATCCGGCGCGGGCAGCGCATGGGCGCGGCGTCCACTGAGGTGGAATTCCATGCGCGTGGCCGCACGATTCATCTGGCCATTACCAGTGCGCGGCTGGAACTGGCGTATGGGCAGGTAGGAAGCGTGCTGGTGGTGGAAGACACGACCGAGCTGTTGCGCGCGCAGCGGCAACTGGCGTGGAAAGAAGTGGCGCAGCGCGTGGCTCATGAGATCAAGAACCCGCTGACGCCCATCGCCCTTTCCGCCGAGCGGATTGGCAAGCATCTTGATCGTCCGCTGCCGGACTCGCCCAATGTGATTCGCAAATGCAGCGAGGTGATTCTGACCTGCGTGGGGACACTGCGCACGCTGGTGGATCAGTTCTCGGCGCTGGCGCAGTTCCCCGCGCCGCAGCCCCGGGTTTGCGACATAAATCAAGTGACCGAAGCGGCGCTGACGATGTTTGCGGGCCGCTTGGACGGTATTACGGTGCAACTGGATCTGGAGCCGGGGTTGCCAACGGTGCTGGCCGACCCGGACGGCATTCGGCGGGCGCTGGCCAACTTGATCGACAACGCCGCCGAGGCCATGCAGGGCAGCTTGCTGCGCATTCTGCGGATTCACAGCGCGCTCAGCGAGGATGGCGCTGCGGTTGAGGTCGAGGTCTCCGATACCGGCCACGGATTGACCGACGAGATTCGCGAGCGGCTGTTTTTGCCTTTTTACTCGACCAAGCATCGCGGCACCGGGCTGGGTTTGTCGATTGCGGCCAAGATTGTGCAGGAGCACGGCGGAACGATTCGCGCCGAGTCTAACAGTCCTAAAGGGGCGCGCTTTCTGTTGCGGCTGCCACTGATGGAGCCCGGCGTACAGGCGGCTGTCGAAGGTAAAGCAGAAACTGCGGGGAAGGGCTTGTCTTCATGAATCATGTTCTGGTAGTGGACGATGAGGCGGAGATTCGCAACTCGCTCGAAGAAATTCTGCGCGAGGAGGGCTACGGCGTGGCCACCGCGGCCACGGCCGCTGAAGCGCTGACGCTGCTGCGGGACGTTCCCTATGACGCGGTTCTGCTCGATATCTGGCTGCCCGACCGCGATGGGCTGGACGTGTTGGCCGATGTGCGCGAACTGCCAGCCGAGTCCCGGCCGGAGGTGGTAATCATCAGCGGCCACGGCACCATCGAGACCGCGGTGAAAGCCACCAAACTGGGCGCGTACGACTTTCTGGAAAAGCCGCTCTCGCTGGACCGCACGCTGATTGTGCTGAAGAATGCCGTGGAGGCGCGGCGGCTGCGCACCGAGAATCAGGAATTCAAGCGCCAGTTCAGCGTGGGCTCGGTGCTGACTGGAGAAAGTGTGCCGGTGAAGGCGCTGCGCCAGCAGATACGGCTGATGGCGCCTACGAACGGTCGGGTGCTGATCTACGGCGAATCAGGCACTGGCAAGGAGCTGATTGCGCGCGCCATCCACGCCGAGAGCCTGCGCCGCGAAAGCGTATTTGTCGAGCTGAACTGCGCAGCGATTCCAGAGGCGCATATCGAGGCGGAGCTGTTCGGCTACCGTCACGGCGCACAGCCCGGCGGGCCGCCGGAGCAGCGCGGTACCCTGGAGCGCGCCGACGGGGGCACGCTGTTTTTGGACGAAGTGGGCGACATGAGCCTGAAGACCCAGGCCAAGGTGCTGAGCGCTCTGGACGATCAACTTTTTATGCCGGTCGGCGGCACGCAGCAACTGCGCGTGGATGTGCGCCTGATCGCTTCCACCAACAAGGATCTGGAAGAGGAAATTGCCAAGGGCAACTTCCGCGAGGATCTGTTTTACCGGCTCAATGTGATTCCGTTTTTTGTGCCGCCGCTGCGCGAGCGCAAGCAGGACATCCCGCTTTTGGCACATGAATTTCTAAGCGAGTTCGGACGCCAGTATGGACGGTCGCGCATGGAAATCAGCGAGGACGCGCTCGCGACGCTGGCCCAGTACCACTGGCCAGGCAACGTGCGCGAGTTGAAAAACGTCATCGAGCGGATGCTGATTCTCAATCCCCGCGTGCTGCGCATTGAGCGCAAGCATCTGCCGCCGCTGACGCACAAGGCTGGCACGCACTCGACGGAGGAATTCTCCACGCTGCAACAGGCTCGCGACGCCTATGAGCGTGAATTCATTCTGAAGAAGGTTGAAGAGGCTCGCAACAACATCAGCCACGCCGCCGAACTGCTTGGTCTGGAACGCAGCAACCTTTATCGCAAGATGAAGGCGCTGGGAATCAGTGTGCGAGAGTAGCGGACAGAAATCCGCGAAAAGCTCTCAGGTGATTTTTCTCAAGGGGAAAAACTGACGGACGTGCCTTCTGCGCGCATCCATTCTGATCGTGCGATCAGTGGTTTATCTTGACCAGAATTTCCATGGTGCGTCTCTTCAGCCCCGCCCGTTGAAGCGCTTTGTGTGCCTGCTCCTGTTGATTATCTCCGTGCAGGACAAGGGCGTTTTTCCAGCACATATATAAACGCGCGGCTTCATCCTGTAATTTCTTGTCGATATCCGTGGAGTTGCTCTCAGCGATCAATCGGCACTGTTCCGCCAACTGCGCGGGAGAGAGCGACCAGATATCGGTATCGAAATCCTGCTGACCCAATGAAACCGCCTCCTGCTCTTCTATAAAAATGAATGATAGTCGTGGCTGATTGCTTGCGTCCAGACGCCTCTCCGCAAGACGCTGAATACGCGAGGCGCAAACAGAAGAGCTGCGAAGCCTGGCTTCGCAGCTTTTCACATCGGAGTCGTTTTTAGTTCGCGGTGATGGTTTCCAGGCCGTGTCCGTGCGGACCCACTTCTCTTTGCCGCAGGAGGAAAGCGAACAGCATTGCCAGCAGGCCAAGAGTGGAAAAGATCCACATGCCCAGATGGTATCCGGCGGGATTGGCGGCGCTGGCGTTGCTATGGTCGTTGGCCCAGCCGATGGCGAGATTGAAGCCAAACATGCCGATATTCTGAATCACAGTCATCAGGCCGTAGGCCGTGCCGAGTTTGTTCTGGTCCACGATGTAGGCCACTGAAGGCCACATCACCGCCGGGATCAGCGAGAATGAGATGCCCATCATCGCCATGGGTGCGTAGAGCGACGCCTGGGTATGTGTATAGGCCATCATCAGGTAGACGGGAACCAGCAGCACCGAGCCGATCATCATGAGCAGGGCGCGCTTGCCGACCTTGTCGACAAACAGCCCCAGCAGCGGCGTGCCGATCATGGTGCAAAAGGTCAGGGCGCCGACCAGCATCCCCGCCATCTCGCGCGTGGTGCCGTGCGCCCCCATGAAGAATTTGTAGGCGAAGGTCTCAAAGGGAAAGATGGCCGAGTAGAAGACGACGCATAGCGCCACGATGTACCAGAAAGAAACCCCGAATTTGAAGAGGTCGCCAAAGACCACCTTGTCGGTGGCTCCGGCATTCCCAAGTTCGTAGTGTTTTTCCGCGTAGGCCTCCATCGCCCAGTAGACGAGGGCTCCGATTACGCAGAAGGCTGCAAAGCAGACGGAGATCACCAGCGGCGTGCGCCAACTGGAGTATGCGAACTTGGCCCATGTGGGGGAATTCTGTGCCAGCAGGGAGCCGAGGCGCGCAATTGTGAGGTTGATGCCGAAGGCGAAACTCAGTTCCTTGCCGCGGAACCACTTGGCGATGGCGGTGGTGACGGCGACGATGAGGGATTCGGCGCCGATGCCGAAGATCAGTCTCCCGGCGGCCATCAGCGGCAGTGCGCCGGAGAGTGCTGGAATAATGGCTCCGACGAAGCAGATGGAGCCAAAGAGGAGAAT
>Ga0255356_1002366_pt1 | contig 10868 bp, 8 predicted proteins | sample HBST100metaG_FD_189944 | JGI IMG/M metagenome (GOLD analysis project Ga0255356, IMG submission 189944) | Peat soil microbial communities from Stordalen Mire, Sweden - H.B.S.T100 | ecosystem: Environmental > Terrestrial > Soil > Wetlands > Peat | place: Sweden: Norrbotten County, Stordalen Mire... | reverse complement strand
CCAGGATCACACGCCGCCCGGCGCGCTCGGCGCTTGCCACCAACCCGTATCCACCGTCCGAGGTGTGGCCGGTCTTGAGCCCGTCCGCCAGCCCCTTCTGCACCAGCGGATTCCGGTTTCCCTGGTCGATGTTGTTGTATTTGAAGCTCTTTTCCGAGTCGTACTTATAGTACTCAGGGAAGTCCAGAATGATGTGCCGGGCCAGCACCGCGATATCGTGGACCGACATCCGGTGGTTCGGGTCGTGCCAGCCGGTGGTGTTGCGGAAGGTGCTGTTGGTCAGGCCGAGTTGCTTGGCCTTCTGGTTCATCAATTCGACAAAGGCTTCCTCGGAACCGGCGATGCCTTCAGCCAGCACGATGCAGGCGTCGTTGCCGGACTGTACGATCATGCCGCGGATCAGGTCCTCGACCTTCACCTGGGTGCCGATCTGCACGAACATCTTGGAGCCGCCCATTCGCCAGGCCCGCTCGCTCACCAGCAACGTCTGATCGAGTTTGAGCCGCTCCGCCTTGAGCATGCTGTAGACGATGTACGCGGTCATCAGCTTGGTCATGGAAGAAGGCGTCATCGGCACGTCGGCTTCCTTGTCGAGCAGTGTCGCGCCAGAGTTGAAGTCGATGATGATGGCATACTTGGCGGCCGTATCCAGCGGACCGACCGGCGTTTGCGCCGCGCTGCTCGGCGAGTTGGTCTGCGGTCCGCCGCCTTCCTCGGCATCGACGGGCGGCGGCGGCGGATTGTGTGCCCGCGCGGCGGGGAGCCGTTTGCGCACCGTCTGAGCCGCGGCCGGCACGGTAACGGCCAACGCAGCCCCCGAGAGCAGCAGAATGCGACGATTCAGCATGGCACGGCTCCTGTCCCCGACCAGCGCGACCAAGCGCAAGGAATGTTGCCGCTATTCGGCAATGATGCGCGCATCCGTTACTCCGGCGCGCAGGGTGCGGTCCAGCATCGCGTCCGCTCGTGCCAGGTTCGGCAGGGGACCGATACGCACGCGATAGGCGCGCTCGCGCGGAGCGTCGTAGCTGGTGCTTGTTTGTGCCCCGAGCGCCGCCAGCCTGGCGCGGAGAATCTCGGCATATTCCAGCCGCCCGAACGATCCCGCCTCCACGTACAGCATCGGCGACCGTGGTACCACCTGCGTCACCGTCTCGGGCAGCCGCAGCGGCACCGACGGAACCGGCGACGACGTCGGGGTGGGCGGAGCCGGCTGAGCGGCGGCCGAGCGTGCCTGCGCCGCCTGCTGCGCGCCCGCGGGAGCTGCCAGCATCTCCGTCTTGACCGCGGCCTGCGGCGCCGTCGCGATCTGCAGATGCGGCGCGTCGCCGCCGTTCAGTTCAGCGGCAAGCTGCCGGCTTTCGGCCTCCTCGACCTGCACGCGCACGGGGAACGCCGCCTGTCCGCCGGCACCCAACAGGTCCGCGGCACGCGGGGTCAATGCGATCAACCGGCCGGGCGAGGCCGGCCCACGGTCGTTAAGCCGAACCAGCACTTGTCGGCCGGTCTGCAGATTCGTCACCCGCGCGATGGCCGGCACCTGCAGGGTGCGGTGCGCGGCGGCAAGCAGGCCGGCGTCGTAGAGTTCGCCATCGGTGGTCAGGCGCGGATGTGCCCCGATCACCGTGGCGATGCCGGTTTCGTCGTATTCGAATTGCGCGCGTGGATAGCGCCACACGCCACCCGCCTGGTACGGCTGCCCGACGACGTAATGCACGGCCGTGGCGGGTTGCGAGGCACGGTTATCAAAATAATGGCAACCGGACAACACCGTGCCGGCCACGGCCAGCACCAGAGACGCTTTCAAGCCGCCACCAGATCGCCGATCAACCCCACCGAAATACAGTAGAAATCAGAGGGGTTGTAGCGGCGGATGGCGAGGAAGTTCGGGTGATACACCAGGTACGCCTCGCCGCCAGCGCCGCCTGGCAGGATCACCGCGGCCATTACGTCATCGGGCGCCATCGGGACGCCAGAAGCGGGGCGCACGCCCAGATCCACCCAGTCGCGCAAGCGGCGCCGATTCTGCCGCCCGGTCAGCGACACGTCGAAACCCTGCGGCAACTGCACCGCCCGGCCCCACGGCAGCCCTGCCTGCCAGCCTTCACGCGCCAGATAGTTCGCGGTGGAGGCGAACACGCAGCCCAGGTCGTTCCAGATGTCACGCCGCCCGGTACCGCTGAAGTCCACCGCGTATTTCAGGAAGGAGTCCGGCATGAACTGGGTCTGTCCCATGGCACCCGCATAACTGCCGACCATTTGTGCCGGGGTGATATCGCCGCTCTCAAGGATGCGCAGAGCGTCCATCAGCTCGCTGCGGAAGAACGCCGCCCGCCGTCCCTCCCAGGAGAGCGTGGCCAGCGCCTCGACCACATGGAAGCTGCCCATCTCGGCGCCGTAGTCCGATTCCAGACCCCAGATACCCAGGATGATCCCCGCCGGCACACCGTAGCGGCTGGTGACCCGGGCCAGCAGATCGCGGTTGCGCGCGTACCGGTCGCGGCCCTTGGCCACGCGCGCCTGGGAGACGATCCGGCTACGGTACTGCTCCCAGGTGAAGGTGAATTCCGGTTGGTGCCGGTCGAGTTCGATGATGTGCTGGTTGGGCTGCACGCCCGCGAAGGCGCGGTCGAGCGTCAGCCTGGAAATGCCGGCCCGCAGCGCCTCGGCGCGGACGCTGGCCACGAACAGCGAGAAGCTGTCTTGCGGTGCGGCCTTGGGCTTCACGGCATGGAGCGGGGACGACGGGACCGCAGGCTGCGGGGAAGCCAATGCCGGGGAAGCAACCGAAGCGGCCAACGCGGCGATGAGACGACGACGCGAGAACATATCGCGAAATTGTACCACGAAATCAGCCTCAGAAGCGTACGGACAGTGCCAGCGAGCCGAGCTGATGCAAGCCGCCCTTCTGGTGCTGGGCTTGCTGCGTGTCCACCACATGTGTGTAGGTGAGACGTGCGCCGTACGCCATGACCGCCAGGCCGCCCTCAAACTCGCCGACCAGCGGCTTCAACTTCTGCCCATAGCTGTCCTGCCAAGTGCTGCCTTGCACGGTCAGGTCATGGGCTACGCCCTGCCCGTCGGCGCCGGCGAACACGTACCAGGCGAACGGCCGGGTCGGCCGGAACGCGTCGTCGCCCGACATGCCCGGGCGGATGCGCGCGACGCCGAAGTCCGAATCGAGCCCCTGCCCCAGCCGGAACACCACGCCTGACTCGGCATAGACACGCACATTGCCCACGCCGGCGGTGATCTCCGGCAGGGCGTCGATGTCCAGACCGTTAAAGCTGGCGATGGGCAGCCGCCAGACCCGGCCGGTGGTCACTTCGAACGCGGGCTCATTGTGCAACTGAGTGTGCCAGCCCGCGTTGTGGTCCTGGCCGATAAGGTCATGGAACCCGTTCTGCACCTGCTCACCGAGTGCCCACGGCCCAACCACGCCAAGACCGAGCCCGAGCATGCTGCGGCTCGTGTCGGTGTCCTGCAGCAGGGAGAAAGTACCCATCAGTATGCCGGCATAGGGCGAGTCGCCAGCCGGCGGCTGGCGCACCGTCGTGTTGAAAGGCGTGTAGATCTGCTGGCTCAGATTGAACGAGATCCGCTGCTGCCCGTCGCCCCACAACGCCTGGCCGGCCCAGGCAAGAAAGTCCGGGACGCTGTCCGTGCCGGAGGTCCAGCCGAGTCGCAGGCCGTTGGTGTAGTAGCGGTCGGTCACCTTGGCCGTGCTGATGGACGCGTTCTCGTCCTGGATGCTCCAGATAGCGACCGGATCGGCGGCGGACGCTGGCGCGGCCTGTTGCGCGTCAGCAAGCGGCGTCGCGAACAATGCACCGACGGCACCCAGCAGTGCCGGGATGACAACCTTCATGCCTTGAGTCATACGCTCCCCGCCTCGATTGCACGCCCATCAATAGAGCGTCCGCGTCGCTCCCGAAACCCCTGCCGCGTGCCGGTCACAGCGGCGGCAACACCGTGCGCGCCACCGCATCGCGCCAACCACGGTACCGGGTCTCGCGCTCCGCTGGCGCCATCTGCGGCAGAAAGCGGTGCTGCCGGCGCCAGGCCAGGGCGAACCGGTCCGGCTCCGGATACAGGCCGGCCTGCAGCCCCGCCAGATAGCCGGCGCCCAGGGAGGTCGTCTCCAGCACTTCCGGACGGTCCACCGGGGCGTCCAGCATGTCGGCGAGGAACTGCATGGTCCAGTCGCTCGCGCTCATGCCGCCGTCAACCCGGATCACCTTCCCCGCCTCTGCGTCACCGCGAGCACCGGCGTCGGCCGCCATCGCGGCCACCAGGTCGCGGGTTTGATAGGCAACGCTCTCCAGGGCCGCACGGGCGATTTCCTTGCGCGTGGTGCCACGGGTGATGCCGGTGATGGTCGCGTGCGCCTCGCTGTTCCAGTGCGGCGCGCCCAGGCCGACGAAGGCCGGCACCAGATAGACCGGCTGTACAGGGTCGGACTCCTGGGCCAAGCGTCCCGTTTCGGCGGACGATCCGATCAACCCGAGTCCGTCGCGCAGCCACTGCACCGTGGCCCCGGCGCAGAAGATCGCGCCTTCGATCGCGTAGGTGCGCCGGCCGTTCCATTGATACGCGATCGTGGTCAGCAGCCGATGCCGCGAGCGGACCGGCTCGGCACCAGTGTTGAGCAGCGCGAAACAGCCGGTGCCATAGGTGGATTTCACCATTCCCGGCTCGAAGCACGCCTGACCGATCAGCGCCGCCTGCTGGTCGCCGGCGAGGCCGCGAACCGGCACCGCACCGCCCAGGTGCTCCGGCGCCGCGAGGCCGAACTCCGCCGCGTTGTCCTTGACCTCGGGAAGCATGGTGGCGGGTACGCCGAACAGCGCCAGCAGCGCCGCGTCCCACGCGCCGGTGTGGATGTCGAACAGCAACGTACGCGCCGCGTTAGTGGCGTCCGTGGCATGCACGGCGCCGTTGGTGAGCCGCCAGAGCAGAAACGTGTCGATGGTACCGAAAGCCAGTTCGCCGCGCTCCGCCTTTCGCCGCGCACCAGGAACGTTGTCGAGAATCCAGGCGACCTTGGTGGCGGAGAAGTACGGGTCGATGACTAGACCGGTGCTTTCGCCGACTTTCGTTGCATGTCCCGCCTGTTGCAGCGCGGCGCAGGTTGCCGCCGTGCGACGGTCCTGCCAGACGATCGCGTTGTGGAGCGGCGTGCCCGTGGCCCGGTCCCACACCACGACGGTCTCCCGCTGGTTGGCGATGCCGAGTCCCGCCAAGTCCGTGGCAACGATGCCGGCGCGTTGCATCGCCTCGCGTGCCGTCGCCACGGCGGTCCGCCAGATTTCCTCCGGATCATGCTCGACCCAGCCAGGGTGCGGGTAGAACTGGCGGAACTCCTGCTGCGCCATTACCAGGGGCACCGCGTCCGAACCGAACACGACGCTCCGGGTCGAGGTCGTGCCCTGGTCGATCACGAGGATGAAGGATGCCATGGAGTCAATCAATTAAGCCAGGCAACCGTGTTTGGCCATATCAGCGCGGCCGCCGACGTCGCGGGTCAAGCACGTCTTGCAGCCCGTCCCCGAGGAGATTCAGCCCGAGCACGGCGAGCGTGATCGCGAGGCCGGGAAAGACCGCCAGCATGGGCGCCTTCCAGATGAACGATTGCGAGTCGTTCAGCATCCGGCCCCAACTCGGCTGTGGCGGCTGCGTGCCCAGCCCGACATAGGACAGCCCGGCATCGGCGACGATGGCCACGGCAAACTGGATCGTTACCTGCACGATCAGAACGGATGCGATATTCGGCAGCACGTGCCTGGCACTGATGGCGAAGTCACTCCTGCCCGCCAGGCGCGCCGCCAGCACGAATTCCCGCAACCAGATACCGCGCGCCGCGCCGCGCGTGACCCGGGCAAACACCGAAATGTTGAAGATACCAATGGCCAGCATGGCATTCTTCATGCCCGGGCCGGACAAGGCGGTGATCATCACCGCGGTCAGCAGGGCCGGGAACGCGAACACAAGATCGGTGGCGCGCATCACCAGACCGTCCACCCAGCCACCACACGCCGCGGCCAGACCGCCAAGCGGCACGCCGATTCCCGCCCCGACGAGCACGGCGACGGAAGCCACCGAAATGGACACGAACGATCCCGCCATCAGCATGGAAAGAACGTCGCGCCCGAGCCCATCGGTTCCCAGAAGATGCGCGCCGGAGGGGGCAGCCAGCCGATGCAGCGTGTCGATGGCGGTCGGCGGATAAGGTGTCCAGACCGCCGCGAGCAGGGCCGTGGCCGCCATCAGGGCGGTCACGACAAGTCCGATCAACAGGTTGCGGTTGCCCCAAGCACCGTTCATGGGGACCTCTTGCGCAAACGGGGATCAAGCACCGCGTAAGCGATGTCGACGAGGAAATTCACCGTAATGACGCAACTCGCCAGCATTACCACCAGATCTTCCACCACGATCAGATCGCGCTGCTCGATCGCCTGGAAGACCAGCCGGCCAAGCCCCGGCAAGGTGAAGACGTTCTCGATGATGACAGTACCGGCAAGCAGGAACGAAAACTGCATGCCAATGATCGTTACGATCGGAATGAGCGCGTTCGGAACGGCATGCCGCCACATCGCGGCATTGCGCGTCAGACCCTTGGCCCGCGCCGTGCGCATGAAGTCTTCGCGCATGGCCTCGATCACCGAGGCGCGCGTTACCCGCGCCAGGATCGCCGCCTGGGGCAGTGCCAAGGCCAGGGAGGGCAGCAGCAACGATCGCAGCGCCGGCCACCAACCCTGGTTCCAGCCGGGAAAGCCGCCGGCCGGCAGCCAGCCCAGGCCGATGGAAAACAACAGGATCAGCAGGATGCCGAGCCAGAAGTTCGGCACTGCGACGCCGAGCTGGGCAACGCCCATGAGGCCGGCGTCCGTCGCGGTGCCGCGATGCGAGGCGGCAAGCACGCCCACCGGAATCGCGATCGCCGTCGAAAGCACGATCCCCATGACCGCCAGCGGCAGACTCACCAACACGCGCTGGGCGACCAGATCCGCCACCGGCACGCTGTACGTGGTGCTCACTCCGAGATCGCCGCGGAGCAGAGCGCCGAGCCAGATCAGGTAGCGCAGCCAAAACGGCAGATCGAGCCCGAGATGGTGGCGCAACGCGGCGAGCGTGTCCGCGCGGGCTCCCGTGCCGAGCATGAGTACCGCCGGATCACCCGGCAGGACCTCCAGCACGAAGAACACGACCAGGGAGGCCGCCAGCAGGGTGAGAAGAAAGGCAACGAGCCGGCGAGCGACGAGAGTGGTCACACCGGACCGGCGTTCACTGTGACCAACTCACTCCGGTCATGTCGTTGGCCGGAACCGGGTCGTTTTCCCAAAGACCACGCAACTTCGCATTCCATACGCCGACCTTCGCAAGGGCAAACAGGAACACGTTCGGCTCGTCTTCCGATAGCTTCGTCTGGATCTGGACGATCAGGTTCGCTTGAAGATTCGGGTCCGTGCTTGTCAGATATTTCTCATACAAAGTCTTGTACTCTAGGCTGGCATAGTTGAAGTAGTAATTGTCCCGCGCGTAAATGTCGAGATCGCGTGGCTCGGTGTGTGCGACGATCGTCGTATCGAAGTCCGCTCGGGCAAAAACCTGGTCGAGCCACTGCGCCCACTCGATCGGCACGAGCTTCACCTTGAGGCCGACCCGTTCCAGCATCGCCCCGACCACTTCGCCGCCCCGGCGAGCGTAGGTCGGCGGCGGCAAAACGATCGTGATCGTCGTGCCCGGCTGCACACCGGCCTCGGCCAGCAGCGCCTTGGCCTTGTCCGGGTTGTAGGCGTACGCACCCGTCAGGTCCACGTAACCCGGATCGGTCGGCACGTAGTGGGACCCGATCGGCACGCCATAGCCAGATTGTGCGCCGTCGATTACCGCCTGGCGATCGATCGCATAGGCCAGAGCGCGACGGACCCGGACGTCGTCGAACGGCTTGCGCGTATTGTTCAGGGCCAGAATGGTCTTGCCTTCGGTCGTGCCGACATGGACCGCAAACTGAGGATCGGACGTGAACCGGTCCACGGCCTCGGGCGCCGGAAACGACGGGAAGGCATCGACGTCCCCGGCAAGGACAGAAGCTGTCGCCGCTGAAGGATCCGAGATGAACTTGAACGTGACAGAAGCAAGCTTCGGCTGGGCGCCCCAATAATCTGGATTCCGCACCAGCTCCACCCGGTCGCCCTGCACCCACTCCTTGAACTGAAATGGACCGGTACCAACGGGATGCGTCTTGTTGTTTGCCGCGGAACTGGGCGCAACCATCACAGCGTCGCCCCACCCCATGCTGAACAGAAACTGGGCGGACGGCCGTTTCAGCGTGACCACGGCCGTGTGCCCGTCGGGGCAATCCGTTTTAGCGATCGGTTCGAACAGACCCTTTTGCGCGTTGACACTGTCAGGAGCCGCGGCGCGCTCGTAGGAGAATTTCACGACGCTACAGTCGAAAGGCGTACCATCGTGGAACTTCACGCCGCTTATCAGTTTGAACGTATAGATCAGGCCGTCCGGTGAAATCGTCCAGCTTTCGGCGAGCGCGGGCTGGACTTCGCCTTTGGCGTCGATGCGCGTGAGCCCTTCGAAAATATTGGCATAGGTCACCTCGCGTATGGCTGCCGCGGCACCCGCCGTCGGATCGAGATGAGGCGGCTCAAGCGTCATCCCGACCGTGATGCCCTCCTTCGGCTGCCCGGCCAAGGCGGCGACGGACACGGTCAACAACGTGACCGCCGTCAGTGCGGCGGCGAACGATGGGCTCATGCGTCGTGTTCCCTGGCTGCCGAAATTGCCGTGTCCGAACCGAAGGAGCGCAACACAACAGCGCGACCGCGGGCGGTCAAGAGCGCGTTTCGTGGCGTAAGCCACCGCGGATTGCCTAGGTCGGGGCGTCGCCACTGCCGGCAGGATGCTGCTCGGGATAGTCAGACTCCCAGCCGCCTCCCAAAGCCTTATAAAGTTGCACCAGATTGGTCGAGACCGTCGTGATGCTGTCGGTCAATTGCTGTTCCGCGGCCAGCAGGCTGCGCTCGGCGTCAAGCACGCTCAGAAAGTCGGCAACGCCCTGCGTGTAGCGGCTGCGGGCCAGGTCCAGGGCCCGGCGGTTCTGCTCGACAGCGTCCTCCAACTGGACGCGACGTTGCTGCTCCGCTTCGTAGGTCGTCAGCGCGTTGTCCACATCGTGCAACGCGCCGAGTACCGTCCGCTGATAGGCGAAACCCGCTTCCTGTTGTTCTGCTTTGCGCAACTCAAGCATTCGCCGCAGCCGTCCGCCCTGGAAGATCGGCAGCGTCAGGCTCGGCCCGATCCCGTAGGTGTTCGCGTCCCAGCTTCCCATGTTCTTGAACTGCGTCGCCTGGATGGCAAAACTGCCCGACAAGGTCACGCGCGGGTAAAAATCGGCGACAGCGACGCCGACGTCCGCGGTGGCCGAGTGCAGTTGTGCCTCCGCCCGCCGGATGTCGGGACGGCGCCGGGCAAGCTCCGCTGGCAAGCCGATGGGGACACGCGGCGGCACCGGCGGGATCGCCTCGGGAGTGGACAGCTCGGCCTCAAGCGCGTTCGGCGCCCGACCAAGCAGTAGGGCGATCGCGTTGATGAGCTGTCGCTGCTGTGCCTGAAGCGCGGGAACCTGACTTGCCGTCGTTGCCACCTGCGCCGCCGCGTTGGCAACATCCAGGTCCGTGGTCAGCCCGCCGGCAGCGCGATCCTTGGTCAGCTTCAGGCTTTCCCGGGCAGTGTCGAGGTTGCGCTCTGTGATCGCCAGCTTCCGTTGCACGCCGCGGAGCTGGATGTAGTCGCGTGCCAGCTCGGCCAGTGACGTCAGCAGCGTATCGCGGCGGGCTTCCTGGGAAGCCTCCACCTGGGCATCGGCCGCTTCCACGTTGCGGCGCACGCGGCCCCAGAAATCGGCTTCCCAGGAGGCGTCGAAGCCGGACTGATAGAGATCGAAGGGCGCAAAAATGGCGGTATTGGGAGTTGCCTCCTGGGTGCCGCCAAGCCCGTTTGCCTGTGTGGCGGTGCTGCTGCTCCCCATCAACGAGAGAACACCCTGCTTGCTCTCCTGCTCGCGGGTGTACGAAGCATTGCCGTTGACCGTGGGAAACTGGTCGGACCGGGCCACTGCCGATGTGGCACGACTTTCTGCCAGCCGTACCGTCGCCACGCGGACGTCGAGGTTGGCTGTTGCGACGCGGGATTCCAGGTCGGTCAGCTTGGCGTCCTTGAACAGCTTCCACCACTGCGGATCGATGGGCTCAGCCACTGGTTCGCTGATCGTGGCCTGACGCGGCACGGTCCGATTGGCAGTCCAGGAAGCCGGATTCCACCACGTCGCGGGGCGGGCGAAATTGGGGCCCATGGTGCAACCGGCCATGCCGGCCAGCAACGCCGCGGCACCGGCACGCCACAAGGAAAGCCGATATCTCAAGCGCCGAGACTCCTTTGCACGGGGGTACCGCGACACCAACACTGACGTGAGCGGGCGCACCCTAGCCTGCCTGGTCGGATGGTCAACCAGCCAGCAAAACGCGCTGCGCAGGTTGCCCCCCTTTGGGGAATGTCAATACTCCTGGGCGGACTTGCACCTCCCTGACAAAACGCACTCGTGGACGCACGATTCAGAACTGCGACTGGTTCTGCCGCACCCGCGCCGCCATGTCGGTGACGGCGGCGAGCTGCCCGAACCGCTCGATGCCGCGCTGGCGCAGCCGTTCGAACTGGCGCACCAGAATCGCCGCCGTCAGCAGCGCATCGTCGAGCGGATCATGCCGCGCGGCGACCTCGATCCCGAGCCTTCGCGCGATCGCGTCCAGCGAATGCGCCGTCTCGTCGGTGTCCAGCCAGGCCGAGATTAGCAG
>Ga0255356_1002364_pt1 | contig 10877 bp, 5 predicted proteins | sample HBST100metaG_FD_189944 | JGI IMG/M metagenome (GOLD analysis project Ga0255356, IMG submission 189944) | Peat soil microbial communities from Stordalen Mire, Sweden - H.B.S.T100 | ecosystem: Environmental > Terrestrial > Soil > Wetlands > Peat | place: Sweden: Norrbotten County, Stordalen Mire... | reverse complement strand
CACCTACATCGACACGGAGATGGGCGCCCACATTCGGCCGGCGGGATGGCGCGAATGGCTGCCCAGCCAAACACATTCCATCGATACCGCCGCCTACTCCGAATCTGGCTCAACCGGACCGGGGGCGCATCCCGGCGAGCGCGATGTACACAGCAAGCAACTGAGCGCAGAGGAGGCCAAGCACTACACACCAGAAGAGTTCCTGCGTGGAAGCGACAACTGGAATCCCGCACAACAGACAATCGCGCCTCTGCAATAGCAACAAAAAATTCCGGCAAACAAAAGGCCCGTCTCCGCATTCCGCGAGGACGGGCCTTTCTGTTTCAGCACAGGAGTTTACCTGTTGTGCGGAATCTGTTCCAGAATCCAGCGAGCCAGTTCCTTGCCCGTGGCATAGTTGTCATACTCGGCGGGGAGCTTACGGCCATCCGTGTATTCGTTGTAAAGCCAGGGATCGACCGTAGCATAAACGGTTCCCTTACCGTACTTCGCCGTGGCCATCAGGATGTCACCGCGGTCGCGGAGCGCCGACACTGCCGGAGACTTCACCGCGATGGTGCAGATCTCTTTCATATAGGCCGTGTGCGGGTCGTGGAAGATGGGACCACCGCCGTCGATCGCCAGCTTGCCCATTTCAAATTTGTTGCCGTCCACCTTGTTGCGCAACACGTTGTTGTAGTGGATACCGAACTTCTCAGCCAGCAGATTGAAGTGCTCCAAGTCGGCATTTCCTGGGTCGTTCTCGAGCATCACCAGAACGCCCCCGGCCTTGACCCATGCGACAATTTGCTCGGCATCTTCCGCTTGCATGTAATGCGGATTCGGATTCTTCACCGAAATATCCGGCGAAGCGATGATGTAGACCTGCGCCTGCTTGAGCGCCGCAAGCGTGGGCTCGGTGGATAGCGTTGTCGTTTTGGCACCGAAATTGTTGAAGATGTGACCGAACAGCGAGAAACCGCTATTGCTCAGGTCGTTCCACTTGTAGTGGAAAGAGACTGGCTGCCCAAATGCGTCAGGCCGCGTCTGGCTGTTGAACCAGGCATCCAACAGAACTGTTTTGCCACGCCCCAGTCGAGCATTCTGGGCGCTTTCCATCTCCGTGCTGGCCATCAAGAAAGCGCCTACCCCCTTGGCATCGTTGGTGCCGACCTTCTCGCCGATGTAATAGGCATAGCTTCCGTCCCGGTAGGGATCACCGCCCAGCCCCGCGCCCTTCACCGTTCCGGCCAACGACACATCATCGCTGGGGCCGGCCTGGATGAAATGGCTGAGAATCCCTTGATAGCCGTGCTCCGCAGTTGCCCGATAGCGTTCAGGAAGATACCCCTCACGCACGCCCTTGGCCAGCGCGTAAACAAACATGCAGGAGGCGGAGGACTCCAGGTAGTTCCCTTTTTCCGTGCCTTTATCCATCACCTGATACCAAAGCCCAGTGGCGCCGTCCCGGTAGCGTGCGACAGCGGCAGCATCCCGCTCCAGTTGTAAAAGCAACTGCTTGCGGCCTGGGTCCTGCTCTGGATAGTGGTCCAGAGTGTCGACCAGCGCCATCAGGTACCAACCCATGGCCCTGCCCCAGAACTGCGAGGACAGGCCAGTCTGCTTATCGGCCCAGCGCTGCTGCTTCGACTCATCCCATCCGTGATAGAGCAGGCCGGTCTTCAGATCGCGCGCGTGCTCGTCCATCAACACAAATTGGTGAGTGATGTCGCTGAACGCTTCCGGATGATGAAACGTCGCAGCATATTCGGCGTAGAAAGGCTCTGCCATGTACAGCCCATCCAGCCACATCTGATTCGGGTATCTCTGCTTATGCCAGAAGCCGCCCGACGCGGTGCGCGGCTGGTGCTGCAACTGCTCATAAAGCAGCGTGGCGGCCTTGGCGTAGCGGGGGTCCTGAGTCACGCCGTACAAGAGCAGAAGCTGGCGTCCGAGCAGAATGCTGTCAAGCTGATTCTCTTCCAGCTTCCATGTGGGGATGGAGCCGTCGAGACCGACAAACTGGTCAACAGAACTCTTGATGTACTTGTAGTAGCGCGGATCGGCAGTGTTCAACCAAACGGCATCCATGCCTTCCAGCAGCGTGCCCAGTTCATAGTTCCAAGCCCAACGTTGACCGACGGGCACAAAACGCCCATCTGGCCACCGCTCTATCGCCGCATGCGCCGCGCGCTCAGACCAGGGCCGCTCTGCGGCATGTGCCGGAGCAAATGCGCTTCCCATCATTCCCGAGAGCAATATCAAACCCGCAAGGCGAAGAAGATTTTTCATCTGAACTCCAAATTCATCAAATAACAACTTCCTGATTGCATGGATCAGGCCAGCAAAAAGCGGAGGGGCTGGTTTCCCAGCCCCTCCGGTTGACTAAGACACAACAGATTCTTAGAAGTTAAAGTGGCCCGCAAACTGGAAGACGCGCGGGGTGTTTGCCTGACCGGCAACCGTACCCAACGAGGTGTCGCTGGCAGCTGTCGATGAAGTAACAGACGAACCGATCGACCCAGTCGCGTTGGTGGAGCTGCTGCCGAACCAGGTGTGGTTGAGCGCATTAAAGGTATTGGCCTCCAATACGAACTTCACGTTCTCCCTGTTCCAGACATTGAAGGAACGGCGCACGCTGGCATCAATATTGTAGTTGCCAGGACCACGCAACCCATAGGGAGCGGTGCGGGCCGTGTCGCCGATCTTGTAGTCGGATCCGGTCTGCAAGAAGGCAGCAGGATTGATGTACTGAACGCTCATGTTGGATCTGCTCTCACCCTTGCCCCATCCGCCGTTTTGGCGAACCTTGCCGGTGAAATTAGGGTTATAGACAGGCATACATTGGCTTTGGCCGATGACATTCGTGCAAGTGCTGGACGTAATCGTCAACGGGTTGCCGCCAACATAGGTGAAGATGCCGGAAAGCCGCCATCCTCCTGCGATGCTGCTAACAATAGAGCTGCCACTGCCTATGTGTCCCTTGCCGAATGGCAAGTCATAGGTTGCGGTGCCGGTGACGTTCTGGCGCTGGTCGAAGGTGCTCAACGAGCGGTCGGCCTTGCCACGCGCCCAAGCCTTTCCATCCTCGCTAGCAGAAGCGGGAATGTCATAACCGGAGCGGAAGGTTCCAGCGTTGTCAATGCTCTTGCTGAAAGTGTAGTTCAGCATCAGGGTAAGGCCATGAGCAAGTCTCTGGTTAATTGAGAGTTGTAGCGAGTTGTAGTTGGAGTTGCTGACCGCCGCGAATTCGTCGGTCACGCCGCTGTACTGCGGGAAGGGCTTCAGCATCTGGCTAATGTTCTGTCCGGTGTTGAAGGTTGAGAACGGCAGGGCAATGTTCATACCCGACGCAGTATTGGCAGCCGTAATGTCTGCTGCCGTGGCCTTTGTGCTCAGTGCGCTCCCGATAGCCAGATACTTCGGATCCAACTGATTCGAGTAGTATCCGCGCTCGGTGCTGCTTCCATTATTGGCAACCAGGTGATGTCCCTCGCTACCGACGTAGCTGAGTGTGGCAGTCATATCCTTGGTGACCTCACGCTGGAAGCCGAATGACCATCCGGTGAATTCCGGCGCACGAGCAGCCAACTTGGGATCGATATAGGCAAGTGTCGAAGCAATGGTGTCGGTGGCGGAAGCGTTGGTTGCATAAGCTGTTGCATAGCCAGGGCCCTGCGTTGCGGTCCCAGGCGCGGTAACAGTGTAGCCAGCACCACCGAAATTAACATTGGTCGGATCGTTGAGAACGGCCGCTGAAGTGCCAAAAGGGCCAATCGACTTGGAAGTCAAGTTCGGGTTCCCGTTCAGATAGAAGACCGGAAGCGCATAGCCCGGAGACGTCGGACTCGGCGACGCCGAGAAGCCAATCTCCAATGCCTTATCAGGCTGTGAGGAGTTTGCAACGCCACCCACGCCGCCGCCCAGCGCGTAATACATGCCGGCGGAGCCGCGGATAACGGTCTTGTTATTAACCGCATAGGCAAAGCCCAAACGGGGTCCCCAGTTATTGCGGAAGGTTGAAACGGGTGTTTTGCAATTGCAGCCATTAGTTCCAGAGCCGGCAATCTGCAATGCACCAGGCGTGCCCGAGTAGGGATTGTTGATATTCGGGTTCATGAACGAAAAGCGGTTCTGCGACTCCTGAAAGGGCGGCAGTACATCCCAGCGAAGACCGGCGTTAATGGTCACCTTGCTGGTCAGTTTGTAGTCGTCATTCACATAAAGCGCATAGGGATGGAAGCGGGTACCGGTTTCCGTGGCGCTCGCTTCATACTGTTGGTAGCTGGCCGCGTTGTATGCACCCAACATATAGCTGGCGTAGTCGAAGCCTGTGCCACTTGTAACGCTTGTGCTGTTGCTGAGCAGTGCGGTTTCAGTCACATTGGCAGTCAGCGCCAGCGGGCTCGATCCCTCCACTGATGGGCTGTAGCCGGTGGCAGAGTAGTTGTAACCGAGCCACTGATACTGACCGCCAAAGGAGACAGCATGCTTGCCCTTGACCCACTGCAAGTTGTCTACCAGGGTGTAGTTGTCGACGACAGCCGTCGAGCTGGACTGCGGTCCCCAGTTGGCTTCATCGCCTCCCTTGAAAGTGATTTGCGGGAAGCTCAATCCTGCCTGGGTGGTAGGCAGGCCAGTTATGCCAAAGCCCTGAGCCTCCCAAGCGGAAACTCCATAAGTCGGATTGATGCTGGGTCCGTTATATTGCAAAGCCGCGTACTTAAACTGGTTGACCAGGCTCTGGGTGATTACGTAGGTATGTTCAAAAATTGCGTCCTTGGTAACGGGACGATAGGACTTGGCATACTCGTAAGGCATCGGAGCCACGTTTGTCGTCTGGCTTCCCGCTGATCCAACGAGACCCTGGCGACCTGCGGCAAAGATAACGGAGATCTTTTGCTTGCTGTTCAGATCGACATCCAGGCGTTCTGCCTGAGACCAGTTATTCAGACCCCAAGCATAAGAATTGAGGTAGTTGTTTGTAAGAACCGAATTGTCCGGGTTGCTCGGAGTTGGGAGCATCGCTGCCATGTTCTTGCTAATAGGCGAAATCTCGGTCGTCGGAATCACGTTCGGTGTGTTGGGTACGCCGAGATAGCTGGTGCCTTTAAGCTGCGTACGGTTGCAGCTCTTTGTAGTCGTACAGGTTTCGGTCGTCGGATCGTAGATTTTCGGAAGTTTGGAATCAGAAAAATCGCCGGCCCGCATGGCCAACGTTGGAATGCTCTCATAGTTCGGCGTGGTCATCGTGGAGAAGCGGTACCCCATGTAATTGGCGAAGAGGAATACCTTGTTCTTCCAGATGGGGCCACCGAGCGAAATGCCGTACTCATTCTGATGCTCAGGCGCCTTGTACCAGTGAACCACGCCATTGAGGTCGGTGTAGTGCGCAGGGATAAAGCCCGCCGCATCAAAGGCGGTATTGCGGACTACGTCATAAACGCCACCGTGGAACTTGTTGCCGGCGGACTTGACTGTAAAGTTTTCGATACCCAGGCCGCGATACTCAGCAGAGTAAGCCGATGTCTTGAGCTGGAACTGATCAATGGTTTCAACCGAGAAGGCGGACCAGATGTAGCGCGGGTCGCCTGCGACCGAAACGGAGGTAACAGGAATGCCGTCGATGTACATTTCAGAAGCGGCCTGACTGCCGTTGACCACCATGGGTTCATCGGTTTCGTCGTTCTTGGTTTCGTTGGCGGAAACGCCGGGCATGAGCGCGGCGAAGTCAGTGGCGCGACGCTGATCCTGATGGCCGGGGCTGCCCATTTCCAACGGCAGCGACTGATATACCTGATTCTCCATCACAGAGCCTAGCGTCGCATTTTCGGTCTCTAGCTGCGGCGGCGTATCCGTGACGGTCATGGTCACATTCGTCGATCCAACTTGCAATAGGAGGTTGAGCCCGAGCACTTGCATGCCATCCAAGTGAATGTTCTCGCGGAAGAGCTTTTCAAAGCCTCTGGCCGTCGCGCTGACAGTGTAGTCTCCCGCTTCAAGCGGCGAAAGCACATAAAAGCCAGATTTGTCGGCTGTACGTGTGAATTTGATTCCTGTCGCCAGGTTCTGCGCCGTTACTTCCGCGCCAATGATCAGGGCGCCCGTGGAATCGGTGACTGTTCCCTGGATTGTTCCCGATCCGCCGATCTGCGCTTTCGCGCCAAATGGCACCATCATGGTGACGACCAAGAGTACTAGCCATCCCAATCCGAGACTATGACGGAGCATGTTTTTCAAGCTCCTCGACGTCCCGTTGGTGCCCAACCGTCCTTCTCCTGCCAAACTTCCCATTCTAGCCTCCATCAAATTGCTGCTACGCTTCGACATCTGTACCGCTCGGCTTGCCCTAGTCGGCGCGTTTACCAATGGTGGTCAGACCACATCTGAAGCGAGATTAGTGTCCTGCACAAGCTTGAGAACTGTCAAGTGCGAAATGCTACCATGTAACACTTTCGTCAGAAACCATCCGGAATCATAGATTTGTCTGAGGCAACATGAAAGTGTTTCAATACGAATGGTCAGACCTTGTGGAGAATTCCAGAAATATGAATCGACGCGAATTGATCCGAAATGCCGCTTATTGCGCTGGGACAACCCTCGCAAGCCTAGCTCTGGAACATGTGGCTCTTGCCGCAGCTTCCACATCGTCTGAAGCCTCCACCACCACTGGACGTGTGCGCGGTTCTATCGATCGCGGCGTTCACGTCTTCAAGGGCATTCCCTACGGTGCCGATACAGCGCTACACCGCTTTATGCCCGCTTCGCCTGCTGCGCCATGGGCGGGTATCCGCGAGGCAATCAGCTTTGGCCCCAGGGCACCGCAGACTTCCAGGCACGACAGCGGTGACACTGGATATCATTTGCCGCCTGAACTCGGCCCGGTAAGCGAAGATTGCCTCTATCTTAACATCTGGACGCCGGCTCTGCGCGATGGCCGCCAAAGACCAGTGATTGTCTATATTCACGGGGGCGCCTACAGCAACGGCTCTGCAAACAACGAACTCTACGGCGGAGTGAACCTTTGCCGCCGGGGAGATGTCGTCGTCGTCACGCTGAATCACCGCCTCAACCTGTTCGGCTTTCTTTACCTTGCCGATCTTGCTCCCGAATTCGCGGACTCTGGCAATGTTGGCATGCTCGATCTAGTGCTCGCGCTCCAATGGGTCCAGGACAACATCGCCGAGTTCGGAGGTGATCCCAAGCGCATCCTCATCTTCGGGCAATCTGGTGGCGGCGCAAAATGCGCCACACTGATGGGTATGCCCGCCGCGCATGGGCTCTTTCACCGCGTGATTACGATGAGCGGCCAACAGATTACCGCCTCTCGGAGAGAAACAGCAACAACGCGTACCCTAGCCGTTCTGGCAGCGCTCAACCTTCCAACGAATCGGATCGAAGAACTACGGGCTATGCCTATGCAGCAGCTAATTCAGGCTTCGCACGCTGCTGGCTACTATGGGCCAGTCAAGGACGGCCGCACGTTAGTTCGCGACCCCTTCGACCCCGACGCTCCGCCCCTTTCGGCCAACATCCCCATGATCCTGGGCAACACACATGATGAGACCCGTTTTCTGATTGGCTCTGCGGACCCAACAGCTTTCCAACTCACATGGGAAACTCTGCGGGGCAAGCTAGCGCAACATGCGCAGTTTCTTGGCCATCTGAACCTGGACGAGGTGATTCGCCAGTACCGCAGCATTTATCCCGCGTACTCGCCATCGGATGTTTTCTTCGCCGCGACTACAGCCTCGCGCTCCTGGCGCGGTCAACTGATCGAGGCGGAGAAGCGGGCGGTGCAACCCACTGCACGAGCTGTCACTTGGGTTTATGAATTGGACTGGCGCACTCCAGTTGACGGAGGTAGGTGGGGAGCTCCGCACACGCTGGATATTCCCCTCGTATTGGACAATACGGCAGTAGCAGATGGGATGACAGGCGATACCCCGGAGGCGAGACGCCTTGCCCGTTTGATGAGCGACACGTGGATCGCATTTGCCCAGACCGGCAATCCGAACCATGTCGGTCTCCCGCACTGGAGCCCTTACAGCCTTTCGCACAGGGAGACTATGAGCTTTGATGCGCAAACGCAGCTCATTGACGATCCACGGCGCGAGGAGCGCAAGCTGGTTGAGCAAGTGCCCTATACTCAGCCGGGGACCTGAACCTGGAAATTTGCGTCAACTCGAGCGCTGATCCATTGTCAAGATGAGGCAGATACAACATCCGCCTGAAGGTTCTTCGGCTTGACAGCAGCTTTGGATATTTTTCGACCCGTGGGACGTTCCAAGCCCTGGGCAGCTTGAGCCATGCGCAGATGTTGTTCCATCAGCTTCCGCGCTTCGATGGGGTCTCGTGCGCGAATGGCACGGAAAATCATACGATGCATCTCCGCCGATTCGCGCAGATCGATCGACCGCTCGACAGTTTTACGGCGTTTGTCGTACATCGCCGACGTGATAGTCTCCATCAGAGCCGCCAGAATCGGGTTGCCTGAAGCCTGCGAGAGAATGCGGTGAAAAAGCACGTCGTGGATGAGAAACTCGGCTGGAGTATCCACGGAAGCGAAGATCTCGGCAACCTCCTCGGCCAGCGCGGTGTGATGCTCTTCCTTGCTGCGCTCTGCTGCCAGAGCTGCAAGATTGCTCTCAAGAATCAAGCGCACTTCGAACATTTGCCAGGACTGAAAGCCGTGCAGCGCTCCCATCAGGCTGAATGACGCCTTACCGAACTCAGGTGGACCATCGGCAACAAAAGTGCCGACTCCGTGCCGCACCTTCATTACGCCCATTGCAGCCATGTAGCCGATACCAGTACGAAGGCTGGCTCGGCTGATATTCAACGAGCGTGCAAATTCGCGCTCAGGAGGTATCTTGTCGCCCGGCTTCAGCGAACCATTCTCAATGAGGGAGCGAATATGGTTGACCACCTGCATGGTCCGATGGGTATCGGGAATATCCTGTTTCTTCCGCGGCATAAAGGGCTGGTACCTTCTTGCATTGCCTGAAATGCGGGGCAAAATGAGATTACCACTGAATCCCATTCTCTGCTTCGGGAAAATTTGGCCGCGTACCTCACGATTTCCAGAGAAGTGTGTATACTGTGGTCTGACCTCTGTGCTGGTCAGACCTCAACGCCTCTCGGCGAAAAGGAAGAAGCTCGGCCATGTTGATTGACGAAGATCGCTTGTTTCCCGTTGAACCAAGTGCGCGCACCATAGCAAAAGCGCTGTATGCGCAAGTGAGAGCGCTGCCCATAATCAGTCCGCACGGACACACACAGGCGGCTTGGTTTGCAAAGAATGAGGCTTTTCCCGACCCCGCCAAGCTCCTTGTGCAGCCCGACCACTACATCTTCCGAATGCTCTACAGTCAGGGCGTCTCGCTCGAAGATCTTGAAGTGGGACGGCCGGAGATCAAGGACCCCCGCAAAGTCTGGAATATCTTTGCGAGCCATTATTTTCTCTTCCGCGGAACACCGACGCGCATCTGGATGGACTTTGTCTTCCAAGAGCTCTTTGGGCTACAAGAGCGGTTCTCGGCAAAGACCGCAGACCTCTATTTCGACACCATTTCTGAAAAGCTCAAAACCCCGGAGTTCCTGCCCCGCACCCTTTTCGATCGCTTCAACATCGAAGTGCTATCGACGACCGATTCGCCGCTGGACTCGCTTGATGCTATTCAGGCCATTCGCGCATCGGGTTGGAAGGGCAGAATTCTGCCAGCTTTTCGGCCGGATCCAGTTGTCGATCCAGAGTTTGCCGGATTCTCCGAGTCGATCATCAAGATGGGCGAGCAGACTGGCGAAGACACCTCTACATGGACCGGCTACCTGAATGCTCTGCGCAAGGCGCGTCTTCGCTTCAAGTCGCTTGGCTGCACGTCGACCGACCATGGGCATCTGACCGCGCAAACTGCTGACCTGCCTGCGGCCGACGCGGCGGATTTGTTCAGCAAAGTACTGGCGGGCAAGGCTGATGCGCAACAGAAGGTACTGTTCCAGGCGCAGATGCTAACCGAGATGGCTCAGATGAGCCTCGAAGACGGCCTGGTGATGCAGATTCACCCCGGCAGCACGCGCAACCACAATCGCAAGATCTATGAGCAGTACGGCCGCGACGTAGGCGCTGACATTCCCCGTCCGACCAATTATGTGGACGCGCTTCGGCCGTTGCTCGACCGCTTCGGCAACGAGAGCAAGCTCACCATCATACTTTTTACGTTGGATGAGTCGACGTATAGCCGCGAACTGGCGCCGCTGGCCGGGCACTATCCTTGCTTGCGCCTTGGTCCCTCTTGGTGGTTTCATGACAGTCCTGAGGGCATGATGCGCTTCCGCGAGCAGGTGACCGAGACGGCAGGCTTCTACAATACTGTGGGGTTCAATGACGACACGCGAGCCTTTCTGTCAATTCCGGCTCGGCATGATGTGGCGCGGCGCGTGGATTGCGCATTCCTGGCCAGGATGGTCGCCGAACACAGACTAGGCGAAGACGAAGCTTTTGAAGTGGCGCATGACCTGGCCTATGGGCTGGCGAAAAAGGCCTATCGGCTGTAAGGAGCAACAGATGGCGGATAGCCTTGAATTAGACCGACAGGAAGCAAAGATGCCACCTGTCGGCATGCATATCGGACGTGTGCGTTGGACTATTTGCGCCATGCTTTTCATCGCAACAACAATCAATTACATGGACCGGCAGGTCCTGGGCCTTCTTAAACCGACGCTCATGCAAAGCGTTGCCAATCATGGCATCGGCCTAACCGAAGAGACCTTCGGAACCGTCGTAGCATTCTTCACCCTTTTCTATGCGCTCGGCCAGCTTTTTGCGGGGCGCTTCGTTGACAAGATCGGCACCCGCATCGGCTACATGGTCATTATGGCCCTCTGGAGTCTCTCAG
>Ga0255356_1002361_pt1 | contig 10900 bp, 9 predicted proteins | sample HBST100metaG_FD_189944 | JGI IMG/M metagenome (GOLD analysis project Ga0255356, IMG submission 189944) | Peat soil microbial communities from Stordalen Mire, Sweden - H.B.S.T100 | ecosystem: Environmental > Terrestrial > Soil > Wetlands > Peat | place: Sweden: Norrbotten County, Stordalen Mire... | reverse complement strand
GTCGGCGCTAATGGTGCCACCAAAGCCCACAATCTGCCTGTCCCAGCAGATGAACGCGAGAAATGCGGAAATGAAAGCGCCAATGCCGGAAATCAGAACAAGCGGGCTCTTTTTGTCGCGTGCAAGTACGAGATCCGCCATCAGCACCACCATTCCGGTGATGACGATCGCGAGCATTGGGCCTATTGACAGCCAATCAGACGTGCTTAGATTTGTCATTGAACGATAGTCCGTGAAGTTGCGGATGGACGGGCGAGTGAAATGGTTCCCATGCTCTCTGGAATGACGTCGGCGGGGTCACGGCCTTTCATTTGCAGCGACGCACCGCTCAACAACCGGGTGACGGACGGATTCAGCTTGTCGAGCAAAGTCGGAGGGTAGATCCCAATCCAGATTATCAATGCGACAAGCGGCACAAGAGCCCACATCTCGCCGCGAGTAAGGTCTGTAAACGCCAAGATCTCAGGCTTTTCGGTTTTCCCATACATGACGCGCTGGAACATCCAAAGCATGTATACCACCGAAAAGATGGCAGCAGTTGTGGCAAACCCGGCGGCCCAAGGCTGGCTTTGGAACGAGCCGACAAGCATGAGGAATTCACCCGTGAATCCTGCTGTGCCAGGCAGCGCGACCGACGAGAGAGTTGCCAAGAGAAATATCGACGAGAAGACCGGCATCACTTTCCAAACACCGCCATATGCATTGATATCATAGCTTCCACGACGGGCAAAGAGGATTCCTATCAGAATGAAGAGCGCGCCCGTGGTGATCGTATGGCTCACCATCTGCACCACGCCGCCGCTGATACCAATTGCAGTCAGGCCGAAAATCGCAAGAACGATGACGCCGACGTGCGAGATCGACGAGTAGGCGATGAGCCGTTTCAAGTCGGTTTGAATTGCCGCAACGATTGCCGCATACACCACACCGATGACACCAAGGACAACGATTACAGGCGCAGCCGCAACAGTGGCATGCGGGAACAACGGGATACAGAAGCGAACGAATCCGTAAAGGCCCATCTTCAGGGCAACCAGGATAATGCTTCCCCCCGTTGGCGCCTCGGCGTACGCATCCGGTACCCAGGTGTGAAAGGGCCATATCGGCGCCTTCACCGCAAAGGCCGCAAAGAAACCAAGAAACAGGAGCATTTCCACGGCTGACGCATGATCGCCATATTTCTGTGCCAACACCTGCGGAAGAATCGAAACTGCACTTGGAAAATCGAATGTCCCGGTTAGGAAATATATCCCGATAATCGCCACTAGCATCAGCATCGAGCCGACCATCGTGTAAAGAAAGAACTTCATCGACGCGTAGACGCGCTTCGGCCCACCCCATATTCCGATCACAAAGTACAGCGGAATTAGCATCGCCTCGTAAAACACGTAAAAGAGCAGGAGGTTCAGCGAGTCAAAGACTCCTAATATCGCTGTTTCCATGAGCAATATCAGGAAGTAGAACATCTTGGTCTTTTCGGTGATGGACTTAAGAGACGAACCGACCACAAACGGGAAAATAGCCGTGGTCATCAAGATCATCAGCAGGCTGATGCCGTCAATGCCAAGAAAATACGAAACGACGGGCGACGAGATCCACGAATGATAGTCGACAAACTGAAACTGGCCCGCACTTGCTGCCGGACTGTACCAAAAGAACAGCGGAAGCGACGCGATGAACGTCAGAATCGTGACGACCATTGCGGCTGGCCCATAGCGTCCGTTTTCGCGGCTCGGCATGAGAAGCACGGCGAACGCACCAATAAGCGGCAAGAACGTCACGACCGAAATCCAGTGAGGAATAATGTTCATAGTCTTGTAATGACAACCTTAGTGGTGCGGCAAATAATGGTTGAAGCTCGACATGACCGCCAGCAACACCACTATGACTCCGATGAGCATTGTAAACGCATAATTGCGGACATATCCTGTTTGCCAGGATTTGAAGAGCGAGCCCACAGCCCGCGCCAGCTTGCCGACGCCGTTGACGGCACCATCGACGAGCAACTCTTCAAAGTCTTTGAACAAGTTGATCGCGAAGATTCGGCCGCCATGCACATACACGGCGTAATTGAAATCATCGACATAGTATTTATTGAGAAGAATCTGGTAGGTAAGGTTCTTCGGCTTCTGATCTGCTGGCAGCAAGTCGCCGCCGTCGACGCTCTTGTACCGATAGAGCGCGATCACAACGAAGACGATTGCAATGGCAATGGACACCAGCAAGAGACCCAATTGATATTGATCGGAGTTCGTGAGCGCTGCATGGTCGATCGCCGGCTTTGTTGAAGGATCAAGAAACCGTTCAAAGAGGTTCGGCCCAAACAACGCGGGCAGACCTATAAACCCTCCCACAACTGCAAGTGTTCCAAGTATGACAAGAGGAACCGTCATCGCAGGCGACGCGTCGTGCGTGTGCCCGGCATCTTCTGTCTTCGGCGATCCCCAAAACGTCTTGTACATCAAGCGGGTCATGTAAAATGCGGTGAGCGCTGCCGTGACCGCACCGACAAACCAGAGAAGCCACGATTGCCGTGAAAGCTGGAAGAGGATCTCGTCCTTTGAAAAGAAGCCCGATGTCGGTGGAATTCCCGCAATCGCAAGGGTGGACGCCAACATCGTAAAATACGTGATCTTAAGCCTTTTGCTCAATCCCCCCATATTTCGCATGTCTTGCGGATCGTCCCGATTGACTCCGTCTTCAATAAGTGGCGCTGCGTGCCCATGCCCTTCCCTCTCATGCCGCTCGTGCATGGAGTGCTCCATGGCATGGATCACGGCACCAGCCCCAAGGAAAAGACACGCTTTGAAAAACGCGTGCGTGAGGACATGGAACATGCCCGCTGCAAATGCGCCGACACCGCACGCGGCAAACATGTATCCGAGCTGTGAAATTGTGGAGTACGCAAGAACGCGCTTGATATCGTTCTGGACCAACCCAATGGTCGCGGCCACAAAAGCCGTTGCGATGCCGATGATGGCGATCACCGCCATGGCCACGTCCGACAGTTCAAAGAGAGAGTGGGCTCGGGACACCAGGTAAACTCCAGCCGTAACCATCGTTGCCGCGTGAATGAGTGCGGAAACAGGGGTTGGGCCTTCCATCGCATCCGGAAGCCAGACATAGAGGGGAATTTGGGCGGACTTTCCCGTGCAGCCCCAGAACACCATAATGCACAGCGTTGTTATGGCAACGGACAATGCCGGTGTGGCCGCGACAAGGCCGGCCAACTGAGGCGCACGGTTGAGAATGCCGGCAATGCCAGTTTGATGGTACGCGTACCCATTGTAAAAATCGAGGGTATGGAAGTACTTGAAGGCCATGAACATGCCGATGAGCACCCCCACGTCCCCTATCCTGTTGACAATGAACGCCTTATTGGCCGCGTCAGTCGCCGATTTCTTCTCGTAATAGTAGCCGATCAGCAAATACGAGCAAAGACCAACACCCTCCCAGCCAACAAACATCAGCACCATGTTGTTGGCAAGAACCAGCAGCAGCATGAAGAAGACGAACAGGTTGAGATACGTGAAGAAGCGCGCATAGCCGCTCTCGGCGGCCATATAAGAGGTGCTGTAAAGATGTATCAGCCCGCCAACGCCAGTGATGATCAACAACATCAGCACGGAGAGCGGATCTACCAAAAGCTCGAAGTTGACTTGGAGGGCGGGAATGCCACCTGATGCCGGAACGGTCAGCCAATGCGCGAGAAACGCCGTGTGCTGCGATGCGCCTATGATCACAAACAGGTACGCGGCAACCGCAAAGGACAAGAACACGACGCCCGTGCAAATGGCACCCACCACCGCTTTGGGAAGTTTAGATCCGAAAAACCCCGCAAAAAGAAAGCCGATCAACGGAAACAGCGGTACGAGCCATGCAATTTCAAACGGATTAGAAGACATGTGGGTTCGGTTATCCTTGGAGCACGTCCATAGTGTCTATATTGATACTCGGCCGGTTGCGGAAGATGGAAACGATAATGCCGAGGCCAACGGCAACTTCCGCTGCTGCAACCGCCATGACAAAGATCACCATCATCTGCCCGTCCATCGACTGCCGGTTTATGCCATTCTGGTAGCGGGAAAACGCAACAAATGTGACGTTGACAGCATTGAGCATCAGCTCGATGCACATGAACATCACAATGGGATTGCGCTTGACAAGCACCCCTGTCGCCCCAATGGTGAACAAGACCGCGCTAAGCACGAGGTAATAATTCAGTGGAATCGCCTGTACAAGACCCATGCTACAGCCTCCTTTTCGCAAGTACAACCGCGCCAACAACGGCTATGAGCAGCAGAATTGACACGGCCTCAAACGGAAACACCCACGTTGGCGAAAACAGCGATATGCCGACCTCGTACGCCCCGGTCATTTGTGCGGGCAGAAGAACCGAGTGGGGCGACGGCACTGCGACGATGACGCTGGCAATGACAAGCACCAATATAAGGCCTGCTAGCACGGACAATGGCTTTTGCGGCTTCAGATGATCAAGAAGCTGCTCTGGTTTGCCCAAGTTCAACAGCATGATGACAAACAGGAAGAGCACCATTATCGCGCCGGCATAAACCATCACCTGCACCGCGGCAACAAACGACGCGTTCAATGTTAGGAACAACATGGCGACGCAGAACAACACAACCACAAGGTTCAGCGCACTGCGCACCGGGTTTTCGTTGACCACGACACCGATGGCGCAAACCACTGAAAGTGCCGCGAGGATCGCAAAAAGTACAAGTTGAGCAATCATAGGCTTAAAGCTTTGTCAAAAAAAGCGGCATTATTTGGCCGTTGGATCTGGTTCGAGCAGCATTTCCTTTGTGTAGATCAGATCTTTGCGCTCATCGTCGGCAAGCTCGTATATGTCTTTGAGCTGAATGGCCTGCACCGGACACGCCTCTTCGCAGTATCCGCAGAAGATGCACCGGATCATGTTGATCTCATATTCCTCTGCATAACGCTCGCCTGGCGATTTGCGGTTTTCGTCCGTGTTTTCGGCTGCCTTCACGTGAATCGCGTTCGCAGGACACGCACCGGCACACAGCGAGCAGCCAATGCACTTTTCAAGGCCGTTTTCGTACCGATTTAAGACGTGTCGCCATCTTGCACGGCGACTTAACGTTCGCCGAACCTCGGGATAGCCGAGCGTCACCCGATCCTTAGTCACGTAGGAATTGGTAATCTTAAGTCCGGTCAGGGGCGCTCTCACCTCTTGACCAAGCGACTTAATGTCATCCCAAAGGCTCATGAGAAAATTTCCTTAGTTCTTGTCAACTGCACCGGCAGGTGCGACGGGCTTGGCAGATTGTGCCGAAATGGCTGGAGAAGAGATGGAAATGGCAGATTCGGCTCCCCCATACGATTTGGCCGTGCTATGGAGAACAACGGTTCGAGACCGTCTCGTCCTTTCCGTGAACAGCTTGGTGCGTGGAAGACTTGCGACAACAATCAAGCTGGCTACCGCGACGATCACCCAGGACACGAGGCCGACGGTGTAACCAAAGCTAAGTGTCACTGCCATCAGAAGTATGTTTATCAGGGCAATGGGCAGAAGCCCCTTCCACCCTACTTCCATGAGCATGTCGTATCTGAGTCGGGGCAGAGTGGCACGAAGCCATACGAAGAAATAGAGAAACGCCACAATCTTCAGAACAAACCAAACGGCAGGAATAAGGGAGTTGACCAAATAGGTGATCCAGTCGACTCCCCAAGAGTGGAAAAGCGAGACGATTGCCGCTGGAACCTCGCCCAGCCATGGAATCGGCGCCGCCCAACCACCGAAGAACAGCGTAACGGCGATAGCGCTCACGACCACCATGTTTGCGTACTCGCCCATGAAGAAGATCGCAAACTTCATCGACGTGTATTCCGTATGGTAGCCGGCGATCAATTCCGTTTCTGCTTCCGGGAGATCAAACGGCGCCCGGTTCGTTTCCGCCACCATTGACGTCATATACACCAGCGCCGCAACGAAGCCCATAGGGAAGAACTGGAAGATGTGCCATTGGGGAAACCCAATGCCAAGATGCAAAAGCGCAGGCGTCCCCCAGTAGTTGGCTTGGTCGAACACGATCGACCTCAGTCCAAGCGATCCCGATATCAGCACAACCGACAAAATCCCCAGGCCCATGGCGAGTTCATAGGAGATCATTTGCGCGGAGGATCGTATTCCCCCAAGCAGAGCGTACTTGTTGTTGGACGACCACCCAGCCAGCACGATTCCGTAAACGCCGAGAGATCCCCATGCCAACATATAAAGCACGCCGATATTGACGTTGGGCGCGGCAGCGCCCCAGACCATGCTCGGGCCCCATGGAATGACGCCGCCCGTAACGAGGGCAGGTATAAGAACAAGTATCGGAGCAGCGATGTACAGGGCTTTGTCGACGCTCGTCGGAATGATGTCTTCCTTCATCAAAAGCTTGATCCCGTCGGCGATGGTTTGCAGAAGGCCCCATGGACCAACGCGGTTTGGCCCCTCGCGCTGCTGCATGAATCCCAGCAACCGCCGTTCGAACCAAACAAGCGGCGGAACGGTCAGAAGAATGAAGAACACGCTGATCAACACGCGCAAGAGCATGCGCAAGAGATCCATGTACCACGGAATCCCACCGTGTACCATGTGCGGATAATTGAAAAAGTTAAACCAAATCTGAGACCAGGGCATAGGTTAGTTTCCTGCTTCGCCTGAGTTGGCGAGCGCCGCCAGAATCTCTTGCGACACGTCGGCCGGAGAAAAATAGCCCACGGGCTTGCCAAGCCGTGCAATTAGCTCGCAAAGGATCTGCCAATCCGGCCTGCTGTCACCGAGCGGCCTGAGCGCACTCTTAAATTGCTGAACGCGGCCCTCGACATTCGTGAAGTGGCCTTCCTTCTCGATAAACGAGCACGATGGAAGGAACACGTCCGCCATTTTTGCCGATTCGGTGAGGAACATGTCTTGAACGGCAAGAAACGGCACTTTTTCCAATGCTGCCTTTGCCTTCGCTGGATCGTGGTAGCTCTTAACGGGGTCTACGCCCACCAAATACAGCGATTTAACCGAACCCGCCAAAATTCCATCGAAAATCTGATCCGTCGACAATCCCGTGTTCTGGGGAATTGGGCCGCCCCACAACGTCTCCAAAGCTGGACGGGAACCGTTCGACACCGATTTCAACGCAGGCAAGCGATCAGGCAGCACTCCCATGGCAATGGCTCCCCACGAGTTGACGTCCGGCAGGAGCACATTGATTTTGGCCCCGCTGGATGCGCACCTTCCCGCAAGCGACGCCGCAGTGTCATCGTCAATCCGGTCCGACGTCAATATTATCGAGCCCTCGCCAGAGTCAATTGCGCTTTGGACCTCAGGAGCGTCCGCACTGTCAACTTGCGTGTACTGCGCCGAGTGCTTGGATATGGCCTTGTAGATCCAAAGCCAAATAACGGGAAGATATTCCTTGGGATCAAAGCCAATGGCGACAATTCGCTTTGCCCTGCCAATGTCTGCGATGCTGGTCTGCATGGGCAAAATCGGGAAACGGTACATCCGATGATCGACGTTGTTAGAGCCGAGACCAAAGCGAAAGAGCTTTTGGAAAAGATAGGATTCCTCGTTGCTGTTTTTGGTACCGATGAGACCAGCCACGTCCCCTCCGGCGGATTGAAGCCCTCCGAGGAGTGCAGACATTGCATCGAGCCATGTGCCCGGCATCATTCGCGACGCCCGTCGCAACAAAGGCTGAGTCTGGCGGGTTTCCGACGTGGCCCAGTACAACTCAAATTTGCCGCGATCACAGGTCCACTCTTCGTTCACATCGTTGTTTTCGCGGGCCATGACGCGATAGAGCGCGTTGTTCCGGGTCTGGACTGCAATGTTACACCCAACGCCGCAGTTCGAGCAGATGCTGTCTTCTTGAGAGTGAAACTCCCACGGGCGAGAGGCAAAGCGCGACTTTCGCGACAGGAGGGCGCCGACCGGGCAAAGCTCTACGGTGTTGCCGCTGAACTTGCTCTGAAAGCCGTCGACTGTGAACGGAGAAATAAACGCGCTGTTCCCCCTGCCCTCGATTGCCAACTCGCCATCACCCGCTATTTCAGCCGTGAACCGCGTGCATCGAGCACACTGTATGCACCGTTCGCGGTCTAATAGAACATAGTCGCTGATGGGAACCGGCTTTGGAAAGTGACGTTTTTCGTCGATAAATCGGGTGACTCCCGGGCCGTACTGGAACGTCATGTTCTGCAACGGACACTCGCCGCCGCGATCGCATATTGGACAGTCCAAGGGGTGGTTGATGAGCAGAAATTCCAATATCCCCTGTTGGGCCTGCTTTACTTCAGGAGACGCAGTGTCTACAATCATGCCTTCTGACACGGGGACGGTGCATGCCGTTTGCAGCTTGGCCATCTTCTCGACCTTGACCAAGCACATACGGCAAGCCCCTGCCGGGCTCAACCGTGGGTGATGACAAAAGTATGGGACATCGGCACCTGCTTGAAACGCAGCCGCAATCAACAGCGTCCCCTTTGGAACGGTTACCTTTTTGCCGTCGATGGTGGCCGTGACCATCTCGACAGGCGCTGGTATCGTGTCAGCCATTCGTTGTATGTTCCTTATACGCCCGCGCCGGCAGCTACGGGCAGGGGGGCAAATATTCTTCGAGAGAGCGGTGCGGCAGGAATGAGCGCCTCATACTCATGACGGAAGAAGCGCATTGCGCCCTGTATCGGCATTGCGGCTGCGTCCCCAAGAGGACAGAACGAACGACCGCTGATGTTGTTGCAAATGTCCAGCAAAATATCGAGATCTTCGCGTCGTCCCCCGCCAGCCATAATGCGGTCGTGAATTTTTGTGAGCCAATTGGTGCCTTCCCGACACGGAGTGCATTTGCCGCATGATTCGTGCGCATAAAAGTGCATCAGCCGCGTCATCAACCCGGGAACTGACACCGTCTCATCGAAGAACATCATTCCACCCGACCCAAGCATGGTACCAACCTTCCCCATCGATTCATAATCAACAGGAGTACACAGATACTCGTCGGTGCATGGCAGCATTGGAACCGAGCTTCCGCCAGGAATCACAAATTTGAGCTTCGATCCCGGCCTTGGCCCGCCGGCAATTTCGAGTATCTCCGACATTGGGGTGCCAAGAACAATTTCGTAGTTGGCGGGCTTTGCGACGTGCCCGGAAACCGTGAAGAGCTTTGTTCCTTTGCTGCGCTCCGTGCCCCACTTGGCGTATTCTGCCCCCCCCATATTGAGGATCGGCACGGCCGCACATATCGTCTCGACGTTGTTTATGATAGTCGGAGACTTCCAGACGCCTTGGATGACAGGCAAGGGGGCAGAAGGCGGCTTGTGCCGCGGCATGCCGCGCTCGCCCATCAGGCTTGACATCAGTGCCGTCTCTTCGCCGCATTCATAGCTGCCAGCGCCCAAGTGGACGACGATGTCAAGGTCGAACTGAGTACCGAAGATCTTCTTCCCGAGAAATCCAGCCTTGTAGCACTCCGCGACTGCGGCCCGCACTTTGGCCGCAGGCTCCTGATACTCCCCGCGAATGTAAATGTAGCACTTGGACGAGCGTATCGCCCACGCCGCGATGATGCAGCCCTCGACAAGCATGTGCGGCATCACGTTCAGCAGCTCACGGTCTTTTGCCGTGCCAGGCTCTCCCTCATCCGCATTGATCACCAGGTAATGCGGTTGGTCCCAATTCTTCGGAATGCCGTTCCACTTGATGAACGTTGGAAAGCCAGCGCCACCTCGGCCGCGAAGCCCGGATGCCTTGAGTTCGTCTATGATGGCGTCCTGCTCCATCGCAAGGGCCTTCCTTGCCGCGTCATAGCCGTTGTGCTTCATGTAGACGTCAAGCGTATGATAGTCTGGGACGCTACGGTGCTTGAAAAGAAATTGTGGCTGTTCGCTCATCGTGTTTGCTGCTCAATCTACTTCCGCGAATACTCGTCGATAATCTCGTCCGCTTTGGCAGCGGTGACGTTCTCATAGTACTTGTTGCCGATCATCAAACAGGGCGCGTTCGCACAGGCGCCAAGGCATTCGGCCGCAGCCAGCGTAAACTTATGATCGGGGGTAGTTTCACCCTCTTTGATGTTCAGCTTGTTTGCAATATGTGTTATAAGGTCGTCGGCCCCAACTACCATGCACGCAATGTTGTGGCAGACTTCGATATGGTACTTTCCAACGGGCTGCTTGTTGTACATCGTGTAAAACGTGGCAACACCCTCCACCTCGGCTGGCGGAAGGTCGAGGAAATCTGCGACCTCGCGCATCGCATCGGGCGGCAGCCATCCGCCGCATTCTTCCTGCGCGACCCACAGGGCTGGAAGCAACGCCGCTTTTTTGTTCGGGTACTTCTTGACAAGGTTCTCAAGTTGCTCTTTGGCTTTTTCGGAAAACATAGCTTAATTTTGCCCGCGTCTTGTAATCAGTGGTCTATATCGCCCAGCACAATGTCGATGGAACCGATAATGGCGACGACATCTGCAATCATCCGGCCCTTGGCCATCAACGGAAGAGCCTGCAAGTTCTTTAGCGACGGCCCGTTTATCTTCACCCGATACGGAATGGGCGAGCCGTCGCTATAAACATAGTAGCCCTTCTCGCCACGACCGGATTCACATGCCGCGTAGGCTTCGCCAACAGGCGGGTGATACCCTTCGGTGACAAGCTTGAAGTGGTGGATAAGGGACTCCATCGACGTGTCCAGCTCCGCACGCGGAGGCGGCGCGACCTTCCTGTCGTTTGTCATCACGGGGCCAGACGGTATGCCCTTAAGCGCCTGATTGAGAATGCGGACACTTTGCCTCATCTCTTCCAGGCGCACCAGGTACCGATCGTACACATCGCCCTTTGTGCCGACCGGGATGTCAAATTCAAATTCATCGTATCC
>Ga0255356_1002360_pt1 | contig 10904 bp, 10 predicted proteins | sample HBST100metaG_FD_189944 | JGI IMG/M metagenome (GOLD analysis project Ga0255356, IMG submission 189944) | Peat soil microbial communities from Stordalen Mire, Sweden - H.B.S.T100 | ecosystem: Environmental > Terrestrial > Soil > Wetlands > Peat | place: Sweden: Norrbotten County, Stordalen Mire... | reverse complement strand
ACTGCGCCAGCGGGAATCCTTCTTCCAGGATGAAGCTGGTGCTCAGATACTTGGGTTCGGCGCCGGAGACGGAGAGATCGTTGACCGTTCCGTTGACAGCCAATTCGCCGATCGAACCGCCGGGAAAGAACAACGGCTGCACGACAAAGGAGTCCGTGCTCATTGCCACACGGCCGGCGGGCAAGTCCAACACCGCCGCGTCGCCCAGGTTTTCCAGGGCCGGGTTGCGGAAGGCCGGCAGAAACAGGTGCTCCACCAGCTCATTGCCCAGTTTTCCACCGCCACCATGGCCCATCACGATGGTTGGGTAGTCGGCCAGGGGTAGGGGACAGCTCCAGTTCGAAAAATCCGGCGTATCTTTCTGAACCACTGGCGAACCGGTCTTCACTTCCTCAGCCACGCGCTGCTCCCGTCATCCCGCTTCCCGCGCCGGCCAATTCCTCGGCCGAGAGAAAGCGTCCGTAATTGAAGTAAGCCGCGCAGGCTCCTTCGCTTGAAACCATCGTCGCGCCCAGCGGATGCCGGGGCGAACATTGTTTGCCAAAGGCCGGGCATTCGGCGGGCTTGATGGCTCCGCGGAGAACATCGCCCGCGTGGCAAAGAGGAGATTCCTCTGTATGAATGCCAGAAATGTGGAAGCGCTCTTCGGCGTCGAAGTCGCGATACTCCGCGTTCAGCCGCCAGCCGCTCTTGGGAATGACGCCAATCCCGCGCCACGCCCGGTCCGTGACCTCGAAGACTTCTCCCAGCAGCTTCTGTGCGGGGAGGTTTCCTTCGCGTGTGACGATGCGTTCGTAGGCGTTCTCCACTTCGTGACGCCCGGCTTCCAGTTGCACCACCGTGCGCCGGATGCCGTCCAGCAGATCGAGCGGCTCAAAGCCTGTCACCACCATGGGAATCTTGTACTTTTCCGCCAGCGGCGGATACTCCCAGTAGCCCATCACGCTGCACACATGGCCCGCCAGCAGGAATCCCTGCACCAGGTTGCCCGGAGCCGACAGAATCGCTTCAATGGCCGGCGGCACCAGTACATGGGAGACGAGCATAGAGAAGTTTTTCAGGCCGCGGCGCTTGGCCACATGCACGCTCATGGCGTTGGCCGGGGCAGTCGTCTCAAAGCCCACGCCGAAGAAAACCACTTGCTTGTCGGGATTCTTGACCGCCAGTTCCACGGCATCCAGGGGCGAATAGACCACCCGCACGTCGCCGCCCGCGCCCTTCACCTGGAAGAGATCGCCCTCGGTACCAGGTACACGCAGCATGTCACCGAAGGAGCAGAAGATCACTCCCGGCTGCGCGGCAATCGCCAGCGCCTTGTCGATCAACTCGAGCGGCGTGACGCAGACGGGGCAGCCCGGGCCGTGGATCATCTCGATGCCCGCCGGCAGCATCTGGTCGATGCCGTTCTTGATGATGGAGTGCGTCTGCCCGCCGCAGACTTCCATGATCTTCCACGGGCGCGTAGTGATCTGGTGGATTTCCCGCGCCATGCGCTGGGCGATTTCCCCGTTGCGGAACTCTGTCAGGTACTTCATTTAATTGGAGCAACTCCCGTCGGGACAAGCCGACTGGGGCGCGGCGGCGGCGCGCGCAAAGGCCTCTTCTTCCGTGCCGAGTTCCTCGTCCAGCACGCCCATCTCGCGGAAGTCGGCGAGCGTCTTCTCGGCTGTCTCCTCGTCGATCTTGGAGAGCGCAAACCCTACGTGGACAATGGTATAGTCGCCCACTTCAAGCTCCGGCACGTAGTCCAGGCAAACGCGCTTGACGACTCCGCCAAAGTTCACCCGACCCACCCGGAGACCGCCCTCGGTGGTGATTTCTTCCACTTTTCCTGGAATCGCTAAGCACATGGCAACTCTCTTATACAGCGTTTAGGGAGGTTCCTACGTGATTTAAATCACCGGAAGCAGATTCGTTCAGGCTCGCCGTTTGCGCTCCTCGGTCAGGTAAGCAAGCCACTCGTCCATGCCCGCGCCGGTTTTGGCAGAAGTCTCAAAAATCCGGATTCCCGGCCGAATCTCGTTGATGTTCTTGAGCGCCTCCGCGCGGTTGAAGCCGCAGGGTTCGGCAATATCCATCTTGGTAATCACCGCAGCGTCGGCGGAGTTGAACATTGTGGGGTACTTGAGCGGCTTGTCCTCACCCTCGGTGACTGACAGCAAGGCCACGCGAATCTTCTCGCCGAGGTCGTAGCTCGATGGGCAAACCAGGTTGCCTACGTTCTCAATGAACAGATAATCGAGATCGGCCAGCTCCCAGCCCTCCAGGTGCTTGGAGATCATCTCCGCATCCAGGTGGCAGATGCCATGTGTGTTGATCTGGCGGACCGGTGCGCCGCTTGAAGCCAGCCGGCGGGCGTCGTTGTCGGTCTCAAGGTCGCCAACCAGCGCCGCCACTCGCTCGCCACTCGCCTTCAGTTCCTTGAGGGTCCGCCCCAGAAATTCGGTCTTGCCCGATCCTGGGCTGGAAACGAGATTCAGCACCAGGACGCCGGCCGTTGTGTAGCGATCCCGCAGTCCTGCCGCCAGTTCATCGTTCTTCTTTAGAATTCCACGCCGCAGTTCCACAATCCGGGTCGTCATGCCTTCACCTCTGCCTCATCCTCAATCTCGATGGAATCAATGTCCAGTTCGCGCCCTTGCCGCATGTCCATGGAAGGCTCACCGCAGACCGGACAGCGGAAACTCTGCACGCCGTCGAGGGTCACGTCGCGGCCGCAGGGCTCGCAGTGCAGAACAACCGGCAATATCTCCACAACCAGCCGCGAACCTTCGAGCGCCGTTCCTTCCGTCCCGATGCCGTAGCAGAAATCCAGCGACTCCTGGACGACCGAGGCAAGAGCGCCCACTTTGAGGCGCACTTCGATGACCCGCGCCCCAGGATAAGGCGCCAGCGACTCGGTAACCGAGTCAACGATGCTCGCAACGATGGAAAGTTCATGCATTCAACATAAATTTTACGCTTTCGGCGCATGCGCCGCCCGCCCACGCCTCAGAAGGGAAGATCCCCCCATGCACCGACAGAAGGCTTCTCCTGAACTGAAACGGTTCCTTCATTGCGCACAAATACGCAATGAAGGAACCTGGGCGAAGCTGCATCTTGTGGCTAACTCCTACTTATGCGTTATAAGTTGAGGAAGACACGCGCCCGCCGTGGCCGGTCCAGTTGGTGTGGAAGAATTGGCCGCGCGGTTTGTCGGTGCGTTCGTAGGTATGCGCGCCAAAGTAGTCGCGCTGGGCTTGCAACAGGTTCGCCGGCAGGCGTCCGGTCCGGTAGCCGTCAAAGAAGGCGAGGGCGGTGGAGAAGGCCGGCGTGGGAACACCCAGTTCAATCGCGAGAATCTGGGCCTTGCGCCAGGATGCCTGATAGTTGTTCACCGCGGTGAAGAAGAAGCTGTCGAGGAGAAGATTCTCAAGGGCCGGGTTCTTGTCGAAGGCGTCCTTGATCTTGCTGAGGAAGCGGCTGCGAATGATGCATCCGCCGCGCCACATCAGTGCGATGCCGCCCATGTTCAGGTTCCAGCCATTCTCTTTGGCCGCGGCCTTCAGCAGCATGTAGCCCTGGGTGTAGGAAATAATCTTGGAGCAATAGAGTGCACGGCGCACATCCTCAATGAAAGCGGCGCGATCTGCAACCGGGACCTTTGCCACCGGCCCCTGAAGTATCGCGGAGGCTTCCACACGCTCGTTCTTGAGCGCCGACAGGCAGCGCGCGAAGACCGATTCGCCGATCAGCGTGACGGGCTGGCCCAGGTCGAGAGCGCTGATGACGGTCCATTTGCCGGTGCCCTTTTGTCCTGCGCAGTCCAGAATCTTATCGACTAGAGGTTTGCCGTCCTCATCCTTCGTGGAGAAGATCTGGCTGGAGATTTCGATCAGGTAACTATCCAGTTCGCCTTTGTTCCACTCGGCGAAGACTTCCGCCAATTCATCGGCGCTCAGTCCGAGTCCGCGTTGAAGCAGATCGTAGGCTTCGCAGATCAACTGCATATCGCCGTACTCGATGCCGTTGTGAACCATTTTGACGTAGTGGCCGGCGCCGTCTTCGCCGACCCAGTCGCAGCAAGGAGTTCCGTCCTCGACCTTGGCAGAGATGGCCTGAAAGATTCCCTTCACATGCGGCCAGGCAGCCGGGTTGCCTCCGGGCATGATCGAGGGGCCGCGACGGGCGCCCTCTTCGCCGCCCGAGACGCCGGTGCCGACGAAGAGAATGCCCTTTGCGGCCAAGTCTTTAGTGCGCCGATTCGAATCGGTGAAGAGCGAATTGCCGCCATCGATAAGGATGTCGCCCGCTTCGAGGTAAGGAAGAATCTGCTCGATCATCTTATCGACGGTATCGCCGGCCTTGACCATCAGCATGATGCGGCGGGGCCGCTTGAGCAGGCTGGCCAACTGCTCAATGGACTGCGCTCCCACGACCTGCGTCCCCTTCGCCTCGTGGGTCAGAAAGTCATCCACCTTGGAGACGGTGCGGTTGAATACGGCGACCTTGTAGCCGTGGTCGTTCATGTTGAGGACAAGATTCTGTCCCATGACGGCGAGGCCGATCAGGCCGATATCGCACGATGCTTCCGGCATTGTTTCCTCCGAGACTCACTGCTATTATCACTGCGGCTTCGAGTCGTGGTCAATTCTACTTCGGCGTGCAAGCCGCGCATTTTGCCGATGCAATCATCTTGAGAATTTCGGAATCCTCGATGAGGCGTGCTTCATCCAACTCCCGTAGTTTGGCGTATCATTGCACCGTCCTTCCAGCGACTGCACGTACAGGTTCTTTTCCGAATGCTGGGAAACGGTCATCGTCTTGGATAACTTGGGGAGGAATCGATGCAGCTTGGATTGATCGGCCTGGGCAAGATGGGCGGTAACATGGCGGAGCGGCTGCGGCTGGCCGGCCACCAGGTGGTGGGCTTCGACTTCAACGCCGAAGCGGTGAAGCGGCTGGCGATCTCGGGAAATGTAGGCGCCCCAACTCTGGAAGAGCTGGTACAAAAGCTGGAAGGCCGGAGAGCTATCTGGATCATGGTGCCGCAGGGCGACCCGGTGGACCAGACGATTGCCAAGCTGGAACAGCTTCTAAGTCCAGGAGATATTCTGATCGACGGCGGTAACTCGTATTACAAGGATTCGATCCGCCGTTACAAGGAAGTTACAGCCAAAGGCTTCCAATTTGTAGACGTGGGCACCTCGGGCGGAGTGTGGGGATTAAAAGAGGGTTACAGCATGATGATTGGCGGCGACAAGGAGCCGGTCGAATCTCTGCGGCCCATCTTTGAAGCGCTGGCTCCCGCAGCGGATAAAGGATGGGGACGCGTGGGTCCAGCGGGGTCCGGCCACTTTGTGAAGATGATTCATAATGGGATCGAGTACGGCATGATGCAGGCCTACGCCGAAGGGTTTACGATCCTGGAGAAGAAGGAAGAGCTGGACCTGAACCTGCCGCAGATCGCGCAGATTTGGCGTTATGGGAGCGTGGTGCGCAGTTGGCTGCTGGACCTGACCGCCGATGCCCTGAGCAAGAATCCTGCGCTGGAAGGATTGGAAGCGTGGGTTGAGGATTCGGGCGAGGGACGATGGACGGTCTTCGAGGCGATCGATCTGAACATTTCCGCGCCGGTGATTACCGAATCCCTGATGCGGCGGATTCGCTCGCGCGAGGACAACAACTTTACCGACCGGATGCTGTCGATCATGCGCAGCGAGTTTGGCGGACACGCGGTGAAAAAAGACTAGCTAACTGCTAACAATTGTCAGTTGCAACAGGAGGTCGAAGAGTTATGGCGACAATGCAAATGAGTGTCCGCCCGGAGGATCTATCCCGTGTTCCCAAAGGCAATGAGCGGATTCCCGACGCGGGCATCATGGTGATCTTTGGCGCGTCGGGCGACCTGACCAAGCGCAAGCTGTTGCCGGCGCTTTTCCACCTGGAACAGGTGGGCCTTCTTCCCAAGGAGTTTGCAATTGTCGGCGTGGCGCGGCGTCCGCTGGGTGACGAGTTCGCGGCGGATATGCGGGCGGGGATCGTGGAGTTTGGGGACGTAGAGGTGGGTGACCCCAAGCTGGACGACTTTGTGAAGCGGATCAGCTATTATCCACTGAACTTCGACGCGTTGGACGAATATGCGGGACTGAAAACCGAACTGGAGCGCATCGACAAGGAAAGGGGCATCGGCGGCCACCGGCTGTTCTATCTGGCCACGGCGCCGGAGTATTTTGCCGCCATCATTGAGAATTTAGGCGCGCAGGGGATGGCGCAGCCGGAGCTGGGAAAGGTCGGGGTGGTGATCGAAAAGCCATTCGGCCACGATCTGGAGTCGGCCCGGGAGCTGAACCACCAGGTGAACGCCGTCTTCCACGAGAATCAGGTCTTCCGTATCGACCACTACCTGGGCAAGGAGACGGTGCAGAACATTTTGGTGTTCCGGTTTGCCAACGGGATCTTCGAGCCTATCTGGAACCGCAATTACATCGACCATGTGCAGATTACGGCCGCGGAGACGCTGGGCGTGGAAGGGCGCGGGCCGTTCTATGAGAAGGCCGGGGCGCTGCGCGACGTGGTGCAGAACCACGTGATGGAACTGCTGAGCTTTGTGACCATGGAACCGCCCTCGAGCTTCGACTCGGAAGCCGTGCGGCGGGAAAAGGTGAAGGTGTGGCGGGCGATTCCGTCGGTGCCGATTCTGAACGCGGTGCGCGGGCAGTACGGCGCCGGACTGGTGGACGGGCAGCATGTGGCCGGCTATCGCGAAGAGGAGCGGGTGAATCCGCAGTCGGGCACGGAAACCTATGCGGCGCTGCGGTTGGAGATCGAGAACTGGCGCTGGGCGGGCGTTCCCTTTTACCTGCGCGCGGGCAAGCGTCTGAAGAAGCGCGCCACGGAGATCAGCATCCAGTTCAAACAGCCGCCGCTGCTGATCTTTGACCGCATGGCGGCCAGCGCGCCCTGCCAGGAGATTCAGCCGAACCTGCTGACCATCCGCATCCAGCCGGACGAGGGAATCGCGCTGCGCTTCGGCGCCAAGGTTCCCACCACGCCCAACATGGACGTCTGCCCGGTGAACATGGACTTCAGCTACGAGGCGGCCTTTGGCAAGTCCACGGCCAATGGCTACGAACGGCTGCTGCTGGATGCGATGCTGGGCGATCAGACGCTGTTTTCACACCGCGACGGCGTGGAGATCAACTGGTCGCTGTACACGCCGATTCTGGAGGCCTGGGCGGCGAAGAAGCCCGAGGTCTTCCCCAACTATTTCGCCGGTTCGTGGGGCCCGGAATGCTCCGACCATCTGCTGGAGCGCTGGGGACACAAGTGGCGGAACGATCTGGGAAGAAAAGGGTGAGCAAGAGAGCCTGCCTCTTGCGACCTGGACTTAGTTGCGGCGCGTTTGGGCCCTCATCCCCCCTATAATGTTGGAGGCAAAATTTGGCCAATGCTGGCTGGGTTGAAGCTGAAACTTGGGGAGGGGTAATCGATGATCAGGCGCGACTTCATGAAAACGGCCGGTGCGGTGCTGGCCTCAGCTGCTCTATCTGGCACTCCGGCGCTTGCGGATGAGAAAGCTGTGCAGGGGAGGATCGTTCTTCCCATCAATCGCAACTGGCGCTATCGCCCGGAAAAGGTAGCCGGCGCAGAAGCCACGGGCTTTGACGACTCCAGCTTCGAGCGCGTGGTGGTTCCGCACACCAACATTTCGCTGCCCTGGCACAGCTTCGACGACAAGGATTACGAGTTCATTTCCACCTATAGGCGGCACTTCAAGTTCCCCAAAGGCGCGGAAGGCAAGCGCGTCTTTGTGGACTTTGAAGGCGTCATGACCGCCTCCACCGTCTGGATCAATGGCGTGCGCCTGGGCGAATACAAGGGCGGCTTCACCCCCTTCTCCTTCGAGTTGACCCAGCATCTGCGCCGGGACGCGGAGAATGTCCTGGTGGTGCAGGTGGACTCGACTGAACGCACGGACATTCCTCCTTTCGGCAACGAGATCGATTACATGACCTTCGGCGGCATCTATCGCGAAGTTGCGCTGCGCATTGTTCCCGCCACTTATATCGATAACATCTTTGCTCAACCAAAAGATGTGCTCAGCGGCAACCCGTCGCTGGATGTGAACTGCTTTCTGGCCGGCGATCTGGCGGGAAGCGGCAGCCTCGCGATCGAGGCCGAGCTGCGCAATGGCGATCAGGTCATCCAGAAGGAAACGCGGGTCCTTGGTCCGTCTGGCTCGGTGGATCCATCGGCGGCGCTCGACCCCTATACGGATGCGCCTGCCTATGCCTCGACGGAGACGACCAAGGATCCGGCCCGCCACACCGTTTCTCTCACACATCTCGGCAACCTGCAGCTTTGGACTCTTGAGCAACCTCATCTCTACACTGTCCATGTTCGCCTACTGCGTGCCGGCCGCGTCATCGACGAAGATACGCGCCGCGTTGGATTTCGCGAGGCAGCCTTCACCGATCATGGTTTTTCGCTGAACGGTAAAGTCGTCAAGCTGCGCGGCCTGGACCGTCATCAGACCTTCCCCTTTGTCGGTCAAGCCATGCCGGCGCGCGTGCAGCGAAAGGACGCCGACATTCTGCGCAAGGGCCTGCACTGCAATATTGTGCGTACTTCGCACTACCCGCAGTCGCGTCATTTTCTCGATCGCTGCGATGAGATCGGCTTGCTGGTCCTCGAAGAGATTCCCGGCTGGCAGCACGTCGGCGACGAGCCATGGAAGCTGGTGGCCATCGACAACGTCGGTCGCATGATTCGCCGCGATTGGAACCACCCCTCCATCATTCTCTGGGGCGTGCGCATCAACGAGTCCAGGGATTTCCACGACTTTTATGTGCGCACCAACGCCTTTGCTCATGCGCTCGATGAATCTCGCCAGACGGGCGGAATCCGCTATTTTCAAGAGTCCGAATTCCTCGAAGATGTTTTCACGATGAACGACTTTGGTTTCCCACTGAAAGAGCCCAACCATCCGCGCTATCTGAATACGGAGTTTGTCGGGCACACCTTCCCCACCAAGACGACCGACGATGACGAACGCCAGCGCGAACACACCCTTCGCCACGCCCGCATCCACAACCAGCTAGCATCAAACCCGCAATATGCGGGCGGCATCGGCTGGTGCGCATTCGACTACAACACCCACGCCAACTTTGGCGCCGGCGACCGCATCTGCTATCACGGAGTGACCGACATTTTTCGCGAACCTAAGCCTGCTGCGGGCTTCTATAAGTCGCAGTGCGATCCCGCGGAAGAAATCGTGCTTGAGCCGGCTTTTCACTGGGCCGCCAGCGATGAGTCCACCGGCTTCACCAAGGCGGTAGTTTGCTCAAACTGCGACCACCTCAAGCTCTTCGCGCGCCCGGCTGGCGATGCTTCCGCGTCGTGGATTCCCATCGCCGAAGTCGATCCGGAGCGCACCGAATTCAACCATTTGAAGCATCCGCCTTTCGTGATCGAGATGAACAAGCTGGACCTGAGCAAGTTCGAAATCAGATGGGGCGATTTGCGCATCGATGGTTATATTGACGGAAAACTCGTCATCTCCAAGTCATTCTCCGGCAGGGGCGTCGACAGCAAGCTCCTTCTGCTGCCCGACGATCGCACTCTGGTCGCGGATGGCGCGGATACGACGCGCGTTGTGGTGCGCGTTACGGACGAGTTCGGGGCGGTGAGAACTTATGCCAACGATCCTGTCACCTTTACTTTGGAGGGTCCTGCGAAGCTGATCGGCGATAACCCGTTCTCCCTCGTAGGTGGAACCTGCGCCGTCTGGATTCGCGCCAGTGAGACAACAGGCACCGTGCGGCTAACAGCAAAACATCCGCGCCTGGGTTCGCAGACGGTGGAATTCGCACTAACTGCTGCGCCCGAGGAGAGCATCTAACTCGTTATTGATCCGGCATGAAAGGAATTCATGGAGCTTTCATGCCGGATCGATAACTTTAAAACCAGAATAATGACATCTTGTGTCACTAACACCAGTCATTCAGATGTTAGTGACACAATATATCCTCGCTCATCCCTCCTACGGCTTCTCCTCAACCTTGGCGATCTTCAGCACGAAGCAGGTGACCGTTCTGTCGCTGGCCACCAGCATCTGATGCGGCAAGCCTGCCGGAACGTGGGCCAGGTCGCCGGGTCTCAGTTCCTGGCGCGTGCCGCCTTCGATCGCGTCGCCGCGCATCTCTCCCGGTGCCACGGTCTTTGCTCCAACGACGGTGCCTCCGGTGAGCAGCGTTGCGCGGCCTTCCAGCACGTAAAACAGATCGGCGAACTCCTCATGCACTTCCGCTTGCCCGTCGCGGCTGCGAAACGAAAGCATCGCCGCGTGGCCGGGAAACTCCTTCAGCGTCTCGCCAGCCGAGCCGTCGCCATGTTTGGCCAGCTTGCCCAGGTACTCTCCCCGCTCGCGCAAAACAGCCAGCGACCAATGGTCCATCGGATTCGCCGCGCGATCCGCTTTCGCTGGCGGCGGAAAGACCTCTTTCTCCTGGGGAAGCAGCTCCCTCAGAATTCCTCTCGACAACTCGTCCATCTCTTCCTTTCTTTCTCCGGACTTATGCCGGGTCCTTCTGATGTTTTGCTTCCACTTACTTAGTCGAGGCCCGCTATCTCGCGCGCCCGCTTGAAAATGGCGAGAAACATGGGCCGGGTCAGCTTGCCGGTGTTGGTGTTTTGCAGTGAAGGATGGTAGCTGGAGATCACCGTCAAGCCACCGGGCAGTGTGAACTCCGCGCCGTGCGCGAAGACGAATCCTGTGCGCGATGCCAACTGTCCGCTCCGCCTTGCGTAGGCTAGCAGGCCGTCAAAGGCGATCTTGCCCAGGCAGACGACGACACGCAGTTCGGTCAGCAGCCGCAACTCTTCATCGAGCCAGGGAGCGCAGGTGCGCAATTCCTCGGGGG
>Ga0255356_1002359_pt1 | contig 10905 bp, 10 predicted proteins | sample HBST100metaG_FD_189944 | JGI IMG/M metagenome (GOLD analysis project Ga0255356, IMG submission 189944) | Peat soil microbial communities from Stordalen Mire, Sweden - H.B.S.T100 | ecosystem: Environmental > Terrestrial > Soil > Wetlands > Peat | place: Sweden: Norrbotten County, Stordalen Mire... | reverse complement strand
GATGCCGGCATTGCTGGTGCCGTCGCCGCACACGTCGATGACCCGCCGCGCCGCCTCCAGGTTGGAACTGGCCAGCAACAGCAGGCCGCGCTCGATGCCCTCGCCGATCGCCGTGCGGCCCCATGCCGTGCGCGGCGCCGCCAGCATCTTGCTGCCGAAGGCGTGCGCGTCGGTGGCGTCGTGGATCACCGTCCAGTCCAGCACGGTGGCGATCTGGCCGGGCGAGGCGAACTCCACGTAGGCGACGCCGATGGCGCCCGCCGGGCCGTCGCGGATGGCGGCGATCACCTCGGGATTGTCGAAGGCGCTGGCGTAGCCCTTCTTCTCCAACTGGAATTCGCTGTCGTCGATGCTGCGCGAGACGTCGGTGACCAGCACCAGCGCCACGTCCACCGGCTCGGCGGCGTGCGCCAAAGGGGGGGCCAGCGCCAGGGGGATCAGCAACGCGGCAAGGTACCATCGCATGGGCGGCATCTTCCCCGACCGCGCGGGCGCGGCCAAGTCACAACACCGCGCGGGGCAACCGAGGCGGCTAGATGACGCGCCGCCACGCGCCGACCAGGTCCACCACCGCGTCGAACACGTCCAGCCGGCGCGCCCAGGAATGCGGCACCGCGCACACGCCGTGCTCCGCGCCCCAGATCTGCCCGGCGATGCTCGCGGTACTGTCGCTGTCGCCGTCATGGTTGGCGGCCCGGGCCACCAAATCCATGAAGTCGGTCGCGGTCAACGCGGCGTAGGCGGCGATCGCCACCGCCTCGTCGGCGGTCCAGCCGCCGCCCAGCACGGCGATCGCCTGCCGCGGGTCGATCTGCTCGCGCGCCAGCCGCAGGGCGTGCGCGTACGGCTCCGCCGTGGGCCGCTCGCCGGAGGCCGCCGGCGCCGCTTGCAAGTCGCCGGTCGCCGCGGCCAGCGCATCGGCCAGCGTCTGCCCCGCCACCGTGCGCCGCACCGTGGCGGCGACGAAGCCGGCGGCGGCCCAGCCATCCGGATGGCCATGGGTCAGCGCCGCCGCGCGGGCGCCGAGCGCGAACGCGTCCGCCGCGTCGATGCCCGGCAGGAAACCGAGCGGAGCGCTGCGCATGGCGCCGCCGCAGCCCTTGCTGTCGTTGATCGGCTTCGCCAGGGTACCGTCGGCGCCGGCATACAGCGCGGAGAGGCAGGCGTTGCCCGGCGCGCGCCGCACCCGCAGCGCCGGACAGCGCGCCAGCGTGCCGGCCAGCGGCCGCTCCGGCCGGCCGCCCTCCTGCGTTTCGTACCAGTCGAGATAGGCGCGGCGGACTTCCTCGATCACCCGGTCGGCCTGCCAGGCACCGCCCGGCGCGACGGCGCGCAGCATGCCCTCCAGGGTGAACAGCGTCATCTGCGTGTCGTCGCTGACCAGCAGCTTGCCGTCGTGCAGCACCGGCTTGCGCAGTCCCTCCGGCCCGAACCGGCGGCAGATGTCGGCCAGCGGGTAGAACTCGATCGGATAGCCGAAGGCATCGCCGATGGCGCCGCCGAGCAGCGCGCCGAACAGCCGGTCGGCGGCGGCCTCCCGCCGCGGGTCCACCGGCCGGGCGGCGGCGACATGCGCCTCCTGCGCGGGCGTCTCGACGGCGCTGGCGCGGGCGATGCGCACGGCGCGGATGGCAGCGTCGGGCGCCGTGCCCAGCTCGACCAGCAGGCGCGCGGCGACGGTGCCGCTGCGGCCGAGGCCGCCCAGACAGTGCAGCAGCACCTTGCCGCCGGCCAGCAGGTACCGGCGCAGACGCAAGCCCGAATAGGTCCACAGCCGCTCGAAAGCCGCGTCCGGCACGTCGGTGTCGTCGATCGGCAGATGGTGCCATTCCATGCCGAGATGTTCCACCGCCCGGCCGAGCGCGGGCACGCCATGGCGGCGCAGCTCGTCGTCGGTCATCAGCGTCACCACGGCGACGGCGCCCCACTCCTGGATACGCGCCAGGTCCGCCTCAAGGTCACGCTGCCAGCCGCCGGTGGCGCCGTGCGGCTGCCGCCTGCCCGGGCAGAAGGTGATACCGATCAGACCCCCGCCCGGCACCGGCACCACGTCGATGCGCAACGGATCGGTCGTGGAGGTTTTCACAGGCGTCAGCGTTGGTGCGGACATGGCGCGAGAATGCCATAAACGCACCAGGCTCTCAACCGCGCAGGTATTGCCTGATTCCGCGCAATCGTGTCGGAATCGACACGCCCGCTACTGGCTGGCCCAGACGATGCGGTGAATCCAGGCCACCTCGCTCAATTCGAAGTTGTAGCCCGGGTGCGCCGGGTTGAGGCTCAACAGCTCCACCCGTTTGGCGGAACGCCGCTGCAACTGCTTGGCCATCACCTCGCCGGCGCGGGTGCGCACCACCACCCGGTCGCCACGACGGATCGGTGCGCTCGGCGAAACGATCACCACGTCGCCGTCGCGGAACACCGGCTCCATGGAATCGCCGCTGATCTCCAGCGCGTAGGCGTGCGAGTCGTTGATCTCCGGCAGTCCGACCTCGTCCCAGCTGCCGCCCACCGGGTAGCCGCCGTCGTCGAAGAAGCCGTCGCTGCCGGCCTGCGCCAGACCGATCAGCGGAATCCGCCGGCCGGTGATCGAGGCCGACGCGCGGCCGCCGGCGGGCAGGGCGCGGGCGCCGGTGACCAGCGCCGTGAACGCCTCCAGATCCGCCCCGGTGGCTTCGAGCACCTTGGCCACGCTCTCGGTACTTGGCCAGCGCGGCCGGCCGTCGGCCAGTCTGCGCTTCGAGGGGTTGAACGTGGTTGCGTCGAGCCCGGCCCGCCGCGCCAGTCCCGACGCGGACAGCCCGTACTCGGCGGCCAGCGTATCCAGTGCGCGCCAGATATCCTCATGCTTCATGCCAGCAGTCCGGGCCAGGGCATTGTTACTCGACGCCCGGCAGTCTGATGGCAATGGAACCATCTGGGAATAGGAAATTTTGCAGCCCGTTCCCGCTTGCTCGGGCGTTCACGAAGGCGTTAGATGTTCATGTTCTGTTCCGTCGTTCGCCTAGGAGACCCCGATGGCCATCGCTGCTGCGCTGCTTCCTGCTCCCTCCACCGCCCGTGCCGCCCGCCTGACCAGGCACGAACCGGCGGGCCAACCGGCGGGCGAGCCGTTCCATTCGGCCGAACAGGCCTGGTTCTGGACCATGGCGGCGCTGGTGGCCCGCCACGAGGGCAGGGCGCGCTCCGCCGCCGCCATCCGCCGCAACTGCGAGCCGGACGACGTCATCAGATGTCTCGACACGCTGTATCGCAGTCGCCGCATCACTCTCGCCCATGCCCGCATCCTGCGCCTCTGGGGCGAACGCCAGACCGCGCCGGACCCGAGCTACGACAGCGAACGCACCGAGTGGCAGGTGTGGCACGACGCGCTGCAACGCCTGGAGTGGCTGCTGCGCATGAAGGGAATAATTGCCTAATGTATAGGAAAAAGAACCTTGACCCGGCCCGTTCGGGGGTCTAGTGAGAGAGCCATCGGCGGCCCAGGTGTGTCCTGGCGCTGACATCCTCCTCCCTCAATACCCCCTTGCTGGGCCGCTTCCGTTCTGGAAGCGGCCTTTTCCTTTTTTGGAGTGTCGGACATGGCGTTCGCGATCCGCAATCTGTCGGTGCTGGCGTATGCGCAGGGCTTCACGCTGTGGCACTACAAGGCGGTGGCGCCGCTGGCGGAAATCTGCTCGCGCGGCTTCTTCGACGGTGCCGCCGACATGATGGCGGCGGGCGACATGGTGCTGGTCTCCGCCGCCGACGGTGGCCGGGTGCTGTTCGTTGCCACCGGGCCGAGCACGGTCTGCACCGTTCCGCTGGCGGCATAGAATGCCCTCCGGGGAGAAAGCAGGTGGAATATTGCCAGGATGGCCGCTCCGGGTGGCGCGTTTCGGCGGGCCGCTCGCGGGCAAGTATGGCGCGCCCGGCAGGCGCCGGCGGGCGGCAAGGGTCCGCGGGCGGCGGCCATGCCGCCCGCGCCCCGTTCAGCGGTTGGAGCTGGTGGCGATGTCCAGCCAGACGGCCAGCAGCAGGATCGAGCCCTTCACGATCATCTGCCAGAACGTGTCCACGCCGAGCATGGACATGCCGTTGTCCAGGCTGGCCATGATCAGCGCCCCGATCAATGCGCCGAACACGGTGCCGGAGCCGCCGCGCATCGAGGTGCCGCCGATGAAGCAGGAGGCGATGGCGTCAAGTTCGCCCGACGTGCCCGCCGAGGGCGAGCCGGCGGCGAGGCGTGCGGTGGTGATGATGCCGGCGAAGGCGCACATCGTGCCCATCAGGGCGAAGATCAGCAGCTTCACGCGCTGCACGTTCACGCCGGAGAGCCGCGTCGCTTCGAGGTTGCCGCCGACGGCATAGATGCGGCGGCCGAATACGGTGCGGTTGGCCATCAGCGTGAACAGGCCGAGGATCACCAGCAGGATCAGCACCGGCAGCGGGATGCCCTGGTAGAAATCGAGCGCGATCACGAAACCGGCGATGATCGCGGCGAACACCAGCAGCTTCAGCAGGTCCTGCCAGATCGGGGCAACGGATAGTTTGTACTCGCGCCGCTTGGCCCGCGAACGGAAGGTCACATAGACGAGTAGTGCGAACAGCACCCCAGCGACGATGTTGCCCAGCAGTTCCGGCAGGTAGCCCTGTCCGATCAGCACCAGGTTGGACGACACCGGGGCGATCGTCTGGCCGCCGGTGAGGCCGAGCAGGATACCACGGAAGACCAGCATGCCGGCCAGGCCGACGATGAAGGATGGCACGCGCAGATGCGCCACCCAGTAGCCATTGAACATGCCGATGACGATGCCAAGGCCGATGACGATCAGCAAAACGACCGGCAACGACAGATGGTATCGCACGTCCAGGATGGCGGCGACGCCCCCGAGCAAGCCGAGCAGCGAGCCGACCGAAAGGTCGATCTCGCCAGCGATGATGACGAACACCATGCCGGAAGCCAGCATGCCGGTGACGGCGGTCTGGCGCAGCAGGTTGGAGAAGTTGCGGGCGGTGAGGAAATCGCCTTCGGTCAGGTAGGTGAACAGCGTCCAGATCACCGCGATGGCCAGCGCCATCGCCAGGATCTTGTAGCGCGTGAAGACATCCTTGATCTGCCGGCCGCGCGACATGCTCGAGGCCGAACCCGTCGCGGGACCGATTGTGGTCGTACTCATCGTCTGTCTCCGATGTGCCAGCGGCCCGGTCAGGCGGCCTGAAGCGGCTGGCTGATGGCGGCTGCGAGTATCTGTTCCTGGGTGAGCGATTCATTTACGAAATCGCCGCGAAGCTGGCCTTCGCCGATGACGAGCACGCGATCGCTGATGCCGAGCACTTCCGGCAGCTCGGAGGAGACCATGATGATCGCCACGCCCTCGCGCGCCAACTCGAACATCAGCTTATAGATCTCGTATTTCGAACCGACGTCGACTCCGCGGGTCGGCTCGTCGAGGATCAGCACGCGCGGCCGCGGCATCAGCATCTTGGAGATCACGCCCTTCTGCTGGTTGCCGCCCGAAAGGCTCGCCATCGGCAGCATCGGGCTCGCGGTCTTGATGCGCAGGCGCCTGATCGAGGCTTCGATGGCGTGCAACTCGGCCTCGTCGTCGATCAGGCCGGTGTGCGCAAAGCTGCCGAGCACCGCCATGGTGATGTTGTGCCCGACACTTAACATCGGCACGATGCCTTGCGCTTGGCGATCCTCGGGCACCATGCAGATGCCATGCTGCACCGCTTCCAGCGGCGAGGCGATGCGCACCGGCCGGCCTTCGAGGAACAGCTCGCCCTCGCTGCGGCCCGGATAGGCGCCGAACAGCATGCTGACCAGTTCGGTGCGGCCAGCACCGACCAGGCCGGCGATGCCGAGGATTTCGCCGCTGCGCACCGCGAAGGAGACGTTGTCCACCCGCTTGCGCGCGGCGTTGTCGGTGGCGTAGCAGGTGATGTTGCGCGCCTCGAACACCACCTCGCCGATCGGATGCGGCTCGCGAGGGAACAGGTTCTTGATCTCGCGGCCGACCATCATGCGGATGATTTCGTTCACCGTCAGCTCGGCCATCGGCGCCGCGCCGACAAAGGTACCGTCGCGGATCACGGTCACCGTGTCGGCGATCGCGGCGATCTCGTCGAGCTTGTGCGAGATGTAGACGCAGGCCGTGCCCTTCGCCCGCAGTTCGCGGATCAGTTCCAGCAGCGTGTCGGTTTCCGACTTGGTCAGCGCCGAGGATGGCTCGTCCAGGATCAGCAGCTTGGCGTTCTTGTTCAGCGCCTTGGCGATCTCGATGAGCTGCTGCTGGCCGCCGCCGTAGTACGACACCGGCAACACCACATTCACGTCCGGCATGCGCAACTCGGCCATGAGCTGAATCGAGCGCGCCCGCATCGCCTCGAAATCAATGAAGCCGCCGCGGGTCGGTTCGTGGCCGAGAAAGATGTTCTCCGCCACCGAAAGCTGCGGCACCAGCATGAGTTCCTGGTGGATGATGACAATGCCTGCCGCTTCGGTCTCGCGGATGGAGTTGGCTTTCAGCTCCTGGCCCTGCCACAGGATGGTGCCGTCCCAGGAACCATACGGATAGACGGCGGACAGCACCTTCACCAGAGTCGATTTGCCGGCGCCGTTCTCGCCGCACAGTCCCACCACTTCGCCTGGCCGTACCTTCAGGTCGATGCCGCTGAGAGCATTGACGCCGCCGAACTGCTTGACGATCCCCCGCATCTCCAGGAGGTATTCGGACATCAGAAACACTCCGATAGGTTGCCGGGCGAACGACGGACTGCCCGTGCAACCAGAGGTGCCGGATGGCCCGACGGCCATCCGGCGAGCACGCTATTTCCCGTTGATCTGGTCCTGCGTGTAGAACCCGTCCTTCACCAGGATGTCAACGTTGTCCTTGGTGATGGGGACCGGCGTCAGCAGCACGGTGTCGACGTCCTTGAGCCCGTTGTTCAACTTGGCGTTGAACTTGGGGGTTTCGCCCTTCACGAGCTGCACCGCCATCTTGGCGGCTTCCGAGGCGATCAGCTTGAGCGGCTTGTAGACGGATACCGTCTGCGTTCCGGCGGCCACGCGCTGGATCGCGGCGAGGTCCGCGTCCTGGCCGGACACGGCGACCTTGCCGGCAAGGTGCTGTGCCGCGAGAGCCTGAACGGCGCCGCCCGCGAGGGCGTCGTTGGAAGCGACGAAGGCCTGGATATTGTTGTTGTTCGCCGTCAGCGCGTTTTCGGCGATCTGCAGCGCCAAGGTGGCGCTCCACTCCGTCACCCACTGGCTGCCGACAACCTTGACGTCGCCCTTGTCGATCAGCGGCTGCAGCACCCGCATCTGCCCTTCGCGCAGCAGCTTGGCGTTGTTGTCGGTGGGCGCCCCGCCGAGCAGGTAATAGTTGCCCTTCGGCGCCACCTTCACCACGCCTTCGGCCTGGATCTGGCCGACGCGCACGTTGTCGAAGGAGATGTAGGCATCCACGTCGGCATTGAGGATCAGCCGATCGTAGGAGATGACCTTGATCCCCGCCTTCTTGGCTTCGGCGATGGTGTTGGTGAGAACCTTGGAATTGAACGGCACGATGACGATCGCATCGACGCCGCGGGAGATCAGGTTTTCAATCTGCGAGATCTGCTTCTGCTCATTGGCATCGGCCGACTGCACGCTGACTGTGGCACCGAGATCCTTGGCCGCCGCAACGAAATAGTCGCGATCGCGCGCCCAGCGCTCAAGGCGCAGGTCATCGATCGAGAAGCCGAGTTTCGGTGCGTCCTTGCTGGCCATGGCCGGAGCCGGAGCCGCGGCAAGGCCCGCGAGCAAGGCGGCGGCGCCGAGCAGACTGGCTATATAGCGCGTTTTCTTCATGGTTATTCCGTTTAAACATGCATGTGCGCGGGAAGACCCAGGTCTATTTGGCTATACGGACCACGGCGTCATATCTGGTCGGACCATACCGCGCCCAGGCGGGTGAAGTGCCTTACGAGAAAGGCCCAGCGACTTCAGCCTTTCGCCTCGGCGTGTAGCATGGCGATATACGTACCGCAATCCGCCTTCATCCCGGCAACGTCGAAATGTCCGACAGCAACGCTGACCATTTTTGCCGATTTATGATAGAAATCGGTCAATTGCGTACTGTATTTCAATGCCGCAGTACGACGCCAAACCCGATGCAGGGCACGGGTGCGGAAAATGTTGATTTACGTACCTCACGTGTGCGCGGTAGCTGTGGCTACAGTCGAGGCGCCTCCAGAGCGGCGCATGACTTGGGAGCGGATGTGTCGAAACGCGTCACAGTGCGGGATGTCGCGGCAGAGGCCGGTGTCTCTCTCGCCACGGTGGATCGTGTGCTCAACAGCAGGGCCGGCGTCAGCCCGGCCATGGCCAGCCGCGTCAACGACGTCGTGGCGCGGCTCGGCTTTCACCGCGACGTCTTCGCCGCCAGCCTCGCCACCAGTCGTGAGCATCGCTTCCAGTTCGTGCTGCCACGCGGTTCAAAGAACACGTTCATGGTCGGCCTGCGCCGCGAGGCCGAAGCCGCCGCCGCGAGGCTGGTGGACCAGCGCATCAACATCGCGTTTGCGGACTATACGGAGTTCGACGACACCGACTTGAGCGGCGTGCTGGCGAACATCGACCCACGCGATTGTATGGGCGTCGCCGTTGTCGCCATCGACGTGTTCCCGGTGCGCGAGGCGATCGACAACCTGATGGCCGCGGGCGTGGGCGTCGTCACGCTGGTTTCGGACGTGACGCCGTCGCGCCGACTGCATTGCATCGGCATCAACAACGTCGCCGCGGGCCGTGTTGCCGGGTCGCTGATCGGCAAGTTCAGCGGCGGCCGTCGCGGCAAAGTGGTGCCCATTGTCGGCGCGATGACGTTGCGTGACCATGCCGACCGTCGCGTCGGTTTCGAGCAGGTGATCGAGCGCGAGTATCCCACCCTGGAAGTGCTGCAGGCGCCGGAAGGTCGCGATGACAGCGCCGTCACGGCCCGCCTGATGCACGATCTGCTGGCCGAGCACGCCGATCTGGTGGGCGTGTACAACGTTGGCGCCGGTAATCGCGGCATCATCGAGGCGCTCGAGGCCAGCGGCCGGCAGGCGCAGACCGTGGTGGTGGCCCATGAACTCACGCCGCATTCCCGCCGCGCGCTGATTTCTGGCACATTCGACGCCGTCATCGACCAGCAGACCGCCGTCGAGGTGGACAATGCGGTGCGCGCCCTGAAGGCGTTCAGCGACGGCGATCTCGCCTTCGTGCCGCCCGCCGTCGGCATCGGCATCTTCCTTCGCGACAATCTACCCTGAGCCGTCTGGCCGCGTAGCGGGCAGACGGCTCAGGGTAGTGCCTGCTTCAGCACCTCGCTGGTGTGCCGCGCCTCGCCGGCCGCCGTCAGCTCGAAGCGGCCATCCAGCCGCGCGCGCGCCAGCCCCATGCCGGCCAGCCGCTCCAGGCACGGTCCGTCCTTCAGCGCCGGCGGGCGGCCGATCGCGCCGCTGAGCGCCAGCCGGTGCAGCGCCGAGCGGCAGCACGTCTCCAGGTACGGCTCATTCCACATGGTGCTGGATCATGTCGGCGCGGCGCCGCCCACGCGCAAGCCGTGCTTTCCTTGCCCGGCCGATTGCGGCAAAAAGCGTCGCATGATTTCCACCCTGGCTTCGGCCACGCTGCCGTTGATGCGCCTGCTGGACCCGGAGCGCGCGCACCACATTGCCCTGCTGGCGCTGCGGCTCGGTCTGGCCGGGCGCGCTGCCACGCCGGACGATCCGCGCCTGGCCGTGACCGTGCTCGGCCTGCGCTTGCCCAACCCGATCGGGCTCGCCGCCGGCTTCGACAAGAACGTCGTCGCCGTGACGCCGCTGCTGCGCCTGGGCTTCGGGCACGTCGAGGCGGGCACCGTCACGCCGCTGCCGCAGCCGGGCAATCCGCGCCCGCGCGTGTTCCGGCTGATGGAAGATCAGGCGGTGATCAACCGCATGGGGTTCGGCAACGACGGCATCGACGCCGCGCTGCGCCGCCTCGCCGGTCTGCGGCGCGGGCTGCCCGTGGGGCTTAACATCGGCATCAACCGGGAAGGCGCCGACCCCGAGCGCGACTATGCCGCCCTGGTCGCCGCGGCGGCGGCGCACTGCGCCTACGTGGCGATCAACGTGTCATCCCCGAACACGCCCGGACTGCGCGACCTGCAGGCGCCGGCGCGGCTGGCCGGCATCCTCGCGGCGGTGGCCGCGCGCGTCCCGCAGCGCCCGCCGTTGCTGGTGAAGCTCGCCCCGGACCTGGCCGAGCGCGACCTTGGCGACATCGTCGAGGTCTGTGTCGCCGGCGGCGTGCAGGGGCTGATCGTGTGCAACACCACCATCGCCCGGCCGCCCGGCCTCCGCTCGCGCCATGCCGGCGAGGCGGGGGGCCTGTCCGGGGCGCCGCTGCGCGAGCCCGCCACCCGCATGCTGCGCCGCATCGCCGCTCTTGCCGCCGGACGGCTGGTGCTGGTGGGCGTCGGCGGCATCGCCACCGGCGGTGACGTGCTGGAGCGGATGCGCGCCGGCGCGCACCTGGTGCAGCTCTACACGGCCTTCGCCCTGCACGGGCCGGCGCTGCTGGCGCGGCTGAAGCGCGAACTGCTGGCGGCGTTGCGGGAACAGGGTTTCGCCAGCGTCGCCGACGCGGTCGGCACCGACGTCACAGGCGGGACCGGCGCGTCGGTCTGACCGTTTCAGGCGTGTCCGACGGCGCCCGAGAGCAGCAGCGGGTCGATGTGCAGCTTGGCCAAGGCGCGCCGCCACTTGGTATCGTGGTCGGCGTCGAACAGCAGCGCCCGGTCGGCGGGCGCCGACAGCCATGCGTTCTGGGTGATCTCGATATCGAGTTGCCCCGGTCCCCAGCCCGCGTAGCCGAGCGCCAGGATGCCCTGGCGCTCGGCTACGCGGGCTGGGGAC
>Ga0255356_1002358_pt1 | contig 10906 bp, 10 predicted proteins | sample HBST100metaG_FD_189944 | JGI IMG/M metagenome (GOLD analysis project Ga0255356, IMG submission 189944) | Peat soil microbial communities from Stordalen Mire, Sweden - H.B.S.T100 | ecosystem: Environmental > Terrestrial > Soil > Wetlands > Peat | place: Sweden: Norrbotten County, Stordalen Mire... | reverse complement strand
ATCGCCTCGCGCTCGGGCCGCCAATAACTTCCGCCGCAAATCATCCTCATAGGCTCGCGCCATAGCTCTCGCGTCGCCGGAGTTTCGCCATACACAGATTACACTATCGGTGAAAATGCTCTAGGGAGCCAAGGCGGCTACCGCCCTATTGAAAGTAGTGTTGTGCACGAGTGCTTGTCAAGGCTGGCGTTTTGCGAAACCGCAAAGGGGTTTCACGAATGAATCAAATGTTCTGAGGTCGCAGAGCTTCAGCAAGATTCGGAGGCTATGGTGTATTTCAATCAGCTTTTCGGCGTCAGTGCAATCAAGATGAGAAAACTTGGCGTATTCAACGGCAATGTGAAGACGGACAATAAAATGTTCGTTGATCCTAAGCTGTTGGAAGATGCCAAGGACGAGTTTCTTGGAGCGCATGGTGACATCACTAGGCACTTTTCTGCGGTAGTCGAATTGATAAAGAAGGTAAAGACTGAATCGCCGAAAGACCCCTATTTTGCCGCCGCTGTACGAGCAATGCGGTTCAAGGAAACATCAAACACCGGCCTCGGGTGTTCTGCAATAGGGAAAGACGGAAACGGAATAGGTCAAGTTCTTGCAACTCGCATCGTCAAGCAAGCAATTCTCATCCTCCCTCATGTTGATTTTCAGCCTGAAGTATTGGAAATGATTGGCGTGTTCACTGAGGGGTTGGGATGCGACCGCATCAGTGACATGATAGTCGCTCTCCTGAAGGCCAGATTTGTCAAATACACGTCAAGAGTCACCGCTGAACTTTAAATCCAGAAGACAGTCAAAATACAATTCCAAGGAAAAACATACGTTTGTCCTCAAACGGCTAAGGGCGAAGCGCCGATTCTCTTGGTTCCGCGCTCGATCCTGAAGCCGTTACCAGTTGCAGCGGACATAGAACAGGCTCTCGATAACGCCGATCTGAACGAGCAGGTACGCAAAGCAGCAAACAAGATGTTTGCAGATGCGAGAGAAAGAGGTTCTGGGACGCCCGGTGCAAATGAAATGCGCTCATTCATACTTACCCGGCCTAGCATCTATCGTGAAATCTTTGAGGGGTACAAGCGCGCCCAAGTGACCCCTTACGATTTTGATGTTGACCCCCGAAAGATTTCTGACTATGACCCGATAGCGGAAGAATTAGTGGGCAAGCCGACTTTGGACCTTAATGGCCTTGACGGGTGGGGCCGCGTAGAGCGGTGCTTGTCCGAGACCCTATCGCATTTCAAGCACTCCATCGAAGAAAACAGGCTTTCTGATGTTCTTTATGACGACGATGGCAAGCCACGCAATGAACTGATCGCACAAAGGCTTATCTATTCGATTGGAAAGATATTCGGCAAACTCTGCGATGTAGATGTGACGCGAGAAAGCAATTCAGGACCGGGACCGGTAGATTTTCGTTTCAGCGTTGGCGAGAAGGCCAGGCTCATTGTCGAAACCAAGCTGTCAACCCATGAGCGATTGAAAGACGGCTATTATGAGCAATTACCGACTTATGGGAAGTCAGAAGGAATAAAACGACTGGTGCTCGTCATTATCCGTATTTCGGAAGACGACAAGCATTTGGTCACGCTGGGCAATGCGATTAAGCAAAAGGCTCTTCCAATCGAAGTGATAACAATTGATGCAGTTCGCAAGCCATCAGCAAGCAAGCGTAAATCCTCAATGTAGTGTTCGCAGTATTCTGAGATCGAATCACGCGACGGCCATCTCCTGCTTGTCGGGTTCAATTTCCACTTTTGTGCGCAGCCGCACATTCAGCGCGTCCAGTATCCGGATCGTACGTTCCAGCGTGATGCCGAAGTATTCGTTGCGCTCGTCGCGCGAAACCTGCGATTCGTGAACGCCGAGCCGCTTGGCCAGATCGCGCTGGGAGATTCCCTGGGCAATGCGCAGCGAAATCAGCATCTGCCCGAGTCCGCGAAGGTTCTCCAACTCGTCGAATTCGCCGCGCTTCAGCCGTTCATAGCTCTCCACTTCCTCTTTTAATTGCAGGTGGAAGGACTCGATGGGATCGATGACGCGCTTGATCTCGTCGTCGGACAGCCCTGTGGACTTGAGCCGGTCCCGATGCTCGGTGAGCCGACCGCGTTCTTCCTCAAGACGAGTGGATGCGAGTTGGTATTCAGCTTCGTTGCGAATCATGACTGTCCCCCATATTGGATCTTTACGATGCCACGTGGCTTGCCGTCCCGGCGTGACTGGCGGAAGGCGGAAGGAAACTCAAGTTCATGGCCGAACTTGTCGCGGATGCCGCTGCCGAGGCCAAGTCCGGGCACGTGCGGATACAGTTCGACCCGATAGCGGTGCCACATGGGAAGCTGGCGCTTGGGATAGCCGCGATAGGGGCGGCGCGAGGCCGGGTCCCAGGTCCACACCTTGTACGGGTCGAGGCGATTGAGCTGCTGCGTCAGCACGCCTGAGGCGAGCGATTTCAGGTCGCAAACAAAGTATCCGTCGATGTCGTTGGGATGGTCCTTGTCCTCCACGAACGAGCCGTCGGCGAAGATTTCGCGGATGCCAACCTGCCAAAGCTGGCGGGCGAGAATCTCCAGTCCGCCGACAAGTTGCTCGCGCCAGACGGCATCCCAAGTCGGGTCGGTGTTCTGCTTTCCGCCGCCGCGCACGAGCCCCGATTTGCGCAGTTCATCGAGGGAAAGCTCATAGTCTCCTGGCGGCAAAAGGCCGTCGCTGTCGAAGGGAGGAACGATTGGCATACAGAAAACCCTTCTCTAGGCAAAATAGCCTAGCATGACATATATGTCAAGTATGACTATTGAGTAGCGTCGAGTAGGATTCCCTATCCTGCTCAATAGATGATGGTTAATGGACTCTGAATTCGCCAGACGCGTCTGGCGAATTCAGATTGTGCAGACGCTGTCTGGACAATTGGCCAAATCATGTCACCCGAATCAGATTTTGCAGACGCTGCCTGCGAAATCAGGTCAAGGCAATTTCAGGAGCCAATAACGCACTCTGACCAATCTTGAGCGCGGAGGTTTTGGAAATATCCGAGCTAAGCTGCGGGGCGAGTTGGGCGAGGTTGTTGGTGAAGATTTGCGCGTCTTGCGAAGCGCGGGAGACTGAGACGTAGGCAAACCGGGTGTTGATGAGTTCGGGGTGGACATTGGTGTCCATATTGACCAGAACGCGTTCCGACGTGAGTCCCTGCGAACTGTGCGAGGTCACGGCATAGCCGTGATCGAAGTGGCGCATCTCGGCCGGATCGAAAGTGACCGCCCTGTCTTTGTCGCCGTCCATGCGGACGGTCATTTTGCCGTTCTCGTCAATCTTCTGCACGGTAGCAAGGTCGCGGTTGGCGACTCCCAATTCACGATTGGGCGCGGTGAATTGCAGCCGGTCGCCTACAGCAAATTCGCGCTCGATCTCGCGGTAAGCGGAGATACCGTGCAAACGGGCAGGATCGTAGGTGACTTGCTGGCCATCCGGCTTCTCGACGGTCAGCAGATTTGATTTTGTATCGGTCGAGACCACTCGCGCATAGCTGCGCTGCTCGATGCCGAGGGTTTTGCTGCCACGCTGGTAGTGAAGCACGTCGCCAACCTCGTAGCGCGCGGCCCAGGCGCGGTCAGCGCCGGTCATATCGGAACGCGGCGCAAGGACGCGCAGTTTGTGGTCCTCGGATTCGACGATGCCGCGCTCCTGCAACTCCGAGCGGACCGCCTGATTGATCGCGCGACGCGAAGCATTGTCGGGAGAAACGATGATGGTATTGGCCGGGTTGTCGGCATAGTTCCGGGCAATCGAAGCGATGCGCTTCTCCGGGTCGGCGATCTCCGTGACGCGGCCCTGCTGTTCGAGAAGCGCGACGCCTTCGGCCACTTCGCCGCGCGATAGGTGCTCGACGGCGCGCAGCAACTCCGGGTCTTTCTGGCGGACAATTTGGTCAAGTCGCGCCGTATTCATTCCGGCATCGACCAACTGCTCGAAGGGCTTGCCAGCTTCCACGCCCTGATGCTGGCGCGTGTCGCCAATGAGGAGGACCCGGTCGCCAGGATCGAGCTTGGCGAGAAAATCTCGCATCTGTTTGGTGCTGGCAAGGCTTGATTCATCCACCATATATAGGTGGCGTTCCGGTGTCGGCTGCTTATGCCGGGCGAGGAAGGCTTGCAGCGTATCAGCATTGATGCCGACATCGCGGAGTTGATGCGCGGCGCGGGAGGTCGGGGCGAAGCCTTCGACAATCATCCCGCGCTGCTCGGCGGCCTCGCGCACGGTTTTGAGAGCAGTGGTTTTGCCCACGCCTGCGCTTCCCTGCAAGCCCTGGATTCTGTCGCGTGAGCTCAGAATTTCTTCCGCCGCCGAGCGTTGCGAGGAATTGAGAATCGGGTATTGGGCGGTATGCGCCACGGCCTGCTGAACAGGCATGATCTGTTCGGTCCGGCCTTGCCCCTGGCGCATCTGCCGCAGGATTTCCTTCTCAGCCTGGATGGTTTCCGCCGTGGTGAACTGTCGCGCGGAACCGTGCTTCGGCGCGGTGACAAGTTGAAATTCGCCGGAGGCCAGACGCTGTTCTACGCTCGCGCGAACCTGAGCATAGGTCGTTTCACCCATACCGCGCCGCAAGGCATCGCGGAAGAGGGCGCGCTCATCGGTGACAGCCTCGCGCTCAAAGCTGCGTTCGCGGGCAAAGGTCACGGCTTCCTGGGCGGCCTTCTGCGTCTTCTCTGGAGCGCGCTCGGCGGATTTCCTCTGGCTTTGCTCGCGCGCTGCGGCCACAACCTGACTCGGCTGATTGCCGAACTCGGCGGCCAGCTTACGGTGCGCCGAGAGCACTTCGGCGGGTGACTGAATCTGCTTCTTGTCGCGCGTGGCGTGGGCGGCGATCTCAGCCGCCTCGTAGCCGGAGAGACCATTCTGCTGCATGTGGGCAAGGATCTGATTCTGGCGCTGGCTTGAAGCGTCAAGATACTCCTGTGAATATCCCTTGATCTCCGGTGCGCCGCTTCTGCCGGGTGTAATCTCGTATCCCAAATCGCGCAACCGGAAGGTCAACTCCGATTGGTAGACGGCAGTTGCGAATTGCTGTGACTCGAAGAGGCTCTGCGGCTGGAGCGCCCGCGCCTGCTTTCCGTTCTCGACGCCATCGGCGCGCTCAGTGACATTGAAGATGACAGCGTGTGTGTGAAGCTGCGGCGCGGCATAGCCATCGACCGGCCGCGATGTGTCGTGCTCGAATTTTGCGACGATGAATTGGCCGGTGGACTCTGCGGGATGATTGCCACCGATCCGCGCTTGCGTGTACCGCTCCAACTCGCCGAGAGCGGTCGTGACCGCCATGCGATGAGCTTCGCGGACCCGGCTGTCGCCGCCAACAAGAGCCGTCAAGGATACGGACTTTGGCGCACTGAAGGTCGCATCCCATCCGGCGCGGTGCTCGACGGATTTGACTGTTTTGCCGTCGGCTCCTTGATACTCGAAGGATTGCCGATGCTGGACAAGCTGCTCGCCGGTTTGCGGGTGCTGACCGTCCGAGAGCCGGTGGAACTCTTCGCTTCCAACGGCTCCGGCGAGACCGTATTTCTCGGCGAGCTGGCCCTGCCATTCGCCCTGCACGGTCTGTCCCTGGCTCCAGTAACTCTGGTCCGGCGAAGTGAATTCCTGCTTGTGGTAGTTTTCGAGCTTACCTGCGGAGAGTGCTTTCGAAATTTTCAGCATAGCTCAGTCTCCCAATGAGAATCCGCTTTGGATGGACTCGGCGCTTTCTTCGATGACCTCGTCCTCTGCCGATTTCTTCGCCAGCGTCTTTGGGTCGAAGCCGAGTTCGTCGTCGTCGAGCGGGCGCGGCACGAAAGCCGGTTGCGTTGCCGGAATGTCGTGGTAGGCAAATGAGAAGCAGGCAACGTAGTTGCCGAGCTTGAGATATGCGTGCCGGTCGGGCAGGCCGGAGATTTCAGAATCCATTACCAACGGCTCGACCTGACGCTCCAGCGTGAAGTTTTTCCCCGTGCGGCTGCCGTCGAAATGGGTCTGCCGCATCCGCTCAATCTCCACTTTGCCGATGGCGCTCGATACCCACTCGGCGGCCTTCGGCTCGGTAGTCTTCAAAAAGATTTTTGTCGCTGGTTGCGAGAGCATGACCTCGGCCATGTGGCCGTAGATGTACTCAAGCTGGGCTTTGCCCTGGAAGCCCAGCACAATCGGATTTTTCGATTTGCGATTCTCTGTAATGGCCGTGTGGAGTTGCGGCAGGCGCTGCAAGCTGGCCAATTCATCCAGCACAAACCAGACCGGATGCTGGCTTTCTTTCGGCTCATTGAGAAGACGCAAAACCAGCAGGTCAATCCACAGGCTATGCAACGGGCGCAACGCCTCGCGCTCGCTTGGCTTCGAGGTCAGAAATATCCAGCCCTTCCGGCTCTCCGACCATTCTGTCGCGCTCCAGTGATTCCGCGTTCTGTCTTTGCGCGGCAGCATCCGCAGGCTGTCGGCGATCAGGCCAAGCGAGGCCAGGACGCCGTTGCGCTGCTGCTGCGCACCTTTAGCGATCATCGTCGCCATCTCGGTATTTTGCACGCGACGGTCGATCTCGTCGGGGTTGGCCATCCACTCGACAAGCTCCTCGGGCGAGGGGCCGAAGGTCAGCAGATGCGCGAAGATCTTCTGGGGCGTTTCCGTAAAGAACTCGCCTTTTTTGTCCGTGGTCGGTTGGTAGAGCGAGGATGCAATCGCCTTTGCTTCGGCACGGCGGCGCAACTCCTCGGATGGTCCCCAGTAAGGGCAGCGTGCATCGAGAGGATTCAGAATGATGTCGCCATTCTTGCTATCGTAGAACCGCTGTACGAACTCGCAGGCCGGATCGTAGACGATGGCCGAATGACCCCGTTCTTTGATCTGCATGAGAAGCTGCATGATGAGCCGGGTTTTGCCCGCGCCCGTGTCGCCCATCAACTCGATGTGCTGCCCTTCGGCGAGCCTGGGTATGCGCATGAGCTTCTTCGATTCGATGGTTCTGAAACCAACGCCATCGCCCTTCACTGCGCGATTGAAGCCGACGGGCGTGACTCGCACCGGACCTTTGAGCAGGCGTCCATACTTCATTTCCCGGAACCGTTCCACGTCTTTGCGCGCAGCAAGCGGAAGAACACCCAAGAGCACAACAAGCCCTGCAACGAGCGGCCAGCGGAGGACTCCAACGACGGTGTGTCCGCCATAGACGAACTGCTGAAGATAGGCATGAAGCGGGCCATTGCGATAAATAGTTTTCGGTCCGCGGTAGAGGTAAACCAGCCCGGAAGCGCGTGCGCTCCGAGTCAATTGAAGTGGAAGCGGACGGGCAAATTCCAGTGTGGTCACGCCCGGCTCGACATCGGCAGCAGCGGCAGGATGCGCATGGAGATGGTCATCCGAAACGTCGAGAAGCTGGTACTGGCTGCTCTGTTTCAACCCGGTCAGCGCGCCGGACTGAATGAACGGCCAGAGGTCGTAGCGTTCGAGCGGCGACATGAACACACCTATATAGATGCGTAGAAACACAACGGTCAGAATCAGCGCCAGCGCGATGGCCGCATAGCTGTAGATGGGAGCTTGCGGCGGCGTCACGATTGTTTCTTTGCGTCCCCAATGCGTCGTGTTCATAGCTGTTCCGTGCTCCTTTCCGTGTAGCTCAAGAGAGTGTCTTCCGCCGCCTTGCGCTTGTTTGCTTTCACGTAGCGAAGCATCTCCTTGAACTGTTCCGATGTCATTTGCTCTCCACGTAAGAGCGGCTCAAGCGTATTGACAAGCAAAAGGCGCAAGCTTGTGACTTCGCCCATCAATGCAAGGTCAGTTGCATTCCTGGAGTTGTCGCGCACTTCGCGCATGATTAGGCTGCGCAACCATTCGCCGTAGTCAAGCCCAAGCGAATTGCAATGGCGCTCGACCTCTGAATACTCGTTGCGATTGAGCTTTGTGTTGAGCGTGATGTTGCGTTTTTCGCGTCCTCGAACCCGGCGCGCGCCGGGCTGCATTTCTGAAGAAAGAAGCGCCATGATAACCTGCTTTCTGTCGCGAACCGTGGAAACTCATGAGTTCCCACGGTTCGCATATCTTCAACTCCATCAATCAGTAACTCAGGAGTTTCTTGGGCAACTTCTGAGTTCCCTCTGAGGGGTGGAGTATCGAAAATTCTTCCGGCGCGCAGCGCCGCAGTGGTCTGGGCAGGAAAGCGAAGGAAAATCACGCCTTCGCTCCCACTGCGACCGCCGCTTTCGATGCAGGCTTTGAAGGCGCTTCAGGGGCTTCGGAAGCAGGCGCGCGACGGATGCGCAGAGTAGGCGTGATGCGCTCGGCAACTGGCGAACGAAGGAACTCCTGAAAGTCGCGGTCTTTGGAGAAGACATAGACAAGCGCCTGCTCGACAACATCGTCGGCGGAAGCATGAATGAAAGCGGCGTACTGATCGACCTGCATCGCGGTCGTATCAGTCAATCGAATGGATGCGCTGATGTGACGGGTTTGTGTGACTTCAAGTAGTGGCATATCGGTCTCCTTCGGGCTGTGGAATCAGGCCGTCTTCTGACGGGCAATCATGCGTTGTGCGGTGGCCGCAATTTCCCGCGCACGAGCGAAGCAAAGTGCGGCAGGAATCTCAAAGCGTCGGCGGACTTCAAGCATGGTGATAACGTCGTCGATGGGAATGCCATCGGCCAGCCAAAGCCGAGCCGAGGCAACATCGACGGTGCGTTGGGCGTAGTAGAGAGGATCGGATTTATCAGCGCGGCGCGAAGCAAGCTCGCGCGTCAGTTTCGTGGCGTCCATATTGTGTGCAAGCCGCGCGCAAACCCAAACCCAGTCATCTTCGGAATGGGAGTGCTTACCGACAGGCTTTTTCCGTGTGTTTCCGCAGAGCGGGAGCACGGAAGAGACCTCGATATTCTCAAGCCGGAAATCGGCTGGACCGTAGATCGCATCGGCTGGGTATTCGACCGCGACAGGATGCGCGGGAGAATACTTGCGGTTCAAGAAACCGGGGACGCGCAGCACCCGGTTTCGGTCGGTGCAAGCGGGATCGCCGCCGAAGGCTTGGGCGATCAGCTTGAGCGTCTGTTCCTGACCCTCGAAGTCGAAGCCGGCCACCCGCCAAAGTGCCTGGTATTTGCCGGGCGAAGTCGAGATAATCGCGGTCGGCGTGGGAACCAGATCGGACGCCCGCAGCGCAGCCAAGCGGGCGTCGCCGTCGTCATCAATATCTATATAGATGTGGCGGACTGATGCGATGCACTCCTTGGTCCGTTTGCGGCTTCCGGGGCGCAGCGGATTGGCAGAGACATAGATGTTCGCGCCGTTGTCGTTCTCGAAGTTGAGCCAGGACATATAGCGCGGCGCGAGAACCTGTTCAACCGTTACCACGCGCTGCTGTGGCCGGGGTGGATCTTCCCGGCGCAGCAAGAGCGCAATCGTTTCGCACGAAGCGAAGGAACGAGTGAGGAAGTTGGCGGCAATTCGGTTCATAGGGTGACCTCTCGAAGATGCGATTCCACTGGACGTTTCCAGTAGGAAAGCCCGGACGATGCCGGGCTTTCAACATGAGGGGAAGCGGCCTACTCGGCCGCTTCGTCGAAGGGAAGCTCTTCGTTGGCTTCCTGCTCTTCCGCAGCGGCCTTTTCCGCGCGGTCGAGCTTGAGGATGGAGTTGACGCGAATCGAGTCGGTGCGGACCGGCTTCTTCGCCTTCTTGGGCGTGTATTCGGTGTGGCGAATCTCGCCCTCGATCTGGATGTGCGCGCCCTTCTTGAGCGTGGCCGCGAACTCGCCGAGTTTGCCGAAGACGATAGAGCGATGCCATTCGGTGTGCGAGATGTATTCGCCGGACTCTTTGTCCTTGTAAGAGGTCTTGGTTGCGAGTGAAAGGGTGGTGAACTTCTGGTTGTTCTTGCCGGTGCGAACTTCGGCGTCGCCGCCAAGGAAGCCGATGAGGATAGCTTTGTTCTGATACATGATCGTGTCTCCGTTTTTGAATTCCCGATCTGCTCGGGTCACACCTTGCGAAGCTATGCGAGTGGGCGCGACTCCCAAGTGCCAAGCCGTGCATTCTGGAGCAGGGGCCCAGACCTGCTCTGGGAGAGGAGTCCGGAAAGCAGAACGGCGATGTGCCGCAGGGCGTCGCAAAGGCCCCGAAGCAGTGACCGAGCTAGGGAGGAATGGAGATGGGAGACACGCTCACGAACAACGCTCTCTACGCTTTCTGGCGATGCCATTCCCCGGCAAACCATATCTCCTTTTCGCGCGCGTGACCTCTGGACAAAGAGCCGCATCTCGCACACGGCATCGCATGTCTTCCACTCGGCGTGGACACACTCAAAAGCGCACAACAAGGGCGTGATTCCGTTTGCTTCACCGTGCCCAAGAAGGCTTTGCATCGCCGTTCCTCCGATTCGTATTCCACCGCGCTTCAATCGATTGGCCCCGCGCTTGAATTCATGCCGCTGCGGTGGAGGAAGCCCGGTAGATTTCCTCCGTTACGAAGCACTGGTCTGCGTGGCTGTATCCGCTCACGGTGATCAGCTCGCGCACCCGGCGGCGGCCCGTGGAATCGCGTTCGCAGTAGAGAACAAAATCCACTGCCTTTCCGGTCTGTGACCGGATGAATTGCTGGTTGAGATTGGTCCTGGCGCTGAGCGCCATATCCGCCAGCCTGTCGAGCGCATCAAAGGCGGAGTCCGCGTGCAAAGTTGAGAGTGTTCCGCCGTGGCCGGTGTTCATCGCCTGCAACAAGTCGTAGCCGCACTCGTCGCGGATTTCGCCCATGATGATGCGGTCGGGTCGGTGCCGCAATGCAGCAGCTACAAGCTGGCTTGGCGTGACTGCCACCTGGCCGGGAATTGCCGCGACCGCCTCCCAACGAACGGCATTGGGATGAGCAATCTTCAACTCGGCTGGCTGCTCGATCACAA
>Ga0255356_1002356_pt1 | contig 10908 bp, 11 predicted proteins | sample HBST100metaG_FD_189944 | JGI IMG/M metagenome (GOLD analysis project Ga0255356, IMG submission 189944) | Peat soil microbial communities from Stordalen Mire, Sweden - H.B.S.T100 | ecosystem: Environmental > Terrestrial > Soil > Wetlands > Peat | place: Sweden: Norrbotten County, Stordalen Mire... | reverse complement strand
CGGCCAATCCTCGTCAATCAGCTTCTGCTTGCTCACGAGATTGCCCCCAATGGCGACTCCTGCGCAACCTGCCCGAACATAGGTCACGATGTTGTCCAGCGACACCCCGCCCGTGGGCATTATCTTCAGAAAGGGCATGGGGCCGTGCAGCGCGCGAATATATCCTGGCCCCAAGTTGTCTGCGGGGAACAGCTTGACGAAGTCGGCGCCGGCCCGATGTGCTGCCAATGCCTCCGTCGGCGTGAAGCACCCGCAGGCAATTGGCAGACCATGCTGCCGGCAGTATGCCACGGTGTCAGTCTGCAGTGTTGGTGTCACAATAAACTCGGCACCGGCCTCATGTGCGGCCTGTGCATCCTCCACGCTGAGGATCGTGCCTGCGCCGACGCGGACAGTGGGGGACAGGGCCTCCCGCACTGCCGTGATGCCGGGCAGCGCACCTGGCGTGTTGAGCGTGATCTCAATCGCCTTCACGCCACCGTCTGCCAGTGCCATGGAGATAAACATCATGTCTGCATTCAACTCGGTACGGATAATGGCGATGAGGCCGATCTGTTCTAATTCGGCGCTTGTTAGTGTCTCAGGCATTTGTTGTTTCTTTCTATGGAACCCGCATCGTCATTCCACCGTCGATCGCCACCGTTTCTCCCGTGATGAAATCATTGGTGATCAATTCGCGGATCAGTGACGCCACTTGGTCCGTCGTGCCTTCGCGGTGCAGGGGAATGCGGTTGTCAATGTTGTGCTTCTTTGTCTCGGGCGTCATCGCCGCATGAAAATCGGTGCGGATGATGCCGGGGGCAACGCAGTTGACCCGTATGTTGTCGTCGCCGAATTCGAACGCCAATGCGCGGGCAAACTGCGGGAGCGCGCCTTTCACCACCTGGTAGGCGACGTTGGATTTGAGGCCGCGGATACCTGCGGCGGACGAGATCAGGATGATCGCCCCTTGTTTTTGTTGCTGCATCAGCGGGATGACTTGCCGGCACAGGTGGTACACCGCATGCACATGGACGTCGAATGCGGCTTGCCACATCTCGTTCGTGATGTCGAGCAGCCCCCCGTTGACCGCTCCTCCAGCCGAGTGAACCATTACGTCTACGGTGCCGAACGCTTGAATCGTTCGGTCCACACATGTGATCGCGTCCTCCGGCTTGCTCAAGTCAGCAGCGATGAGAACGCACTTTCGTCCTAGCGCCTCGATGCGTGTCCGAACCCCCTCGGCAGCCGCGTCCAAATGCCGCGCGGCCAGAGCGATATTGGCACCTTGCTTGGCCAGTTCCAGGGCCGTGGCTGCCCCGATGCCCTTTGTGCCTCCTGTGATCAAACATGATTTATCGTGTAACTGCATTTATTGTCTCTTTTCGTCATCGCCCCGGCCGCTCAGCGGAAAAGGGGCGTCTGGCAGGCAATCGGCCCGTCATAAATCTGGTGCATCCCAGAAACAGATTTCGCGAGATCAGATCACATATCCTGCAACACAAGCAGCACATGACGGGGGACGATACTTTTCGGCGGAAGGTTCTTGACGGTCGCGAAAGAAGCTGTGGGCAAGCGGGGCACTTGCCCACAGCTTGCCGGAAGGCAGTTATCGGTGGAGAAAAGGTGGTCTTTTATCCTGCACTGCATAATCCGAAGATCGCCAGATCGGCGAGCTTGCCAGCGATTCTGAATGCATCTGCATTATTCTGGTCGCCTATACATGCGGGATTTCCTATGTTGTAGCAATACGGAAGCCCAACAATCACAGCATGCGGGCCCATATCCGACGTATTGACCACATTTAGTGGTTTTCCGCTTCGCGTCTCAGGAATGCAAACTTAGTAACTGTTGGTGGATTTGTGCTCCTGTCAACCCAGTCGCGTCGCTTCACGGCACGGTAGACACTCGCCTCCAAACGGACATCATCCATGCGTTATCTCGCATACATCTGAAGAAGCCCTTCGACTACTTGCCGTTCGGAATGATACCGGTGTATCTGAGACGTTTCACCATCAGATTCATAGACATAAGATCTGCCAGCCACAGCAGGGACAAACACCACCATGTATTCATATTCATCCTTCTTCCAAGTAACGGATAGGCCGCGGCATCCATCGCCGGCGACATGCCCCCGCCTTAACCGAGAACCCAATGCGCATCTCAGGTACTCGACCAACGAGCTCCCGCGTGCGCGCACCGACAACGTCGGAGAATAAATCCCTTGCGGATCTCCGGCATCGATTCGCCGAGTCGTAACATTTTCGACCGCCGCATCTACCCCGACCACTTCTTTTCGTCGCAAGTTTGTCCACTTCGAAAAACAGCACGTCTCGCGCCAGTTTTTCGCTCGTCAACACCCATTATATCTTAATGTCTTACCGCGTTTGCATGGTCGCAATAACCTACGGCAACAAAGCCTCGGGCATCTTTCCGGCATGAATTGGCCCAAAATATCTGCCAAACGCGCCCTATGGTTTGTGGGGAGGGGATTACTGCGCGGCTTTTGCGTTGAGGGCCGGGGCTGGCGGTTTGCGACTTCCTAGGACGTTCCCGGCGAGGCTCCCGCAGACATGGCACGCGGCCCAGAGGAATGTCGCTTGGCCTGCTACAACGAGGAAGAGGTGCGTCGGGTGCTGTGGCAGAATCATCTGCGAGCTGGCATGTTTGGCCCAGTCCGTCGTTGCGGCCCAGGGCAGCCACAACGTGATCAACGACAGCGCGATTGCAAACCCAAGAGACCCGGCCACCACCGTTGAAACTCTGAGTGCGCTTCTCGTGGCATGCCAACCAAAGACGGCACCCGCCAAAGCCATTGAAATCGGGGTCACAATGAGGCGGTCGTAATCGTCGAATCGCTGTGCCATCGCCGGATAGGCTGCCGATTGAAAGGCTGCTGGTGAGAAGTGATTGAGCTCGAGATAGCCCCACACTTTCGCGAACGGCGTTTCTGGCACCTGGTTTGACACGACCAATGCCACAATGGCCACAACGACAAACGCGGCAAAACCGATGATCTCTGAGATTGTGATGCGGGCTGCTAGCCCACGGGTTTGAGAATGCACGACCGACATTATAGTGAATCATGACGTATGCGTCAATTGTTCGGGTACAACCATTGACATATGACGGCCATGTCTGTTTTACTGTCTGGTAACATACGATGAAACCTTGGACCAAACGTCAGATCGGTCCGTTAACAGTGTGCGAATCCTCCGGGATCACTTGGCTGCCAGGTGTCGTGCATTGTTTTTCAACGCGCACCGGCGGAAGCAGCGAAGGACCCTATAAGTCGCTTAACCTTGGGGCGGACGTGGGGGACAAGCCTTCTGCTGTGGCGGAAAACCAAGAGCTTTTTCGCCGTCTGGTCGGCGGGGAAGGCTCGCGCCTTGTCACCTGCTCGCAGGTTCACGGGAACGCGATAGCATTTGTCACGGCGGATGACGAAGAGCCGCCTGGCGAGGCCGACGGCATGGTCACCAATGTCCCTGGCATTCTTCTTGGGCTCACCTTTGCAGACTGCGTCCCGATCTTTGCCGTTGAGCCGGTGAAAAGGGTGGTTGGAATTGCCCACTCGGGGTGGCGCGGCACTGCGAGAGACATCGCTTCCAAGCTCGTTATCGCCATGACGGACCGTTACGGTGCGATGGTAGAACGGATACAGGTCGGGGTTGGGCCAAGCATCGGCGCCGATAGGTACATTGTCGATTCCGACGTGGCCGCTGTGTTTCGAAACCTTGCGGTAGGGCAGGCTGTTTCGATTTTCGACGAGTTTCTTGGGAAGTACTCGGTTGATCTTCGCCAAGTTGTCTATCACCAACTGCTGGAAGCCGGAATAGTGCCGGACGCCATCTCCGTCTCCCAGGATTGCACCTATTCGATGCCCCATTTGTACTACTCTGCTCGTCGCGAGAATGAGGCAGGGAGAGCCACTGGCCGCATGATGGGCGTCATTGGCTTGTCCTAGCGCGTTCACTGGGCCAAAGTGCAGTTACATCCCATGCAATCCGAGTCTTACCGGCAACCCTGCCGGATGGACGGCGCGTTTGCCGAGAACAAGCGTGCTGAGATGCCTGGGTATAATCAATGGGAAGGCCGAGCGTTGCGCCCACAAAAAGGCGCGCCTCAGGGCCGAACAGGAATACGGAATCCAGGTGACCGCGCGTTGGCAGTTGCTGCCACCGACGACGGTGGGCGCAGCAAGATACCTAACGGCGAGTCAACGTCCTTGCCAGATTGATCACAAAGCCTGCGTTTTTCGACAGTGCCTTGGCAACCGTAGTTGCGGTGGCCGCCGTTCTTCGTGCCTCGTGCATGTCGATGTCCTTGAACGTTGACGCGATGTTGGCCCCGGCTGATCGCACGGATGAGGCACCGCGACCTATGGACTCCCCAATGGATCGGGTCTGCTTGATCAACGTCCGTCCATGTGACTGTCCGGTTGTCGTGATTGCCTTTGCGCGGTCAACCGTGGGGCCGAAACGGCCGACGTGTCCCTTTACGGCGGTCACCATCTGCCGGGACGATTTGTAGACCCAAATTGCGACCCATAGGAAGGCGACGAAGGTCAGTATGAGCAATGTTTCGAGCGTTGCAAAGACTATTGACATGATGAAGCTACTTTACCCGAGGAGACAAATATGGCAACCATAGCCGAAAAAAAACTTGAGCAGGGAATGCGCGTTAAGCTTGCAAATCGCGAACCCACTGCCGCAGACCCAAAGACGCTTTCATATTATCCGTTCTTTAACGACCTTCCTGGCGTTATCCAAAAGATGTATGCAGACGGCACTGTGGCAGTTACCATCGATCGCGATGCTCTTCCAATAGAGATCAGGAAGCGCCATGAGCAAAGCGAGATCGGCCAGCGAGACAAATGGCTCGGAGGGCTTTCTGAGGACGAGCGGGAGAAACTGACCGGCAGACAGAGGCACTTCACGCTGAAGTACACGGTGCTCGTGGGGGCTGACGACGTCATAGTGGACGCCGGTGCGCCATTGCTTGCGGGAGCTAGCCCCGCCGACCCAGCGCCCGAGCAGCCACGGCTGGCTTTGGAGGATCTCACTGCTGCGGAACTGCAGCACCTTGAAGAGATCAAGTCGCGAAGCGAGTCAAAATGACCGGCGTGGAGCTTGTCGCCGCAGGCCTTGCGGCAACGACGGTGGCGCTCTCGACTCCGATCCTGTTGGCGGCCCTCGGCGAGCTTGTCGTCGAGCGGTCTGGTGTGATCAATGTCGGGATGGAAGGCATGATGCTGGCCGGGGCGTACTTCGCGTACACCTCTGCACAGGGCTGCACCGGCCCACGCTGGGAGGCGTTGGCCTACGCGCTCGCCGCGGCCGCAGTGGCGGGGGCTGTGCTTGGCGCGGTCTTCGCGCTGCTTGCCCTCACCTTTCGAGCGGACCAGGTAGTGGTCGGCACCGCGATAAACATTGTTTCGCTCGGAATTACAGGCGTTCTGTACCACGCAAGCGCCAATCTCGGCAGCTTGTCAGTGAGCAATCCGATTGGAAACTTCTCCATACCGGTCTTGGAGCATGTCCCTGTGCTTGGCAGGGCGTTGTTCCAGCAAAATTTGCTGGTGTATGCCGCGATTCTGCTAACCCCGCTGTGCGGATGGTATCTGACCAAGACGCGATCGGGGCTGCGCCTGCGGGCCTGCGGCGAATACCCTCCTGCGGCGGATTCCGCCGGCGTGTCGGTAAACCGTGTGCGAGCTGCGGCCCTCCTGCTTGGGGGCGTCCTCAGCGGTTTGGCGGGGGCGTACCTGTCCACCGGCTACACGTGTACCTTTGTTCAGGGAATGTCGTCGGGAAAGGGATTTATGGCATTGGCAGTGGTGATTGTGGGGCGCTGGAGCGCCGGCGGAATCCTCATGGCATCCCTGCTGTTCGGATTTGCAAGCGCTCTACAAGTGCAGTTTCAGTCAACGTCGTCGGCCGTGCCATATCAGTTGCTGCTCGCGTTGCCATACCTGATCACGATTGCGGCGCTGCTGGCTCGGCGACGGTCGGCGCTTGCCCCGATGAGCCTCGGGGCAGTCTACGAGCGGGGTTAGCCGCCAGCCGCCTGGGATTTGATCGATGCGAGCTTGCCAAGGAGCTTTTGCTGCGAGGGCGTGTATATCGCCAATGACGATGAAGCCAACCACGAGCGCAACGCAGACATTTTCTGTTGCTTGTCGGAAACCGACAGCGATGCATCGCCCTGAATCTTGGTCACTTGGGCTTCCGCCTGGTTCGTCAGCGCAGTCAGCTTGTCCTTTTGCGTCGGTGTGATCGACGCCTTGAGCTGCGTCACCACTGCCGTGTATTGCTTGTTTATTGAGGCGAACTGTTTGGCGCGAGCGGCTGTTCGAGCGTTTTGAGCAGCTTGCTGCGCCGGCGTCAGCACAGTGCGGATATCGGATTGAAACGATATCTTGAGCGCGTTCACCTTCTGTTGCTTCTGGGTGTCGCTAAGGGCTTTGTCATTGACGATCGCCATGAACTCGCCGTTGGCCTTTTGCGTTTTTGAGAAAAGGCTGTTCTGCTGGTTCGTCGTGAGGTGCAGCGGATTTCGCGGATCATTTACCCCGAGAATAGTTGGCTTTTGGTCGGGCGCAACGGCTTGAGCCGGCGGCGCTGTCGCACCGCCCTGGTTTGGCGCTGCATACGACACAAGGCTGGCACCCGCGATCAACGCGGATGCAATGACGAGAGATATAAACTTACGATTCCCCATCGAGATCGTGTCCTTTCACTAACATAGTATCCCTGCCGGGGACGATGTTCTTGACACTATACCCCACCGACGCCCTTGACCCATGTAAAAGGGTACTATTGCAGGCTTTTTCGCCCCGACACAGCCACGGCGAATCACCGTGACATACGGTGAGTCTACGAGTTATCCGCCGAAATCCTCAGCAAAGCCCTCATAAATTTGCAAGTTGTTTGGCCGGAACGCAGCGTGAGGTGCTCTTGCGCCTGCGCGCGAATTGGGCTTCTGCTTTCGCGTTCTTTTGCCGCGCCCGCTCCCGAGTTGTCGCCAGCCGTGTTGATCTTAACGTCGTCTTAACCAATTATCGACCAAAATGATTGGCATATGATCGGTCTGGCCGTGCAGCAATCGCCGTTGCGACATGCCCATGACCAAAATCTGTACCAATTATGTCGCGTCACAAGCCAACTCCAGACATTAAAGCCGCACCCAACGCCGATTCGCCCGCATCTCGCGAGTCACCTGCGTGGGCAAACGACATGTGGGCCGCAGGCTTCGTGGCCCTCGTTGCCTATGTGGTGACGTTGTGCCCGACCATCTACACCGACGACTGCGGCGAGATCACCACTGCGGTTGCAACAGGCGGCGTGATGCACCCAACCGGGTATCCGCTTTACACGATGGTTGGGTGGTTGTTCGTCCATCTCATCCGCGCTGGCGAGCCCGCCTGGCGTCTCGGGCTTCTGTCCAGCGTCTGCGGCGCCCTTGCCGTGGTGCTGGTCCACCGATTGTGCCGAAGAATCGGCGCAAACCGCCTCTGGTCGTTTGGGTGCGCCCTCGCCTTTGCATTTTCCTACGTCTTCTGGCAACAGGCCGCTAAAGTTGAAACGTACACGCTCAACGCGCTGTTTGTGGCCGCTCTCTTGGACCTTTCCCTCACCTACGGCGAAACCGGAGAGCGGAAATGGTTTTATGCCCTGTGCGGTTGCGCCGGCCTCGCGCTAACGAACCATCGAACGATTGTCTTTCTGTTTCCAGCGTTGCTATGGATGGCTCTGCCTCAGTTTCTCAGAATAGCGGCACCCGTTAGAACGTTGTTGCTGGGTTTGGCCCAGATTGCCGCCGCACAATTGCTGTACGCGTACGAATGGATTGCCGCGAAACTGCACCCGGGCGCTCAAAACTGGGGTGATCCCACATCGGTCAATCGGTTTATCTATCAAGTGTTGGGAAAAGAATACACCATGTATCTGTTCTCGATTGCGCCCATGGGCATGTTCGAGCGTGATTTTGTCCACGTTCCCATTTACCTCTGGCGCAACTTGAACATCTTGCTGTTTCTGGCGGTTGCCGGGGCGGTGGTTCTTTGGAAGAGCTCAGAACACCGTCGCACTTGCCAAGCCGTTTTAGTCGCCATCGCGGGATACATGCTGTTTACCACCGTTTATGGTGTCGTCAACATCTTCGAGTATTACACGCCGATTATTCTGATGGGGTGTGTGCTGGCTTCCGCCGGTGGCACCGCGCTTGGTCAACGGCTTTCCTCTTGTGCTCCGCTGTTGAGAACGCGCGCAGGAGTCAGCCTACTTTTCACCGTTGTTTGCGGCATTACGGTAGTGCTTCCTTTCGTATGGAACCTGCGGGATTGTAATCACGCACGGGCGACATTTGTGCGTTCGTACGCCATGGACGTGTTGGATGAAACGCCCAACAACGCGGTTCTCGTTGTAAACGGCGACAACAACCTGTTTCCTTTGTGGTATTTGCAGTACGTCCTGCATTATCGGCCCGACGTCTTGGTCGTCGATCGACAGAGCCTCGGCGTCACGCCGGGCGTCGACATCCTGGTTTCTGGCGGTCGCTGGTACGTTGAGCGGTTGGCATCCTTAGACCCATCAGGCGGATGGCTAGGGCTCCAACCAGAGAGAATCGGTCTCTTCAGGTATTTGTGGGCCGGCGTTCAAAGAGAGGCGTTTCTTGGAAGGCCGCTGTTTTTCTTGAGCGACCTCCGGTCCGACGAGACGGACTCTGGCCCCGGCGGCATTCCGGAACTGCGATACGTGTTCCCGCATCTCTCGCTTGTTCCCTTCGGGCTTCTTTCCGCTGCCGTTCAACCTGCCGGTATCTCCACACACCGGTTGGCGCTCGACAACGATGCAATTTGCAGTGCATTGATCGCTGACCTGCCATCGCATGACGTCACGGAGGAGGACACCAACGCAAGTAACACGATGTTCTCAAGTTATAGCTTGGCGTTCAAGCACACTGGCGAGCTCTATGAGGCCGATCAAGACTTCAACAAGGCATATTATTGGTTGGAGAGGGCATCTCGCGTCTCGCCGGGAGTCGCATCGATTCAAAACGCCTTGGCAATTGCGTGCGAGGAAACTGGGAGGAAAGGCGAGGCAATTGCGGCATGGCGATGCGCAGTTGCCGATGATCCAAGTGACGGATCATATAGGATCTCGCTGCAACGGGCCGGGGAGTCTTCCGAATGACGCCCTGTCCATGATGATCATTACCATGTAGGCAGCGAGATCGCGCACCGGTAAAACGGCGGTGCGCATGTTATTTGCGAGGTTCATCACAGATGGATTGCCCTGTTTGCGGATATGTGCTATCAGCGTTCGACATCGACTGCCCCAAGTGCGCGGCTCTTCAAAAGAAAAAGGCTGCAACCAAAGCTGTTGAAGCCGGCCCGCAGCCGGATTCGACAAAGAAGCCGAGCGATCTCAGGGAGATCCTGGCCCACGCCCTTGGCCTCAAGCCTCAGCTCAAAGCAGCGTTGGTTGGGGCGATCCTTCTTGTCAGCGCAGCCATTTTCTTTCTGATGCGCCTTTCTACGGGCACTGCGGGCGGTTTTGTGATGCACTCGCTGCGTCCTGCGGGCGCGGAAGGGGCGACGTCTGCTTCGAACGTTGGGGGGAATGCGCCAGGCAGCTCCAATCTCGGCAACGCCTTCATCGGCGTCAGCGAGCTTGAATCCAAACCAGACAAATTCGCGAACGTCACCGCGCATTTCCGTGGAATAATCGTGGACGATGGCAGTCAGGACGTTTTGCAGCAAGTGGGCATGCTTGGTGGCACTGGTCCGAAGGAAGTCGCATCCTTCGTTGGCGGGGATCAGTGGGACTATTATGTCCAGCAGGCCGGAGAGTTCACGGTGGCGGGCTCTCTCAACGGCTATTTTCCCATTAACTCCATGGATGGCAGCCACTACGCCAAAGTGACTCCTGCCGACCACACGTTCCATTATCGCGACTATGTGGACATTGCCGGGACGTTCGATACAGATTCAAACACGATCACTGCGACGGCCATTAAGCTCATCTCGCATCACGCCGGTGTCATCCAGGTTGATGCTTTTCCGAAGCCGCTTGCAAACAGGGCCGGCGCAAGTGGACGTATGCGCGAAGGGGCGGTTTCTCGTCCTCCCGCGCCTCCCGCGCCGCATGAAGACAACAACATGATGGGCGGAAGCTAGTCACGCCCCTTCTGCTGTCGCCGACACGCAAATGTCAGACAATGTGCCTCCAAAATTTGTGTGCGGCTCACCTTAATGCACAACGTCCGCACTGTTCCGCTTGACGGGCTGTTCGCTTTCGTTGTAACATACCCTACACTAGGTTTCGTATGGTTTCCATGTTGACAATTCCAATTCTCCAGGTCACGATTCCGACCTGCGAAGTTCGCTAGCCTTTTGAAAGGGGTTATTCAGAGTGATTTTCAAACGCCATTTGGCGCTGTACGGCACATTGATATGTGCAGGTGCGGCCTTGGTTTTATCGACTGCAGTTCTAGCCGATGACGCGGCACCTGCCCAGACCACTCCTGCGCCAGCCGGCAATCCGCCCGCGGCCAACACGCCGCCACCGTCTGTTCCCCCAGCACCTCCCGTTCGGGTCATGCCGGGGCAGCCACGCCAAAATCCAGGAGCCGTTCAGACAATGCCGCCAATGCCTGGTGCGGTTGATTCGGAGGTGCCGCCGCCGTTCAATCCCGCGCTTGTAAAGCAGCCGGGCGAGTCGGCAGTTCTTCCTTCCATTTTGAACGTGAGTGGCATTGCAGCTACCGTCAACGGAGAGACAATTAGCAACAAGGCCTTTCTGACAGAGGTGATGAGGGACGGCGGTCAGCCTACGCTGAACGAGATGATCGACAGAATTCTTTTGGCGCAGGCTGCAAAGAAGGCCAAGGTCTCGGTGACGTCGGCGGAGGTTGATACCAAGC
>Ga0255356_1002349_pt1 | contig 10919 bp, 11 predicted proteins | sample HBST100metaG_FD_189944 | JGI IMG/M metagenome (GOLD analysis project Ga0255356, IMG submission 189944) | Peat soil microbial communities from Stordalen Mire, Sweden - H.B.S.T100 | ecosystem: Environmental > Terrestrial > Soil > Wetlands > Peat | place: Sweden: Norrbotten County, Stordalen Mire... | reverse complement strand
AAAGCGACCCCGAAGGACCGCTGCAACGCTTTGATTTATCTGAGAAAATTTGGAGCGGGCGAAGGGATTCGAACGCTCGACCCCAACCTTGGAAACGTCGAGATTTATGTACGCTCGGCTTCGTTGCTCCCGCATATCATACGAAAAAACAGTGAGTTAGACAACTTCATCTACGCACTCTCCCGACCATCTTGCCCCTGACTTCCGTTTTCGTGCTTACAAGGTGCTTACATTTTCCGCTAGGCGCGCCATAATGTAAACAGAGAACGCGGCGGCGGGGAAGCGCTATGGCGAAGCTGACGAAACGGGCGGTCGACGCCCTGAACGCCCCCGAGGAGGGGCAGACCTTCCTGTGGGACAATGAGCTGAGGGGCTTTGGGGTCCGTGTCATTCCATCCGGACTGAAGACCTTCATTTTCCAGTACCGAAACGCGGCCGGGACCAGCCATCGCATCAAGCTCGGCCGCTTTGGCGCGATCACGGTCGAGGAAGCGCGCGACCTGGCCAAGATCAAGCAGGGCCTCATCACCGACGGCAAAGACCCCGCCGACGAGACCCAAGAGCGTGAGCCGATGACGGTGGCTGCGCTCTGCGACTGGTATCTCGAAGAGGCCAAGGCCGGGCGGATCCTTGGGCGCCGAAACCGGCCGATCAAGGCTTCGACCCTGGCGATGGACAAGAGCCGCATCGAGACCCACATCAAGCCACTCCTCGGAAAGCGGCTCGTGCACACCCTCAAGATCGTCGATATCGAGGGAATGCAATCCGACATCGTGGCAGGGAAGACGGCCAAGCCGCGCGGGAAAGGCCGAGGCGGCGCCATCACCGGTGGACCGGGCGTCGCGGCTCGGACACTTTCAACCCTCCAGAGCGTCCTCGGCCATGCCGCGCGCTTCGATAAGATCGAGTCCCACCCCAGCAAAGGCGCGCGGAAGCTTGCCGGCAAGAAGAAGCAGAGGCGGCTGAGCGTCGCCGAAATCGGAAAGCTCGGCACGGCGATGCGCTACGCCGAGCGCAACGGGGAGAACTTGGTCGCGCTCGCGATCGTCCGGCTCCTGCTGCTCACGGGCTTCCGGATCTCGGAAGGTCAGGGAATGCACCGCGACTGGGTGCACGCTGACGGCGGCTATATCAGCTTCGCCGATACGAAGAGCGACGCTCAGATTCGCGCCATCGGGCCCGCGGCAATCCAACTCCTGCTGAGCCAGCCGGCCCGAAAGGGTTGCCCCTACGTCTTTCCTTCGGACGCCGGTGACGGACACTATACCGCCGCCAAGGCCTGCCTGGAGAGGCTCTGCGCGATGGTCGGCATTGAGGGCGTCACCCCCCACACGCTGCGGCATACCTTCGGAAGCGTCGCCGGCGACCTCGGCTTCTCGGAATTGACCATTCGCGCCCTCTTGGGGCACGCGGCCCAGAGCGTGACCCAGGGGTACGTCCACATCGACGAAGCCCTAAAGCTGGCCGTGACGAGCACATGCGACGAGATCGCGTCGCTACTGGAGGCGGGCGAGCGGGCCGACGCCGCTAGCGTTTCGTGGAAGGCCGCCTGACCGTGGGAGCCCGACATCTTCTTGACTCAGATATAGCCTGAGGGCTATATAAATGAGGTGGGATGTTGCTTTTCACGACGACTTCGTCCCGGAGTTCAGGGCCTTCGAACCTTCTGTCCAGGTCGGTTTGCTCGCCGTCGCCAAGCTGCTGGCCGACTACGGGCCTCAACTCGGCCGGCCGTATGCCGATACACTTAAGGGGTCGCGGCACGCCAACATGAAGGAGTTACGGTTCGAGGGGGCGGACGGCGAATGGCGCGCTGCCTTTGCTTTCGACCCGGAGCGGCGGGCGATCCTGCTGGTCGCAGGCGACAAGTCCGGCGGAAGCCAGAAGCGCTTCTACCGCCAGCTTATCGCTAAGGCGGATTCTCGGTTCTCCTTTCATTTGGAGAGCCTGAAGGCCGAGAGGAAGAAGGTGTGAGATGGCTCGGAGCCTGAACGAGATGCTCGCCGAGCTTCCGCCTGAGCGTCAGGCGGAGGTGGAGACGCGATACCAGGAACTCAAGCAGGAGATTGAAGGCCTGCGAGAGCTGCGCCAGATCGCCGGGAAGGCGCAACTCGACATCGCTGAGGCGCTGAACATCAAGCAGCCATCCGTATCGAAGATCGAGAAGCAGGCCGACATGTACCTGTCAACGCTGCGCAGCTACGTGGAGGCTGTCGGCGGCAAGCTGGAACTGGTCGTAAGACTGCCCAGCCGGCCGGCACTGCGCCTCGATCACCTTGGTGATGTGACTGCGAAACAGCCTCCGGCAAGGACAACAGGCCGTCGGCGCGCTGGCGTAGCCGATAGGGCCGATTGATGACATCACGGCCCTCGGCGCAGCAATGCGCCAGGCACGTGAAGAAAACCCTGCGGTGCCGGTCCCTTACTCGGCTCATGCTTCTGACCGGCTTCCGTGCCGAGCAGGTCGGCATGTCGCCCCGCAACTTTGCCCGGCTTTACGCCGCCCACCTGCCGGAACTGGCGCGTGCTGCTGCCATGTCGCGGACCGCCTTTGCCACGCGCTTCAAGGCGCTGGCCGGGATGGGGCCGCTCGCCTATCTGGCGCAGTGGCAGGTACGGCTGGCCCAGCGCTGGCTGGCCGCCGGAGGCATGCCCATCGGCCAGATCGCGCGGGCAACCGGCTTTGGCTCGGACGCAGCCTTTTCCAATGCCTTCGAGCGAATGATGGAGGAATCCCCGTCGCAGTTTCGCCTGAAATCGCAGCGCGCGGCCGCCGAATAAGACGCGAAGGACGAGGAGCAGGTCCATCACCAAACCGCGTGGGGCACACCAGCTTGTCTTTGCAAGCGCTCTCGGCAGAGCTTGGCCGCAACCGGAATGGCTGATTACCGCCGGTGAGCGAAATGGAGCGGACATTGAGCACGGAGTGGCCCACGACGGCACACGACCCAAGCCAGTCGCCAGACCGCCGAGCAGGCGATCTCCAAAGCAGTTGTTCCCTGACCGATGCCCGAGGGCCACTGAACGCCCAACCCGGTCATTCAGGGGTTGCTCGCCGATCTCCCGAAGCGGTCGTTCCTTGATGGACTCTAAACGAAGTGGCTAAAATCTGACGGTGCTTCAGTTGGTTGCGTTGGATTGGGAATCAAAATTTAGTATGCAGTACTACACTGTGTGTCCCTCAGTTTGAAGATATGGATGTGTGGGAAGTCGTAGTGGCGGCAGAAGTGCCAAAGAAGGATAACCAATCAAGGCCTTAAGCATCGACTTTCCTGCGCGTCTAAGCTATGGTGCCAGAACGGCGATTAAGCGAATCAGAGCAGCCGCATGGGCGGCATTCTCATTAGTTATGATTGCTGGTATTATATTTTCTTTTTTTACGCATGACGCAATGGGATGGGCGAGAACGGGATCTGTCTGGGTTATCATTTGTATTGGTTTCGCGCGTTGGCGTTATATGAAAATTGGAGAGCTTGAGCGTTACTTTGAGAGGTCCCTACGAAACCCTGCAAGGTGGTTTTACGAAGCACTTGAGCAGCAACTTCCTGGGATGGTGCAGGGGAACCCTCCGGAAAATTCGGATTTTTCTCGTGATGACGTTGCGGCATCGGTAGATCGCTTGGTCTCAGAAATTGACAAAATCACATTCAGGGATGAGGCGTTCATAATAATATTTTCCACTATCATATGGGGATTTGGAGATCTAGTTTTGCTGAAATTTTTCCCTCTTTATTTCCCGCATTGATTACAGAGGCCCACCGGTCTCATTGCGACGTAAATTCCGACCGTAAACAGAAGGTAAAAAATTGCGACACAACGAATGGGTGACCATAGTTTAGGCGATTATGACGTGGGTGTGAAACTGCTGTGGCAGACTGATAGCCGCCATTCCGTTCCAGGCCCACTCAGTCATGAGCCGAATGTCGGTTATCCGCCTGGGCTCGCCCGCAAGCGGACTGGCGGAAAGCCACCCAAGCTGTCCTATCCAGAAGTCAAGATATTTGCATCAAACCCATTTCATTGATCCGCTGGGGCTTTTCTGATGCAGATTTCTGATGCAGAATGAGGAAATGAAATCAGCCGCGCCGAGCGGGCGTCAGCAGGTTATGCCTTGGCCTCCGGCGCGTCTGTCGCGCGTTTACTCTTGACCCTTCGCCGACCTTCGAAAGGATCGCTTGGGGCAACTTGATTGGCCCTGAGCAGAAGCGGTCGCTCTGACTCCCGGCCGAACTTCTGACACTCTCTTTTATGCCCGATAGGGTGCTCGCGCTTCGCGAGGAATTGCGAGCGGTCCCGGTGTCAGTTTGCGAAGTCGACTTCAGTAGCGTGTCAAAGTGACCTTCAGTGACTTGCCTCCACGACCGGGCGGTGTCGCGACGGCCATGTCGCGAATGTCGTCGCAATTTGATTTCCTTCCGCGTCTGACATTTGCGACGCGGCAATTGCCCGGTTCGCCTGGCCCGGAGCCGCTGTCGCAGAAGTCAGGAGTTCCGCGACAGGCCGGTCCGTCTGAGCGCTTCCCACTGCAACGCACCGCAATCGGCTTAGACAAAATGTGGGATATTGCAGCCCACTCTGATCAGGATTGCAGTCGAGTATGGCAGATGCCCTCCCCAACTTTCCTTATGAGTCAAAGGCTGTCGCTGAAGCCGACTTTGAAAACTGACACCGGGCCGCTGACAAAACCCGCTCCGACTGATCGCCAGCCAATCCACGCGATGGCGCTACAGGTAGGCGACGCCCTGATCGAGAAGGTCGGCCAGCACGTTCGCGCGCGGAGGACGTGCTGGGGACGCAGCCAGCGCGACCAACGCGCACGCCACACGTCGCGCGAGGTTGCGCGCTAGGACGCGCTGCGGCGTCGAGATATTCTGTAGTCCGGCCCGCCCATGGACGAACCCGCTTCGCAGCTCGAACAGGTCCTTATAATCCTGCACCGCCCTGGAGTCTGTGAGGGCCGCGCCGATTCGAGCGGCGACCCTTTCGGTCGCCGACGGTTTCGGGTGCGGGTCAGGCTTGGGCCGGAGTTTGCGCCTGTGATCCATTTCCAGACCCAGAGCCGCCTCGATCGCGGTCATGTGCGCCATCACCTCATCGATGCCGTCGGCGAGGAAGGCGCGGACCAGGAAGTGCACCACTGGCGTCTCAAAGAGTGATGTTGCGCGAGCCGCCTGCAACTCAGCCCACGCGGCGTCGTTGAAGAGCTGCAGCTCGGTCTTGGCGCTGTCGTGGAGCGGCAATGTGCTTGGCCGTTCCAGCTCGACCTCTTCACCCCACTTGTTCTCGACGATCCACGGCTCCAGGGTGAGGCTGTCGGCGCCGGGCGGCCGCGCAGGTCTGACGAAGAGATCGTCGTCGACTGTGTGGATCCAAGGGACGCGGAAGCCGCGCCAGTCGACCTCTTGCATGGTCGACCACTCCTCCCACCGAGCCAGGAGCAGGAAGAAAAGGGCACCTTCGACGGCCGGCGGGAACCGGCCGAGATGGGGTTCGATCTCGCCAAAGTCCCGGCGCATATCCATGAACATAAACGGTGTGGCGCGTGCCTCGGGCCGCGGATCCAGCTCAATTTCCTCTTCGACCACGAGCCAGTGGAACTGGGCGAGACGCTCGGACTCGAGCGGAAGTGCGGGAAAGTTGCGCAGGAGCCTCGGCGCATCGAACAGGGTCTCCAACTCCTCTGCCGTGAGTTGCGCAACGCGAGCACGACCGAAGGTCATCGGCGGCAGATCGTCGGCCAGATCGAGCGGACAGATGTGCTGGCGCACCGTGGTCTTGCGAGCATAGGCCGCGGCGAGCGCCGCCGCGGCGCTCGACAGGTCGAGCGCGAGGCCCGATTGGGTGGCCGGCAGCCCGCACGGCAGACCGAGCGACCTGAGCGCGCTACTCAGAGCGAATGTTGCCTTGCCGCCGCCATAGCGCTGGTCGCAGAACTCGCTCAGCGCGACGAAGGCTGACGCCGACAGCGGGTTGTTCGGGCCCGGCCGCGGAATGCGCCACAGCGCGCCCAATGCCTCGAGGAACTGCTGATCCACCGCCATCGCTAGGCCCGTCGCCGGGCACCGTCTTCGGCCGCCAACTCCGCTCTATGCGTTCCCGCGAGAGCTTTTCTTCGAGGCTTGGATGCTTCCGCTCGATGCTCTCGTTGTAGATATATTCCGCATCGTCCCAGAAAGCCGCGATCGCCACGACGAACATTCGCAGCCGGTCGACGGGCACGTCTATCAACGCGACGGGCGGAGGCCCGGAATCGGGCAACTGGTCCTCGAACGGCATCGGCGGATAGACTCGCCATAGCTCGGGGCAGCGCTTGGCGAGTTTTGCGACCGACGGGCCGTCACCGTGGCGGCAGGCGTTGCCGAGGAGGTGAAGCGTCTCCAGTTCGGCGAAACTCGGGAAGGCTTCGAGACGGATGCCGCGCAGCTTCAGGAACAGCGAGCAGAGCTTCTCCCAATTGCCCTGTGCCGCCTGTACGGCCAATCCTGTTCCGGGCCGAAGCTCCTCCGCGCATCTGCGGAGATAGCCGCGAATCTGACGCTCCCATATCGACTGCACGGAGAGACTGAAGGCCATCTTCGTCTCTTGCAGCACATCCTTCATGTCGGCCTGGGCGAAGGCGTCGCCGGGATTGTCACTGCGGCCCAGCGCGGCAATCTTCTCCTCGAGGGCGCGGATGGCGGGGGTGATCACGTCGTCAAAGGGGGTGATCACGTCGTCAAAGAATGATTGCACGGTGATCCCGTGCCTCGAGGCCGCCACATCGGCGTAGCAGTTCTTCCAACGGAACGGCGTCATGCGATCACTCCCGGCTGCGCCTCGCCTATATCGCTGACGCCACTCTACGGCATTTCAGCAGCTGCGAGGACTCCACATAGGTCGGTCAGAGAGCCACACCGATCGATGAGAACCGGGCGCGAAAATCGCCGGGCTTTGCGGATCTGGGACTTGGCCTGCACCCCTGAAGGTCGCTTTATGGACCGACGCCTATGATCGGTCCTGGGGCAGTCTCGACACCCACCTTTGCTTGCGGAGTGTCGGCTCTGGGTCGAGACTGTGTGAAAACGCAATTGCGGGTCACCTCCACGCAACATACCGTCGTTGGTGACCATTGAGGCGCACGAAGGATCCAAGGAAGCCGCTGACCGAGCAACGCGATTTCTTGTTGTCGTTACGATCCGACGTTTTCACACGGCCTCGGTCGTTAGCTGCCGAAGCGTCCGGGCAATGTCAGCGACCGCTTCACCGTATCTCGCGCGAACGCTGTCGGCCCAACCCAAGCCATCGGCGGAACCTCCGCTTCTCTCGCCGGCAGACCGGCGGCTCCGCTCCACCCCAAACGGTAGTTCGGCGGAAGCGCCGTACCCGACCCAAGTCGGTCGCCAGACGAGCTGGCCTCTACTCTCGATAGCGGACACTCCGCGATGACCGTCGCCAGCGAGTATGCGGCAACAACAGCCATTCACGAATCCAGTCGAATGAGAATATTACTCCATCCGCTGACTGGTAATCATTGTTAGTGAAAGCTTATCAGCCCGCAGATCTTGAAGCACTAATCGTTCACGCGATGACGCGGTCACACCATCGAGGGTCCGGACGCCACTTTCCGCTGTCGCACCCAGCTAAGAAATTCTTCGATATCGTCGGCTGGACTTACGAAATGAGCGTACGCCTCAAGCTCGATCGCCGCCGCCCGGAGGACTGTGATCACGAAGCCCTCCATGCCCATCCGATCGATGCCGCGCGCGTTAAGCGTCGACCACGTCCCGTGCAGGATGCGCGACCGATCGCGGACGACATTGCGCGCAAATTGCCGTGCGCTCAGCGATGCCCCCGGCGCAACGGGGTCGTCTGGTCCCAGCTCAAAGAAAACGCTCAGAACTTCAAGCATGCGCTGGGCGCTGCCCCTGCTGTTCTCCGTGCGGAGCAACACTTCTAATGCTGTTTCGAGTTTCGCTATCGCGATGGTATCGATGGATTCAGCGAGAGCCTCATGAAGCCAATAGGCAGCGTCGCACCAGGCTCGCTCAAGCACCGGGAGACGAAACGAACCGGAAGCAAACGAACGCACTACATTTCCGACGGCGATGAAGATAGGTGCGGCCTTCTGCAAAATGTCAGGCAGGGTGCCTCGGCCGATTGCCAATCCCGGCTCTTTGCGTGTCCAGCCCGCACTGTGGTAACCATTGGCTTCCGACAAGGTGCGCTTTTCCGATGTTCCCCGGCGCGCATCGAGCCGCGCCATGGTGCGCGTGTCGAGATAGGGAGCAGCAAGCTGCAGCGCTACGATCACGAGATCGACCGCGAGCTCGGCGATTTCTTCGGCACGCTTTTGCTCACAACTATCCACGGAAACGCGCGCCAGCCAATCGGCGTCCCGCTCGCGCATCCATCGCACGAGATCGTCGAACCCGTGCCGGTCTAAGGCCGTGTCTTCGCCGCCGTGCGGATAGAAATCGCTCGTCGTGACGCGATCGATAAACTCGAACGTGACGGGTCCGATCTCGAAGCGTGACTCGGGTGTCCGGCTGATCACGCACGGCACGAAAACGCGCCGGGGCAAAGCCTTATCGGCAAACCATTTTGTAAAGTGCGCAACGAGGGCCTCAGCGTCCTCGCTTCCGATGGTAGACGGTTGGCGACCGACATAGTTTTCAATGAAATTGAACAGCTCGGTCTGGATATCCGCATAGATGGCACCGCGCTCCATGGCGGGAAGGCGCTCTAGGAGGCAGTCGGTAAGCTCGGTGAGCGCGTGATGACCGGGAATGCGAATGGCGATAATGCCATCCGCCGTCTCGTGCACATGTCCAAGGCCTTCCCTAAGCAACAACTCTCGTGTCAGCCTCACCATAGGCAGCGGCCGTCGCTCAAGATGTGCCGCGAGCGTTCGGAACAGGCCGAGTTCCCGCGCCAGCGATTCCGGCATGTCCGTGCGCTCCTCACATAAGTTGCGACCCGTACAATATCACTTGCCCCTGTTAGCAGAAAGCGAAGGCCCTCCTGCCCGCGCGTACAATGCGCCCAGACAGGGCAAGCCGCTTGCGCACGCTTTCCACTCGTTTTCGCTCGTACCTCCCTGAATCATTACGCTTTAAGCCACCTCAGCATTGAATCAAATGGCCAATTTCAGTGCATCCCGACCCGACAGCAGCCCATCTGCTCACCACCCATCATGACTAGTCAGGTGACGACCCATCGAGGATGACCAGACGCAGAGGACTGTTCGCGAAAGCCGCCGTTCTCCGCCTCCGTGATCGCTGCCCTCCGTTATGACGTGCCGGCCTCGGGTTCCGCCTGATCGGGAATGCCAGTCGGAGGAAGGCGATCCCGTCGTCCTCGCCGGGCTGCGAGCTCACACAACTCGGGATGCGGGTGTTTGCTGATCTGATGGGTGAGGTAGTCGGGATAAGGGAGTGATCCGACGGCACGCGCAACCCCGGGGACGGTCAGCCAGGCGATGCCGTAGCGATATTCCGAGCTCAGCTGGCCGAGCAACTCGGGATCGTCCGTAACCTGGATCACCATGCTGCGTCCTGATGGGGGCTGTACGGTTAGCGAAAGAGCGTCCGAATGCCGAAGCAGGAGAAGAACCCACCCACCGGGCCAGCGCAACTTGTCCGCAATGTCTGCGAGATCGACGCTTTTCAGGTAACCCGACCCGCGGATCGGGATGTGACGGTGCTTTTCGGGATTGGCTTCGCGAAACGCTTTTCGGAGATCGAGCCCGTAAGGCGTATACAAGAACTGCGCACCGAACAGCTTATAACCGACACCGAGAGCAAGTTTCGCTAGGAAGCGCCCGTCCGCACCCATCGCGATGGCGATCCGATTGTGCAGCCACTCCCCTCGGACCGATTGGGCCTCGATCTCCTTGAAGAGCCGTAGGTCGACTGCTTGCTGAGGATCGTTCGGATCAGGCTCCCTGAAATGCCTTGCGGTCGGCGGCAATTGCAAGTTCGTCACGAACCTGTCCGCCTTCGCAAAATGACTTTTCACTGACGATAAAGCCGTGCAGACCCAGTACGGCTCCGCTGAGGTGAGGGCCATCAACACTCGTCCTGCTGTCGACCGCTTCGACTGGCTACGAGGATCGCCCCCGGCATAGGTGTTCCAAGTGCCTTCCTCGTCTGCTTTGCGGAAGTGGACAATGTTGGCACCGGGCGCACAGACCCAAAAGTCGGCTACCTCGCCCTCCTGAGTGGCGATGTTCTGGATTGAGCCGAGATAGCTGAGTGGAAGGATACCGGTCGGCTTGTCGGGATCGAGATAGTCGAGGGCATCGAGCGAGCGCTCACCAGTGACGAAGAAGCTCTTGATAAAGGCGCCGTCCACGAAGACCCCGGACGCGCTGTTGCATCTCCAGCAAACGTCGTTCGTTCGCCAGAAAGGCGGCAGGAAGTCACCACCCAGCGCATCGGGCCAGATATGCTCGTCGGAAAACTCATTCTCCGGCTTGTCGAATCCGCAATAAATGCAGGTCTTCATCGCCGCACCTTGTTCCCTAGGATAGATTGCAGTGGAGATGGGTCGCAAGCGTCCACCGCGACATCCGAAGCTGTCGTCGTCAGGCCGATTTTCTCGTCGTACTCCATTCATCACACTCCCATTATGTCGAGCTCTGGTTCGAGATACGAGCATAAGTCTCCGGCCGGTCTCATCCCCGTCTAGCCCAAAGCGGCCTGTCCCCTTCCCACCCACTCCCGTCATTCGACGGCTGTCGGGGAGAGTCTGCTTCCGAGATGACGGGCTAATCGGCTGGACGACGAGAGTGGGCGCCTTTCTGTCGGTGACGGCCGAGGGCTGAGAGCTGCACGACAAGCCGCCGCCCGGCCGGCGGCCTACGCCCCTTCGCGTTGGTCACCTGCCCAGCTAACCTGCATCCGGTAAATCGGCACGAGACATCACCATGAAACAGATCG
>Ga0255356_1002346_pt1 | contig 10923 bp, 2 predicted proteins | sample HBST100metaG_FD_189944 | JGI IMG/M metagenome (GOLD analysis project Ga0255356, IMG submission 189944) | Peat soil microbial communities from Stordalen Mire, Sweden - H.B.S.T100 | ecosystem: Environmental > Terrestrial > Soil > Wetlands > Peat | place: Sweden: Norrbotten County, Stordalen Mire... | reverse complement strand
GTATGGCAACTCGTTGACGACCATGGCGGGGGCGGGTGGAGGATCTAAATCCGCCAGCCTTGGAAGCTATGGCGCCAATGGCGCGTCACCGCAGCAGGGCTTGGTGAATATCACCAGTGACGGCGCCAACATCATTGACCCAGGCGACATGAGCGGCACGATAGCCACCATTAACATGGATCAGGTGCAGGAGGTCAAGGTGCAGACCTCGAACTTCGGCGCCGACGAGGCCAAGGGCCCCATCGTCATCAACGCCGTAGGCAAGTCCGGCAGCGATACCTATCACGGCGGGCTTTACACCTACTTCCGCAATGGCGCACTAAACTCCAACGACTGGATGGGAAAGTATCTTGGACAATCGCGTCCGGCAAATAAGTACTTCTACCCTGGCGGGACCATCGGCGGGCCGGCAAAGATACCCGGAACCCGCTTCAACAACAAAAAGCAACTCGTCTTCTGGGCGGGCTTTGAATACTACGGCCAGAATCAGGCGACCGACTCTCCCTCCACAGCCTTTGTGCCCACCCCGGCCATGCTTGCTGGCGATCTCAGCCCGACGTCCATTGCCAGCGCGCTCGGCCCAGGCGTAACAACGGCCGGCTTGGCGGCGAATTGCGGGGAAGATTACTCCGTAAGCAGCCTCTATAACGCCGTAGGCGGCATCTGCTGGTCTCCGACTGGCGTGATCGATCAGAACGGAACGACGGTAACAGGCGGGAACATCGGCAAGACAGGCTCCAATTCCATCGATCCCGCGATGGCTGTGCTTACCAACCTCTACCCGGCTATCAACCGCATCCCGCAGCCGGAAAAGGATGCCAGCGGTAACGAGATTTCCGCGTCAGATGGCATCAACTACGTGCATGACGTAATGCAGACCCACAACGGCTACCAGTTTCATACCCGTGTCGATGAAAACCTCTCCGACACACTGAAGCTATACGGAACCTACAACTTTGAGACGATCAACGACGACAATGCCGAGAACAATATTTTCTACAACCCGAACGGCACTGTCCCCTTTTCGACCCCGATGATGACGCATATGAAGTCGCAGTCGCTGACGCTCAACCTGACCAAGACCATCGGCTCTTCGATCACGAACGAACTGGTGGGTTCGGGCACACTCTTCAACTCTCCGGCACAGTTTGCCGATCCGAGCAAGGCACAGGTTCCCTCCGACAGCGCCTGGCAAACCGAGGGTTACACCGGCGGCTATTTCCATTCCAGCCAGACTCAGTTGCCTCAGATCGTTCAATATGAGACGGTCGGCATTCCCAGTCTGGCCATGTCCTATGTTCCCTCCGGGTCGCAATATCTCAAGAAGTTCTCTTGGAACCTGGCCGACAACCTGACCAGGCAATATCGCACCCACAGCATCAAAGCGGGCTACTACATGGAGAAGACCGCCAACAACTCGATGACTCTGGGCAGCAAAGTGAACGGATTTGCCTCGTTCATGCGCTGGGATGCCTGCTATCAAAACCAGACCATGGATACGGGCACTGCGGCGAATCCCCACGCGCCGACGCTTCCCACGCAGCCGTCAGTAAAGACGGGCATGGGCAACACGGTAGGCAACCTGCTGATCGGCTGCCCACTGTCCTATTCGCAGGACAACTTCGATCCCGCGATCAACCTGCGCTTCATGAGTTTCGAGGGATACGTCACCGATGACTGGAAGGTCAATTCCAGGCTGACTATCACCCTCGGCATCCGTATCTCTCACTTGCAGCCTTGGGAAGATGCGCATGGCATCGGAATGGCCGTTTGGGATCCCTCTGGGATGACACAGCATACCGTGTATGACAACTCCGCCGATCCTAAAACCTGGAAAGGCCTTGACTGGCATGCACGAAACTCCAGCATTCCGAACGCTGGCGTGCCCACCAGGGCTGCATTTTATTCGCCGCGTTTTGGCCTGGCCTACGATCTGCGGGGTGACGGCAAAACCGTTTTCCGCGGCGGCTGGGGCGCATACCACTCTCACGATCCAATCCTCTCCTATGGCGGCTCCGCGGCCAGCACCGCGGTCGGCCTGCAGACTTTCACCTCACCAAGTTCCCCCGACTGCACGTTTGCCCAGCTTTCCAACTTCTATGGACAATCTGGACAAACTTCCGGCTCCATGACCGTTGGATGCGGAGCATATTCAACGAGCAACGCGCTTCCCGCGTTTGCCATCAACGCGTTGGATCCGCACGACGACCGGGGGCCGGTCACCTACAGTTACAACTTCACGGTGGATCAGCGGGGTCCATGGAATACGACTTTCGAGGTTGCCTATGTTGGCAATCAGAGTTCGAATATCTCCACGCTGGCCCAGAACTCGAATGGCGCCGATCTGGAAAACCAGAATGTGATTCCACTCAACGCCTACTATGGTCCCGACCCGGTAACCGGCCAAACCAATCCATCCAACAGTATTCCCACTATTGCGGACTATCGCCCCTATCCGAACTACCAGCATATCGATGTTCCCAGCCACAGCGTCTGGACCAATTACAATGCGCTCCAGGCTGGATGGAACAAGCAGCACGGGTCGCTGGTCTATGGGGTCAATTACACCTGGTCAAAGGCGATGGGCGTGCGCGGCAGTTATGACACTGGTTATGTTTCCGACCCGGTCAACTTGCACCACGACTACGGCATTGTCGGCATCGACCGCCCGCAGGCGATCAATGCCACCTATTCCTATCAGGAAGGCAACAAGTTCCACGGGAATCGCATTCTTGGCCAAGTGCTCAACGGCTGGGAGCTCTCCGGCATCACATCGCTGTCCAGCGGCATTGACCTGGCGATCGCCAACGGAAGAGCGAACTTTGGTCTGAGCGGCGGTGGCGGCTACACTGTGGGCGGCACTACAGTCCAAATTCCGCTGACTCCCGATGTGTGGCTGGGGACTCCCGACTACACGCTGCAACCCACCGTGACCTGTGACCCGCGCAGCGGCCTGAAGAAGGGCCAGTATGTGAATGGCAACTGCTTCGGCCTGCCCGCGCAGGGTTCGGAAGGACAGTGGAATCTTCCTGACGTGCATGGCCCGGCGTACTTCAAATCGGACCTCTCAGTGTACAAGGACATCACGCTCAGCGCCCGGCAGAATATGCAATTCCGTCTATCGGGATTCAACTTCCTGAATCACCCCATCACTACGTTCAGCGATATCAATCTGAACAATCTGTACTTGACGGCCGGGGATCCCTCCGGCAACACCTACACGACGCCGGCACAGGCGCTTGCTGGGTTGGCTATTACCAATACCGGCAGCTTTGGCTACACCACCTACCGGAGCGGCGTGCGCATCGTCGAACTCGGCTTCAAGTACAACTTCTAGCCGCGTGGGCAGGGGGCGAGGCTTCGGCTTCGCCCCTGGTACACGGTGTAAACGGAATTGGGGCGACGGAGCAGGTGAAGCCGGTAGCCGGAACAGGAAACACAAGCAACACGCGGCCACGGGCCGCAATTTGGAGGCTTGAGATGTTGAGTAATTATTGGATGAGGGGTTGGGTTCGGGGAAGCGCATGGCTGGCTGTTGCGCTGTTGGTGGCATTTGCGATCACAGCGGGAGCGCAGAGTGTGCCCTCGATCGTAGTGTCGTCGGCAACCAGTTATAGTCCAAGCGGATTGACTGCTGCGGGTAAGGTTGTGCAAGACACCTGCGGCAACTTCTATGAATTGGAAAATGGCGGTAACCTGCTAGAGCTCCCCGCAAATGGGGGGGCGGCTATCTACCTTGTCAGTTACGGGAGCGGCGTTTCTGCAGGAGACGGCCTGGCGGGCGGCCTGGCTATCGATAGCAGTAATAATCTGTATGTCGGACACAAGTGGAGTGGTGAAGTCATCAAGATTCCTTCTACCAATTGCACTCCCAATCCGGCACAACAATCATCGGTTTTGAACAATACAAGCATCGGCAGCATCGATGGTTACTGGTATGATCCTGGAGACATAGCGACCGATGCGGCCGGCGATCTGTTTGTTGTTTCCAACGGTTTTGGCGGCTCGGGGAAGATCTTTGAACAGACCTCTTCGACAACCGGTGCTGTAGTACTGACGAGTGGTCCGGCACAGACCACGTCCCTTGCGGTTGACTCCTCTGGAAACGTGTTTTTTACGGTCGCTGGAAGTGGAACGGTCTATGAGGTTCCGAAGGCGTCCTATGGCACATCCAGCCCAACGGCAGTGATCACTTCAGGACTTACTACTGCTCTGGGCATCAGCTTTGACACTCTCGGAAACATGTATGTAGGCGATACGAGTACAGGAAGCATCTATGTGATTCCCTTCACAACATCGCTGCAATTCGGGAAGATGTACTTGTTCGCTAGTGGATTGCCGCTGGGTACGGCAATCACCATGTCCAAAGACGGAAAATCGCTTCTTTACGCCGACTTCGGCGCGAGTGTTTATGAGCAGGTTCCCGGCAGCGCCAACTTCGGTTCGGTCGCAGTCGGTTCCACAGGAACTGCAACAGTAAATGTTGTCTTCAACGCCAGCGAGTCACCCGCATCGATCTCATTAAAATCCGGCGGCGCGTTTTCGTCCACCGGCGGAACTTGCGCTGCCGGCAGTTATACGGCAGGCCAGTCCTGCACCATCACGGCGCAGTTTGCTCCCGGACATCCCGGAATCTCCACCGGCGGAATTACACTGGCCGATGCCAGTAACAACGTGCTGGCCACGGCCTATCTTCAAGGCACGGGCCTTGGCGCTGGCCTAACACTCGATTCCGGCACGGTCACTGCGCTCGGCAGTGGCTTCACTACGCCGCAGTCGATTGCCACCACCCCTTCCGGCGGATTCATCGTCGACTCCGGCGCGAACAAAGTGCTTTATTTTGCGACTCCCACCTCTTCTCCAGTCTTGATTGGCAGCGGTCTCAAAGCTCCTCTGGGCGTGGCTGTCGATGGCGCCGGTAATGTCTTCATCGCCGACACCGGCAACAACCAGATCATCGAAGTGCCGGTCGTCAATGGCACTCTGAGCAACTCCGCGCAGGTCACGATAGTTTCCTCTACCGCAACGATCTCTGGCACGGCACTCAGCTCACCTGCCGGAATCACTGTCGATGGTCAGGGCAATCTGTACATCGCCGACACCGGCAACAACCGCATCGCCTATCTGCCTTACAACGGAAGCTGGAATGTCACCGATGCTTCGGTTATCGGCTCCGGTTTCAAGGCTCCTCTTGCAACCACCGTCGACTCGTTCGGCAATCTCTACGTAGCCGACTCTGGCAATGGCCAGATTGACGAACTTGTGGCTCCCGTCACCGGTGGCAATCAGAAGCTGGTCGCCGTCGGTTACAGTAATCCCTCGGCATTGGCCACTGACGCCTCCGGCAGCCTCTTTGTTGTCGATCAGGGTGCAGATATGGTTTTCCGCATCCCGAATGTCGCCGGCTCACTTAACCCCAACGCCGCTATCGAAGTTGGATTCGGAGTTGCCGCTCCTTATGGTTTGACGGTTGATTCGACCGGCAACCTTTACGTGACCGATCCCACCCACGCATCCGTCTCAGAGTTGAATCGGATCAGCCCCACCGAGTTGTTTGGCGATTGGGCGCTTGGCGCACCGAGCAGCGTTTTGCCGGTCAAGGTGGAAAACGAAGGAAACCAGACTCTGAACTTTGGCACTCCCTTCTACACCGCCTCCGGCAACACCGGGGACTTCAGCCTTGGCGCGCCATCGGGCGCTGAGACTGACTGCGCTGACGGCGGGACGGTTGCGGCTGGCGACGTCTGCGAGATGGATGCCGTCTTCACGCCAGCTCAGTCCGGAACGCGCACAGACACGCTCACGCTTCAGAGCAACGCGCAAAACACATCCTCGGCTCAGGTGATTCTCCAAGGCGTTGGAAGCGCGGCGAGCGCCACCACAACGGTTCTTGCCAAGACATCTCCGAGCGGCACGGCGTCGTTCGGGCAAGCCATCACGCTGACGGCTACTGTTACTTCCACCGGCGGAACGCCTTCCGGCAGCGCGCAGCTTCTGGTGGATGGCGTCATTACCGGTGAAGCAACCCTGAGCAGCAGTGGCGTGGCCACCTTCTCGCTGCCCATGGGCCTAACCGGCGGAAGCCACGCACTGCAAGCTGCCTATCTGGGTGCCACTTCCTTCGCGGGGAGCACCTCGTCTGTTTTGACGGTTGCGGTCAGCACGGCGCCCACCGCTTCCGCCATGGCCATCACGTCACCGTACACCAATCCGTACAGCGCGCTTTCGTCTCAGTTGGTGGAAATTACGCCCATCACAAATCCTGTTACATATAACTATGTATCGGGGGGATCAGTCACATTTACCGTAGCCATCGGCTTTGCTGGAGTCGGCATTCCGACGGGAACCGTAACCTTTGCCACGGGCGGCACAACGCTGGGCACAGCAAGCGTGGTTCCCGCTGCGGGAGGTGTATTCCAGGCTACCTTTACTACTGTGGCTGGGCCGCCATGCGTCGTGTCAACTTCAGTACCGACCTGTCCGGCGGGCAGCACTGGCGCTCAGTTGCCGGTCGGCACGGACTTGATCACAGCAACCTATAGCGGCGACGCCAACTATGTTGGATCGGCGACATCGGGAACCGTGATTGTGGTCAGCAGCGCAACGCTCATTCTCTCAGCCGACAGCTCCTCGATCATCAACAGTGGAACTGTCAGCTCCGCCGTCAACTTCACTGAGGTGTCGGAAGGTGGATGGACGGGCATCGTCGGCTATAGCTGCGATACCACAACGCTGCCAGCCAACACGCGCTGCATCTGGTCTCCAGGTCAAGCGCAGGTGATGACTAACTCGGTAAGCCCGACTGTCACTCTGCGCATCGCCGTAAACCAGCCGCCGCAAACTCCCATCGCAAGCAAGCTGATCTGGTGGATAGGCACCCTGACGGGCTTGATGCTCTTCTTCACTCGTCGCCGCATGATGAGCGGGGCCTGGGCTACGGTCACCATGCTGATCGGACTAGTTCTGCTCGGAGTCTCGGCCACTGCGCTGACCGCCTGCGGCAACAACGGTATTCAGAACGCAACCCCGACCGGCGCCACAACGATCACCGTCTACGCTTCGGCTGATCCGTTCACCACCGCACCCTCGTCCTCCACTCCCACGCCCACTACGCAATCTTGTGGCCTGAACGCGACAACCAAGATGGACGATCCAACGCTGGCGCCCTGTTCGCAGAAGTCCTACAAGATTTCGCTGACTGTGCAATAGCAAGCTGCATTCACTTGACAGAAGGCCCGGATCGAGTCATCGATCCGGGCCTTCAACTGAAGATCGACTTGCTAGGCCTGCACGAACATATTTCAGTCTGCAAAAGATGTTTGTAGTATCTGACGGCCAGAACACACTGACATTATGAAAAAAGTTTATTGTCACAAAGCTTATTGCCAGTCTGATTACTCTAGCTATAACGGAGTAATTGACTGTTTCATTCGCCCACGCGCACTGACCACAGGTGATGATGCACTTGATGGCCGTAAAAGCTTGGGACACAAACCGGCGGAATGGGGCATTGAAATGATTACGAGCACCAAATTTGTATGGCTGGCTTTGATATTTACCGCGGGCACGATGGCTGGGCAGAATATTACCGCGACAGTGGAGGCGGATAGGCCAATCAATGTACTAACGCGCAATACCTTAGGCGTAATGATGCAGGTGACCGACGCATCCGTCACCGATCCAGCCTTGCCGCAGTTTTTAGTTCCTGACGGCCTGCGCACCATTCGCTATCCAGACGGATGGAACGGTCAAGCCGATCTATATCACTGGTCGACTTATCATCCGAATAAGTGGGGTAACTCGAATCCGCCCAAGACTGCCTATTATCCCCCGCAGAACGACTTCGGCCACTTTGCCAAGCAGCTGGACCGAATCGGTTCCGCACTCATCACGGTGAACTATGGATCGAATATGGCGGGAGATGCCGGCGGCGATCCGGTGGAAGCCGCGGCGTGGGTGGCTTATACAAATGGCGATCCGGCTAGCACCACAGCCTTAGGAAAAGATGCCTCCGGTCATGACTGGAAGACGGCGGGATACTGGGCAACCATACGCGCATCTGCTCCGCTGACTGTTGATGACGGCTATAACTTCTTGCGCATCGGCCATCCGGCCCCGTTCCATATCGAGTTATGGGAAGTAGGCGACCAGGTTTATAACAACGGCTATTATGGCGGCGACCACCGAGGCGAGACCGATTGGCATGCCAGGTATCCGGACAGCGAAAAGGATAATGGAAAACGACATAAAGATCCCAATCTATCTCCAGACATTTATGCCAAGAACCTCGCGGAGTTTTCCCGCGCGATGAAATCCGTCGACTCATCGATCATGATTGGCGCCTCCCTGGTTCTTCCCTCGCTCGACTCCTCCTGGGCGCCGGACTGGGATCAGGAGGTGCTGAAAACATCTTGCCAGAGTATTGACTTTGTTTCTTTACAGTGGACCCCCGGCAATGTAACTCTTCCGCCCGACTGGAAGCACATGGATGAAACGGACCTGCTGAAGCGGCCAGAGATGGATCTGCCGCAAGTTATGGGTGAGTTGCTCAACCTATACAAGAGATATTGTCCAGCCGGTCACACTCCGAAGGTCGCATTCTCTCAGGTGGGTTATCAATCCTGGGATACTATGGACAATCCTCAAGCAGGTGCCCTCTTCGCTGCGGATAGCCTGGCATTGCTTGCTGAGATGGGCAGCGTGAATGCGGACTGGTATCAATTCCACTCAAACAGCTTATATACAGACGATGACAAACCGCTTCCACCGTTCTATGGCATTCAGATGCTACACATTGTGGCATTTAGACCCTGCGATCAGTTTCTAAGTGTAAAGTCGAGCGCTGGACAGGTTGCAGTGCATGCAACCCGGCGCCAAGATGGAATTATTGGAGTAATGCTAGTGAATAAGGATCCCAGTAACCGCGCGACAGTGAAGGTGGTTATCAACGGAGCGCAGACGCAGGCAACTGGGATTCGTTTCGACTACGGAACGGAACAAACGAAGAGCAAATCGGGGCCGGTCAAGAGTGAGTTGAAGATGACCGGATCAAGCGGCGTCGTGAACGTTCCTCCTTATTCGATTGTGGATTTACTTATTCCACAGGCGAAATAGATGCCTCCTTTGGCTACCGGCGGTGCGAGAACATTTCTTCTGCAGCTTTCACCTTGGTTGATTGGACTGGCTTGACGATTGTCTTCAAAAGCGGAAGAACAAACGCTTTCGGTTTGGATCCGCAATACCCTGAGGACGACAGCGGAGTTGTAAATCTTTGACTTGGCAATACGCCGCGTGGTACGCGCCTTCTTGATGTAGCGGTAGCCATAGGGGGCTCCGCAGAGCACATTGATGGTCTATTATTGGGCGCGATGCCGTTTGCCGTGTCGCGAGCGCTCGGCAGTCTGGGCACGTTTGTATTCGGCGAGCATACCATGGAACTGTACCGGCGGCTGATCTTCGGCCGTGGCTGTTGAGGGAGATTACAGGAATACTAGTTCGACTCAACAGCACGTAATTTCCTCAGCCAGTAGACCTGGATAAGCATATTTACGGCTCCATCGATCGGTTCAGTAGACCAATACGGCAGTGATCTGTCCGGACAAGTTTCACACGGTTTCAAATCAAGGCCGCAACAGCATAGTCCCCGCTATAGCCCTCGTCCTGAAACTGTAATTGCGGAAGGAACTGCGTATCAGACATCGTGGCGCACTTATGCTGCCCAATCGAGTACTACAGCTATTGGCAAACGCAACATTGAAGGAATTTAAGAAAAGTTTGCCAAATCGCAGACTCCAGCGTGTTGAATTTTGTCCGGCTTACGCGCCAGCCAATATCTGGGCGATACCTGCCACAGTCCTGGTCGAAGCTTCCCGCCGATCACATATAGAGAATGCGCCTGTGAACGTCAGCGTGGCTCCTGGAGTGACAAACCGTCATCTGGCCGGTGTCGAATGGTGTATGTCGCTGTTGCAACCGCGCTGTCTGAGTAGCCCGAGGCTACCGCGATTGCTTTGATGGTTTCGCTTTTGGAAACGGTAATTGGTCCGGCTCCAAGACAACCGAAACAGCCATTGTTGTTGGTAAATGCCGTCGAACTGGTCGTTGGCGTGGTCCCATCGGTTGTGTAGTAGATCGTATTGCCATTACCGTCGGTACCATTGGTGGCATCGCTGAGGTATACCGTCTGTGTTCCAAAGTAGGTTCCAGACACCAGGTTGAAGACCGGCGTGTCAGTCACCTCGGTACTTCCAATGGTGTAATGCGCCTCGCTTACGGCGCTGGCCTTCGGATAGCCGGGAACTACGGCGATAGCTTTCAGCGTTTCCGAGTTAGAAACTGTGATTGGAGTAATCGATCCACTGTTAGGGTTACTGTTGCACGAGGGGCCCGCATTACTGCACGCTACTCCGACATACATCGTCGAGTTTGTCGTCGGCGTCGTGCCATCTGTGGTGTAGTAGTAAGTCGCCGTACCGTCGCCTTGAGTTGTCGTACTCAGCGTCACTGAGAGCGGTGCGTTGGAGGCATAGTGACCGCCCGGCGGGGTGAATGTCGGCGAAGCTACTTCCGAATGAGGCACTGTAACTGTAATCGGCGTGCTCTGTATCGCGTTATTTACGGAGGAAGTGTTCACAGCATAGAGCGTGTAGGTTTGGGTTGCTCTGGGGTAAATCGTTACCCTCCCTTTGCCGGATTCAAGCCTTACCGGACCAATGTTGTCAATGTAATCGTACGCGCTGCCGGTTACCTCGAAATTGAAGGTGACGGGAGTCCCCGGGGCTATCCATGTTTCCGACGCGGAAAAGCTATTGATCACCGGCACGGTTCCGGTCCCAGGATAATTTGTAGGTGCCGACAGAGAATCCATACCTGGGTATTCGGGAGCCATTTGCACGACATCGAAGTCAGCCGATGTAATTGGAG
>Ga0255356_1002344_pt1 | contig 10934 bp, 12 predicted proteins | sample HBST100metaG_FD_189944 | JGI IMG/M metagenome (GOLD analysis project Ga0255356, IMG submission 189944) | Peat soil microbial communities from Stordalen Mire, Sweden - H.B.S.T100 | ecosystem: Environmental > Terrestrial > Soil > Wetlands > Peat | place: Sweden: Norrbotten County, Stordalen Mire... | reverse complement strand
GTTTTCTTGCAGCCGCAATCCCATGCTGGAAGTTTCCGATGCGCCAGACCCGCGCCCTTCCCGCCTGCTCCTGCGACCAAATCCCGTCTTCCAAATTCCGCTCCCGCAGGGGAGCGCGCCAAAAGCAGCCCTTAGGCTGCTCCGGCAAACTTTTCCTTCTCCACGCCCTGGCCCAAAACGACCGCCAGATCGTGGCCCGCCGCGTTGATCACCGTCGCCAGCCGTTGCGCCGGCGCATTGATCAGGAACAGCAGCTTTGAGAACAGCTCTTCCTTGCCCGGCATCGTCGCCAACGCCTTGACTTCGGCTGCTGTCAGCAATTTGCCGTCCACGATGCCCAGCTTGAACTGGAACTCCGCGTTATCGCTCGCCCACTTGGCAAAAGCCTTGGCCAGCGCCACCGGGTCGCCCGAGGTAAACGCCACCGAGTTCACGCCCTTGAGCCCCTTCAGCGCAGCTTCCACCGGCGTGCCCTGGCCGGATACGGCTGCCAGCTTGTTCTTCACCACGCGATATTTGCCGCCCGCCTCGCGGATCACCTTGCGCAGCGCAAAGTCCTTGGCTACCGTCAGCTTGGCAAAAGTACCGATAATCGCCGTCGTCGAGGTCTCCAGTTCCTTCGCCAGCAACTGGACCTTCTCCGTCTTCTTCGCCCTTGAAATCGCCATCGTCCTGCTCCCTCAGCCGGTCGCGCCCGCGAATCCCCACCAGCGCTCCATGCTCGAATACTGTTCTTTTGAACTCAAGCCCAGGGTGGGAAGGAAGCTAGCCGGCGCACCGGCTGTTCCCTATCCCCTGTTCCCTATTCCCTGCCTTTTAGTGCTTGCCGACCGCGTCCGCAACCGCTGAATCCAGCGGCACTCCAGGGCCCATCGTCGAGCTCAGCGTGATGCTCTTGATGTACTTGCCCTTGGCTACCGAAGGCTTGGCGCGCACAATCGCCCCAATCACTGTCGTAGTGTTGTCGATCAGCTTTTGCGGGTCAAAGCTCAGCTTGCCCACCGGCACGTGCACCAAGCTGGTCTTGTCGGCGCGGAACTCCACCTTGCCGGCCTTGATCTCTTTCACCGCCGCGGCCACATCCATGGTCACGGTTCCGGTCTTGGGGTTCGGCATCAGGCCCTTGGGGCCCAGAATCTTGCCCAGCCGGCCCACAACCTTCATCATGTCCGGCGTAGCGATCAACGCGTCGAAGGCGGTCCAGCTTTCCTTCTGGATCTTCTCCACCATCTCCTCGCCGCCCACAAAGTCAGCGCCGGCCGCCGTTGCTTCCTTCTGGCGGTCGCCGGTGGCGATCACGGCCACCGTCTTGGTCTTGCCCAGCCCATGCGGCAGAACCACGGTTCCTCTGACCATCTGGTCAGCGTGGCGGGTGTCAACGCCCAGTCTCATGGTCAGATCGACAGTCTCGTCGAACTTGGCGTACTTCACCTGCTTGAGCAGGCTCACCGCCTCGGGCAACGGATACGCAGGCTTGGTCACGGCCGCGCGCGCCTTCGTAATATTTTTGCTTGTTTTAGCCATTCTTCCCTCGTCTCCCACCGCTTCTGCAAGCCCCGCTTTGCGGAGAACCTGGATGCGCCCTCCAGAATCGGCAGCGCTATCGAACAGGCCCAGAAACCGTAGTGATAATGACAGCCCAGGGATTTTCCCCGGACACATCTATGAATCATAGCGAAACGGCCCCAGAATTGCAAACCGGGGCTGCAAATCAGCCGCGGAGTATCAAATATCCTTGAGAATCACTTCTTTGGGGACGTTCTTGTGGGCGGCAATGCTGGATAGAATCGCGTTCAGAGTCCCGATTCTTAGATGCTGATGCTCTGGAACCGCGATGCGGTGGGGCGTGGGATGCAGGGTTTGCAGGATGACGTGGCTGCCAACCTGATGGATTTTCACGTAATCCCAGCGTTTCAAGAGATGCTTGACCAGCTCTTCTCCGCTCAAATCACGTGGGAGTTTCATGCGACGGCCAGCACCTCGTCGCGAATCAGATGAAGGCGGATGGAGGCCGGGGCTGCGGAGTCGAAGTAGAAGGCTTGCACCGCCTCGCGCACGTTGGCTTTCAACTCATCCCAGTTATCGGCCTGGGTGAAGATGCTCTCGCCCAGAGCTTCGGCGGTGTAGCCGCCATCGGCCTCCTGCATCACTTCAAAGACGAGTTCCTTCATGCGGTTTGCACCCCCTGGCGAACTTCCTCTCATCATACCGCGACTTTGGATAGGAAGCGAAGGATGAAGCTCATCAAAGCTTCGTCCCAGTTGGTAATGTCCTAATTTGGATTTTGGTCTTTCTCCTGATGCTCTACTGGAATTGCTTTCCAGTCATCGAAAAATACAAGCCACTCATTTTCAGAGTCTTGGCCCCTAGACATAGTTCCTCGCTGGCTAACAACCAGTTGGAAATCAAGCGGATGGGTATGTCCGAAAACGTCTTGATATTTGTACCATCCGTAAAGGATGACGTGCATCTCGCTGGACATCAAGTAATCGATAACTTGCTGTTTGGTAGTTCCCACCTTTCGCATTTCGCCAGTAAGCCAGTAGTCCCTGCCCACCGTTCCGTAGCGCAAAAGAATATCGTCGGAGGGTCTACTAGAAGAAGCAAACGGACCGTCGAGGCTGAGGGCTTGTATCCCCCTAAATTCATAAGCTGGCGTCTGCCCAGAGTTGGAGACAGTGAGCCTAGGCTCTATGGAGCCGTCTTCGTACAAAAACAATCGCGCATTAGTAACAGTGAGATACGCTCTGAGTTCGCGCTCCGAGGTGTCCCTGGCGAGCTTGTAGGACGTTTCAGAGGCTTTTAGGGCACCTTCAGTCGCATCAGCAGCTCTGCGAGTCTCCCAAGACTGCCAGCAAATGAAACATCCGGTAACCAATGCAATTCCGACTAGCCACCAATCTGGTACTGCGTACCACTTTGGCGAGTCGGCATCCTGTTTGGTTAGTTTCGCTGGGCTAACGCTGAACGCAACGGGAGATTGGACCTGTTTTGCTGGTTGCTGTTTATTGTCAGCAGCCTTGTTTGCCTGACCGGACACACAGTCTGCCATGAAAATAGCAATTGCGAGTATCGCCAGACGTTTCCACATGATTCAGCAATTGTACTCGTGAATTTTGAGTCTGCGGACCTCAAATATGTCACGGCCAAAGGCAGGCTTAAACCATAACCGCCGCCCCACCATAATCCCCGCCCCCTGTGTTAATCTGAAAAACCAGCTAATCGAGGCTAAATTCGTCATGTCTACCTCCGCTTCCACCACCCTTCTGCCCCCTCTCCACACCATCGACCTGATCCGCAAGAAGCGCGACGGTGGCACACTGAACGCCCGCGAAATCGGCTTCCTCGTCTCCGGCGCGGCCTCCGGTTCCATCCCCCTGGAGCAGCTCTCCGCCTGGCTCATGGCTTCCTGGATTCGCGGTCTCTCGCTCGACGAAACCCGCGCCATGACCATCGCCACCCGCGACTCCGGAGACAAATTCTCGCCCGCCCGTCTGGGCAAACAGGCCGTCGATAAGCACTCCACCGGCGGCGTGGGCGACAAAACCAGCTTCCTGGTGGCTCCCCTGACTGCGGCCTGCGGCGTGGCCGTGCCCATGATCAGCGGACGCGCTCTGGGCCACACCGGCGGTACGCTCGACAAGCTGGAAGCTATTCCCGGCTTCCGCACCGCCCTCACGCTCGATGAATTTGAGACGGTCCTGGAGAAGTGCGGCGCTTCCATCGTCAGCCAGACTCCGGCCTTGGTGCCCGCCGACCGCGTCCTCTATGCCCTGCGCGACCGCACTGCAACGGTCGAGTGCCCCGGCCTGATCTGCGCCTCCATCCTCGGCAAAAAGCTGGCGGCGGGCCTTGACGCGCTGGTCCTCGACGTAAAAACCGGCTCTGGCGCCTTCCTGCGCAAGCCGGAGGATTCCGAGTACCTCGCCGCCCTGATGGTGGCCACCGCCGAAGCCGCCGGAACCCGCACCGTGGCCCTCCTTACTGATATGGGCCAGCCGCTGGGCCGCACGGCCGGCAACTGGATTGAATTGGCCGAGTCGGTCGAGCTGCTGCGCGGCCACCGTCCGCCGCAAAGCGAAGACCTGCGCGAGCTTTCGCTCGTTCTGGCTGGATGGATGATCCACCTCGGGGGCCAGGCCGCCACGCCTGAAGCCGGATATGCGCGCGCTGAAACGGCCCTTGTCGACGGCTCGGCGCTGCGCGGCTTTTTTGCAATGATCGAGGCCCAGGGCGGCGACACAAAGGTCTTCAGCGATCCCGGCTTCCACAAGCCCGGCGCGACTCAGGTGGTCTTGGCCTGGGAGAGTGGCTTCATTTCCACCATGGACACCACCGCCCTCGGCTGGGCCGTGCAGCGCACCGGCGCGGGCCGCGAAAAAGCTGGCGAGCCCGGGGTCCCCGGCGACAGGTCTTCGTCGCTGGGGTGGGAACCAGTTGATCCTCACGCCGGCATCGACTTCCATGCCCGCCGCGGCGCGCGCGTCGAGAAGGGTCAACCTCTGGCCACCCTCTACGCCACCAGTCCCGATCTCCTCGCCGAGCCGGAAGAGATTCTCAAGCAGGCCATCACTTTTTCGCCGGCCCCACCGCAGGTAGTGCCTCTGGTTAGCCGCATCTTCACCCGCGAAGCCGCTGAAGCTCATCTGCGCAATGTTGTAAGGTAGCTCTCAGTTGTCAGCGATCACTGTCTACTGTTCGCTGTTTACTGTCCGCTGTTTTTAAGGAGTAACCGCTTTGGAACGATATACCGGAGTGCTGGGGATCCTGGCTGTGCTGCTGACGGCCTATTTGTGTTCCACCGATCGCAGGCATATTCGCTGGCGCACCGTCGCCTGGGGCCTCGGCCTCCAGCTCACCTTCGCCTTCCTCGTTCTGCGCTTCGACTACGGCCAGCGCGCCATGGCCTGGGCCGGCGGCGTAATCAACGCCATGCTTGCCTGCACTTTCGCCGGTACCAGGATGCTCTTTGGCCAGTTGGGCCTGCCCAACTCCGGAGCCTTCGGCAATCTGCTGCCGCCAAACTCGGGCGCCATCTTCGCCTTTCAGGTTCTGCCCACCATCATCTTCATCTCCGCCTTCTTCGCGCTGCTCTACCACATCGGCGTGATGCAGATCCTCATCCGCGGCTTTGCCTGGGTCATGCTCATGACCATGCGCATCTCCGGCGCGGAAAGCCTGAACGTAGCCGCCTCCGTCTTCATGGGCCAAACCGAGGCCCCGCTCACCATCCGCCCCTTCCTCTCCAAGGCCACGCGCAGTGAGCTGATGACCATCATGACCAGCGGCATGGCCCATGTCTCGGGCGGCATCATGGCAGCCTACATCGCTTATGGCGTCGAGGCCCGCCATCTGCTCGCCGCCGTCATCATGACCTCGCCCGGTACCATCCTGCTCTCCAAGATGCTGGTTCCGGAAACTGAAGTCCCCGCCACTGAAGGCAAGGTCGTCATCCCCCAGGACGAGCTGCACAAGGATGAAAACTTCATCGGCGCCATCGCCCGCGGCACCATCGACGGCGGCAAGCTGGCCATGAACGTGGGCATCATGCTCATCAGCTTCCTGGCCCTCGTGGCCCTTCTCGACTGCGTGCTGCTCTGGACGCACGGGCTTGCTTACATGCATTGGGTTCCTGGCTCGCTCGGGCAGATTCTCGGCTTCCTCTTCGCTCCCGTTGCCTGGCTGATCGGTGTCCCCTGGCATGACTGCGGCGCCATCGGCAACCTGCTCGGCACCCGCATGGCGCTCAATGAATTGCTCGCCTACATCTCGCTGGGCGCGCAAAAGGCAACCCTGATGCCGCGTTCCTTCACCATCGCCACCTTTGCCCTCTGCGGCTTCGCCAATCTGGGCTCCATCGGCATGCAGATCGGCGGCATCGGCGCCCTGGTTCCCGAGCGCCGCAACGAACTGGCCAAACTCGGCTTTCGCGCCATGTTCGCCGGCACCATGGCCAACCTCATCTCAGCCTCCATCGCCGGCATCTTCCTGGGGTAGAAACTCTCGATTCAACCATAGATCTGGGTGCCGGGTGCCCCATCCTTCCGCAGTTTCATCGCGGAAGGGTGGGAAACCACGAACCTCATTCAGCCGCGCCGTTCCACTCTTTCCTAGTCACATAAGCCGGGTGCCCCATCCTTCCGCAGTTTTATCGCGGAAGGGTGGGAGACCTCGAACCTCAATTTGCAACCCGCATCCGCCGCACCCGGTAGAGAATCGTCAGCGCCGTAACCGACCCGCACGTCAGCAGGCTCGCCGCCATGCCAAGAATCAGTGAGAGATCGTGCTGGAAGAGTCCATGCACGATTCCGACCATCTGCAGCACGCTGAACCCGCCGAAAGTCACCAGCGAGATACCCTCATCGCTCTTCTTCCGCCACAGCGCCAAAACCTGCGGCACAAACAGCAGCGCGTTGCACCCCAGCCCCAGCCCGAAAATCACCGCCACAATCTCCTTCATCCCCATTCCTCGCGCCTCCGCCTCGTTTTCCTCTTCATCCTCTCATTCCATGATCGTCCCGCCACCGCTCTTTCCTTGTAGAATGTCGAAAGCGCACCGGCGGGCACAAGCAATGACCTACTTCGACGAAGTCTCTGAAGCAGCAACGTTCCTCAAAAGCAAACTGGGCTCACTCAGCCCTCGCATTGGAATTGTCCTTGGCTCCGGGCTGGGCGCCGTGGCGGACGCGGTCACTGATCCGGTCGTCATTCCCTACGCCCAGATTCCCCATTTCCCGCAGTCCACCGTCGAGGGCCACTCCGGGCGGATTGTCGCGGGGTGTATGGGCGACGTCCCAGTTATCGTCTTGCAGGGCCGGGTGCATTTTTACGAGGGCTACACGCCGCAGCAGGTCACCTTCCCCATGCGCGTGCTGGGCGCGCTTGGCATCCAGTCGGTCGTCCTGACCAACGCCGCTGGCGGCATTCAAAAGGGCTATCGCATGGGCCAGCTTGTTGCGCTCAGCGACCACATCAACCTCATGGGCTGGAACCCGCTGGTAGGACAAAACGAGCCGCGCTTCGCTGTGCGGCCCGGCGCGGGATTGCGCTTTTTCGATATGACCGAAGCTTATTCAGTGCCCCTCCGTACCCTGGCGCAGGAAGCCGCCAAGGACGAGGGATTCGCGCTCGCCGAGGGAGTCTACCTGGCTGTCAGCGGACCCAGCTACGAGACCCCAGCCGAGATTCGCGCCTTCCGCACGCTGGGCGCAACGCTGGTCGGTATGTCCACGGTGCCGGAGACGATTGTGGCCCGTCACATGGGAATTGAGGTGCTGGGCCTCTCCTGCGTGACCAACCTCGCCGCCGGCTTGGGCGCAACGCCGCTCAGCCACCAGGAGGTCTTTGAAACCGGCCGGATGGTCGAACACCGGCTGGCCCGGTTGCTTCAGCGGCTCATGCCCCGAATCGCAGCACAGATGGAGCCGATCGCGTGAGCCAGACCGAGGATAGATACCCCACACCGCAGGTGTCTGGAGAGCATAGTGCGCGCCTTCCCTTTCCTCCCGTTGTGTTGGGAATAGCTGGCTGCTCGGGGTCGGGCAAAACCACCCTCGCCTGCGAACTTGCCCGCGCGCTCAATGGCGTCCACTTCCACATGGACAACTACTACCTCGACCTCTCGCACCTGCCACTGGCCGAGCGCGCCCTTCAGAACTTCGACGATCCCTCGCTGGTCGAGATCCCTCTGCTGGCAGCCCACATGGCAGCAATGGCCAGGGGGGAAGCCATCGAACGCCCCCTCTACGACTTTTCCACCTATACTCGTGTCCTTGGCCCGACGGGAATCGGCCTGACTGAGACCGTATACCCCGGCGCCTTTCTGCTGGTCGAGGGCATCTTCGCCCTCCATTTCACTGAACTGCTGCCCTTTTACCAGTTGCGAGTTTATGTTGACACGCCCGACGAGGTTTGCTTCGAGCGGCGGCTCAAGCGCGACGTCGAGCAGCGCGGGCGCGCACCCGAGTTGGTCCGTCAACAGTATGAGACCACCGTCAGGCCTTCCAGCATGGCCTTTGTCCGGCCCTCGGCCGTCAACTCCGACTTCACCGTGGACGGAACCGCCGCGCTCGACTGGAAGGTCGAGCAGATTCTGGCCGAAATGAGAAGCCGCGGGTTGTTGCGCTTCCCGGATTGATAATCTAGCTTTCCCGCCCGTTCTCCCAGATTGACCATCGCTTCACCAAGAAGCGGTCACGTCCCGATAAACTAGTAGTGATGACGAGACCCATCGCATCGATGAAGCGGAAGGCAGCCACCTGGCTGCGGCAGGGCGTCACGCCCCGGCGGCTGGCGTTCACGCTTGCCCTCGGATTCGCCATCGGCTGCATCCCCGTGGTGGGCATCCCCACGCCTTTATGCTTCGTCGTGGTGCTCGCCCTGCGGCTCAACCTGCCCGCCATTCAGGCGGCAAATTACGCGGCGTGGCCGGCGCAGTTGGCGCTGATTGTGCCCTTTGTCCACCTCGGCAGACGTCTCTGCGGCCTCGGCTCCAGCCGCGCCATCGATGCCGGTGCCCTGCTGCATAGCTCCCCTTCGGTCATCCTTTCGCAGATGGGCAGCCTCGCCAGCCAGGCGATGCTGGCCTGGCTGGTGATTGCTATTCCCGCAGTGGCGTTGATGACCGCGATACTGACGAAGGTGCTGCGCCGGATTCCTGCTGTCGCGGCGGCTGAACAAAACAACTGATTCTGGCTTATTTCCCCGCGTAAGGATCAACCACCGGTTTCGCGCTCTCCAGCCAGGCGGTGTAGATCATATCGCGCAGCATACTTGCTCCGGCTCCCAGCCGCTCGGCGGTAAACTCCCGCGACTCAGCCGTTCCCGCGCCCACAAACCCGCCCGCCTTCTCCAGTTGGTAGACCTTTTCCACGTAGGTCTTCGTGTTGCGCAGGTAGGCCACATAAGCGTCAAAGATATCGCCGTCGATGGCCTTGACCGGCGTCATCTTCGCCCGTACCTCGGGCTCACGTAGGTTAGCTTCCACAAATGGCCCCTCGAACTGCCAATGAATCTTGTGATCGGTGGTGTAGCCGTTGGGGTTCGGTCCTGTCCAGCCGTTGAATTGGATGGTGACATGCAGCGGCTGTGAACCATCGCCAACATAATGGCCAAGCCAGCCGGCGTAAAAGAGAATTGCCTGCTCGACGGGGCGTGTATCCTGCTTGGCGGCGGAGAGCTTGCGGTACTCGCGCATGGACGACTTCAGCCGCTCCCAAACCTCTGTGGCCTCCCAGGGCTGGAGACCGATCTTCTCCGGCCGTTGCCCGGCGGCATAAACCTTGGCTTCAAAGTCGAAGCGGCGGTGCGGCAAAGGCCCCAGCGCGTCGGCCAGTTCCATGTCGATGAAGTGTTCGGGGGCCTGAGCGGCCACCAACTCCGGCTCGGCCGGTGAACGCCAGCGGTCCGGCTCGGGGCCCAGGTACTCGATCTCGGCAATCGCCTCCGGGGAGCGCAGAAAGGCCGGCACATCGGCTGGAAGCGTGCTCGCCGCCAGCTTGTTCACCAGCCGATGGCCTCCATTGCCCCACGCGTAGGCAGCGGGCGACTGAGCAAGAACGCAAACCAGCCCGGCCACTGCCAGGGCTGATAGAAACAGACGAAAAGACGCAGACGGAGTCAGCATTGAGCCAGTATATCGCCGCCCCGCAGAACCCTGTTTGGAATACCCGCGAAACACGGTGCAGACCGCCTACACTGGCCGGGTCAAAATTGGTAACCACGCTTGGGATCGTAATCGAACTTCACCAGCCCATCCCGGTAGTCGATGTGGATGGTCAAATGATCCAGCGTGGTCGCTCCAAGAAATCCAGAGATCTCCATCCCCAGGTTCTTTGAGATGCGTGAAGTGTCAAAAGAGACGACCCCCTGCACCTTCTGGGATAGATGCGCAAAAGTGAAGGTGACTTCATCGGCGGAATAAACATTCTCCACATTTCCGCCGATGCCTTTCACATGGATCCGATAATCGGAATGGACCTTGGTAACCTCCCGGGCAGTCTGCGGCGAGATGATTGTGGCCATTGCTCCTGTGTCCAGGATGAAAAGCTTGAGATTGTCGCCGTTGAGCGCCGCGGGCAGGATCAGCTCATGACCAACGCGATAGACGGGGGTGTAACTCTTCATTTCTGGAGCGATATAGCGGTCATAGGGCCCATGAGCGGTAGTTTTTTGAACGGAAGCATTTTGCGATGGAGCGGTGGCGCTGGATTCGGCAACAGAAGCCTTCAAGCCGGACTCCGTTCCCTTGACAACGGGCTTGTCCTGCTGTGCCGCTATAGCGGACTCCTCGGATTCGCCGGAATCGTCCCAGTCCGCACCGCTTGTTTTTAGCGAGGGCGCGGCAACGGTCGCTTCTCCCGGCCGCGGCGGCAGCGCGCCAAGCAGTAGCTTGCGCATCGGGTAATCCAACGTCACCAGAAACTGCGAAAACACATCCATCCCGATCAGGCCGTCGACTTCCAGACCGCTCCGGCTATCAAGCACATGCACTGAGCAATCCTGAAACTCGAGGTTCCCGATGCGGATGGAATCGGCATAGGCGGAATAGCCGGGCTTGTAACCCTCATCGCCGATGCCATTCATCTCCGTTTGCGAAAAGGGCTTGAGCCCCGCATGTTCGGCAACAGAACGAGACACCACCAGCCCGTCGGCGCCGGTATCGATCTCTAACCGTGCACTGCGGTCGTTCAGCTTCACGTTCAGCCCGAAGGCGGTGATGTGCGTCGCATCGCGCATCAGCTTGGCAAAAGGAATCTCGGTGTCTGCTGTCGGAGAGACCAGGTGGCAGGCCTTGTGCGGCTCGGCCGCCAGCTTCTTCAGCCTCTCCAGATACTGCCGCAAGTGACGCGTATCTTCCTCGTCGTCTCCTCTCGGAGCGGACAGGTACGCCTCCATCTCGGCGATCCTCTGCTTCAACGGAAGAGTGCTTATCC
>Ga0255356_1002343_pt1 | contig 10935 bp, 12 predicted proteins | sample HBST100metaG_FD_189944 | JGI IMG/M metagenome (GOLD analysis project Ga0255356, IMG submission 189944) | Peat soil microbial communities from Stordalen Mire, Sweden - H.B.S.T100 | ecosystem: Environmental > Terrestrial > Soil > Wetlands > Peat | place: Sweden: Norrbotten County, Stordalen Mire... | reverse complement strand
CCGCCATACCAACCGCCCCAGCCGTAAATGAGCGTGACCGGCGGATAGAGATAGCCATAGCCTGGGTAATACGCATAGGGCGGCGGATAGACGGAATACGGGTAATACCCATCCGCCGTGTCAGGCGGCGTGCCGGAGGCGACGGGTTCCAGTGGCGGCACCTTGTTGCCCTTGGCGGCCATGCATTGGGCGTAGGTTTCGTCATAGCGCTGCTGCAATTGCGCCGACGAAGCCTGTGCGTTTGCCGCCCCATTGGCGCTGCCCACCAGCAAGCCGGACCCGGCGCCAATAGCGGCCCCGGCACCCGGATTACCGGCGGCGGCGCCAATGGCGGCCCCCGCCGCGGCTCCCACCACGGTGCCGACAGCGGCACTGTTCACGGCGGCTTGGTTGCCCGCCTGCGCGGGCGAGGCATAGCCGATGCTTTGCGCCGCCGCCGCGCGGCAATTGTAATCATCCGTCTGGAAGTCGGAGTAGCTCTTATTAGGGCCAGGCAGCACCATGATGTCGGGGCCGGCGGGCGGGGTGGCGGCGCAGCCGCCGAGTGCCGCCAGCGCCAGAAACCCGATGGAACGAAGCTGCGTTTTCATATTACTTCCCCAGCCGGGCCGGTGTTTCCGGCCGCACGAAATCATGAAAATGTGGAGCCAGCTCGTCATCTGGTATTTTGACCAGATCCTTCGCCAAGGTGCCGACGAGTTTGACGCGGGTTGTCTCGTCCAGCGCACCCCGGATGAGGGCGAGGCTGTGGTCCGGGGCGGCGATCACCAGCCGGTCGAACGCGGCATCGCCCGTCATCTGGTTCACCTCCGTGGCGACAACGCGAGCGAAAGCCTCCTCCGCCAGCCGGTGCGGGTCGTGCCGTGGGGCCAGCGCGTGATGCGCGGAGGAATCGCTGTGAAAGGAAGCGCCCGGCGCGTCCGAGCCGAGATCCGAGGATTGCTTGTGCGCGGCCTCGGAATCAAGACGCTTTTCAGTACGCAGCACATGGTCCGGGCGCGGGCGGACGATGCGCGCGTGTTCTCCGTCGGCGATGACGATGATGAGTCTGGGGGTTTTTGACATCTGGCCCTCCTTCATTGGTTCAGTCAGGCTAACGCCGGCATAGTGGCGCCGCGTTGATGCAGGTCAAGAAACTTATCGTTACCGTTGCAGTATATATGTGCCAGGCGCGGCGCAGAGGGGCTTGTATCCGGCGGTCTCGTTGCCCATGGGCGGCGGCGGCGCGGGGGGCGAGGAATGTGCCGCGAGCCAGTCCGCCAAAGCCGGCCACCAGGAGCCTTCGGTGTATTTCGCGGCTTGCAGCCAGTCATCGGGCGGAATGTATTTGCCGTGGTGGCGGCGGCGGAGCAGCCGGTAATGCCGGTTCGGGTGGCCCGGCTCGCTGACGATGCCGGCATTATGCCCGCCGGAGGCAAGCACGAAGGTGACGTCTCCATGGTTGAGCAGATGCAGCTTGTGCACCGAGCGCCAGGGGGCGATATGGTCGCGTTCCGTGCCCACCATGAAGAATGGCCCGCGCATATCGCCAAGCGAGACGGGCTTGCCCCCGGCGAGGTAGTGGCCCTCCGCCAGATTGTTGTTCTGGAACATGTGCCAGAGATATTCTGAATGCATGCGGTAGGGCATGCGCGTCGCATCCAGGTTCCAGGACATCAGATCATTCGGCCGGTCGGCGACGCCGAGTAAATAGCGCCGCACCAGGCGGGACCAGATGAGATCCGCCGAGCGCAGCATCTGGAAGGCGCCGGCCATCTGCGAGGCTTCCAGATAGCCTTGCTGCCACATCATGTCGTCCAGAAAGGCGAGCTGGGCCTCGTTGATGAAAAGCTGCAATTCCCCGGCCTCGGAGAAATCGGTCTGCGCGGCGAGCAGAGTAAGGCTGGCGAGCCTGTCGTCACGGTCGCGCACCATGGTGGCGGCGGTGATGGTGAGCAGCGTGCCGCCCAGGCAGTAGCCCAGGGCATGGATTTTTGGCGCGCCGGTGATCGCGCTAACGGCGTCCAGCGCGGGCATGATGCCCTGGGCGCGGTAATCGTCCAGATGCAGATCCCGCTGTTTGGCGCCGGGGTTGAGCCAGGAGATGCAGAACACCGTGAAGCCCTGATCGACGAGGAACTTGATCAGTGAATCATGTGGCGAGAGGTCAAGGATGTAATACTTCATGATCCAGGCGGGCACGATGAGCAGCGGCTCGGGCCGCACGGTTTTCGTGGTGGGTGTGTACTGGATTAGCTCGATCAGCTCGTTGCGGAACACTACTTGCCCTGGTGTGATGGCGACATCCTTACCCGGCTGCATCGGCAGCTTGGCGGCGCGGTCCGCCGTGGCGAGGTTCAAATCCTGTATGAAGAATTCGAGGCCCCGGCGCAGATTTTCGCCGCGCGTGCGCCGGGTGAGGGAGATGACCTCCGGGTTCAGGAACGGGTTGTTGGACGGGGATATCATGTCCAGCAATTGGCGGGCGATGAAGGCGACCATGCGTTCATTCCCGCGCGCCACGCCGGGCACGCCGGTTGTGGCCGTCTCCCACCAGCGTTCGGCCTGGAGAAAGCTTTGCTCGAGCAAGGAGAAGGGCAGGTTCTTCCATTCCGGGTCGTCGAACCTATGGTCGCCCGGCTTGGGGGAGAGGGGCTCATCCCCGGGCAGGCCGAGGAATTGCTGGACCAGCGCGGCGTTGCCCCGCCAGAATTGTTGCGCCAGCCCGGTGCGGTAGCCGGGCTGGTTGCCGAGATGAATTGCCCAATCCACATAGGCGCTGATGAGCGCGGATGGCGAAACCCCGCCGACCAGCTTGGCTTCAACCGCATGCAGTTCACGGTCGAAAAATCTCAGCACGGAGGCATCGATCATGGCACTGGCCCTCGGGAAATTGTTGAACAGAGTGTCGCGGCCAGCCGGGCGGATGACCATGACGTGGATCAACTCTGCCTGTGCCCGCGCAGGAAGCCGAGCAGGCGCGGGAGCAGGCTCTGGCGCCAGACCGCGCCGTGAAACAGGCCGAAATGCCCGATACCGGGTTCAAGGTGATGCGCGCGCAACGCGGGCGGCAGGGCGGCGCAGAGCCGGTGGGCGATATAAGTCTGGCCGGGGGCGGCAATATCGTCCTCCCCGGCCTCGATTGTCAGCAGCGGGACATCCGTGATCGCCCCAAGGTTTACCTTCAGCCCGCGCCAGCGCAGGCGGCCCTCGGCCAGGGTGGAATCATGGAAGGTGGTGAACACGGCATCGAGGAAAAACTCGGCGGGAATGGCCACGGGGGAGAACAGCAGGCCAAGAAACGGATGGGCGGCGGTGTCGTCGCCGTCATCATGCACGATTTTGCGGAAGATCTCGCCGCCGGTGAGGGTGTGCCGGGCGATGTAGGTAAGCAGCAGCACTGATTGCAGCCCGGCGGAATAGACGGCGCGCCCGGCGCCCAGGCGGAAGGGGGGCACCAGCGTGATGGTGTTGCGGGCGAACCAGCCCAGGGTGAAGTTGCGGGTAAGTGCATCGAGCCTGGTGGGGTTTATGCGCGTGTCGAGCTTGCTGCCGAGCAAAGTGAGGGTGGCGGGGCGCGAGGCGGGCGCGCCCGCGCATAATATGGCGGTGGCGGCGAGGGCCGGCATGGCCGACTGGCAGAGGCCGATGAGATGCGTGCCGGGACCGAGATATTGCAGGGCGTAGACCACGGCGTCGATATTGTCGCCGAGGCCGAAAGTGCCCGCCGTGACCTCGACGCTGGCCGGGTCCGTCCAGATGAGCACGTAAACGTCGCAACTTGCCAGCAGATCCGTCAGCATGTCGAACAGCATTGGCGCGCGGATGCCGGAGAGCGGCTCCACGACCAGAATGCGGGGGCTTGCGGGTAGCCCGTCATGCTCGAAATGCAGCAGCGTGAAGAATGGCGTGGCCTGGACGACGCGCTGGCGCACGGCATGGGCGTGCCCGCCGATGGTAATATGGTCCGCGGCGAGGCGCGGCGTGAAGTCCGGGTGTGGTGCCGAGCGGGCTGTCAAGCGACCTCCTGCATGCGCATTGAGGCGGTATTGTCATGCCGCGTGCGGATGGAGTCAAACCGCGCGTCCAGCCATCTCGCCCGTGGCGAGTTCGATGATCTCGGCGGTGATTTCTTCCTGGCGGACGATCTGCTGTGTCAGCTCCAGCCCTGAGAGTTTGTTCTCGATTTGGCCGCGCGCGGCGGCCATGGTCTCCATGCGGGCCTCGTTCTCGGCGGCGAAGGCATGCAGGGCGGCACGGCAGAGCTGGGCGTGGATGTAGTCGGCGGTGAGGTCGCGCAGCAGCGCCTCCGGGGCGAGGTTGAGGAGCGGTGTGTTGGCATCCGCCGGATGGGGGAAGTCAGCCGGGTTTAGCGGGAACAGCGCCTGGCGCTGGATGCGCAGCCCCTGGCCGGGCTGCCATTGGCCGTAAACGGCATCCAGCCGCGCCATGTGTCCCTCGGCGATGGGCACGAACAGCGCCTCGGCGATGCGGATGGCAAGATTGGGGATGCCGGCGGTGGCGGAGGGCATGGCGCCGGTCCAGCGCGCGGTAACGCCGTGCTCGGTGGCGATGGTGGCCCCGCGCGTGCCGATGAGGAACAGCTCCGCGCCCGGCGGCACGGCGGCCAGCACATGCTCGCTGAACGCCCCGGCGAAGCCCTGCTCGGCGCAGAACACCACGGCGGCGCTGGGCTCAGCCGGGCGCGCTTTGGGCGTGGCGGCGCCCCAGGCGAAGACGCGCCCGATGGCCTGGGCGATGATGGCGGCGTAGCCGTCTACCGCCGCGAGCTGGGCGCGGGCCTGCTGGGCGCGGGCGCCAGCGATGCCGCGCATGGCGTTCACCACCGTGCCGAGCTGGTGGATGCCGGAGATGCGGGCGTTGATATCCGCCAGCCGCTCGGTCATGGCGCGAGGCTTTTGGCGTGGGTGGCCAGGGCGGCGCGCAGGGCCTGGGTCTGGGCGGCGTCCAGCGTGCCGGTTTGCTGGATCATCCGCAGAGCCTCCCCGGCGTCACGCGCCAGCGCCTCGGCCAAGCCGGCGCGGAATTTGGGGATTGCAGGCAAAGGCAGGGTATCCAGCAGGCCGGATTGCACGGCAAGGACCAGCGCCACCTCTTCCGCCAGATGCAGCGGGCTGTGCTGGCCTTGGGCGAGAATGGCGCGGATGCGGGCGCCGCGCGTGAGCTGGGCGCGCACATGGGCGTCTGGCATGCCGCCGAAGCGGGTGAAGATTTCCAGCTCCAGGAACTGGGCATAGTCCAGGCGCAGGGTTTCCGCCGCCGCGCGCAAGGCTTTCGCCTGGGTCTTGCCGCCGACGCGGCTGACGCTCAACCCCACATCCACCGCCGGTTTCTGGCCCTCATGGAACAACCGCGCATCGAGCACGATCTGGCCATCGGTAATGGAGATGAGGTTGGTGGGGATGTAGGCGCTGAGATTGCCCGCATCCGTCTCCGCGATGGGCAAGGCGGTGAGTGAGCCGCCGCCCTTTTCCGCCGAGAGCTTGGCGGCGCGTTCCAGCAGGCGCGCATGCACGTAGAAGATATCGCCCGGATACGCCTCCCGCCCCGGAGACTGGCGGGTGAGCAGCGCGATCTCGCGGTGGGTGGCGGCGTGCTTGGTCAGGTCGTCGATGACCACCAGCGCGTGCTGGCCTTTGTCGCGGAAATACTCCGCCATGGTGAACCCGGCGAAGGGAGCAACCCATTGCAGGCCGGGCGGTTCCGCCGCGCTGGCGACGACGAAGATGCAGCGCTCCGGCGCGCCGCGGGCCTGGATGGCCTCAATGGCGCGGCGGACATTGGAGGTTTTCTGGCCGACGGCGACATAGACGCAGATGATGTCGCTGTCTTTCTGGCTGATGATGGTATCTACGGCGATGGTGGTTTTGCCGATGGCGCGGTCGCCGATGATCAGCTCGCGCTGGCCGCGCCCGAGGGCGAAGAACGTATCCACCACCAGCAGCCCGGTCTGCACTGGCTGGGTGACGAGGTCGCGGTCGATGATCTCGGGCGCGGGGCGCTCAGCGGGTTCAAAGCTCTCGGGCGTGAGCGGGGCTTTGCCGTCCAGCGGGCGGCCAAGCGGGTCCACGATGCGCCCAAGCAGTTGCGGGCCGACGGGTACGCGCACGACGTCGCCGGTGCCACGCACGGTGTCCCCCGCCTCGATGCGCTCCGGGGCGTCCAGCAGCACGCAGCCGGCGCGGTCGCGGTCCAGGGTTTGCACGAAGCCGAACATGCCTTTGTCAAACCGCACCAGCTCGGAGAGGCGGAGGTCCGGCAGGCCGGAGACGAGGGCGATGCCGTCGGCGATTTGCTCGACGCGGCCAACCTGTTCCGTCTCCGCGCCGAGCGGCGTGGCGGCGAGGCGGGTGCGGGCGTCCGTCAGCCAGGAGTCAGGGTTTGGCATGGGCTAGCTCCGCGAGAATACGGTCCAGATCGGCGCGCCAGCTATTGCGGACCAGGAGGTTACGGCCCCGCAATTCTGCTCCGGCGATGAGCGAGGGGTCGGCGCGGAAGGTGAAGAGCGGCGACCCGCCGAGGGCGGTGGTGAGGCGCTGGGTGTATTGTGCCTGCTCTTCCGGCGGGAGGGGGGTGGCGGTGACCACTTCCAGCGTCTCTCCTTCCACGATGGGTTGAGCTGAGAGATCAGCCAGCAGCCAGTCGAGGAAGGTTCCCCGCACCGCCGCCCCGTTCAGCCGCGCGGCGAGTTTACTGGCGATGTCCACGGCGAGTTCGCCGGCCTGTTGGCGCCAAGTGGCTTCGGCCTCACGCTGTTCCGCCGCCAGCCGGTCCCGGGTTGTGGCTTCCAGCGCGCGCGCGGCGGCTTCGGCCTCTGTCCGCGCGGCGGCGAGGTGCTGGGCGGCCTCTGCCTGGGCGGCGGCAAGCAGGGTCTGGCGCTCCTGCGCGAAACCGGCGCGGGTTTTTTCGATCTCGGTCATCGCCGCCGTTGCCGCGTCACGCTGTTTCGCCGCGTCGTCCAGCATGGTCTGAGCCGCCGCGCGGCGTTGCTCGATCATCGCCGCCACCGGCCGCCAGAAGAATTTCCGCAGCAGCCAGATGAGGACGAGGACGTTGACCGTCTGCAGCGCGAGGGTCGCCCAGTCGATCTTCATGCCATTACTTCAGCAGCGGGTTGGCGAAGAGCAGCAGCAGCGCGATCACCAGGCAGTAGATCGCCATGGTCTCGATCATGGCCAGCCCCACGAAGAGTGTGCGCGAGATGGTGTTGGCGGCCTCTGGCTGGCGGGCAATGGCGTCCATGGCGGCGGCGACGGCGCGGCCTTCGCCGAGTGCCGGGCCAATGGCGCCGAAGGAGACGGCAATTGCCGCCGAGACGATGCTGGCAAGGGCGAGCCAGTTCATGATGATGTCCTTTCGCTGGGGGTATCGGGTTTGGTCTCGCCGGCGGCCTGGGCGATGAAAACCATGGCCAGCACGGCGAAGATGTAAGCCTGCACGGCGCCGGTCAGCAGGTCCAGCGCCATCAGCGGGATGGGCACCAGCAGCCCGGCGAGCGACAGCACGATGCCGACCACGAACACGCCGCTCATGACGTTGCCGAACAGCCGCACCAGCAGCGAGAAGGTGCGGGTGAGGCTCTCGACGAAGTTCAGCGGGATCATCACCGGGTTGGGGGTGGCGAAGCTGGCGAGATAGCCGCGCACTCCGCCCGCGCGGATGCCGAACCAGATGACCGCCAGGAACACCAGCAAAGCCAGGGCGGCGTCGGTCTCCAGATGCGCTGTCGGCGGCTCCACCCCGGGGATGAGCGTGGACCAGTTGGCGGCGAAGATGAACACGAACAGCGTGCCGATGAAGGCGCGATACGGCGCGGGCGGCACGCGCATGGTGTCCACTATCTGGCTGTCCACGGTGGCGACGATAAGCTCCAGTGCCGCCTGGGTGGCGCTGGGGCGCAGCGTGAGGCGGCGGGTGAGCAGGAAGCTGCCGAGCGAGAGCACTAGCATGATCCCCCAGGTGACGGCGACGCCGCTGGTGATGGGCACCGGGCCGAGATGCAGCAGCACGGGGTTGGCGAGGGGCGAGGTCATGGGGGCACCTGCCTCAGGCGGCGCAGCACCACCGCCCGCGCGGCGAGCAGCCCGAGTGCGGTGGCCAGCAAGGGCATGGCACCTTCCAGGCTGGTGAGCAGCAGCACGGCGCCTAAGGCGAGGAAGCGCGCCACGCCCAGCGCGATGGTCAGCGCCGGGTGGCGGCCTTCGACGAAGCGGCGGACATTCCACCACAGGCCGCGGAAATACAGCCAGCCCAGGGCAGCGCCGAGGGCGACATGCGCCAGGAGCAGCAGCGCGCGGGTCATTCGCTGTTCATCCACTTCCAGGCCGACCAGCAGCCCAGCGCCAACCCCAGAATCAGCAGCGGGGAGGTCCAGAAGATGCCGGAGTGGAGTGCGGCATCCAGCCAGCGCCCGAGGAAAATGCCGACGAGCATGGGCAGCACGATGATCCAGCCCAGCACGCCGATCTGCGCCAGGCGGCGGGCGACGGAGGGATCGCCCTCGCGCAGCCAGCTCTTGTGCCGCGTCTCCCGCCGTTCGGCCTCACGCAGGAGCTTGTCCTCGGGGCTGGTCATGCGAAGGACCCGTCCGGGCGGCCCTGGGCGCGCAGATGGATCATGATCTGCCGGATGGCGTTCAGGTGCAGTTGCGTCTGGGCGGTGTGCTCCACGCGCTCGGCTTCGGCATCGCTCTGGAAGCGCGCCAGAATGTCCTGGTGGAGGGTGGCGAAATCCTTGCCCAGCACGCCCTGGCGGGTGGCGATGCCGATCTCCTGCCCGCCGGTGACGGTGAGGATGCCGCCGCGCACGGCGCAATAGCACTCGCCGCCATCCGCCCGCTTCCAGCTCACCACGGAGATGGCGAGGCTGGTGAGGAACTCCGCATGGCCGGGGAGGATGCCGAAGCCGCCGGAGGCGTCCTCGGCGCGCAGGGAGAGGATGCTGGTCTCATCCGCCAGCACGGCCAGTGGGGTGGTAATGCGCAGCTTCATGCCGGATGGTCCTTGGCGCGGGCGGCGTCTTCCTTCCGTTTTGCCTCCTCCAGCGTGCCGACCATGTAGAGCGAGCTTTCGGCCCAGTTATCGGCCTCGCCGTCCAGAATGGCGCGGCAGCCTTCCAGCGTGTCGGGCAGCTTCACGCTGCACCCTTTGGTGCCGGTGAAGGCCTCGGTGACGGCAAAGGGTTGGGTGAGGAAACGCTGCAAGCGCCGGGCGCGGGAAACGGTGAGGCGGTCGGCGGCTCCCAGCTCCTCCACGCCCAGCAGGGCGATGATGTCCTGCAACTCCTTGAACCGCGCCAGGGTTTGCCGCACCCGCTCGGCGAGGGCGTAATGCGCCTCGCCCACCACCAGCGGGTCCAGCAAGGCGGAGGTGGAGTTGAGCGGGTCGATGGCCGGGTAGAAGGCCTGTGCCGCCAGCTCGCGGGAGAGCATCACCACGCTGTCCATATGGCTGGAGATGGCGGTGACGGCGGGGTCGGTGAAGTCGTCGGCGGGAACATACACGGCCTGGATGGCGGTGACGGCGGCCCCGGCGACGGAGGCGATGCGCTCCTCCAGGGAGGCGACTTCGCTCGCCAGAGTGGGCTGGTAGCCGACGCGGGAGGGCAGGCGCCCGAGCAGGCTGGAGACCTCCGACCCGGCTTGCACGAAGCGGAAGATGTTATCCATGAGCAGGAGCACGTTCCGGTGCTTATCGTCGCGGAAATACTCGGCGATGGTGAGGGCGGTGAGCGGCACGCGCCAGCGGGCGCCTGGGGGTTCGTTCATCTGGCCGTAGACCAGCACCGTGCGGGCCAGCACGCCGGAGGCGCGCATGTCATTCAGCAGCTCATGCCCCTCGCGCGAGCGCTCGCCCACGCCAGCGAAAACCGAGATGCCCTGGTATTTCTCGGCCATGGCGTGGATCAGCTCCATCACCAGCACGGTTTTGCCGACGCCGGCGCCGCCGAACATGGCCGCCTTGCCGCCCTGGGCCAGGGGGGAGAGCAGGTCGATAACCTTGATGCCGGTCTCGAAGATTTTGTCCGTCGAGGTTTCTTCGTTGAGGGCAGGCGGGGCGTGGTGGATGCCGCGCATGGGCGTGCCGGGGGGCAGCGCCGGGCCGCGGTCGCGCAGCGTGCCAGTGACATCCAGCAGGCGGCCCAGCACGTTCTCTCCCACGGGTACGGCGATGGGCCCCCCGGTGGCGCGCACTTTGGTGCCGCGCGCCAGCCCCGCTGTTGCCTGCAAGGCGATGGCGCGGATGGTGTCTGTATCCGTATGGCTGTGAACTTCCAGGATCAGGGGTTCGGGCCTGTCCCATTGCACCAGCAAGGCAGTATTGACCGGCGGCAACTGGCCAGGGGTGAACGCCACGTCCACCACCGCGCCGCGCACCGCAATGACCCTGCCCATGTCATCAGCCTGATCCATGCTGTTGCTTAGCGTGGCGCGCGGTTTGGGGCGTTGACGCGGATCAACTGCCCGGCACCAGCACAGCGGCGCCGGAGAGCCGGCCGTGGCGGAGATCGTCCAGCGCTTCGTTGGCGGCACTTAGGGGGTAGGGCTTGGTGGTGGTGACGATGGGGATTTGCGGGGCGAGGGCCAGGAACGCCTCGGCATCCCGCCGCGTGAGGTTGGCGACAGAGCGGATGGAGCGCTCCCGCCAGAGGATTTCATACGGAAAGCTCGGAATGTCGCTCATGTGGATGCCGCCGCATACCACCACCCCGCCGGGCGCCAGGGCGCGCAGCGCGGTGGGCACAAGCTCGCCGGCGGGGGCGAAGATCAGGGCGGCGTCCAGCGGTTCCGGGGCCAGTTCATCCGAGCCGCCGGCCCAGCCGCCGGTGATGCCGCGGGCAAAATCCTGTGCCGTGATGTCGCCGGGCCGGGTGAAGGCGAAGACCTCCTGCCCCCGAAACCGCGCCACCTGGGCGGCGATATGCGCGGCCGCGCCG
>Ga0255356_1002338_pt1 | contig 10950 bp, 7 predicted proteins | sample HBST100metaG_FD_189944 | JGI IMG/M metagenome (GOLD analysis project Ga0255356, IMG submission 189944) | Peat soil microbial communities from Stordalen Mire, Sweden - H.B.S.T100 | ecosystem: Environmental > Terrestrial > Soil > Wetlands > Peat | place: Sweden: Norrbotten County, Stordalen Mire... | reverse complement strand
GGCCCGAATCCCGCGTCGAGCGCCATGGGCGTAAAGCTGTCCTTGCTCTGAGCGGCGGCGGCAAGGGCAAACCCAGCAGCCAACAGCAATGCCAAAGTCCAACGATTTCGCACAGTTCTTCTCTCCTGTGGCCCGAAGCCTGCAAAGCTCTGGCCCTGCCTACCAGATTAGACGCAGGGACGGGCCCGGCGGATGGTGGCCGGAACTGCGGAAGCATCGCAGAATCCGTAGAATAGTCTTGGATGGCATTTACCGAACAATACGATGTGGTGGTGGTGGGCGCGGGGCACGCCGGATGCGAGGCTGCAATGGCGGCGGCGCGGATGGGGTTGAAAACCGCGCTGATCACCATGAACATGGATCTGATCGCGCAGATGAGCTGCAATCCGGCGGTGGGCGGCGTGGCCAAAGGGCACCTGGTGCGCGAGGTGGACGCGCTGGGTGGCGTGATGGGCGAGGTGGCCGACGCCGTGGGAATCCAGTTCCGGCTGCTAAATTCTTCGCGCGGGCCGGCGGTGTGGAGTCCGCGAGCACAGTGCGACAAACAGCTCTATCGCGTGAAGATGCGCGAGGTGCTGGAGAGTCAGGCTGGGCTGCATATTCGACAGGCTGAGGTGGTGGGACTGGTTCTGGACGAGGGGGATTCTTCTTCGGTGGAGAGCCCCTCCGAAGTCCCAAAAGCGGGACCTACATCGAGCCCTAGGCGAAGGGTCTTGGGGCTGAGACTACGCGATGGGCGTCGGCTGCTGGCGGGAGCGACCATCATTACGACCGGCACGTTTCTGAATGGGCTGATCCACTGCGGCGAGCAGAGCTATCCGGCGGGACGCAGCGGGGAGCCAGCCTCGGTTCTGCTGGGCGAGGCGCTGCGAGCGCTGGGGTTGCGGACATGCAGGCTAAAAACAGGAACGCCGCCGCGGTTGGACGGCCGCACCATTCGTTGGGAGGCCTTCGAGGAGCAGGCGGGCGACGCGGAACCCACGCCCTTCAGCTTCAGGACAAAGAGAATCGTGCAGCCGCAAATCAGCTGCCACATCGCCTTTACCACTCCGGAGACGCTCAGGATTATCCGCGAAAACGTGCATCGCTCGGCGATGTATTCCGGGCAGATTCACGGTATTGGGCCGCGTTATTGCCCGTCCATCGAAGACAAGATCGTCAAGTTTCCTGACAAGACACAGCACCAGTTTTTCCTGGAGCCGGAGGGGCTGCACACACACGAGGTCTATGTGAACGGCATGTCTACTTCGCTGCCGATGGAGGTGCAGTGGGAGATTGTGCGTTCAATTCCGGGGCTTGAGGCGGCGGAGATGCTGAGGCCCGGATACGCGATCGAATACGACAGCGTGGACGCGACGGAACTGGACCGCACGCTGCGGGTAAAGAGCATGGAGGGTCTCTACCTAGCCGGGCAGATAAATGGGACCAGTGGCTATGAAGAGGCTGCCTGCCAGGGCATCATGGCCGGCATCAACGCGGCACTCTGGCTGAAGGGCGAACCGGCTTTCACCATGGACCGAAGCGAGGGTTACACGGGTATCCTGATCGACGATCTGATCTCGAAGGGAACGAATGAGCCTTATCGCATGTTCACCTCGCGGGCCGAGTTTCGACTGAACCTGCGCATCGACAACGCGGACAGGCGGCTGACCCCGCACGGGCGGCGGCTGGGGCTGATCGACGACGAGGCTTGGGCGGAGTACGAGAAAAAACAGGCAAGAATGATTGCGCTGGAGCGGTTGCTTGTCACTCGGAAGGTGGACAGCGAGCGGCTCGGTGCAGCGGGCTTCGGCGAGCTGACCTCGACCGCTGGAGCGACCTGGGCGCAACTGCTGAAGCGGCCCGAGGTAGGCATCGAAACCGTGCTGGGAGCTTTGCATGAGGAGTTGGCACAGGAACCGCTGCTAGCGGAGATGACCGCCGCTCTCGGCCAAAATCCAGACCAAAGCGTGAAGGCGGGGACGGCCATCCTGCGGAGTAATTTCCGCAATGAGGCTCACGCCGTAGAGACGGAGATCAAGTTTGCGGGCTACCTGGAGCAGCAGAAGAAATCCATTGTGAAACTGAAGGCCGCCGAGGCTGTGGCGATTCCGGAGTGGCTTGAGTACGGGGCAATCAGCGGGCTATCGCGGGAGATGCGCGAGACGCTGGAGCGGGTGCGGCCGATCACCATCGGGCAGGCCAGCCGCATTCCAGGCGTTACGCCGGCGGCGCTGAGCCTGGTGCATGTGTCGATCCGGCTGCAAGGGGCTCGGCGGCTGGTGGGTTCTTGATCCGCTAGTTGCTCTTGTCGCCCTTGGTGAAGAGCGGGATGTGGAAGGGCATCTCTGCGTTGGACTGCTTTTTTGCCTTGGCGTTGGAGTCCTCACGAAGCACCGTTCGCTGGGAGTTAATGCACAACCAGTTGCTATGCGCGCGCTCGTAGACGTGGGTGAAAATGCCTTTTTCGTCTACCTGGGAGGAGCCGGCCTTGTGGTGCAGCACATAGGTGCCGTTGGCCACAGCGATGTCGCCCAACATGCGCACTGTGATCACCTTTTGGACTAGATGGAGGGTCTTGTCTTCGCTGGTAATCAGCTGGGCAAGCTGCTGGTTGCGGGTGGTAATATCGCCAGCGGCGGAAACGTCCACGAACAGGGGCGAAAGCACCAGTTCCAGGCTATACTGGTCGCGCAGATTGATGGCGTCAGACCAAGCGTTTTCAATCTTCTGGAACTCGCGAATCTCCGGGCTTTCGGCCGAAGTAACGGCAGGCTGGGCCGCGGTCGTGGCCGGCGAAATAGCCGGGGTTTGAGCAACGGCAGAGCTGGATAAAAGCAGTAAAGCAGAAAAACCAACCACAACACGGGTCATACGCACGATAAACTCCCCCTACGATGATAGCTCTTGGACTCGGCAGCGAGGCTGTAGGAAGCATTAAAAGAGGATACGCGGGCCCGATAAACTGATGGAAAATTGCGAGATACGCGTGGAATTCTTGGCCTTTTGCACTTTTTCCAGATCGATCTTGACTTTTATCGGCGGATGCGCAGGTTCGCTTCCGCCATACGAACTCCTCTCCCTTGCCCTCCTTCGTAACATCTTTCTAAACTGCGCATTGCGGTAGTTAGGAAATCCAGAAAGTCTCGCTAAAGTACCGTCCCGCCGCTTCGTGGTTTTCAGCAAATTGTTGCTAAGATCTGCGGCCGGACGACCGCATTCGGCATCACGCCCGAGAGGGATCAAGGGCGCTTCGATTGCGGTGCGCATTCAGGCAACTCATTGTCCATGCTAGACTTTCAGTGTATGAATACTCTGGAGGCACGAGGGAAGTACACCAACGGCCATGCCAGTTTTGTTCGCTATTGGTTCATATCTTGCGAGCGCACGATCCGGCGAACTACCATACATATTCCGATCTCAGCGCTTGAAGGATCTCCGGAACAATGACAACTGTCAGGAACACCATCTTCGTCACAGGCGGTGCGGGGTTTATCGGGTCCAACTTTGTGTTGGAGTGGATCAAGAATGACGGCGCCGCAGTAGTTAATCTCGACCTGCTTACTTATGCAGGCAATCCCGAGAATCTAGCGGCTCTTGAGGGCGATCCACGGCACCAGCTCGTGCGTGGCGATATTTGCAATGCGGAACTGGTAGGCGCATTGCTGCGCGAGCACAGGCCCAGCGCCATCGTCCATTTCGCCGCGGAAAGCCATGTGGATCGCTCGATTGTCGATCCCGGCGCGTTTATTCGCACGAACGTGCAAGGAACCTTCACGCTGCTTGAGCAGGCCAGGCTCTTTTGGTCGGAGCTGGACGAGGCAGGACGGAAGGCCTTCCGCTTCCTGCACGTCTCGACCGACGAGGTCTATGGATCTCTGGAGCCAGATGATCCGCCGTTTTCTGAAACTACGGCTTATGAGCCCAACAGCCCCTACGCGGCATCAAAAGCCTCCTCCGATCACTTGGCACGGGCGTACCATCACACTTATGGATTGCCGGTTCTTACGACTAACTGCTCGAATAACTACGGACCATTTCAATTTCCTGAAAAGCTAATCCCGCTGATGATTCTGAATGCCCTAGAAGGCAAGCCACTGCCTGTCTATGGTGACGGCCGCAACGTGCGCGACTGGCTGTTTGTGGAAGATCACTGCGCGGCCATTCGTGCTGTGCTTAAAAGCGGCCGCGTGGGTGAGACTTACAATATCGGCGGTAACAGCGAACGGAAAAACCTGGACGTAGTGACAACGATATGCGACCTAGTCGACGAGTTCCGCCCCGATGCTGCGCTCGGAGCACGCAGAAAGCTCATCACTTTTGTCACCGACCGCCTCGGACACGACCGCCGCTACGCAATAGATGCATCAAAGATCAAGCGGGAGTTAGGATGGCAACCAGCCGAAGAGTTTGAAAGCGGACTGCGTAAAACAGTGGCGTGGTATCTGGAGCACAGCAGCTGGATTGAGAATGTCCGCACCGGCGCTTATCTGGATTGGATTCGGAAGAATTATCAGGAGAGGATTCCACAATGAAGGGAATCATTCTGGCAGGCGGCTCAGGGACGCGCTTATACCCGGTGACGCATGTTGTTTCAAAGCAGCTCTTGCCGGTGTATGACAAGCCGATGATCTACTATCCACTTAGCACACTGATGTTAGCCGGGCTGCGCGATATTCTTATTATTTCCACGCCCCAAGATACTGCGCGCTTTGCAGAGTTGCTGGGCGATGGCAACCAGTGGGGCATTAATCTGAGTTATGCCGTGCAACCCAGCCCCGACGGTCTGGCGCAGGCCTTTCTGATCGGGCGCGATTTTATCGCTGGAAATACAAGTGCGTTGATTCTTGGCGATAACATCTTCTATGGGCAATCGTTCTCAGTACACTTACAACAAGCAGCAACCGTAAAGCATGGGGCAGTCGTTTTCGCTTATCCCGTGCAGGACCCGGAACGCTATGGCGTTGTGGAATTCGATAAGCTAGGCCATGCAATCAGTCTCGAAGAGAAGCCCAAGTCTCCTAAGTCTCGCTATGCTGTTACAGGTCTCTATTTCTACGACAACGAAGTTGTAAACCTCGCCGCCTCTCTTAAGCCTTCTCAGCGCGGCGAACTGGAGATAACTGACCTGAACAGGCTTTATCTGGAAGCTGGCAATCTGAAGGTACAGGTCATGAGCCGTGGCATGGCATGGCTCGATACAGGCACGCAGGATTCGCTTCTCGATGCCGGACTTTTTGTACAGACGATCGAACGGCGCCAAGGACTGCAGATTGCGTGCCCGGAAGAGATAGCCTATCGCCTCAGTTACATTACAGCCGAGCAGCTTGGAGCGTTGGCGCAACCGGTGCGCAAGAGCGGTTATGGGCAGTACCTGCTTGCGCTGCAAAATGAGCAGCGATTTTCGATAGAGGCGAACGAGTTATGAAGATTACTGAAACTTCCTTGCCCGGCGTACTGATTCTTACGCCTAAGATCTACAAGGATGATCGCGGTGCATTCAGTGAGACATGGAATCAGCGCAGCATAGTTGAAGCAGGATTGCCGTCAACCTGGGTGCAAGATAACTTCTCTGTTTCAAAGAAGAATGTAGTTAGGGGCATTCACTACCAAGTTATTCAACCGCAGGGAAAGCTGGTGCGCGTTACGCATGGTGCGGCGCTTGATGTAGCTGTGGACCTGCGCCGTAGCTCGCCCAACTTTAAGAAGCATGTCGCGGTGGAACTCAGCGGCGATAACGGCCAGATGTTATGGATTCCAGAAGGCTTCGGGCACGCTTTCCTCGCACTTACAGATCAAGTTGGATTTGCCTATAAAGTAACGGACTACTACTGTCCCGCAGGCGAGCGAACCATTCTGTGGAACGACGCGGATATCGGAATTTCCTGGCCGGTTGCCCCGGAAGACGCCATCATCGCTGAGAAAGACCGTAAAGGCACAACCCTGCGCGAAGCGGAGGTCTTTGCATGAGCAGCAAGCCACGCATTCTTATTGTTGGCGCCTACGGACAAGTTGGCCGGGAGCTGCAGCGCAGCTTCGTCGATGCCGGTGAGATCATTACTCGCGACCGCGACACAGTGGACCTGGCAGCGCCGGATCAGATACGCACAATGGTTCGCGATGCTGCACCCACGATTATTCTCAACGCCGCGGCATACACGGCTGTGGACCGCGCCGAATCCCAGCCGGAAGTGGCCATGGCAGTCAACGCTCAGGCTCCCGCCATCCTCGCCGAGGAAGCTCTGCGCACTGGCGCGCTGCTGGTGCACTACTCTACCGACTATGTCTTCGACGGCTCCAAAGTGGGTCCATGGGTCGAAACAGATAAGCCGAATCCGCTGAATATTTATGGATCGAGTAAACTGGCCGGCGAAGAAGCCATACAAAAGGTTGGCGGTAAATATCTGATTTTCCGGACAAGCTGGGTCTATGGCCCACACGGCCAGAATTTTCTTTTAACAATGCTGCGCCTTGGCCGTGAACGCGAGAGCCTTAACATTGTGGATGACCAATTTGGGGGGCCAACAACCTCCATTGAACTAGCCGACGCAACATACTCTATTGTCAGCGGCATTCTGGAAGGCCGGTTCGGCGACGTCTCAAATTGGGCCGGTCTTTATCACATGACTTGCAGCGGATCTGTTTCTTGGTACAGCTTTGCAAAGGCCATCTTCACGCGCACGCAGGCTCTGCTTGATGGAAAGGTGCCCGCGGTAAATCCAATTCACTCCAGCGAATATCCAACCCCAGCCAGCCGCCCGCATAACTCCGTCCTATCCAATGAGAAGCTATACACGGTCTTAGGCGTTCGCCTCGCACCTTGGGAGTCCGCTCTAGATGAAGCAGTTCGGAGACTCGACGTGCAGCAAAAACAGGCATGAAGTCAATCTGCTTCCAAATCCTCCTGGAAGCGTTACAGCCTTCATAGGTTCCGTTCAGGAGGTTCTTTGTCGCTTGAGGGCAATAGCCCTCCGCAGTAGATGGAGTTTGGCAGTCGCTTCTGGATCGTCCTTCAGGCGCCGGAAGCCGGCCTGGAAGAGAGCTGTGAAAGCTCCAATAAAGAATCCCAAAACGGTGGCACCGATCACGATCAAACCGCGCTTTGGGAATGATCGCTTGTCGGGTGGAACAGCGGAATCTACAACCTGAATGAGCGCGCCCTGCTTCGCCTCGTCGAGCTTGGCGACCTCAAACTGCCTCGCAAGGATCTCAAAGATTGTCTCGTTGTATTTCACGTCGCGCAGCTTGCGGACGTATTCGAGGCCCGCTTCGGGCACAAGACCTTTGGGAACGATGAATTCGCCACCGTGGCTGTCTTCGGAGCCTCCCAGCTTAGCTAACTGCGCGCGCATGCCATCCAACTCACGTTGAGCCTGCACCAACTGGGCGTTTTCGCCGGTCGCATACGTCTGCATCCCTTGAATCTGCACTTCCCTCGCTGTGATCTGCGCGCGCAAAGATGCGGCCGATTCGATAAGAGCGCGTGCCTGGCTGTCGAGTTGAATCACTCCTGTAGTCTGTTCTGTCTGCTTCAATGCCTCCTCGGCTTTGGCTAGGCTGTCCTTGGCCTGTTCGAGTTGCTGCTCGAAGAAGAGTCTACGCTGAGCGGCCTCCGTGATGGCTAGGTGCTGAGATTGTGCCCGAAACTGGTCGATGTAGCCATTAGCGAGTTCTGCGGCCCGTCGGGGATCGCGATCCTCAACGGAAATATGAATCAGACCATCTTTGCCACTGCCGTCCACGGTCGCATGGTTCTCGAAAGCCTTGCGTGCATCGGAGCTATACCGACTGTGGTACTCCTGCATCAGACCGAAGTGCTGCACCATGGCATCCTCGACCGTACGGCTCTTGAACATGGCAACGTACATGTCATTAGGGTTTTTGATGCCAAGACTGCTACCTGCAAGCGCAGCCATGCCGCCCAAGTTGCCCAACTGCGAGGCCAGTGCGGCACCCATAGAGGAACTCTGCTGCGGTGGCAATAACGTCAGAGTGGCCTTATATCGCGGGGGTAGAAGTAGCGAGATCGCGATTGCAAGGATTGTGAAGGCCGCTGTAATGCCGAAGATGATTCGCTTGCGCTCTGCAAGAACAATCAGCAGATCTAGCAGGGATATTTCGTCGTCCTCTCCGCCGTGCCCTGCAACGGGTACGGCGGGACGAGGATCGATATACTCATTTAGGTCGGAAAGCGGAGTTTTAGCCGTCATCGTTTCCTGCTGGACTGGATGCTGGCGTGCATGCACCCTGCCTGCATTCTACAAGGAGGAGCGCACGCCAAGTCCTGCTATTTGAGCACACTCAACGCCGCAGCCCCCAGAGCGAACTGCGAGAACATCTGTGACCAGTCAATTACGCCGCGCAGCGCGGAGGGCTTGAAGGTCTTCTCCGGGACCATGATTGTGTCGCCTGGATAGATGCGCAACCTGTTGAACTCGCTGCCCCAGAGTCCTTTGTCCCTTTCGCGGCTTACTACCTCGCCATCTGCGCGGATAACAAATTCATGCTTCTGGTCAGCGTCCCTATTCGGTCCCCCAGCAAGTTGCAGATACGTCCCGGCCCTACCTCCCTGCTCATACAAGAAGGAATTCTGATCGTAGACCGCGCCAACCACATTGATTGTGGCAGGAAGCGGCGGGACGATAAAGTGGTCCCCATCCTCCATGGTGATACCGGGAATGCTGCTTACCCCGCTCGTGTCGGGCGCAAATCTCAGCACGATACGACCTGTTGCACGAATTTGCCGCAGGCTTGCAAGCAGTTCTCGTTCGCTGTTTTGGGCCGAGGCGGCACTGGTCAAATCCTGTGCCGAACTCGCCGACGCTGACGCCATAGCCAGATTGCCTCGCTGGATTCCCATATCCAGGCTCTGCACATACTCGTCGATTCTTGCCTGCTGCATCGCACGCGTTGACTCGCGCGTGAACTCCGAGCCGTACAGATACGCATTGGGCGTCAGTCCGCCAGCACGCTCCACCAGATCGCGTAGTGTATCTCCGGGCTGAACCGTGTACACGCCTGCATGGGCGAACTCGCCAGCCAACGTAACTGTTTTTGTCTGGTGCGCGATGGGCACGCGAATATCAGCCTCAGAAAAGATGGAGACTACGTCGCTTGCATGCAACTCGATATCCTGTGAGCTGTCGTGCTGCAGCAAGAGCTTGCCCAGATCGAACGGGATCAGCGCCGTCTTCAGGGTGTCCGGGTCGAGGCGCTCAATGACGGCATAATCCCAATCGATCTCCGGCGCGAGCGCTCGAACCTCCGTCCGCTGTGCAGGAGGCATGAATCGGCCGGGAGGAGCAGTCTGCGCAGCTGCCAAAGAAGAGCTGCCACCACGCTGTTGCGCGCTCAGATTCTCATTCTGCTGATAGCCGGACTGTCCTTGCTGGTAACCAAGCTGTCCCTGCTGGTTCCCATTCTGCCCCTGGGAGACTCCTTGCTGATTACCATCCTGTCCTTGCAAGACTCCTTGCTGATAGCCAGTCTGTCCCTGTTGGTAGCCAGTCTGGCCCTGCTGATTTCCGTTCTGCCCCTGAGAGAATCCTTGCTGGTAGCTATTCTGGCCCTGCTGGTAACCCGGCTGACTTGATGCGTACAAGCCCTCTGGAGTGAGAGCTTTGATCGAGATGGCATGGTTATCAGCAGGCTGACGCAGATTGTCGAAACCGGGGATTGGCTCAAACTCCGGAGCGGGGAATCCCAACTGCGCCCGCTTCCACCAATAATCCCGCGTCATCAGCGATTCCTTGTCCGGAATCAGATCGCTGATGCGCATGCCAGAGTGCCAAGCAAAGCGGCCGGGGTTCGCTGTGTTCCCGCGAAGGATAACCGTTTTCCGATAGATGGGCACCATGGAATAAACCCGCACTAGGTCGCCGTCTGCCAGCAAAGTAGCCAAACCGCTGGCGTCGTAGGCCACCTCCATGGCGTGCCTGTCGCGGTGCCCTTCAATTCGCTCAATCGAGATCCGCGCCTCGGAGGCTACCGAAGTAGCGCCTCCGGCATTGGCAAGAAGATCGGCAAGCGACTCATCTGCCCGCAGTTCATAGATTGCCGGATTCCGCACACTCCCGGTCACTGCCGACTGGGGACCAGCCGAAGGAATGAATATTACGTCTTCGGATTGGAGCTTTACGTCCTTCGACTTGTCGCCGTGAATAAGCAGGTCATAGAGATCGAATGTGGTTACCACCGCACCACTACGGCGCAACTGAATGCTGCGCATTGAGCCTTGTACCGAAGGCCCTCCGCTGGCAAATAGCGCATCGACCAGGGAGCTCAGCGAACTCACGGTATAGACGCCCGGGCGCCGCGCTTGCCCAGAGACATACACCTGGATGGCTCGAATCTGGCCCACATCCGCCGTGAGATTGAAGTTGTGATAGACGCGGCCGATGGCGCTACGCAGATGAGCATCGAGCGCAGACAAAGCCATCCCTGCAACATGCACCGGACCAACCTGCGGAAGGAATATCTCGCCCGAACGGTCCACACGCACGTTGGCCTGGAAGCTTACCTGTCCCCATACGCGGATGCGCAGTTCGTCGCCGGGGCCGATAACGTAATCCGGAGGAACAGGAGTCATGTCGAGCGGCGCAAAAGTGGATGGCACACTGCCAAAGAGGCCCATGCCGTAGATAGGCAGAATCTGCCCTGTAGTCGAGAGAACGAACTTTTGGAACTCGGTCAGCGGCTCTGAAGGGAGCTTGGCTGACAACGACTGGTTCCGGCCAGATTGCTGCCGAGATAAAGCCTCAGTGTCGGAATAGTTGCCATTCGTATTCCCTGACTGAGCGCCGTATTCACCGAGTTGCGAGGAGCGTGTTTGCGAAGTACCGAGTGGTGAGCTTTCTGACTGCCCCTGACCTGAACAATCTGAGGAACTTGCCATCACTGGGTCAGAACAGTCCAGCGCGCTCGGACTCTGCGTCCCTGCCGAACTGCCACTTTGGGATGACAATTGTGCAT
>Ga0255356_1002332_pt1 | contig 10975 bp, 5 predicted proteins | sample HBST100metaG_FD_189944 | JGI IMG/M metagenome (GOLD analysis project Ga0255356, IMG submission 189944) | Peat soil microbial communities from Stordalen Mire, Sweden - H.B.S.T100 | ecosystem: Environmental > Terrestrial > Soil > Wetlands > Peat | place: Sweden: Norrbotten County, Stordalen Mire... | reverse complement strand
GCCCCGTTCCAATCAGGTAGAGCGTGACGGTCAGGCCGATAACACCGAGATGTTTCAGCACCGGATACGCCGGCTGGAAGATGTGAACGTAGGTATTGGCGACCGCTGCGATGCAGAAGAAGAGAATGAACCATGGCCATTGGATACGCGCCTTGCTCTTATTTGCCAATGCGGTCCCTACCGAAAGCGGCACGATCCATAGAGCGCGAGCTAATTTGACGGTTGTGCCAACGGCAAGAGCCACCGCTCCGTACTTTGCCGTCGCACCGACGACAGAACTTATGTCATGAATGGCGAGTGCGGACCAAAGGCCGAATTGAGTCTGCGTCATGTGCAGCGCTGTCCCTATTATTGGGAAGGTGAGCAAAGCAATCGAGTTCAGCACAAAAACAGTTCCGAGCGAGACGGCAATTTCCTCTTGGCTCGCCTCGGTGATTGGTGCAATCGCCGCGATGGCGCTGCCGCCACAGATGGCGGTGCCGGCCGAGATAAGATACGAGATTCTCGGCCGGACCCTCAAGAGTCTTCCCAAACCCCAACCCAGAAGCAGGGCAATGCTGATGCTCCCTGCGGTATAGATGAACCCGGAGCGGCCGGCTTGCATAACCTGCAGCAAGTCCATTCCGAATCCGAGTCCCACCACCGATGCCTGCAGCAGCAACTTCGATAACTTCTTTGCCTCAAGATGAAATGGATGAACGAAACTGAATCCGTAAATGAGACCGCCAGCCAATGCAATGGGGGGCGAGACGAGTCCGCTGGCGGCAAGGATCAAACCGATGAAAAATACGTTCTTGGTCACACATCCAGTGTTCGCGAAAAATGTGGCGTCGTCCAAGCAGAAGTAATCATGCCCTATTTGCGAAACTTATTGGCTCCACAAATCATGAAAGTTTTCTCGTGGATAGAACTAGAGCCTGTTATGAACTTTCGCGTGGGCGGCCGCGCGAAAGTTCATAACAGGCTCTAGCTGCAGTCCTGCGGACGCGATAAGGAATCCGCAAAATTCAATAGTCATGCGTTGCGGCCCCGAAGAAAACATCCGAAAGCCGGGAAGTCAAAAAATTAGGGCAATTGCGCCGGAGCAAGGCTCTGCACGAAGTTCGCCCGCTGCGCCGCAATTCCAGATGCCAGGTGGTCCTCAAGGAACTCCGGACCCGCAAAGCGCCTATAGAGGGTCGCCCGCCCTGCCGTGGCCACTTGCACGAACTCCACGCACAGCGGTTTGTCGGGGATGCGTGCTCCGAACCAGTGCGGGTCGTCGCGCTGCGCCCATGTGACAAGCGCCAGCACTGAGTCTGCAGAATACGCCGGAGCCTTTGGTCCGCCCATTGCAGCGCCTTGCGCATGCACGGCCTGCATAGCTTTTTCGTTGCCGTAGAGCGTTGCCGTTGTGTGGCTCTTTGGGTCAACGTACATTGTGATTGCATTCCAGCCGAGCGGCTGATAGGGGAGGCTTACGGGTAATGAGGCAGCCCGGTTGTTCACCACCTCATCGCGGTTGGACAGGGCGGCTGTGACGGGCAAGGTGTAGACGTAGTCGTTGCCGCGCACTGGCCGGTGGCAGCCCGTGCATTCGTTCACGAAGTGCGCGTCCTTCCCATAGGGCTTCAGATCCATGCCGCGCCAGCGGCCCCAGCCCCACCCTTCAGTATCCTTATATCGCTTGGCGTCTTTCTCCATAAATTCCACTTGCCAGAACTTGCCGGGGTGCAACAGGCCATCAGGGCCGGGCTCCTGCGGCCAGGCAACCTTGGCAAAGCGAGTTCCGTCCGGCCAAGGCGAGATGTTGCCCGAATGCGCAGCCTTCACTGCCACGTCATTTCCGAGGACGAAACGAAAAGTATGATTGTCGCCGCGGTCAGTCGTGCTGATCGGCTTCCAACTCTCGAAGTTAGGATCGAAACGGAACCCATTAAACTCCGATCGCACCATCGCCAAAGAGAGAGGTTCGTGAGTCGCAGCGGAATCAGTCTCTCGCGCTTTGCCAGACTGGTTTGGAGCGGGAGCCCACGGTGCCAGATACGCCTTCAACGTCGCCAACTCTTCGGGCGTCACCTTTGCCTCGGGATGCAGCTTAACAAACTGCGGCAGAGGCATCGCGCCAAGCTGGATCATGTTTACTGCCTCAAAGAGCGTCGCCTTCTGCACGGCGGCTGGTTTGGAGCCCAGCGTCGAAAAGTTTAGGTGCTCGCGCGCGGTAAGAATGTCATGCCGTACGAGCCAGTAGCCGGGCACAATCTGGTCAAACCACGTCAGCCGCCGCTGATCCGAGTGGCAGCTATAGCAGTTCTTATCGAGAATGTGCAGGACCGCAGGTGGGGCTTGCAACTCGGCATTCGCTGGCTTGGCTGGAATACTGGGCCGCAGCACTTGTAGCGCCGTAAATACAGTCACCCCAGCAACGATTGTTTTGCCAACCATGCTCATTTTCGACATGGCACAAGTATTGCCGAAGCCAGCAATCGTGTCCATGCAGAAGTACTTATGCCTTATTTTCGAATCTTATGGCTTCCGGAAGATTATGATCGCCTGGTCGCGACTGAAGTTTTCTGCAGGCCTGCACGTGCTGTTACAAATCTGTGGAATTCAATGGCTAGACCCTGCGGCTCGGGACCGGATGCATATGCGGCAAGAAACTGGCGCTTGATACTCATTCCTTCGACCTCGACAATCTTGAAGTTGTTGCCGAGTCTAAGGTCTTTCGCAATTGCCCACCGGGAGACAAATCCGACCCCCAGCCCAGCTTCCACGGCGGATTTGATGGCTTCGGTCGAATCGAGTTCCATCACGATATGCAGCGAATTCCGTTTGACGCCTTGCCGCTCCAGCGCCAATTCAATCACATGGCGCGTGCCTGATCCATGCTCCCGCATGAGCAGCGGAATTGAGGCGATTTCAGAACTGCAGACCGAAGTGCGCTCGGCCCACTCATGCGCAGTGGACGCGATAAGGACCAACTCGTCTTCAAGAAACGGCTTGGTCTTAACCTCGCGGCTTCGCGCTGGACCTTCGATGAAGCCCAATGCAATCTTCTGCTTTTCCACGGCCTCCACAATGTGCTCCGTGTTCCCGCTGATCAAAGTGGGGTGAACACGGGGATGCACTCGACGAAACTCACCCAAGAGACGAGGCAACACATATTGTGCAATGGTTGTGGAAGCTCCCAGCGCCAGTTGCCCAGCATGTTCTCCGCTTAACGCCGCAATCTTGTGCTCGGTCTGGGTTAGAAGCGTCTTGACCTGTTCACAATAGTTAAGAAGAACCTTACCCGCAGCCGTTAGCGTGATGTGCGCACCTGTACGATCAAAGAGTTGAACACCGATATCTTCTTCCAGCGCCTTGATCTGAAGGCTCACAGCGGGCTGCGTAAGGTACAGTTCTTCGGCAGCCTTGCGGAAGCTGCGTTGCTCCGCAACTGCCCGGAAGACCACGAGACGGAAATTTTCGATGCTCGCCATTTGATGATTAGAACACCGCTACCGCGCCTCCGGAGCTAGTGACCATCGAGGACCTTGCGCTGTCTGTCGGAGACCTCAACTATGGGTGGTTACCGGTTCGCTTGTAGTGGATCGATGAATCGGACGAATTGAATGACGCATACGAGATGGGCAAAGAAAGCGAACGTCAAGCCTTGCACGCAATGGTCGTGGCATCAGCACGAGCGAACAAACCCGCCAACGTCAACGCATTCTTTCTTCTCAAGGCGCGTCATGGATATGTTGAGACTGATAACAGAACCAAGGTGAACGTTGACGTTGCTTTGAATAACGTCTTAGTGGTTCGTGACCACGGCAGTAACGAAGAATGGGCAGCTAAGGCAGCAGCGCAGCAACGAGCCCTAATTGCCGACAGCGCCAGCTAGTAGCGTCTACGGCCCCCCAGGTTGACGCTGTGGCCTTGTCTGAGTCTCCGGCCATCCCTGCATCTGTCTACGGGGCTACGGTCGAGCCTGCGCCGGTAGCGCCCTCATGGGTAGCACCAGTCCAAAAGCCTGCTCCTGTGGCCGCTGCGCCCTACTACGGCCCGCCCGTCTTCCCGTGGCAGTCACAGCCTACACCTGCACCGATCCACGCATCAGAGACCATCCGAAGCGCCCCCATTGCACCAGTGGCGGCTCCCGTGTGGCGTGGCAGAGCATAGGCGAACACTGGTGGACTGAATTATTTTATGCGCAGCCCATAAGAAAGCGGGTCGTAATCAGAGTGTCTGCTGGCGTTCTGTGTGCTCTGTTCAGTAACAGTAAAATTGCAAACAGGGCAAAATCGCATTATTCCACCAGCGCGTTGATCCCTTGGTCCCATATACACAACTTTCGATGGAATGGACTGATAGCACTTCGGGCACAATGGCTTATCCGCTTTGCCTTTGAATTGGAAGTATCCGAACTGCGCATCCGGTCCTTCAATTTCTTCCCTTGGTACAAGCTGCGTTTCTGGGAAAATCTCTGCGCAACTCTTCGTCAGTGAATACACTCGATTCTCAATTTCGGCCGACACGAGCACGTCTTGCTTTAACACTTGCTCTTGCTGCGCTGCATTCAAATGAGCAATAGCGACATCCTGTGTCAGCATCTTCACTGGATTGTCGCGAAGCAATGGATCGTTTTGCTTGGTCTTTTCAGTCGCTTGCAATCTTCCATATCCCGACCTTCGCTGAACTTCAAGCATGTTAAAAGCGGAAGTGGAACTCAGCAACAATTCGGGGACCTCAAGTGTGCATGAATACTCGTTTGCTCTCTTGCATCTATTCGTCAGGATTGGCGTAAGACGCTTGACTCGTATTGAGCCTTCGCGCCCAGGGAACACTTCTAGCTGCAATTTGCCAAGGTCGTCGCTCTCTGATGACTTGTGCCACGTATTCAGCTTTGTTTTCAGGTCTGTGATGATTTGATCGCTCGATGTGAATTCTAGCGGATTCAAATGCAGTAATTCGCGCAAGCCTTCGCGCCCAACGCCTTTTTCAATGTGCGCCGCGGTCAATAGATCATACTTTGCCGTTCGCTGGATATAGGCTGCAACCGCAATCTCTTGTTCAATCCAAACCGATGCTCTATCCAACGGTTCACACTTGTCCAGCCCATAGCTGACATTTCCCCTGCGGTGCATAACGGTGATGAACCCGTCACTCTTTGCCAATGCGTCAAGTATGTTTTCGTGAAGCCCGTTTAGATTGTGTTGAGCCTCAGCAAAGAAACAATCGAATATGCCGTGCTCCTGTATTGTCTGGCATATCGCTTCACCAAGACGCTTCTCTTCCTGAGTGCGCTGCCCACATGACACAAAAACGAATGGCTTTGGCATAGACAAGATGCTACGCCGCTTAATCGAAAGCCAATGTTGAAATCTGGTGCATTTTATCCAAGAAAGTTCGTCTATCGTCAGACCACAATTTGAACGCTACGTTATCGGTGTATACCCCAATTTCCTTGTGTGATCCGGACTGACGGACTGGTATCCCCGCCCTTTGCCGAATAGCCGCTAGGGGTGTGGGGGGTCTATCGGTAGGCTCTCACCGCTGGCGAACGCTGCGAACGGATCGAACAGCACTTCCAAGGGCGCATTGCCCTAAAATTGCCCTACAAGTTTACTGGTTGGTTACTGTCTTACCATTAAGTTATTGATTCAATTGGCGTCCCCGACGGGATTTGAACCCGTGTTATCGCCGTGAAAGGGCGGTGTCCTAGGCCGGGCTAGACGACGGGGACGCTGAAAGGGCTAGCAACCAACCTGAATTGGCCACATGCGCCCTTATGAAGGCTACCAACTCAGCCGTGTTGTGTCAAAAAACTGGCCATTGCCCACAGAAAATACAGCGCTCTGGCAAAAAAGAGTCAGTTTTAAAGAGAGAGATTGCACATAAGGAGTGTCTGGGTGGACCCGAGCAGCTTCTTCCCTGACGTTTGGCGGGGTGAGAATGTGTTAGCGCCATCGACGCCGCCCGGACAAACTGTCTGCAATGCTATTTTTTGCGTCAATGTGCCGCCTCCAGGCGTCACAATAAAGAAGGCGACTTCGAATCGATCTCCGCAGGTTTGCGAAGCACTTTTCGACCAAGCTCCTCAGTAGACACCGAAGTTGCTCTCGGCGATCAAATCTGGCAACCCGTTACCACAGTTTATTCGGCACAAAACAAAAGGCCGAGTTCGACCTCGGGCTGAAATTCGGTCTGAACACCGTAGGAAAAATAGAGTGAGGAAGAGCGCATTGAAACGCATTCTTGAACTAGGTTGTTTTGTTTTTGTCGGTTTGGCGGCTATCGGTTGCCAGAAGAAGCCGGCGGTGCCGGCCGGAGCTGGCATGCAGGCGATGCCAGTACAAACTGTGGCCGTTGCCCTTGCACCTGTGCCTCAATCGAGCGAGTACGTGGCAACCATTAAGTCGCGCCGCTCAGCCACACTGCAGCCGCAGGTGGATGGAAGGCTGACGCAGATTCAGGTTCGCTCCGGCGATCATGTGAAGGCCGGTCAGGCGCTGATGAAGATCGATCCGCAACACCAGATGGCCACCGTCGCATCGCAGCGCGCCACCGAGCGGCAGAAGAAAGCGCTTTACGACTACAACGTTCGGGAGGTCGAGCGGCAGCACAAGCTGTTTGACGCCGGCGTCACCAGTCGCGATGCCTACGAGCAGGCGCAACAGTCCTTCGACAACTCCAAGGCGGATTACGAGTCCGCGGAAGAGTTGCGCAAGACTCAGGAAGAGCAACTGGCCTACTACACCATTCGCGCGCCTTTTGATGGCGTGGTGGGCGACATCCCTGTTCACGTGGGTGACTACGTTGCATCCGCCACCATGCTCACCACCGTAGACGAAAACAAGGACCTGGAAGCCTACATCTATGTGCCCACGGAGCGTGCCAGCCAGGTGCGCCAGGGGCTGAGTGTCGAACTGATGGACAACGCAGGCAAATTGCTAGAGAAGACGAAGATTGACTTTCTCTCGCCGCAGGTAGACAGCACCTTGCAGGGAATTCTTGTGAAGGCCCCCGTTCACGCCTCGCCTGAAATGCTGCGCAACGCGCAGATGGTCAAAGCGCGCGTCATCTGGAGCACTACTCCTATGGCCGTCGTTCCGGTGCTGGCGGTTATGCGTCAAGGTGGGCAAACCTTCGTCTTTGTCGCGCGACAGCAGAACGGCCACTTTATGGCTAGCCAGACCGCGGTCACGCTCGGCGATACCGTGGGCAACACCTACTCCGTCTCCTCGGGACTGAACGCGGGCGACCGAGTTATCGTCTCCAGCACCCAGTTCCTGGTCAACGGCATGCCGGTTATGCCGCTGCCAGGAGCTTAGAGCACAGAGCTTGGCCAGCACCTCCGGCAGCGAGTCGGAGGTGGGCACAGGGCGGCGGTCACACCGTGCCCATTGAAGACGAAAAGGAAGGCAACCCTTGTTTGTAGATTTCTTTATTCATCGGCCTGTTTTTGCCACGGTCTGCGCGTTATTAATTATTCTCGCCGGTGCCGTGTGCATCCCCAATCTCCCGATCGCCATGTACCCAACGCTTGCGCCTCCGGAGGTTTCGGTCAGCTGCAACTATGTTGGCGCCAATGCCGATACCGTCGAGAAGGCGGTCACCATCCCTCTGGAAGAGTCGATCAACGGCGTCGAGGGAATGCGCTACATCAGCTCGTCTAGCACGAACAGCGGTGAGAGTTCCATTACCGCGACCTTCAAGACCGGCTATGACTTGGATATTGCCGCCGTCGATGTCCAGAATCGCGTGGCTAGCGTCGAAGGCCGCTTGCCCGCAGCCGTTACCTCCACTGGCATCAGCATTACCAAGGCCAACAGCAACTTCGTCTTCGGTGCTGGCTTCTACACTCTCGACGGCCGCTACTCGCCAGAGTTCATCTCCAACTACCTTGACGTCTATGTGAAAGACGCTCTCAAGCGCGTGCCCGGCGTGGGCGATGTTTTGATCTTCGGCGAGCGCAAATACGCCATGCGCGTCTGGCTTGACCCGGTGCGTCTGGCTGCCCGCGGACTTACCGCCACCGACGTGGTCAACGCTCTTGTTGAGCAAAATATTGAGATTCCCGCCGGACAGCTTGGCCAGCCTCCTTCGGATTCAAAACAGGCCTTCCAGATTCCCGTGCGTGTCATAGGCCGCCTCACCAGTCCGGCAGAGTTTGACAACATCATCGTCAAAAGCTCCGCCAGCGGCCTCGTGCTTCTCAAGGATGTGGGCCACTCGGCAGTGGGCGCCGAGGACTATAGCTCCGTGCTGAAGTATTCCGGACGAGAGGCGATGGGCATCGGCGTCGAGCAGCTCTCCAACGCCAATGCACTTGAGGTCGACAGGAACGCAAAGGCTACGCTGGCAAAGCTCGCCAAGAGCTTTCCGCCCGGCCTGGAATACGCCATTGCCTTCGATTCCACCACTCCGGTCGGCGATTCGATCCGCGAAGTGCTGTTCACCCTCGGCTTGGCCATCCTCATTGTCATCACCGTCATCTTTCTCTTCCTGCTGGATTGGCGCGCCACCATCATTCCAGCCGTCACCATTCCAGTCTCACTGATCGGCACTTTCGCCTTCATCAAGCTTTTCGACTTCTCCATCAACTCGCTCACTCTCTTCGGCATCACGCTAGCCACGGGACTGGTGGTGGACGACGCCATCGTGGTCATCGAGAATGTGCAACGACACATCGCCATGGAGCACTCCGATCCACATGAGGCCACCTCACGCGCCATGGCCGAAGTCACCAGCGCTGTCATCGCCACGTCTCTGGTCTTGATCGCGGTCTTCGTTCCTGTCTCGTTCTTCCCCGGCACCACCGGCATTCTCTATCGACAATTCTCGCTGACCATCGCCTTTGCCATCGCCATCTCGGCCTTCAACGCGCTCACGCTCACGCCGGCTCTCTCGGCCCTCTTCCTGCGTGGCGAAGAGGACCGTCCTCACCAGCTTGATTTCTTGCATATTCGCCCGGTCTCGCGACTCTTTGCCTTGTTCATTCACTCCACAGACAAGCAGATCAGCGCGCTGGCAAGCGCCTATGCAAAATCCATTCACGTGGCGCTCCAGGTGCGCTACCTGCTGCTTGTCGTCTTCTTCGCTGGCCTGGGTTTCACCGTTTGGGTCTACCAGCACGTTCCCACCGGCTTCATTCCCCAGGAAGACCAAGGCTACCTGATGGTCATTGTGCAAGCCCCGCCGGGTTCTTCGCTGGAATACACTGGAGCGCTCGCCCAGCGAGCCGAAGCCATCATCAGCACAAATCCCGATGTTGTCGGATCTTTCTCCATCATGGGGTTCAGTCTTGCCGGCAGCTCCTCCAATGCGGGCATGATGTTTCTCAGCACCAAGCCCTCCGATCAGCGGCGCGGCAAGGGCCATTCCACCTCCGACATTGTGGCCGATCTCTCGCCCAAGCTGCAGATGCTGATGTTCGCTCCCAACGGCGGCCTGGTGGCCATGTTTGAGCCTCCCGCCGTGCAGGGTGTCGGCAGTTATGGCGGCTTCCAGTTCATGCTCCAGGATCAGGGAAGCAACACACTCAGTGATCTCGACCGCGTAGCCCACCAGATTGTGAGTGGGAGTCGCCAGCGCAAGGATCTCACTGGCCTACTGACAACCTTCTCCGCCAACGACCCGCAGGTGCTGGTCACCATCGACCGCGAGAAGGCCAAGGCCATGAGCATTCCTCTCTCTCAGATCACCAGCACGCTCGGCGTCTTCATGGGATCGGAGTACATCAACGACTTCGACTTCAACAACCGCACCTATCGCGTTTTTGTGCAGGCCGACCAGCCCTTCCGCATGTCGGCCCGCGATCTACACAACTACTACGTTCGCTCGGACACCGGCCAGATGGTACCGCTCGACAATCTGGTCAAAGTAACCGAGAGTTCCGGGCCGCCCGTCATCACTCACTACAACCTCTTCCGCTCGGTCGAAATCGATGGCTCGCCCGCGCACGGCATGAGCTCCGGCCAGGGGCTTGCGGCCATGGAAGAGCTAGCAGGCCAGACGATGATGCCCGGCATGAAGTTTGAATGGACCGGATTGACGCTCGACGAGATCGAGTCGGGCGGTAAGGCGCTGCTCATCTTCGGACTCGGCATCTTGGTCGTCTATCTCGCTCTCTCAGCGCTCTATGAGAGCTTTGCGTTGCCCTTCATCATTCTTCTGGCTGTGCCCATGGCTGTGCTCGGCGCGCTTGGCCTGGTTGCCTTGCGCGGCCTCTCTAACGACGTTTATTGCCAGATCGGCTTGGTCATGCTCATCGGTCTCTCAGCCAAGAATTCAATTTTGATCGTTGAGTTTGCCGAGCAACTCCGCAGGAAAGGCCGTTCCATCGCGGAGGCTGCTATTGAAGCCGCTGAGTTGCGTCTCCGGCCCATTCTCATGACCTCATTCGCCTTCATCCTTGGCGTTCTGCCTCTGGTCTTTGCCACTGGCGCAGGCGCTTTGGGTCGCCGCTCGGTCGGCACCACAGTCGTCGGTGGCATGTTGCTCTCCACCGTCCTCAACCTCTTCTTTATCCCGGTTCTCTACGTGATTATGAGCAGGCTGCTCAAGCGCGGTGACGCTCCTGAACCGGAGCCAGTGGAGGCATAGCGCCCAGGTACGGTGACCGTGTGATTCCGTACAAATGTGGTGCCCCATCCATGTCGCAGCTTCATCGCGGCATGGGTGGGAAAGCACAAATTCACGCGGTCAAAGCCCTAGTCACTGTTTCTCCCGGTGCGCGATAACGTAATCCTTGATGTGATCGTAGACCTGGCTGGAGACCACGCCGCGCTCCACCAGGTCCAGCTTAGTGTGGTAAGGCCGGAAGCGAACAATGCGTCCGGCCCAACTCCGCGTCATGCCGGGAACCTTCAGTAGCTCATCCACACTTGCGTGATTAATGTCGATGCGCTCTTCTGGCGGTGGGGCCGTCACCGATGTTTTGGGCACGCCACGGGTATCTCGATCTGAATTCTGCGCTATTCCTGTCAGGCAGATACCCAGGATCACCGCA
>Ga0255356_1002329_pt1 | contig 10993 bp, 9 predicted proteins | sample HBST100metaG_FD_189944 | JGI IMG/M metagenome (GOLD analysis project Ga0255356, IMG submission 189944) | Peat soil microbial communities from Stordalen Mire, Sweden - H.B.S.T100 | ecosystem: Environmental > Terrestrial > Soil > Wetlands > Peat | place: Sweden: Norrbotten County, Stordalen Mire... | reverse complement strand
AGCCGCAACAGACCGAACGCTCTCTCCAGCCGATACACGCGCAACCGCGCGCTCGCGCAAATCAATCGAATAAGCCTTCGTCATCCAAACCGGCCCCCATCCAGTCCGAATATTGAATCAGACCAAAACCAATTCGGGAATCCCACGCGATTCAGTCAAAAATCATCCCGCTCTAGGACCGTCATTATCCACAATATCACCTCACCCAAATTCAGGGAGACAGTGTCCAGCAAATAAACCCGCGCCGCGAGGTGGGGCGCTCGCATCGGTTACGATGCAGAGCTTGCAGCAGAATGGTATTAATGGCGTCAGTGGCTTGGTCGTGCGGTTCGAGTAGGCCGGTTTCGGTGAGCAGATTGCCTCTTGGATCGGCAATAATGATAATTTGCCGATCGAAGCCAATGCGATTCAACAGGTGCTTGGCCAGCCGGCGATTGCCGCCATCGCTGCCAAGCTGGGAGTCGACCCGCAGCAGGCGAGCCAACTGCTTGCCCAGCATCTCCCGGATATCGTCAATCACCTGACGCCGAACGGCCAGGTGCCTGACAGCCCCGCCGCCACCTGAACGGCGGTACACAGGCAATTAAAAAAGGCGCGGCCCGTTTCCGGATCGCGCCTTTTTTATTGGGGAAGCCCCTGAGCTTACTGCAGAAGCGTCTGCTGCGCCGGCATGCTCATGGTGGCATTGCTGCCCATGGGCATGCTCATCGAGGGCACTTCATTCGCCGGCAGCATGGTGCGCGAGTAGAGCGAGGAGAACGCCCACACGGTCAGCCCCACCGAGATGATGAAGAGCGGCACGGTGAGGATCAGGGAGACGCTCTTCCAGATTTGCGCGCGGGAGATGTCCAACCCGAAGAACAAGGTTGCCTGCGCGGCCAGGGTGAGGAAGGTAAGCCCCACCACGATCTCGGCGAACTCAAGGAAGGGCAGCTTATGCTGTGAGACGAGCAGCGCCGCCCCCATGAACAGCACCGAAGCCAGGAAGGCGACGGCGAAGCGCAGCGTGGTGCCCTGCTGGACTTCGGGATTGTCCAGCGGGTCGGAATGATGAGCGGACATTAGGCGGCACCTCCCAGCAGGTAGACATATACGTAAACAAGCACCCAGATCGTGGCCTGAAACTGCCAGAACATGCGCAGGTTCAATAGGCGGGCGACCACATCGGCGGTGAAGCCGAAGCGGGCGATCTGCACCAGCATGATCAGCATCCAAAGAATGCCAATACCCATATGCAGCCCGTGCGTGGCGATAAGGGTGAAGAAGATCGACAGGTAGGCCGAGCGACTATACCCGTTGCCTTGGGCGGTCAGCGCGGCCAGATCGTGCCAACCCATGGAGACGAACGCCACCCCAAGCGCCATGGCGACGAGAATACCCGCCGCCACCCCGGCCTTGCTGCCATTTTTCAGGGCAACCGTGGCCTGGCTGTACGCGAAGACGCTGCCAAGAATGATGAGCGTCTGCCAAAATCCTTCCACCGCGTTGGTGACTTGGGCGGGGCCGGGGCCGCCGGCCAGGTTCATCGGCGTGCTCAGCACCGCGTAGGAGGCAAAGATGCTGGTGAAGATAAGCGCGTCACTCAGCATGTAGAGCCAGAACCCGAAGGTTCTGGTTGAGATCGTGTCGTGCTCGTCAGCCTCGGCGTTCCAGAGCCGTGTATTCGGCCCGGCTTTAGCGATGGTTGCCATTAATGCGCCTCCACGTGGTCGAGCGGCGCCCGCTTGGGCTGTTCAGCGATCACGCTCGCCAGCTCGGTCTTGCTTTCAAGTTTCGCGATTTCCTCAGCGGTGAGGATATAGCCCTGGTTCTTATCGAAGGAGCGGGCAATCACCGCCACGATGATGGCGAGCAGAGCCGCGCCGGCCATCCACCAGATCCGCCAGATCATGCCAAAGCCGAACGCCATCGCCAGTACCCCGATGATCACAGGCACCGCCGTGTTGGAGGGCATGTGGATGGGTACGAACGTCTCCGGTTTGACTTTGTCCAGGCCGTTCTCACGGCGCCAGGCCAGCTCATCAAGGGCATTGATCTGTGGCGTGACGGCGAAGTTGTAGAACGGCACGGGCGTATGTGTCATCCACTCCAGCGTCCGGCCGGTGCCCCACGCATCGTCGCCAGCAGGCACGCGGTCCCGCAGAGAGACGTAGATCATCTTCAGGAAGTAGAAGATGGAGATGCAGTACAGCACGATACCGACTTCTTCCGCGATCAGCAGCGGACGCCATTGCGGGTTGAAGATGTAGTCCAGACGGCGGGTTTCGCCTTCCAGGCCCAGACCAAACATCGGGACGAACACCACGACGCTGCCAAGGACGAAGGTCCAGAAGAACAGCTTGCCGTTATGTTCGTCGAGCTTGAAGCCGAACACTTTCGGCCACCAATAGGCGACGGCGGCGAAAGCGCCCGTGGCAACAACCAGCACCATGCAGTGGAAATGGGCGATAACGAACACGCTGTCATGCACAGTATAGTTGATGGCGGGGGCGGAGAGCATCATGCCGGTGAAGCCACCGAACAGCAGCAGGAAGATACCCGCAACCGCCCACAGCATCGGCGTGGTGAAGGTGATGCGGCCACGATACATGGTGAACAGCCAGTTGAAGATCTTCACGCCGGTGGGAATGCCGACCAGCATGGTGGCGGAGCTGAAATAGCCGTTCAGATCCGGGCCCATGCCCATGGTGAAGAAATGGTGCGCCCAAACGGACCAGCCAATGCCGGCGATGGCGAAGCTGGCGGCGACCATGGTGAGGTAGCCGAATAGCGGCTTCTCGGAGAATGTGGGAACGATTTCCGAGAACACGCCAAAGGGCGGCAGGATGAGGAAGTAAACCTCGGGGTGGCCCCAGATCCAGAACAGATCGATATAGAGCATGAAGTTGCCACCGTGACCGACGGTAAAGAAATCCGTGCCGAGATAGCGGTCAGCCGTCAGCAATGAAAGGGCAACGCCCAGCACGGGGAAGGCGGTGAGGCCGATAATGCTGGTGGAGAGGTTGACCCAGGTGAACACCGGCAAGCGGAACCACGTCATGCCCGGCGCGCGCATCTTCACAATCGTGGCGATGATGTTGATCGCGTTGAAGGTGGTGCCTAAGCTGGAGAGCTGGATGGCCCACATCCAGTAATCCACGCCCACGCCCGGATTATAGGGCAGCTCGGCCAGCGGCATGAGCCCGACCCAGGCGGCGTTGGAGAACTGGCCCACGAACAGGGAGAGCATGATCAGCGCCGCACCAGCGGTGGTAAGCCATAGGCTGACAGCGTTGAGGTAGGGGTAAGCCATGTCACGCGCGCCGATCTGCAGCGGCACGATAATGTTACCCAGCCCGGCCAAGATCGGCGTCGCGGCGAAGATCAGCATGATCGTGCCGTGCGCGCTGTAAACCTGGTCGAAATGGAAGGGCGGCAGGAAGCCATGCTGAGCGCCCAATACGCCGGGCGAGTCGGGGCCGACCGCTATCACCTGCTGGGTGCGCATCATCAGCCCGTCGACGAAGCCGCGGAACAGCATCACCAGACCGAGGATGATATACATCACGCCGATCTTTTTGTGATCGACCGTGGTTAGCCATTCGCGCCACAAATATGGGAGCTTCTTGTAATACAGTACCGCGGCAACGACGATAAGGCCGATCGTGGCGGCACCCAGGAAGGTGCCGACGATAATCGGATTGTCGTAGGGGATCGCGTCGAGCGTCAGACGCCCGAACAGCGGAGACCAGGGGCCTTGCAGATCAACTTGCACAGTTCAGACCTTTCTTCAGATTTTCACGGGCTGGCCGGGGCCGGAACGAGCGCCTTGCCTTCGTTGCTCGAAACGCTTTCCGTCAGCGAGTCGGGCACAGGATAGGCCACGCCGTTCATCGCATCCCGCACCACCTTATCGAACAGCTCCGGATCCGGTGCCGAGAAATAGGCGGGTTTGGCGCCGAAATTCACGGTCGGGTGTGCGAGTTGGGTGAAGGTGGCGTAGGGGAGCGTGTTCGGATTGGCCTGCACGGTCTTCGCCCAGGCGTCGAAATCGGCCTGTGACACGACACGGGTGGAGAACTGCATCCAGGAGAAGCCCGCGCCGGAGAAATCGGTGGAGAAGCCCTCGAACGTGCCGGGCTGGTCGACCTCGAACGAATCTTCCGTGCGCATGCCGGGCATGGCGTCGATCATCGGCGCAACGCGCGGGATGTAGAAGCCGTTCATCACGCTGGTGGAGGTCAGGCGCAGAACAACGCGGCGCCCCGCGGGGACCACCAGATCATCAATGGTGGCGATGTGCTGATCCGGATAGATGAAGAACCATTGCCAGTCGGTGGTAACCACATCCACCTTGATCGGCGGCAACGCCGAGCCGGGGGAGCCGTCCAGCGCGTCGGGGCTGTATGGGTTTACCGCGTAAACACCGACGAAGGAATAATGAATGAGCACCGCGGTGATAGCAACGGGCACGCCCCAGGCTAAAATCTCGATGATCGTGGAATGCGACCAGTTCGGCGCATAGGTGGCATTGCGCGATTTGCGGTAGCGCAGTGGGAAAATAACCATGAGAAGAAACGTGGGCAGGATGATGATCATCATCACGCCGACGAGCAGCAATGTATAGTGGTACTCTGCCTCGGCAACGCGGCCAACGGGATGAAACAGGGCAAAATTTACCGTTGAGCAGCCTGCGAGCAGCAGCAACGGCGCGCATAACGCGAAATGGCGCAAGAATCTCAAGTCATCGTCCTCCTGCTCAGATTCTTCTCTGAGATATTGCAAACCGAAGCCGCACCCACCCAAATCCCCTCGCGTCACGGTCTTAATTTTACGTTTTGCGGCCGTTTTCGACGGGGCCTGAGTTGGCTGTTAGGATGAATTCTTATCCTTGGCAACAAGCGTTGCCGGTGTCCAGGAATGCCACACTAGCACCTGCCGGGCCGGAGCGGCTTTTCGAAATGCCTTGTAAATTCTAGCAAAAAACCCGACAGGCGGCTGTATGGGCCGGCTGCCGGGGGGCAAATCAGTCAATTTGATTGCAAAGCTTTTGCAGATACCAGCTATTACCCTACCGCGCGGCGGTAAATATGCCACGTCGCATGCCCGAGCACCGGCATTACCACGCCCAGGCCGACGAGGCCCGGCAACATGCCGACAATAAGCCCGACGGTAACCATTATCCCCCAGGCGATGGCGAAAACCAGATTATGCAGGACGACGTTGACCGAGATGGACAAGGCCTGGAAGGTCGAGACGTCGCGGTCCAGCGCCAGCGGAAAGGAGATCAGCCCGAGCGCCAGCGCCGCCAGTGCGTAGCACGCTCCCACGGCCGTCCCGGCGCCGATCATCGCCCAGCCACCGGCCGTGGTGAACATGCGCGGGAGCAAGGACTGGGGGGTGGGGGGCTGGGCTAGGGTGACGTGATAAATCCCCCAGGCGGTGGCAATCCAGGCCAGGAAGAGGGCCACGGCCACCACACTTAGCCACTGCAGGGTAAAGCGCCGTGGCGTATCGAACACCGCGGCGGCATCCTCCATCGTCGCTTCCGGGTTGCGCTCGCGCGCCCGGCTCAGGGCCGCGAACCACATGGTGGCCACCGGCCCAAGCAGCGCCAAGCCGGAGAGGATTGGCAGCAGAAAAGGGATGAAGTCCGGGGCCGCCACCGCGGCGCCGACAAAGGCCGTGGCCATGGGCAGCACGACCGCGAAGGTTACGGCATACGTACCGGAGGCACGCCAATCAGCGAAGCCGGCGCGCAAAGCATCCTTCATGTCGTCGAAATTCAGCCTATGGACCTGTAGCGGTGCGGCATTTCTGGCCGGGAGCAGATTCATGAAACTGACGCTGGATAATACGCTCATGGTTTTCCCCTTTATTCATCTTCCAGTGTTTATGTCCGGTCGATTCAGTCCACCCTGAGACGGCGGCGGGCTTACGCATTTTATGGGCGTTTTGTGCAACCATAGGCGCTCCGCCGCCCGGTTTCCAGCATTAGTTGCAGGAAATTATAGCCGGAACAGGGCGTAGCCGAGGGAGAGCAGCATACAGGCGGTGAGCCAAGCGGCGGCGGGCGCCATGCGCAGGCTGCGCGAGAAGACCATTGCGTAAATAGCCTTCAGCAGGTTGTTGCTGGCGCTGGCAATGAGCACGGCGCTGACCACGGCGGCTTCGCCGACCTGAAACTTGCCGTCCAGCAGCGAGAAGACGAATGGGTCGACATCAGAGAAGCCGACGGCGAAGCTAAGCACATGCAGCCCAGACGCCCCGAAGCGCTGGGTGACGAAATTGGTAACGGCTGCGAAGAACACGAAGAGAAACGCGAACAAGAAGGCAACCGGCAGGTCCAGCGGGTTGGAGGTAATGGCGGCATGCGCCGCGCTGGACGCCCCCTTTGCGCGCCAAGCCAGCAGGGCCCCCATGGCAAGCGAGGTAAAAAACAGAAAGCCGAAGGGCAACGCCAGCGTCAGCGCGGCATCGGCATGGCCGAGCAGAATGATAACCGCAAGCAGCCGCACATACATCATGGCGGTGGCGATGATAACCGCCGCCGGGGCGAAGCTGGAGGCCGCAGGCTCCGCCCGGACGGCGCGGGCGAGCACCACAGTGGCGGCGGTGGAGGAATACAGCCCGCCGAGCACCCCGGTGAGCAGCGTGCCGGCGCGCTGAAACATGTAGCGATGCGCAAGATAGCCAAGATAGGAGATGCCGGAGATGACGAGCACCGCCGTCCACACCTTGGTGTAGGTAATGCCGGCCAGATACGGGATGCTGGCATCTGGCAGCAGCGGGTAGATAAGCCCTGCCAGGATGAAGAATTTCGCCATGGTCACGCCTTCCTCGGCGGGGAAGGCGTCCGAGAGCTTGCGGATCTGCACCTGTTCGCCAAGGGCAAGAAGGATGATAACGACCAGCGCCGCCAGCACCGCGAGAGGTGCCGTCAGTACCACCGGGCCGAGTGAGAAGGCGAGCAGGCCGATGACCGTAGGCAGCAGGGCGGAATCCCCGGCCTTCAGGCGCTTGCGGTAGTCCAGCAGCAGCGCCACGCCGAGCACGGCAAACCCGACGCAGAACGGGATGACAGGGGAGATGATCCAGAGCGCGAAGCCAAGCGCGGATAGCAGCGTAATCGTACGCGTGGTGCCGAAGCTGAGCGCTTCCGGCACCAGATTACCGGCATCGCGCCGCCTGTAGGCGTGCAACTCCAGCCCGATAATAAAGGCCAGCCCGACCGTGCCCAGAAACCCCGAGAGCAGAGGCGGGATAAACCCATTCATGCGGCGCGCAGTACAGCCAGGCCCTGCTCCAGATCACCAATCAGGTCATCCACATTCTCCAGCCCGATATGGAAGCGCGCCATGTTGCCCTCGAACGCGCCAGTGCCCTCCGAGCGGTGGATGGTGCCGGTGGTCGGCAGCACCAGGCTCTCATACCCGCCCCAGCTCGCGCCGATGCCAAAGAGCTGCAGGCTGTCGATCATCGCCACCACGGCGGCGGCGGAAAATTCCGGCTGGAAGGCAACGCCGAACAGGCCGCAGGAGCCGGTGAAGTCACGGAGGAACAATTCATGGCCGGGGCAGGAGGGCAGGGCCGGGTGCAGCACCCGCGCCACCTCGGGCCGGTCCGCGAGCCAGCGCGCCACCTGCAAGCCCGCCGCTTCCTGCGCCTTCAGCCGTATATGCAGCGTGCGCAGGCCGCGCAGGGCCAGCCAGCAATCATCAGGGCTGGCATAATTGCCCAGCTCCAGCGCGCCCAGGCGCAGCCAGCGCCAATCTGCCTCAGTGTTCACCACCACGGCGCCGAGAATGATGTCCGAATGCCCGCCGGGATATTTGGTCAGGGCCTGGATAGAAACGTCCACGCCTTTGGTGAAGGGCTGGAAATGATGGATGCCCCAGGTATTATCGAGAAACACCTTGGCGCCCGCCGCGTGCGCCACTTCGGCCAAAGCCGGAATGTCCTGCACCTCAAAGGTATGGCTGCCCGGGCTTTCAGTGAACAGCACGCGAGTGTTAGGCTTGAACAGCGCCCGCAGCGCCTCCGCAGATACCATCGGGTCGTAATAGCTGGTCTCCACCCCATAGCGGCGGAGCAGCCCGTCGCAGAAGGTGCGGGTAGGGCCGTAAACGGAATCCGGCACCAGCAGATGGTCGCCAGCCTTGAGGTAGGCGAGAAGAGGTACGGTGATGGCTGAAAGCCCCGAGCTGGTGACCTGCGCATGGCTGCCGCCCTCAATTCCGGCGATGGCGGCTTCCAGCGCGAAATGCGTCTCGTTGCCGCAGAGGCCGTAAATATCCACAGGCTCCAAAATATGCTTGCCGGTGGCTAGCTTGGTTGCCATGTCCGGGTAGAGCACGGTGGAACCGCGCGTCAGCTTGGGATTCACGAAGCCGTATTGCTTGGTCGGGCTGCGCCCGGCCTGAACCAGAGCCGTCTCGAATTTCTTTGCCATCTATACCTCTATGGGCGTGTCGCCTCGCGCGCCCCATTCAGACCAGGAGCCATCATAAATCGCGGCTTCCGGCAAGCCCGCCAGTACCAGGCCGAGGGCAAGCACGCAGGCGGTGACGCCCGAGCCGCAACTGGCGATCAGGGGCCTTGTCCCGTCCACCCCGGCGGCGGCGAAGCGCGCCCGCAGGGTTTCCGGCGGTAAAAATTTTCCCTCGGCGAGCAATGTGGAGAAGGGGAGGGATTGCGCGCCGGGAATATGGCCGCTGCGCATGCCGGGGCGCGGCTCGGGGATGCTGCCGTCGAACCGCCCCGCGGCGCGGGCGTCCAGCACCAGGGCGGCGTGGTTCTCCAGGTTGCGCCGGATGTCGTCCAGCGCCCGCACCATCCCGGCCCGGTAATGCGGGGTGAATGAACCCGGCACGGCGGGAGCGGGAATTCCGCTCTCCACGGCGCCGCCGTCGGCGTTCCAGGCGGGCAGCCCGCCATCCAGCACCGCCAAATTGTCATGGCCGAAGACGCGGAGCATCCACCACAGCCTTGGCGCCGAGAAGATGCCGCGCTGGTCGTACACCACCACGCGGCTGCTGGAGCTTACGCCCAGCGCCTCAATGGCGGCGGCGAACGCCTCCGGGGCGGGAAGCATGTGCGGCAGGCCGGCACTGTGGTCGGCCACGGCGTCGATGTCGAAGAACCGCGCTCCGGGAATATGCGCGGCGGCGAAAAGGGCTTTCGCATCCTTCTGTTCATTGGGCAGGTAATAGGTTGCGTCCAGCAATACGAGACCGGGGCGGCCGAGCGCCGCCCGCAATGTCTCGGCTGAGATGAGCGGCGCGGCTGTCACCCGCGCGCGGCCGCCACCAGGGCGCGGACCCGTTCAGCCGCGGCGGCACCCTTTACCGCTTCGCGCCATGCGATTTCCGAGATGCGCTGATGCGCCGCCACGGCGTCCTCGGCGTTAGTGATCATCGCAACCCCAGATTGCATGTTGGGTGCCGAATCGGCGGGGAAGGGGTTGATCGCCAGTGTGGCGCGCTCACGCGAGCGCAGCAAAGCGAAGGGGCCGTTCGGCTCGCCTTGGGCCATCAGCCCGAGCTGCAGCCCGATGGGCTCGCTCTCCATCAGATTCGCCACCAGCTCGATCTCGCGCTGCGCCACATCCCGCGCGGCACTGCGCAGGCGCTCGCTCACCTGCGCAGTGGGGGCTACGCCCTCGGTCAGGAATTTTTGGATGGAACCAATAGTGAGGATGCCAATAATGGACGGCTTGCGCGATGCATACATGCGCTTGCGCGAGATCATCACGCTCATCAGCTGCTCCGCCGCCGCGCGCGCCACCAGACGGTCCGCCCCCTGCGCCTCGGCATTCTCCTCGAACATCTGCGCCAGAATGGAATCGTACTGGTCCGAGGTGGTGAGATAGCAAATAGGGCCGAAAACCTGGAGTATCTGGTCTGAGGATTCCTCGATCTGGCGCAACCGCTCAGCATAGCCGACGGGTTTGGCGTAGTACTCCACGCCGATGCCGAGCAGGGTAAGAGGTGAAATCTTCAGCAGCTCAGCCAGGCGGTTGACCGTATCGAGCTTGATGACCTCGCCCTTCTCGTAACGGTAAAGTGCCGCGCGTGAGACGCCGAGACGCGCGGAAATCTCTTCCGCCTTCAATCCGGATTCCATTCTATAGGCACGCAATTGCTGGCCGATTTCGTTAAATCGCATCTATCCCCCTCGCCCGCCGGATAGTCGCGGGTGTCTGTCCATATTATGTTCCACAATCTCAGAAAACAAGGCGAGCCGCCAGCATAAACGCAGCAACCCAGGAGTGTCGAAAAATAAAAAGGTTTACATCTTGAAGGAATTTGGCTGGGGCCGGCGCGTGGGCTTGCCGCCATGCGGCTGATTCGGGCATCAGGGATGCATGAAACCTGACCGGATTATCTTGCTTGCGCTGGCCGTAACCCTTGGTGTCGGGTGCTTTCTCATTCTGCTGCCATTTTTAGCGGCCATGCTGTGGGCGGCGATTCTCGTCTATTGCCTATGGCCGCTTTATACGAAGTTCTGCCGTTACGTACGGCCAACGGTGGCGGCTTTCGTCATAACGCTGGTGGTGGCGGGGGTAGTGCTGGTGCCGCTGGTGCATCTGGCGCTGCTAGTGGCGAAGGGGGCGCGTGACAGCCGTGGCTGGGTGCAGGATGTAATGCAGAACGGTCTGCCGCCAGCCCCCGTGTTTTTGCAGAAAATTCCGCTGGTTGGCAGTATTTTGAGCGATTTCTGGAATAATTCGGCGGATGATCTGGGAGGGGCGGCAAGCTCGTTGCAGCCGTTTCTTGGTACGGTGGCGCACACCGCCATCGACCTGCTGATCCGCATGACGCACGGGCTGGTCGGCACCGTGGTGGCGCTGTTGTTCGCGTATCTCTTTTTTCTCACGGGCGAGCAAATTGTGGCGCGCATCCGCTTGCTGCTGGTGCGGATTATTAATGCAGCCCGTGTGGACGAATTGTTTACGCTCGTGGCGGCAACGGTGCGAGGGGTGGTGTTCGGCATCATCGGCACGGCGGCGTTT
>Ga0255356_1002328_pt1 | contig 10994 bp, 13 predicted proteins | sample HBST100metaG_FD_189944 | JGI IMG/M metagenome (GOLD analysis project Ga0255356, IMG submission 189944) | Peat soil microbial communities from Stordalen Mire, Sweden - H.B.S.T100 | ecosystem: Environmental > Terrestrial > Soil > Wetlands > Peat | place: Sweden: Norrbotten County, Stordalen Mire... | reverse complement strand
TCAACGCTTTTCGTTCTCTGCTCGGAATCGCGGGCGATATTGTTGCCCCAACCTTCAAAGAGCTTTACTCGGGAAAATGGACACACCCAACCTGTAGTGGGTGTGTGTCTTAACCGGATAGGCATACATCGAACATCGGAACAGTGAGGGCTTTTATCAGTTCGCTGATAGACCCGGAGAATCCTGCCTATCGGGGCTTTCTGCGCAATATTCCCCGCATCGTCGGCTACACACGCGAAAACTAGCACAGATCCATGTTCGGTAATCCGTCCTCAATGCTCTCTGTCGGACTTCTTCCACCAGGGTGCGGACATCTGGAGCGAAGAGGCATGGGATGTGATTCGCCGTTGCCGCAACCTCGTTTGGCTGATCTTAACCAAGCGGCCACAGCGGATACTGGAGCATCTACCGGAGGACTGGGACGAGGGAAGAGGCTATCCGCATGTGTGGCTCGGCACCACATGTGGCACGAAAAAATCGTTTCGTCGCGTCGAGGAATTGAGAAAGATTCCCTGCGCACTCCGGTTTCTTTCCTGCGAACCACTCCTGGAGGACATCAGCGAAATCGATTTGCAGGGAATCGGATGGGTACTTTGCGGCGGGATGTCGGGACCGCTGTACAAAGACCGGTCGATGGATCTTCGTTGGGCGGCAGCACTCTATCAGACCGCCCATTCTGCTGGCGTTCCTTTCCTCTTTAAGCAGGTCAGCCACAATCTCACCGAGCGTGGAATCAACGCCCTGGGTCTTCTCCTTGCACAGCGCTCCGGCAGACCTGCAGACCCCGAAAGAGTCGATCGCATCCGCCAATATCCAAAGCTCGCGGTTCCATTCACGCCGCCTGCACCGAAAGGCGTGCGCTGGACCGGGGAAGATTGGACAAAGTACCTTCGGACCCACGCAATTTGATCGTCTCCGGCACTCTTGCCAGTCAATAAAGGCAGCCTCCTGCGAACGCCTGTAGCCGGCTCTCGTTGGAGGCTTCTGCTCCGCGGGCATGCACGTCAATCTTCGGCGCGAATGCTATCGAATCTCCGTCCGGATCGGATTTCTCCGCAGCGCCCCCCCCAGGAGGCCTCCCTAACAGAGTCTCGTCAAGAGCCGAGTTTCTCCTGATCGATTGATGGGTAAACAGCAATTTTTCGAAAGGCATTAAAACGACCGGCCGGACGTTTTAGCGAATCCCGAGGCGCTGAAGTTGATTCTTGGCCTTTGAGGAGACTGGGCCTTGGGCCGCTACCCAGAGTCCAGCCTAATACTGCTAGGCTGAGAGCTTTCTAAGCGCCATCAGGTACTCGTCCGACATCGATCCTACAGCCACAAGCAGTCTTCGCGATGGGACATGGCAGAATACGTCTTGCCCCTGCAGTTTCATGCCGGTTCGAATCAGCATCTCGTCCTCCGCGGTTTTCCCCGGCTGCCGCTGAGGCCCGGTTCCGGGACGCAGGTTCAATGGAAACGGGCGGCCCGAGTGATCTGAATCAGCGGCCTGAGCCCGCGACACTTCTTCCGCCGGAAAACGGGTAGCAGCGGGAGTCGACTCCGGCCTGCGCCGTTCTATGAATTCGTCAATGTCCTCCTCAAACCATCCGGCGGAGATGCTCCCATCCAGTTTCTTCGCTTGCTGAGGGAATTTTCGAGCCTTCATATCGCGATAGATTTTTGATTTTGAATGGCCTGTACGCGCGATCACCTCTACGAGCCTGATGATGTGGCTCTTCCCGTGATCGTGCGAACTGGTATTTGCAAACATTCTTCATCTATGCTATGAGCCTCCCAAAAAAGCGATAGATGAGCCAGAGCGGAAAATTTGGGAAAATTGCGATAGGGGTAGACTCCCGCAACATTCCCCGACTTAGAGGTGAATGACGTGATTTTGATCGCGCAAGCCTTGGGTCGGCAGTCAGTCCAGAACTTATATCTCAGGCGGCAGGCAAGCGGCAGAGACAAGAACAGGTATCAAATTCGCTGGAAGCGACGGTCGGTGATCAGTTCCCACATTATCGTCAGCACTGACCGCGATCCGCGGAGCTCTTGGTCTTGCGACCCGTGTTTGAACGGTCGCGGTTCCGTTTAACTGCGACTCCTACAAGAGGCCGGGTTTCGGGCAGCAAATGACTGAAGTCAATTGCGGTAGCCGGCCACCTGGATCATTCTGATGTCGGTCAGCTGGACTGGTTTGGGAAGGTTGATTTCCTTGCCCGACTTCAACTTGTCGAGATAGTTCGCCCATTCCTGCATTAGGAGACGCCTCTCCGGCAAAAGACCTACACGGTTGTATGCGCGCCCATTGGGGTCGATGACCTGATGTCCCATTTCATGTTCAATGTACTCAGGTTGCGGTTTCAACCAGAGCACGTTGGCCGTAGTCGGTTTCCTCTTGCCATCCCAGCCTCCCTCGAGCTGCAATCGAAAGAATATGCTGGTCCCGCTGCGACGGATTGAGCGCTGCTTCGACACTGAGTACTGCTGTCACATGGGGCGAAATAATCACATTGATCTCTTTTTCATGACTATCCACCACATCGTAGGTCAGCATCCCATCATAAGCGCCGTCGGCTGTAACACTGGCGATTGTCGCATCTATCTGATCAAGCAACGGTGCCACTTGCGAAGGGTCTCCAACATCGTTGCCGGTCAGCGTCGAGGCCATGATCATTCCCGTGTCGGCGTCCATGGCCAAGTGTAGCTTTCTCCAAGTGCGACGCGCCTTTGCGCCGTGTTTTTCCTGAAGCCACTCACCGGCTCCGAAGACTTTAAGACCGCTGCTATCGATCAACAGATGAATCGGACCATCAGGGAGGATACAGCCCTTCGAGATTGACTTCATCGTCCTTGCCCTTCGGCTCAAAGTGCTGTGTTCAGGCGTGGTCAGCGATACACCCAACAGGCTGAAGATGGATGCCATCAGCCCTTCGGTCTGACGCAACGCCAGGTGAAATGCCAAGCGCAGCATCATGCCCGTTTCGATGGCAAGCTCGGAGTAGACAGACTGCCCGCCAGGGGTTGTCCGACGCGCCGCCTTCCAGACATCCAATACTTCTGGTGTCACCCATAACGTCAGACTGCCTCGACGCCGAAGACCAGCATCATACTCCGCCCAGTTCTTCACCTGGAACTTCATCTTGGGGATGTGGTGGCGACGAGAGGAGTTGTGCTTGTTTGGCATCGAAGGAGTAGCCTTTCAGAAATCTGTCCCAGACTACACGATTTCTGCCCTATTCGTGCAACAACGCCCCGCAGGTGTCTCAGCCCGAAATGAGAGAGCAAGTTCACAGCGTTAACTGATGGGTGGACCATCCGCCGCGACTGCCGTTTCTACCACCCCCCGTCGCCGCACCCACCGTGGGTACCACAACGTAAAGATCAGCGATAACGCCGACAAGACAGCGGAGATCACGCTGGGCAGTAGCCCACCTCTTGCCGATTGCCACTCCAGCACACAGGCCTGCAGAATGAAGTCGGTTCCCCAGACAGCGGTAATCCACTGATTGACGCGAATGAACGAATGAAGGTGCCAGCGTTCAGGAGGAACCATCTCGCGCGCATACTGCAAAGTAAAAGGGGTTCCGACCAGCAGCGAACCCCAGGCGGTGGTAGCCAAGATCAGGTGCACCATGAGTCCTTGATGTTGGCCGACCGCTGCCCAGTGCAAGAAGTAGAGTGCCATAAAATCGAAGGCGAAGAAGCAGAAGGAGACCAGTTCAAGTATCTTGGGATGGCGACGATGCGCAAGAACTTGAACAGCGGTGATGGCCAAGGCCACAACGAGAGCGGCCATCGGATAACGATGGCTAAGCAATCCGAAGAGAATCCACGGCAAAAAGGCAATGATCAGATTCCAACTCATTTGTTTCGTACCCTTCACATTTGCAAAAATATTGCTCATTTAGACGCTAGCACACGATCCGACTGCGTGATTGTGTTCTTTGATATCACGCTTTTCCATACCAAAACCGGAACGTGGGCGGAGCACCCTTTTGCATAGGAATGTGAGTCTTTTCCAGAATGAGTGTGCCCATCCTTCGACTTTTTTCTGACGAATATGTGTTTCGCAACCGCCTGCCATTCGAGCCAAAGGCCACCTACTTGGACGGCTAGTCCCCCCATTGCCGACCTGTTTACAAAATATTTTTATCTAAGACGGCGAGTGAGTGAGTTTTTCAGATGAGGATCAGCAGCATGGGTATCGACTTGAAACGCGCAACTCAGAGGTGATGAGTGATAGAAGGTATTTCAACGCCAATCCAGAATTATATTTCTACACCACTTCATGGTTTCTCGTCGGTTCTTTTTTCTCCATCCCCTTCACGGTTAGACTTTTTTGTGGTCATTCGGCTTCCCTCACTTCCATGCAATAAACCTACTGTTCTCCTAGCGATTGACGTGTGGCGTGACTTCTCCAGTCACGGCTACCTGCCCTCTCTCCCTTGGCTGCGCGTTTTGATTTTTTCGCGCAACGCCCACTGTGCCGACTGGCGGACCTGTTCAACCCGTTCAAGGACGTGTTTTCGCTGTTCCTCGTCAATCGACACCCTGAAGGATTGCTGGCCGTCTGGAGTCTTGACGACCGCAACCGTCAGATCACCGCCGACGTTTGCCTTCGATTCTGGTTCTTGAGACGCCTTCAGGATTTGGAGAACCTGCTGTGAGTGGGCGGCGGACTGGAGGCATGAAAGAAGCAGGTGTACGTCGGCTTCATTGGTGAAAAGCATCCCGCTCGTGTTCTCATTCTGCAATCTGGCTTCAAGGGCATGGAGGCGAGCAGCTTTGACCTGGAGCGGGTTCGCCACGAGTCGGTGCTGGTACAGGGCGTCTCGCATTTCCGGGTCGGTAAACTCGACAAAGATGCCGTTCTGGACGGCCACTTTTACCACCTGCCGCTTCCAAACATCGCTGCCAGAGCAGGCGATGCGCGAGCCGTATTTTTGGACGGCCATCTCCAAGCCAAAGACAATTGCGGCCTCGTTCAGGTTGAGCACCGTCACGCGCCGCCCACGGTCGATGACGGCCAGCTTGCCGTTGAGAGTGTACGAGACATCCCCCCTGCTCCGGCTGATCGTCCATATTCGTGCCGCGGCAACCTGCTCGGCGAGATTTTCCGCCTTCTGCTGAGCCGCAAGACGCTGCTCGATAAATTCGGACCAATCCGTCTTCTCTTCATTCGTTGCAGGACCAAGATGAAGCGCATTGGCTTGGGGGACATGATCTCCTAGGAGGGAACGATCAACATGCGCTTAACCAACTCGCTTGGGTCAGTTGCGTCCGTCGTCCAATCTGCCCTGCTCGGATGTGTCGCCACAACAACGAAAATCCCATTTGAGTTCTTGTAAGAGGTACTGGTCCAACGACGGTTATTATTCTCTACGAACCTATCGACAGGGGCATTGGCGTTCAACCGTTCGCAGACCAAACTTCCAGAACGCTGGCCGAAGCAAAGCACGACACGCACACCCAGCCGTTCGATAACCGCCTGATGAAACGGCCAACACAGTTCCGCAAGCTTTTGAAAGCGTTTGTTAATGTCTTTCTCTCGCACAGAGCGCACGAATACGACGTTGCTCGCAGGGATCTTTTGTGGGTCAAAGCCCAATCGCTTTATCAAGTGCAGAACCCGAGGCTGCATACCGGATGTTCCCGGTTTGTGACCCTCCCACCATGACTCGTCCTGATATTCCGACCAGTAATTCTCTTTGTCGAGCACCATATCAGTGTGCTTTTTTACAGTGTCGTCCGCTTGAAGTTGAGGAGAGCCGCCCGGATTCAGTCCAAGTATGTATAGAGGTGACGGCATACTAAATGCCGCCTTGCCTGAATAAAACGCTGCGCCAGATTCAACCAAGACAGAGTCAGGTATCAAAGCCATAAATTCTTCAATCATCTTTCTTCCTCCTGGCGCCATCGCGCTATCTGTTAGCGTTCTACACGGCAAATTCACTCTCAGCTTTTGCGACAAATCTGGGCCTGCGCTCCAGATCTTGCAGATAGAGCGGTACGATGTACCTTCCTTATCTGTATGTCACTGTACAGAAGCGATCTCAACTCACGCCAACAGTCCGAGGCGCGTTGCCAGGGCATGATAGGGCTGGCGTGGCGAATTACGGGAGGATTTTCGCCTTCGTGGCAGTTCTCTTGTAGTCAATTCCTCCCGTCAATTCACCACAGGGCTTAGATTGACCTCAGGTTCTCTCAGGTTCCCTGTCTTAAGAATCCGCAGTGCGGCTACGTCAGTAGGCGAAACACAGAGGCAGGCTTGTTTGATCGGATCGTGAAGGCTCTCTAGACGTTGACACGTTAATTGGTGTATTTATTCGCCAGCTTCGCGAACCTAACGGGGCGCGCCCGGGACGACACGTTGACGGCGTTTTTCACGCCGTCTTCGCAGGTGGCGCAGCAGCAATCACGGGTGAGTTGCGGGTGAGCCTATTTCTCTAATTTGTAGCTAACCTCTTTAGAATGTGGTGGCCAGAGACGGGATTGAACCGCCGACGCCGGCCTTTTCAGGGCCGCGCTCTACCACTGAGCTATCTGGCCTCAGTGCAAACTTCCAGTTGCAATTTCCTGCGCGGATTCCTGCTTTGCCGGAAAAAAGGCTAGTCCACGAACAAGTCGTCTGCAACAACTTGTACAGTATACCAACTCCCCACTTCCACGCCAAACCCGGCCCGCAACCCCAAGGCAATTGCCTGAATTCTTTTCCGTGAATCCCCCGCCAGAAACTCTCCGCGCGGCGGCCGTTCCTGCTCTACACTGAAAGGCATCATGCACCGTACAGCTTACCTCTTCGCCTGTTTTGCCCTCGCCGCAACCGCCGCGCTTCACGCACAGGCGCCCTCGCCGGAAGCACGCGCCGCCCACGCCTACCAGGCTGCCGTGCATGACGGCCCGCCGGCCCTGCGCGCTTTTCTGGACCAGTTTCCCAAGGGAGCCGACCTGCACATCCATCTTTCCGGAGCGATCTATGCCGAGAGCTTTATCCGCGACGCCGGCGAGGACAAGTTGTGCATTGATGTGGCGGATCTGAAGTTTGCCCGCAACGATCAAGGCGATCCCCTCAAGGAGCCCTGCGCGCCGCCACTGGCGCCAGCCAGCCAGCTCCCGGCAGATCAGCAGCTTTACGACCGCGTCGTCAACGCCTTCTCCATGCGCAGCTTTGTCCGCACCTCCGGCTTCAGTGGACACGATCAGTTCTTCTCCACCTTCGACCGCTTCGGCGGGCTCAGCAAAAAGCATATTGGCGAGTGGGTGGACGAGGTGGCCAGCCGCGCCGCCGCCCAGAATCAGCAGTATGTGGAGCTGATGGAGACACCCATCTTCTCGCATGCAGCGCGGATGGCCCACGAGAACCCCTTGAATCCGGACTTTGCCCAATACCGCCAGACGCTGCTCTCCCTCGCTCTGCGCGACGAAATCTTTGTTGACCGCGAGGAGGTGCGCGCCGCCGAAGCGCTGCGACGGGATATCGAACACTGCGGCACTCCCCAGGCCACGCCTGCCTGCGGTGTGGAAGTCCGCTACATCTATCAGGTTCTGCGCGGCGCGCCGCCCGAGCAGGTCTTTGCGCAGGCGCTTCTGAGCTTTGAGACTGTGCAGCAGAGCATGGATGCGCATGAACCCAGCTACGTCGGCATCAACTTCGTCATGCCCGAGGACGGCTTCCTCTCCATGCGCGACTACACGCTGCAGATGAGGATGCTCGACTACCTGCACTCCGTCTACCCCAGGGTTCACATCAGCCTGCACGCCGGCGAGCTGGCGCAGGGCCTTGTACCGCCCGAGGGCTTGCGCTTCCACATCCGCCAGGCGGTCGAACTGGGCCACGCCGAGCGCATTGGCCATGGCGTCGACGTGATGTATGAGGACAACGCCCAGGGTCTGCTCAAGGAGATGGCACAGAAACACGTGATGGTCGAGATCAATCTCAGTTCAAACGAGGGTATCCTCGGCATCAAGGGCGCCGACCACCCCTTCCCGCTTTATCGCGCGGCCCACGTCCCGGTCGCGCTCTCAACCGACGATGAGGGCGTCAGCCGCATCGACATCACCGGCGAGTATGTCCGCGCCGCCCTCGACTACCACCTCAGCTACCAGGACCTGAAGCAGTTGGCCCGCACCGGCATGGAGCACAGCTTCCTCGCCGGCGACAGCCTGTGGGCCGCAGCGGATGTTTTTACTGCTCCCGTTGCGCCCTGCAAAGGCCAGACCCTCGGCCAGGACAAGCCTGTTGCCGGCTGCAAAGCCTTTCTTGGCGGCAGCGAAAAAGCCGCCGCGCAGTGGAAGTTGGAGCGTCGATTCCGGGCATTTGAGGCCAGGTTCTGATCTTTGTGCAGTCAGTTTTCAGAGATCACCAGAGCAGCGCTGTTTTCAGAACAAAACTTGCCGTATCTTGAAATGAGATTCCCTCACCGCCGGTTACCCTCGACGCCGCAAAGTTCGTCTAATTCACTGCGAGGTCTCTCGCGCCGATTATTCTCAAAGAAGGAAATATCTCCGGGCAGCGGAGATGAGGGACGGGTGCAATCCTAAATCGATTCAATCCGGGCTGCGGACGAAAGAGTCCGCCCCGCCGAATACAGCTATCTTTTCCGATCGTTGTTTTTCTGGCGCTCTTCACACTTGCGAGGCCTGCGTGGTCCCAGCAAGCGCAACCGACTGTGCCTCTTCCGGCTGCCGATGCTGCTGCTTTGCCCAGCGCGCCCAATGCCCCGGCGGCTGCCGCGCAACAGGCGCCTGAGCAGGGTTCGCCGGGCAGCATCCACGGCGTCGTGGTGGACCGCGATGGAACTGTCTGCGAAGGCGCGCACGTCTCCCTTACACAGGCCGGCCCGGCCGCATCGTCTGCCAGAGTGGCGATCTCCGGCAGTGATGGCCGCTTCGTTTTCGGCAACGTCCCTGCCGGCTCCTTCAAAATCACCATCTTCTCGGATGGATTCGCGACCCAGCTCATCCCCGGTTTTCTGCACCAGGGCGAAAGCTATGAAGCGCCGCCGGTCAGGTTGCTGGTCACCACCGCTCAAAGCGAAGTGCGGGTGTCGGCATCACAGGTGGAGGTCGCCCAGGAACTCTTCAAGGATGAGGAAGAACAGCGCGTGTTCGGCGTCATTCCAAACTTCTACGTCGCTTACGCGCCCGACGCGCCGCCCCTCACCTCCAGGCAGAAGTTTCATCTCGCCTGGAGATCCTCAATCGACCCGATCACGCTGCTGGCAACCGGGGCCTTCGCGGGGATCGAGCAGGCTGAGAACAGTTTCAGCGGGTACGGGCAAGGCGCGCAGGGCTACGCCAAGCGCTATGCAGCCAATTACGCCGACAACTTCATCGGCACGATGATCGGTGCCGCAATTCTGCCGTCCCTGCTGAAACAGGATCCGCGCTACTTTTACAAGGGAACCGGGAGCACGCGGTCGCGCATTTTCTACGCCATCGCCAATGCGGTCGTTTGCAAGGGCGACAACGGCCAATGGCAGACGAATTATTCCAGCCTCAGCGCCAGCCTCGCGTCGGGAGGCATTTCGAACCTGTACTATCCTGCAGCCGATCGCAATGGAGTGTCGCTGACCTTCGAGAACACCGGCTTCGGCATCGCATCGAGCGCTGTCGGGAATCTTTTTCAAGAGTTTGTTGTCCGCAAACTGACTCCCAAACTCCCCAATTTCGGCGGCTCCAAGCCGTAGAGAACAAGCCCGCCGCCGGCGCTTCAAACGCGAATTCCGCCTGTGGAGATGGACGCCCGCAAGCCAATCCGGCCTTTCGCAGGCATCGCTTCCGGCATACACTCACCCCATGGACAACGAGCGCATCCGCGAGTTCTGCCTGTCTCTGCCGCACGTTCGAGAGACTCTCAACTGGGGCCAAGTTCTGGTCTATTGGGTAGGCGACCGCGAGATCGGCGGCAAGATGTTCGCTCTGACCAACGCCGACGGCCTGGGGGATGTCGTTCTGTCTTTCCACTGTGGGGCCGAGCGCTTTCACGAGTTGCTGGAAAACGAAGGAATCCGCGCAGCGCCGCACCTGGCCAGTGCATGGTGGGTAGCCCTGGAGCGGTGGGACGCGCTCCGCCCACGTGAAATTGAGGACGAACTGACCCGCGCACACGCGCTCATCTATAAAAAGCTCCCCCGGCGCACCAAGGCCGTCCTGGCCTTGTCCGAGAAAGAGCGCGCCAAGCTTATCAGCGAGCGCAAGAAACTTTTGGCTACACGCTCGGGATCCAAAGAGCAATGAAATGCGCACGCTTTGGCGCACAAGCAAAACGAGGGCAGGGATCACTCCCTGCCCTCGCTTGTTCCTGCTGGATTCTGCCGGAATCCGGCCTATGGGTTTAGAGCGGCTGCACGTCCGCGGCCTGCCAACCCTTGGGCCCCTTCACCACGTTGAATTGCACGGCTTGACCTTCCTGCAAGCTCTTAAAACCGCTTGAGTTGATCGCAGAGTAATGCACAAAAACGTCTTCGCCGTTCTGGCGCGAGATGAAGCCGAAGCCCTTCGCGTCGTTAAACCATTTCACAGTACCTTGTTCCATTTCGTTCATGTTTCCTAAATTGAATTGCGCTGGATGAATCGGAGCGACCACTGGCAGAATCTTGCTCGGTTGGGCGAGTTGCTGCTCACGCCCGCTTCGGATCGAACGCTGGATAAAGTTTATCACCCTCTACAAATCACACATGCCGAAATTATTGTTTTGCCTTTTCTTACCCGTTCCGTTTCCGGAAATCCTTGACGCTCAGGGTCTTATAATGGGATTTCTGTCTCTGTCTGTAATGCGGTGAAAGGCCCCATGCTGAAGGATCCGGTGCCCCATCTGTTGTCTCGCGCCACGGAATTGCTTGAAGAGCAGTTCAACACCTTGCCCCCCTTTAAGCCTGCCTCCAGGTCGGCGGCCGATCTCACGGCGATGGAGCGGGTTCTGGAAAACGTGGCCCACCGGATGGGCGACAACTATCCCTACTTTCACCCGCTCTATGCCGGACAAATGATGAGGCCGCCGCACCCGG
>Ga0255356_1002323_pt1 | contig 11019 bp, 11 predicted proteins | sample HBST100metaG_FD_189944 | JGI IMG/M metagenome (GOLD analysis project Ga0255356, IMG submission 189944) | Peat soil microbial communities from Stordalen Mire, Sweden - H.B.S.T100 | ecosystem: Environmental > Terrestrial > Soil > Wetlands > Peat | place: Sweden: Norrbotten County, Stordalen Mire... | reverse complement strand
CAGATCAACTCGGCGTCCTCACCCCGCCGCTGAACACCACGTTCACGGAAAGCCTGGGTGATCGCATCGACATCGCGGGCCTCCGCAATCCCCGCCGCAATCAGCCCCTTGGCGGCAGCGATCCGGGCATCGGCACCATCAATCACCGCTCGCCGGTCAAATTGCCTGCCCAGTAACGGCAGAGCTGCCTGGAAGGCGGTCTCCAGCCGCTGCTCACGGCTGGGAAGGGGTGCGATATCATCAGGACGCAGCACGCTCCGGTGCTGATAACCCAGCCGCTTTACCGTCGCCCGCCAGGCAGCGAGGTCGCTGACATCATCGCTCTTGGCCTCTCGTGGGTTCTGTACCCCGGCTTTCAGCAACGCGATTTTACGGGCAGGAGTAAGAGTCTCCCAATCAAGGCCCAAAGATCGCGCATAGACCCGCGCCGCTGCGGTGCCGCCCATCGTCCGTTTGCTGAATTGCGCCACCACGCTGTCGGGCACGGCGGAGAGCCGTGCCATTTCTGTACGGGCATCCAGTTCCACGACCACGCCATGGGTGCGCAGATGATTGGCGAGATAGGCCTGATACAGCGCGCCCCATTCATGAATCCGCCCCTCGAGCAGAGCGAGGTTGATGCTGCCAACCCGCCCGCTCGGCGTTTCCACGATGTTGAACACGGCGACATGCGTGTGCATCTGCATGTCGCCGGGTGCGCGGCCCTGCGTGCCGGTGAGCGTATGCAACTCCGTGACCGGCTGGCCCTGCGCATCCTCCCGCACGATCTCAACCGTTGGCCGGGCCGCGTAATGATCGAAGGACACCCAGCCGATGGCACCGGCCTCATAACCCCGCTTCGCCGCATCCCCGATTGAGGCGCGGCCGATCTCGTGCTCGATGACCGCCATAACGCTGTCGATGGCATCCCGATGTGCCTGGTGCAGCATCGCTCGCTCGGCTTTGGTGGGAGCAAACGCCCAGGCGATGGAAAGCGATTTGGGCGCGGAGAAGGTCAGATCGATATAGCCAATCCGCATCTTGGCGGCTTCAAGAATGGTCCGGTATTGGCGGGCCCCCACCTCCCGCCCCTCGGCATCACGCCCGGCGAGAATATGCACGCGTTGTTCGGTAGTCAGCGTTTTGTCTTTGACGCCCAGGCCCGAGAGCAAACGTCGCACCGCCCGCTCAGCTTCCTCGGCGGGCAACGCCTCGCCATTGACCTTCCGCCCGGCCAGCATCCGCGCCAATTCTTCGCGCATTGGCACCTGGGCGGCATCCAAGTCAAAAATCTGCGCCAATGGTAGGCTCGAAGCGCGCTGCACCCGGCCCTTGATGGCGCCGCCATCCGCACGCTGCCCGTTCAGCAGGCACGCCACCTCATCCGGCTTCAACCCGCGCTGCGGCTCAATCCCCAGTCGCCGCGCCAGCATCGGGTTCATGTCCCGCCGGGGCGCTGCCGTCGCGCTGCTACGATCTGGCGCAACAGCGGCCTCAGCCATCGCAGCATCGAAGCGCCTCTCGTTGTTGCCTGCCCCCGCGCCGCTCCCTTCGCTGGCTGGTCCCGCCCCAGACAGCCGAGCCAGACAGACCAGCGCTTCTTCACGGCCCACCAGCCCCGCCGTCGCGAAGGCCGCCAAAGCCCGCAAGGTCAGCTCATCCCGCCCATTATCCGCGCCCGTAGCGGTCGCAGCGCCGCTTTCGGCAAGGCGCTCGGCTTCCGCCCGCACCAGCCCATCCAGCGTCTCCGCCGCCAAAGAAGCGCGACTGGCCATGAACCGCCCGTAACGCGACGCGGCCGCATCGGCGAGCGTTGGGGGCGTCACGCCCTGCTCATAATATTCCGCCATCGCCGCCATCTCGGGCGACAAAGTCTGCTGCAATAAATGCTCGCTCATAAACCGCGCCGCTGCTGGCGCTCCCGCCGCCCCGGTACGATAGGTCAGCATTCAGCCGCCCTCACCATCCATGGCCGGGCCCTGCGGCCATTCCGGCCCGTTGTGATCGGGCGGCGCTTCGCCGGGCGGCACGCCAAAGGCCACGCTCAGAACCTGAGCCAGACCATCGAATTTCCGTTCCACATCGCCGACCGAGGCATCCAGCTCCATGATCGCGGCGGTCAGACCCTGCAGGATTTTGAGCAACGGCGATGGCGCCGAATCTGTAGCGGCAAATTCGCTGAGCTTGCGCAGCAGCGTGGTCTGGACATGCAGCGTATCGAGCATCAACCCCAGCGCGCCATTTATCGCCGCCTGCCCGGCATCAAGTGCGGCCAGCCGAGCGGCAATTGCCTCCAGGGACAAAGGCGATGCTGGGGGCGGCACTCTCAACCTCCGCCGTGTCTCACGGCGTCAGCCGCCGCCGGTGCGGCACGTCCAAGGGTGGTGCTTCCAGATCATTGAGCGTTGGCTGGCGCGCGCTGTCCGGGATCCGCGTTTCCGCCCGCGCATCGCGCAGCAGGTTTGCCGCCCGCGCCAGGGCAGCATTCTTCTCCGGCGTGGATTTACTGGCCACCGAAAGCCAGTATGCGGCGGCGGCGCGGTCGAGATCGGCGTCTATTTCTGACATCGGGTCATGCTCCTTGCTGGTGAGGCTATTGCGTGGGACCGGCTTGATACCCCGGCTTGTGGAAGCGGTTCTCGGCAACCCGCGCCCGCATCTCCGGCCGCCTAAAATAAATCGCCCGCCCGCAGCGCAACGGGGCCATGCCGCGCGCCAGGACGAACATTTCGTCATCGCGCACATCGTGCATCAGCTCCGCCTTGCGGATCAGCGGCCGGCCGATCTCATGATAGGAAATATTCGAACCACGCGAGAGCGAGGATGCTTGCATCGCCTTGCCGGATTTGCCGGTATTCGTTCCCTCGGAGCTTGCCATTACCCCATAGGTGCCAAAGGAATTTTCCAACTCGGTGGCGGTGTCGAGATCCTGCACCGCCGCGTAGCAACGATAGGAGACGCCATCGTACCAGGCGCGTTTGCCCTGTTCGCCCCATTGCTCGACGATCTGCCCGCTCGATTGATAGAGCAATTGCATGGTGATGCCGTATTTGCGTCCGGCATCGCGCGCGGTTTCCAGGATTTTCATATAGCCAAGCCGCGCCGCTTCATCGAGCAGGAACAACACCCGGCCCTGCATCGCGCCATCCGCCTCGTACACGGCATTCAACAGCGCGCCGATGATGGTGCGCGATATCCCGGGTTCGGTCTCCAACGCCTTCAACGGCATTTTCAGGAAGATCGTCACCTTGCCGTCCAGCAGGGCGGAGGTCCTAAAACTGTTGCCGGAGACCAGATTGGCAAAGGCCGGGTTGGCGAGCCAGGTGGTCAGCTCGGCGGCGCTGCCGATCACCCCGCTGAAGGTCTCATCCACCAGCCCGCATACCGGCCCGGCTAACTGGCGCGCATAGGCGCTGGGGCTCGCCTCAAAAATCCCCCGCAGCACGGCCCTGACCTCATTGACCGGCATAGCGATCGCCCGGCGTACCGCGCGCAAGGTCTTGAGCTTTGCAGGCGCTGTCTCGTCGAACAGAATATGGGCCAAAAAACAGCGCACCACATTGCGCGCCATGCTGTCGAAAAAATCATCTTTTCTGGCCGCTGGCTTGGTATCCCCGCACACCCAGGCAACAACGGAATCGATGTTGGTGGCCGCCAGCGGCGAGGTCGTGTCGATCCAGTCCAGCACGTTGAAGCCAGTCCCTGCGCGTGGGTCGAGCTCATGCACCATGTGCCCCATCGCCTTGCGCGCGTCCCGCAACATCGGCGCGATCTCTCCGGCGGGATCAAGAATGACCGCTGAGCCGGTCCAATGCAGCAAGGTGGGGACGGCCGTGGTGGTCTTGTAGCCACCGCTGCCGATGATCATCAGCGAATGGGTCGGCCCCTCACGGCACGGATCGATCAGCAAAGGCGCCTGACCGCCCTGCCCCCAGCTTTTGGCATCGTCCGGATCGAAGCGCCGAACCGCCACCTTCTCCTGGTCAACGCGATAAGCCTCACCGACGACAATGCCGCCAAAGGCAGGATTTGGGCCAGGAAAGCGTTCGCGCGCCGCCGCCATCGCCATCCATGCGGCGCGTCCATGATTATCGGTCACCGCCAGCGGCGATTTGACAATCCCACCAAACAGCGGTCGCCGGAGTTTTGGTCCCACCACTTGCTGGCCGCGATAGATGAGTGCCGCGATTATCAGCACCGGCGGCACCGCGCCGACCCCGGCACCGATTTTAAGCCAGAGCGCGACACGCGGATTGCCGTCAAAATTCAACGCATACAGCCACCATTGCCAGAATGGCTGCGGAAACTCATGCAGCAGCCCGGTCCCGAACAAAAACACGAAGGACGCCACCACGGTCCAGGCGATCAGCACCAGGATGACACCAAAGCCAATTTTGACGATAAGCTGGCCGGTTTGCTCTGAGAGAGTGATGCTCATTGCTCAGGCCGCCCGCAACAAATGCGCAGCACTCTCGCCACGGCGAGCAGCGTCGGCCGCAAACCACACCTCACCAATCTCATAGACCGCGCCCTCATTGTGGAATGGAATGATCAGATCGACGGCGGCTGACAAAAATTCCATCAGCGTCTTGTCATCCCAACGCCCGCCCTGCGGGCTGCCCTTCACCAGCGCAAACAACCGTCTGAAAGCCTGTTCGGGATTGCGGCCATGGATGGTGGTGATTGAGCCGGGATGCCCGGAGACGATTTCATTGATATAGGTCCAGGCGGCATCGTCGCGCAGCTCCTGCAACAAGATCCGATCCGGCTTCATGCGCAGGCTGGCTTGCAACAGCATCTCAGGCGTCACCCGCGGCGAACCGATATTGTCCTTGGCATAGAGCAACCGGACATGATTGGGCTGGGGGATGACCAGCTCCAACGTGTCCTCGATCGTGATCAGCCGCTCCTGCGCCGGAATGGCGCTGATCAGCGTTTTACTCATCGTTGTCTTGCCCGAGCCGGTGGCACCGCAGAGCAGGATGGTCAGATGCGCCTGCACGGCACGTTCCAAGAAGGTTTTGATGTCCCCTGCATCATAGAGGGCGAGTAAGGCAGCAAAGTCCCGCTGCGCCGCCTCTTTACGGCTGGCCCAGTGATTCCAGCCGGTCACCCGGTAGCGGCTCACCAGCGAGTCGAGCGGGGCCACCGAGACCCCTGGCTTACGGATGGTGATGCTGAGCGTACCGGCCGGAACGGCAGGTGGCATGCAGATTTGCAGCCGCTCGCCGCCCGGCAGTTCGGTGGCGCAAAGCGGGCTGCGCGGTCCGACATCCTGCTTGCGTAGCGCCCCGGCCAGGGTGGCGATATCCTCAAGGGCCGCATAATCGAGCGGCACGGTTTCCGCCCGGAACTGGCCGCGCTGGCGGACAAACAACTCGCCCGGCCGATTGATGCAAATCTCTTCCGTGGCGGGATCATCCAGCCAGGACGCCAGCGGCCGGAGTAAAAATGTCAGTAAGCGCGCCGCCTCACCCGCCATTGCCCGTCTCCGCGCCCGTATCATCCAGCCGCAACCGGTACACGCTGGAAAAATCCAGATCATGCGCCACGATAAGCGATACGGTATCGCCCTGGTTCTTGGTCAGCGTCGGCGGAATGTTGATGGAGTTTGCCAGGGCCGTGTTGGCAACCGACTGCCCGTTGCTCTGCGCGGCATACACAAAGCCAAGTGCTGCCTGCTGCGAGGTCGAATTGCTGTTGCCATTCCCTGCCGCCGCCAGGGTTCCGGCCTGCAACCCGCCTTGCACCAGTGTCAGCATCAGCGCCCCGCCGAACCGGTCCCAGAAATGGTTGTTGACCGCGCCAGTTAGCCCCGCCCGGCCCAGTTCATCGGAGCCGGGGGAATCCAGCGTAACAATGACATGATCAGGCGTCTCGGCACGGGTCCAATCAACGAACACCCGGTTCTGCCCTTGCAGAAGTCCACTCTCCAACTGCCCGACGATCTTTGTGCCCCGGTCGAGCAGCACGACATTGCCAGTAGCTCCGCGAATATCGATCGGCACCACACAGGTCACCAACCCGGGCAACTGGCTATCAATCGCGGTTTGCAGCGTGCAGGGGATCATCGTGCCCTCGGTGATTACCATGTTGGGATTTTGCATCACCGAGGCCTGCTCGCCATCGAGAACTGTGGGCTTCAGCCGGGCCGCCAAGGGGGAATTATCCGGCATCGCCGCCGCCGCTGTGGCGCCCGGCTGACTGGCGCTCGAGGCGGCCGGCTGGCTGGGAACCGGCACCGACGATCCGGAGAAGGCCAGGATCGGCGCCGCAGCAGGCGAGGCTTGCGCGGGTGCGTCCAACAATCCCGTTTGTGTATTGGCGGGCGTTGGCAAATTTTGCGCGGCGGGCTTCATGACCGCGTCCGGCGGCCCGTTAAAAACTTCGCCGCCATTCGTATATGCCGCTGGTATGATTTTTTGCTGATCCGCCCGCTTGTGGCTGAACAGCGCATTGAACCAGATGAACCCCAACCCCAAAACCGCCACCAACGCCAGAATGCCGAGCTTGGTGCCGGTTGTCAGCTCCCGGCGCGGCATGCCCGCGACGGGCGAGCGTCCATCCTCCACGGGCGAGGCTGCCACCTGATCGCTCCGGCTCCCCACCTCCGGCCCGTTGGGCGCTTGCCCGCTCATGGCTCGGCTCCTGGCTGGCTGTTGCCCGGCGGCACAACGACCCGCGACACATCCGGGCTGGTCGTCCCGGTCTCAGGATTACCACCCACTGACTGGTAACCGAGATTATAAATATCCAGCACCGTCCCGCCATCGCGCAGGCGCCATTCCCGTGCGGTCTGGTCGAGCTGCACGATATCGTCATTCACCGTATAGCTGGCCGTAGCCTCCTTCCCATCCGGATCAATCACGAAGATCGAGGGGATGCGGGCGTTCCCTGCAAATTGCAACAGCGTGGAGTAGCCGTTATCCCACACAGCCAAGGGTGCCAGTGAGCGATCTCCTTTGGCAACGTATTGGTAATTGCGCGGCCCCGCGTAAGGGTTACTCTGCTCATTCTGGAAAACCGACTGTGCGGCGGTTTGCGTCGCCCGCGCCAAGGCCAGCCGGTTGAGCGCCTCTACCTTTTTAGCGTCGGCAGCTGCACGTGCTGCCGCCGCTTTGGCCGCATCCGCCGGATAGGTGAACTGCACCGAGTAGAACACACCCGCCGCCCCATCCGCCGTGCTCGGGGCATTCACGGTCTCGATCTCGAAGACATAGCGTCGCAGCGCGCCATCCTGGCGCTGGGTAAGCACGATGATCGGCTGCAATTTGAGCGCGGCGCTGGGCTTGAGGAACAGGTAATTGCCCTTTGGCACAGCGGCCAGGTGCAGGCTGTCCGTCTCCGCCACCGAGGTCACCGTCTCGTCCGGCGCGAAGCTCACCACCATCGTCGCGCCGATGATCGTCGATAAATGCACCACCTGGCCCGGATTGTAGGCGACATAGCGCATCCGGCTGTCATAATGGCCCGCATCCGGCGTCTGATCAGCATAGGCGCCGCGCGCCATCACCATACTTGTCACACCAACCACGAGCACCAACGCAAAAGCTCGTCTCATGGCGCGGTATCCTCCTCGTCCTGATAGCTGGTAATGATGATGCCGCCCGGGTCATCCAGCCGTTCGGCATCAGGCATGGTATCCACCTGCTCGAATTGCTCCGTTGCGGTCCAGGTGGTGGTAACAGCGGTATTCATGCCCGCCTCAAAGATCCGTTGGTAGCGAACTTGCGCCACGCCGGGGCCGATCAGCGCCACCGAAATCGGCTCCACGGTCACCACGCCATTCTTACCGATGGTCACCTGCGGGGATTGCGGGTTGGGATAATTGAACCATGCCTGATAGGCGGCTTTTGTCGCGGCATCCGACATGCCGGAGACGATGTCATAGCGGTAGCGGGCGGTATCATATGAATAGCCTTCCCGCATCTGCACATATTGCCAGAGGGCCGCGCGGATCACCGCCTGATGCGTGGAGGCCGGCAAGGTTGAAAGCGCGACAGAATTATCGATCGTGCCGTCCGGACGGATCAAGAAATACACCGGCACCAATTTGGTCAACGGCAGCATCGAGGCCACCGCCCATGCCAGTCCCAGATTGGCGAGCATGGAGAGGCCGAACGCCACCAACGCGCCCTTGGAGAGTAGCCGCGCTGAGCGGGCTCGGGCTTCCTGGAAGGACAAAACCTCCCTGTAATGCTTATCCAGCATGGCGGGCGCGAGCGGGAATGTGCAGGAATTCTGATCCATCACGCCCTACCGGTCCGCAACCTTGGGAGGGGCGGCCAGATCCTGTGGTGTCGGCTGCCAATGCCCCGCATTCAGCGCAAAGAGCGGCCCGGACGCCACGGCGAGCGGATCAGGATTGGAGCACCCGGCAAGAAGCCCGATGGTGATGAGAACGAGACAAAATTTGATGAATTTTCCCGCGAATCCCAAAATACCCGGCAGCGGTTTGGATGACACGAACCGCCGGTAGAGAATCCACCCCCAAAAAGCGCAACTCGTACACTCGGCAAAATATGGAACAAAACGAGCATTGCTGATCATCGGACCAATCCTGTGTTTGATTTACCCCGTGAAGATTGAACGATACGCCCCGCTTGCGTTGCCGAGGCGGCCATGGCGAGCGGGCTGACGGAGATTCCACCGCCGATATAAGCGGCGATACCAGGCAAGAAGCAGGTGATCAGGCTACCAATCGCCAGAAAGATGACGAGCTGCGTACAAATCAAAATGGCTTCCGGCTTCGATGCAATCGCGACATTTCCCAACGTGCTGTTCACGTAGGTGACGAAGCCATTGATGATAATGGCCAGCACAATATCAACCAACAGCGTCAAAATCATCAAACCGATCAGCTTGCCGATAAATCGGTCAGCCACGCCACGTGTTGCGCTGAATAAATATCCCGAGAGAACAAACGGCCCCAGGCACACAACAATATCCGTCAAAATCCTTGTCGATTCGTAGATCAAGAACACCAGACCAATGGGAAACACCATAAGGCTCTGCAAAATTGCCAGCTGAACTGAATAAAGTACGTTGAGGAAATTCATATGATTTTCGGCAATCGCAAAAACTTCTGATGCGGAATTCCAAAGCGCGTCAAACTGATGCGCTGCCGGTGCCGTTCCAGTCACACCCAGGAACGACGAAGCAAAATAATTCGGCAAGCCCGCCGTGAAGAAGCTCACGATATATTGGTCATAGAGCGTCGTGGACATCAAAATCCCCATGACCAGACTGATGGCAATAATCCTGCTGACCCCCTGGCGAACGCCAACATCGCCGCGCATAACCAGAATACCCGTGGCTATGATCCACAGCACAACCAGTGCGGTCAGCGGCCCCTGCACAGCTGACATTGCCGCATTGACCGTTGTCTCCAGGCTGCTTGTAAACGGCGCCTGGATAATCTGATCAAAAGTGTAAAACGGCGCATAATTGTCAGCGCTGGCCATTTTTTACCTCATGGTGCCGCAGCGGCCTTTGGATTAGCGTTGGCGCTATTCGACATGACAGCCTGATGCATCTCATCGGCAAGCAATTGCTCTTCGGCCGATTCAACATTTTGACAGGCCGCCTGCGATATTGAAGCGGCGTTGTCGCCACACCGCGCTTCATCCGTTTTGGCGATGGCGGGATGTGCAACATACCAACTCGCTGTATGCACGGCGGCAGCGGGAACCGACATTCCCGCCTGGCCCGGTGCCGCATTTCTGGAGGAGCGAATGTTAGAATCAACACCGATGACCCCGCCAGTCCCAGCAACGATGACGGTTAGGCCGATTATGATCTGCAATCTGGATGGATAAATCATCATTGCCCTCCATTTGCAGCCGCATCGGATTGTAATTCGCTCACAAGATCGGTCTGATCCTGATCGAAATGTTCTTGCTGCTGCTGTTGCTGCGATAATGCCTGCTCACTCGCCAACACCTGAAGATTCTGCGCCTGCGCTTGCTGCGCCTGAACGAACTGCGATTCCGCCGCGATGCGGCCATTGATCGCATCAACCTGGGTGATCGAGGTGGCAGCGTTCAAATCCGATTCCAGATTCGGCAAATCCTGCATGCGCTGTTGAATCGCTGCGAGATTCGTAGATGCGATGCCTTCGATATTCGCGATGGCATTGCCATTGGCATTCATTTGTGCACTCGCGGCCGAGCCATCCGTTGGTGCATAAACATGGTTCTGGTTATAATAACTTGCGGCCGCACCGGACGGCGCGGTTGTTCCTCCGACCAGCCCCGCCATCGCGTTCGCCATGGGCATCGGGTTTTCAATAGTCTGGTTCTCCATTCCAGCCGCCATGCTCAAGACATTGGTGGGGTTGGTGAACATCTGATAGGTCTGCTCAAGCTGGGACAATTGCGCCTTGAGCTGCTCCACCGCGATGACTGATTGCGCCGCAGTCTGGATGTTCTGCCCCAGATTAGCGCTGTCGATCACCGCCATTTGCGCGGCGGCCTTTGGCGCCACGCAGAGGCTCAGCATCACTCCCGCGCTCACAACCACATATGCAAGTCTATTCGGATTCACATCATCCTCCTCTCAATCCTTGGCGTCATGGTAGGATCTTAAAAATTCCGGCAGCCATTTGTCTGGCTCATCGCCCAGCTCGCGGCGCAGTTTTTCTGCAAAGCGCACGGTATTCGCCCGGCCGGAAAGTATAGCGACATAATCGCGCATCTGGCCAAGATCGAATTCGCAAATAACACTGGCCTGCTCGCGCTTGAGCAGGAAGCGGCGCTTACCGACCGCCATCTCTTCGCGCACCGCGCGATATTCCCCTTCAGTGCATTTGAGGCCGTCAATATAAACGGCCCGATCCGCTGTCGGTGATAGGAACATTATCTTCGTCTGGCATTGCGCCACGATCGACGGCCCCAGCGGGCTTTCCAGAATATGCTCGGGCATCTGCAACGCCAGAAAAACCGCGCCATTGTTCTTGCGCACAGTGAGCAACAGATTATCGACCACCGCAGCAAATTGCGGATTTTTGAGATAAAAGCGGAATTCATCGATACTCAACAC
>Ga0255356_1002320_pt1 | contig 11029 bp, 5 predicted proteins | sample HBST100metaG_FD_189944 | JGI IMG/M metagenome (GOLD analysis project Ga0255356, IMG submission 189944) | Peat soil microbial communities from Stordalen Mire, Sweden - H.B.S.T100 | ecosystem: Environmental > Terrestrial > Soil > Wetlands > Peat | place: Sweden: Norrbotten County, Stordalen Mire... | reverse complement strand
TTATCGTCGCCCAGCGCACCTCTATGCAATATGGCAGGCGATCATCGATATCGGGCGCTTCGGCGCGCAAACTGCCTTGCCGATAATCCCCTCCAACCGCAGTCAAGTTCCAGTCACGCGGGCATGGCATTTCAAGCCCCTGCCATGCGATCATGCTCAATCCACCACTCTTGTGTGGCTCTGCGCCATCTCCCTGCAATGATGTTCGGACGTCAGAAGGGCAGATAGTTAATTGTCTTTCCAATGAGTGCAAGTGCAATCGACGACATGCCGATAAGACCGGACCCACAAGCAAATCCGGCAAGAAGCACCGGAGCATACATTGTCCACTGATGAACACCAAATCGCTTGGCAAAATAGAAGCGACCGAGCAAAGCACCAACGAACGTTGGAATCGTGTAATGTGGCATGGACTGCATGCCGCCAATAAAGCCGTAGAAGAACAACAAAGGCAACTTGGCAGCCGTACAGCACAGATAGATCGCAAGCCCCACTGCAGCGCCAGTGCCTATTAGCTTGGGCTTGATTGCGTTCAACACCCACGTCGCACCGCCGTGCATATTGATCTGCGTCCAAATCGCGCGCTGCACCGCAAAAATTGGCCACATCTTCTGCGCATATGGAAACTGCGCCGACGGTATGTCCGTCGTGTGCCAGATAAAGCTCCAATAGGCGAACGACGCGACCAGCAGCAAGGGCATCATAAACAGCTCGAGTTTCAATATGCTTGTAAACTTCGTGCCTGTCAGCTCAATCTCTCTAAATTTCTGGGCCTGACCTCCGTAATCACCCAATGGCAACGGTGCAAACCAGATGTTGGGCTGTTGGTAGCCGCTTTTCAATACCGTGGCCTGAAGAAGAAACGGGAAGCTGACACCCTGCCCTGTGAGACCAATCATTCTCGCGGAAACGTACGAGTTTAGAGGCGTGATCACCAGTCCGTACAAGCAGATGAGTTCGACCGGGAAGAGAGGCACCAGCTTGTGGTCCAACATGATGTAGCCCAGTGTCGCCGTGAACCACGCACCGAGCGCAACGCTCCAAGGAAAATCGCCTCGCTTCTTGTTGACGTGAAAAAGCGAGCCACGCGCCATTGCCCCTGTTCTCTTAACGAAGAACAACGTGCGAATGACCGCCGACAAACCAATTACGGCAATCGCTAGCTGCGTCCCGATCCCAAAACTCATCCAGAAATCGAAGCCAATCGAAATATTGGTTTGAATGGCCGGTGACGATGGCACCCAATCGGGAAACATATGGTGATAGTACAGAATCGGATTCAGACCTATCTGACAGACCACACTGGAAATAAAGCTACCTAGCACGATTTGGAACGGCAATATGAAGCCGACTAGAATTGCGCCAATATCAGGGTTGTAACCTATGAGCGCCGTAGGCAGAATATGCTCGGTATTAGGCGTAAGATCAAAGAACGGGATTGGGAAGATCATCACCGGTTTTGTAAACAAGATGCCGGTGATAATCGGCACGCCAAGGAAAAACACGCCCCAAACCAACCCCACAATGGTTCCAACACTGAAAACCCGCCAGCGCCACGATTCAGTCTTGGAATTGGCTTCTGCAAGGGCTGTAGCACCAGACGCGGCTACAGCGGCCATGGGAAACGGCAGTTGCTCGACGTCGGACGTGATCCGGAAAAGGACATAGCCCAAGCCCATCCACTGCATTCGGTCAAGGACCTGGCCACAGAGTATGAGCCCAATCGGCAACAGCCAAGCTGGATCGGCCAGCGATCTATTATGGTATGCGCTCGACCCGAGTGCAGGCGCTATCCAGTGCGATTGCGTGAGAATGTGCGCAACCGGTGCCATCGCTGGCGACTGAATGATGTACTGTATCGCGATAAGGTTGCCAAATGGGCCGCCTGCGATTCCTGGAAGCCCTCCTATGCCCGTCGCCGTAAGGGCCGACACCATGTAAAAAAGACAATACAGCTCTTGCCGCTTAAGCGGAATGAACGAACGCCGGGCGATTTCCGAAAAGAGGACGATGGTCACCCATTCAGCCGCACCGCCGAGGGACTGCCCCATGATGAGACCGATATAAATCGATCCGGGAAGCATCACCAGCGCAACAAAGAGGCCACCGAAGACTACCTTCCAGGTAAAGCCCTCTTCATATTGCATGTGTCCAAAGTCGTCGCTTGACGTCGCCTCGGCGCGACCGCGCGCTGCAGCGATCTCGCCGCCCGTTTTCTCAAGTTCCGGTTCCGATCCCGGCACGGTCTCTTTCACTGCCAACTATGTGTCTCCTTGAATGCCGGGTGCCCAAATGCCGTCGGCCAGGGAATTTCTTTCATTTGGATTCTCACCGTCCTGTCGCAGTCGCGGGTTCGGTGGACGCGGTTTCAGCGACCTCTTCTACCAGGTATCTCATTCTCTGTTGTTCGGAAAGCGTTCGCCAGATAAGGAACTGGCGGCGAATAATATTGAGAAATCGCCTGTTGACTCGCTTCCAGTTCGACACATCGCCCGATACGCGATGGATCATCAGCACCACCTCGTAGACGTCCTCAAGATCGGTCGGCACTGTTTTCAACGTAATGTCCTGCGAAACACCAAGGTCGAACGGCGCGAGCCACACCCTGCCTGATATTTCGTGCGCCATACCGTACTGCGTCTGCTCCTTCGATGGCGATACGCCCTGTATCAAGAAATCTCCAACGCTCTGCTCTTCGTACGACTGGAACCACTCGACCAAATACGAGTTTACGCCAGTGGCTTGGTTGCCTGTAATCGCAAAGGGCAGCTTGATCTGCCACTCGTTTCCCACCGGGTCGGGCAGCTTCCATGTTCGGTCAACCGACGGCGTTGCCACTTCGGACGCCTTGCGGGCGGGATAGATCGTAGAGAGCAGCACCACGGCCACCACGATGCCCGTTGCGGCCACTGCGGATGTCGACGAGAAATTGAGAGTCAATCCTGGCAAAAGATGGAAAGTCGCAATAAACTTTGAGATCCCCTGCCCGATCAAGTATCCGGCAAGTGAACCGATCACCGCGTAAACCATGGCTTCAGCGATAAACAGCATCGCCACATTGCCCGGCGAAAGCCCAATGCTCGAGAAGATCGCGATTTCCTTGGTGCGCTCGTATACCGCATTCATCATCGTCGCAAGCACGATAAAGGCCGCGATTATGATCGGAATGAGAATATCGCCCAAGCCCGAGCCAGACGTCGCTCCAATGGCAGAAAACCGGTAGTTCTTGCCTCCGATGCCCGCATAGAGATTGAGATCCAACCGCGGCATCAACTGCTTCAACTGCACATTGACCGTTGCCGGATTTTGGAAATTGATGGCGACGCTGCGCAGGTCTCCGCCCATGTTGACAAGCGTCCGGTACGGAATCAGAAGCGTGTTGGTCGGGTCCAGATGCAGATATTCCTGAAAACCTTGCGATGTCGCCTGTTGGGTTTGCGTGGTCTGCGTCTGAGCCTGCGTCGCCTGGAAATCGGCGGGAGTCAGGCTCTCGTTGTCAAGATCCTTGATTCCCTTGAACTTCGTTGAATCCAAGATGCCGATCACCGTGTACTGCTGGCCGCTAAACAGAACCGTAGCTCTGCCAACGTCCATATTTGAAATTCCCAGAGACGTTGCCACCGCATCGGGCAATACCGTATCGTACACGTCACCTGGCTCAAACCAGCGGCCCGCCGTCAGTGCCTCTTGGGGATGCGTCACCTGCGCTTCCTCGGGACTGAACCCGATAACGCCCTTGACATCGGTGCTTTGATCCGCACGTCTCACTGTCAGAAACGTCTGCTGCCCCTGCGTCGTTCCGAAAAACCATGATCGCGGGGCTACGTCAAATTTTATGCCATATTGGTCGTGCAGCAGCCGGTAAGCCGGTTCCTGCAGTGCGTCCCAGGATGCAGTACGCAGCAATATGCCGTTGTAGCGAGGAGAACCGGGCGCACTGACTTGGTTGAACCTGATTGTGTCCACTACAGACGTGAACGACAATACGGTGAACGTCAGCAAAACAAGCGTCGTGCATGTTAGCGCGGTTCGCGCTTTTCGGCGACGCATGTTGGAGATGCCAAGTGCAAACGCGGCAAACGCAATGCCGGCTTTCCCCACGTCCATCTTGTGAACGCCGGAAACTGCACGGTTGAACTGCATCATCTGATCCTCGAACTTGCCCCATATGAGCGTAGTCACAAGGATAGACAGCGCGAGCATGATAAAGGCGATGAGAACGATTCCCGGATTGATCGTGATGTCAAATGCCGGATGTATCTTGGAGAACAAGATGAAGATCGCCACAAAAATCAGCAGCACCGCCGTCAATTGGCGGCGTAGGTCGGGATACGCAAAAAACAGGCGCTCAGCAAAGTATGAGAACGGAATGAGCAGGAACAGGTAGAAGAGAACTCCTGTCACCACATCGTCGGCCGTCTTCTGAGCCCTGGGATACACGCGAGATTCATAGGCCCAAGCCTCCCGGGCATAAGAGTCAAACTGGTCATAATTTAGAGTTTGAAGCGCCAAGTTCGCCTTTGCGATATCATCGGCAGCCTTCTCGTGCAGCCCGTTCATCTCGTCGTCAACGATCCTGTATTTTGCCAGTTGACGGATTCGGAACTCGTCCAGAGTCCACATGTCCTCGGCGACGCGAAGCGGTGTGTTAGTTACGATTCCCCCAACGACAAATCCGGGGGGGTTTTGTGGGTCAGACGGGTTTGCGACGTCGTATCCCAAACCTTCGGCCTCCAGCGCGGTTTTGGCCGATTTCGAGTTCAGCAACAGAAACCGCGTCGATGCCGGCCCAGAGTTCATCATCACCTTGAGGAACGTCTGCGGGGTTGAGAACAGAACGGCAACGTCCTCCACATAGGTTGTGCTCGGCTCAGGGACATTGATCGCGTAGCCATACTCTTTTGGGCCGCCGTTGGACTGCCCATCGAGAATATTGATGCCTGTCAGATCCTGCAAATTCGCCTGGTCGACAAGATCAAACAGCGACGTTGCGACGCATCGAAACAAGATGACCTGCGACGTCTTGCTCGTGCTCGTAAGCTGGACATCGATCGGATAGTTCTCCGCGCCGTACACCCCAAGGTCCGGCGCATAATCGATGTCGCCACGGTTTGGGTCATTCAGATCATGGAGATGGTACGCGCCAAGGTGCTGTGTTCCATTGTCGCTAAACCCACCTGCCGCAGATATTACGAGCGGCAAACAGACGAACTTAAAGTGGGACGACGGGCCGGTCATTTCCACGAGGTCGCCGCGAACACCAGTATACGTCTTAGACTGCGTCAAGCAGACCGTGAGCGATCCTGGGAGCGGCGTGCTGGGAACGAAGCTCTTGTTGGGATCAAAGACCAGGTTTCTACCGACCAGAGTGCTTAGGCCAAGCCTCAGCCCTTGCCGAGTCCAGCTTGGGTAGTCCGTAACGGGCATCAAGCCGATCGCCGACTTGGCGGGCACTTTGTCCGGATCATTGCTGTCGTTTAGCAAATGCCAGTATTCGCAGGCCAACAACTTGGTCTGTGACACAACGTTCGCAATATCGAGAAACTGGTAACTGTCGCCTGGAGTATCAACGCGCTGACGTGCATCATCGCATGTTGCAAACGTGATCGCCCTGCCGCCGGCCAATCCAGCCGCCTCTGCATCAAATGCGAATTTTCCAGGAAGGTAATTTCTCCATCCCTTGCCGCTTATCGGGTTTATGCCGTCGGCGAACCGCACAGCGGGATCAAACCCGAGAACCTGGCCCATCTTTGCTGCGTTCTCGCGCAAAGTTCTGCCAATATCCGAGTAGTCACCTTGAATGTCCTCGCGAACGTCAAAGAAGCCACCCTTGTAAAAGACGCCTGTCTGTGACGACTGGCTGGTGATGTCGAGGCCGCTGAACAGATATAGCTGCTGGCGCCTCGGAAGTGGCACGCCAAACACTGCATGCACGAACTTGTCCCAACCTGATATTGGCTCCCATTCGTCCACATGGGCGTCGACATACTGCCTCGCCCCCTGCAACCCGAACGCGTGCGCATCACACAGAACGAATACAACAGTTCTCTTGGGCGGATTGAGACGAAACAACCGCGCCAGTTCCAGCAACGCCGCCGCACTGCAAGCCGTTTCCCCACCCGGCGCCAACGCGGGAACGATCGACATGGAATCGTAGTAGCTCTCAATGATGATCCGTTGCTGCGACAATGCCGGATCTGTTCCCGGAAGAACCCCGACTATGTTCTCACCGGTCGCAACCTTCCACGGATTCAGCGATCTCACTGTCGCAACAGCGTTCGGCGTGATCAACGCCTGGGCTTCGAGGGATGCAGCAGCTCGCCGTGACACCCAGAAACGGGGAATCGACACTGGGATGCTTACAAACTTCGCCTCTGCTTCGCCGCGCATCGGCTGATCCGGTTCGGCAAACAGAATGGCGCGAGCACCGAGACGTGCGGCGTTCAGCCATTTCGTGCCGCAGTTCAAGTCCATAAGGACAACGCTGCCCTGTATCTTCTTGCCATTGAATGCCGACAAGTCACCTTCCCCACCGTAGATCAGCGGACCGGTGACACCAGCTACAGGAAGAGTGCATGTGCGCACCAAGTTTGGCCACAACGGATTGACGGTATACGTGGAAGAACCACAGGTTACGGTTGACTTGCCGTCATCGTAGGGCACAGAGACCGGAAAGTCTTCGGTATGCACATTGGACGCGCCGAGGATGCTAACAAGGCGAGATTTAACGAACTCCCGTGCGATGTCGTGCCCAGGGTAGCCGACTACACGCGAGCCCAATGAAGAAAGCTTCTTAACTGTGCCAGCTATACCTTGGCCATCGACGCTTCCTGCAAGCTTCAGGTAATTTGCGCGCTGGTCAGGCGACACGAGCACCACATCGCTGCTGTCTGCCCGCACTCCGAGAGCAAACAACGGCACGATGGCACACACGAGAGCAACGGTTGCAACAAAGGCATACAAGCGATGCCCGCACCCTGTGTTTGTTGACGCAACGAAATCACGCCCACTAGAAGGCTTGGAACAATGAACCGTCATCTGAAACTTTCACGCGTGTACCGAGGGACACGGCAACTTATGTTTGTAGAAAATCTCGGGCAAGATTAAATGAAAAATACGTCCTAAATATGAGGGGTTGGACGCATTCGCAATCATATCACACGGCTGATACTTTTGCAAGTATCACAATTGTGCGTGTACAAAGAAGATATGAAAGATTGGCAAAGGCTTGCCGTGCGCACCATCTTGCCGCAAGGCAGCATGCGGCCGGGCGAACAAACGCGCACGGCCACAATAGATGGTCGGGAGACTGACGGGTTTTGACGTGCCTACATTGGGATGTGCGAATGCCGCTACACCGGACGACGCACCATCTGCTTCATTTCGGTGAGGTTGCCAGCATTTGCAAGCGCTTCATCCTCCGCGATCAATCCAGCCTTGAAATACCGGACGAGGCACTGGTTCATGGTCTGCATGCCCCAGAAATTGCCTTCCGCAATTGCAGCGTAAAGCTGCGATGCGCGGCCTTCCTCCACAAGTTTGGTGACAGTCGGAGTGGCGACCATGGTTTCGATTGCCGCAACGCGGCCCGTGCCGTCTGCACGCGGAAGAAGCTTCTGCGAGACGACGCCTTTGAGCGAGCCAGACAGTCGCAAACAAAGCATGTTTCGATCTTGGGGCGGATACATGTTGATGATGCGGTCGATTGTGTCTGCACACGATGCGGTATGCAACGTCGAAAATACAAGGTGGCCCGTTTCGCCTGCAGTCAACGCCACGTTCAGAGTTTCAACGTCACGAAGCTCGCCGACCAAGATCACGTCAGGATTCTGCCTCATCATGTATTTCAAGGCGTCCGTAAAGGAATCAGTGTCAATCCCCACTTCGCGCTGAGACACGATCGCCTCTTTGTCGGGATGCACAAACTCGATAGGGTCCTCAATGGTGATTATGTTGACTTTGCGCGTGCTGTTGACAAGGTCGATCATTGCCGCCAGGGTAGTAGATTTGCCGGAGCCCGTAGGGCCGGTGACCAGAATCAGCCCTTGGCGAGCCTTGGTCATTTCAGCGAGAACGGGAGGCATTCCGAGCTGCTCGAGCGAGTAGATCTTCAGGGGGATCAACCTGCACACCATGCCCATCGTGCCTCGTTGCATGAAGATATTGGCGCGGATTCGTGTCACACCTTCAATTGTAAAGGCAACGTCGAGCTCATGCCGGTGCTCAAACCGGCCAATTTGTTCGTGCGTCATCACGCTGTAAGCTAGTTGGCGGCAATCGTCGGCCTCCAGAGTGGGATAATCGGAGCGCTGCACTGCGCCATGTATACGAAATGCAGGCGGCAAGTTCTCCTTGATAAAAATATCCGACGCTTTCTTTTTAGCAGCGGTCCTAATGATATCTTCGAGGTTTAGCATGGAATTTAGGTTACCTTAATTTTGCGGATTTGTAATGACGGCGTCCTTCTGCGGAGCAGTCAGACGCGACGTGAGCACGTACACGGCAACTCCGACGATTAGGGCCAAAAATATAATGCATCCCGCGGCGATCTTTATCAGTCGGTCACGCTTGCCAGAGTATAAAGAGGGATGTCCCTGCGTTCCAACAGCAGCACGGGCAACGCACTCCGCCTGAGTAGCCGGCAGGTTCAGCACTGAAAAAGACGGGTCCTTAATCTGCACCGCATAGTCGAAAACATTGCCGTGTTGGTCGAGAGCGATGTTCACATGGCTGTCCGCATAGTGGCTCAGGCCCGCGAACTGAAATTTATCCGGCATGATGTACGTTATGTTCAACTGCCGGTACGTCTTAAGGGCAAGTATGAGAGGTTCAAGCGCAAACCCTCCCGTAGCTGTCGACGTCGCCCCAGGCGCGGCGAAGGTGACGCTGGTCATGGGGGGAACGGTCGCCCCTGGAAGTGCCAACTGCTGCTGATCGATCTTCGCGCCTAACAGGTGCCACGACGAGACGTTGCTCAGGGTGACGAGGTCCTGCTGCGCCTTGTCATCGGTGATCGCGGTGGGATAAGTGATGTTGACAGCATCCATACCTTGTGCGCTCCACATGACGATCACTTGGCATGTTGGCGCGCTGGCCGCCCGAACAGGCATTGCTGCGCACGTCCACATAATCGTCACTGCCAGCAAAGCGGTCGCGCTAAACGCGAGCCCCGATATGTGTTTCAAGAGCCAGCTTGCGCCCTCTTTCATAGCCAACAGTTCTTTCCGGCTTGTCTCTACCCAATATGCACCCATATCGCCCCTGTTCTCCCGTCACGCGCATCCATGGCGCATGAATCGCCTTAAGCACAGTGTCTTGCTGCGGCGGCAGCTACTGCCTTAGATAGTCCCCAGTAGGATCAAGCTTCATTCCCTGTGAATTTAAGCATCCGCTTTCGCCCAGCGATCAAGATATGCCGCAGTGTACGCCCCACCAACCTTCGCCCCGCTCGACAGAACACCTCGCTGGCCGCACAATTGGGCGACCGCCAATTTCAACATGGCTCCTGTCAAGAGATTGAAATCGCGTGAAGAAGGAATGAATCTGTGGGATTACCAGCGTTGGCCCTGCCAAGAGCAGCACCGTCGATCATGTATAACCAAACAACCTGATCGGATGCCTGCACGGCAGCAGGAAGTGCCGTACCGCCCGTGATGCGATGACCCCGCCTCAAACCACGCTGCGACGTGATCAAAATGAATCTCGGACATGGCTGACAACTATTATAGCACGGTTCAAAGGCTAGTCCTCTGCTGTACGTGCCATAATCAGCCATGCCTGGACGAGTATGGGCCCTTGGCGACCCTCATCTTTCGTTTGCCGCCCCAAAACCAATGGACATATTCGGACCGCAGTGGCATAACCACCCGGAACGAATACGAAATGCGTGCGAGCGCCTTATCGAGCCGCAGGATCTCCTGCTCATCCCAGGCGATCTCTCATGGGCACTGAAGAGGAAGCAAGCAGAAGTCGATTTGGCTTTCCTCGCGTCGCTTCCAGGAATTAAGGTAGTATCAAAAGGCAATCACGATTATTGGTGGGATTCAGACAAGCGCCTAAACTATGACGGGCTCAGTGACACGCCCTTTGTCTCTGCAGACAACGAGGTGGGCGTCGCCGCTACGCGGGGCTGGGACGAGCCGAACCCAAACATGACACGAGAAGAAGCGGCCCAGGCACAGAAGATCCTTACGCGAGAGTTCGGACGTTTAGCCAAGAAACTCGACGCCATCAAGGACGCCAACGTGAAAATCGCCATGATCCACTATCCGCCCTCGGAGCTGTTTTTGCCGCTTCTCAAACAATATTCCGTGGCAATTATTTTGTATGGTCACCTACATCTTGGAGGAGGTAGCCATGTTCTTCCTGAATCTTGGAACGGAATGCAGTGCTACTGTGTCGCGGCAGACAGAGTGCAGTTCACACCACGCCTGATATCTTTGTCAGGTGCGTCGTTAGAACACTGACCGTAACCGCCGTAGGAGGCAAGCAGACATGAACCCATTAGTCGGTTTTGTTGTAATTATCATCGTCGTAATCGTCGCGATTTCGATGTTTATGCAGTTCGTTCCCATCAACCTGTGGATCACATCGATCGCTGCAGGCGTCTCCGGAGTAAACCCCGGCAGCCTTATCGGCATGCGCATGCGCAGAGTGCCACAGGACCGCGTGGTCCTCCCGCTTATTGCCGGAGTAAAAGCCGGCGTCCCAATAAACATCAACCAGTTGGAAACACACTTTATGGCCGGCGGAAACGTTGACCGGGTAGTACAGGCCCTCATCTCGGCGCACCGAGCTCAGATTCCTTTGAATTTCGAAAAAGCCGCTGCCATCGACCTCGCCGGACGCGACGTGCTGGACGCCATCAAAATGAGCGTCAACCCAAAGGTGATCGAGACGCCGGTGGTTTCCGGAATTGCCCGAAACGGTGTTGAAATGAAGGCTTTCGCGCGGGTGACCGTGAGGGCGAACATCGACCAGTTTGTCGGTGGCGCCGGGGAAGCGACAGTGCTCGCCCGTGTTGGAGAGG
>Ga0255356_1002317_pt1 | contig 11040 bp, 7 predicted proteins | sample HBST100metaG_FD_189944 | JGI IMG/M metagenome (GOLD analysis project Ga0255356, IMG submission 189944) | Peat soil microbial communities from Stordalen Mire, Sweden - H.B.S.T100 | ecosystem: Environmental > Terrestrial > Soil > Wetlands > Peat | place: Sweden: Norrbotten County, Stordalen Mire... | reverse complement strand
ATGATAAAACATATCTTCATTGAAGCCTCGGAAAGCACTCAATCACGAGCACTGCCGCGGCACTCCGTCGTCAGGATGAGAACCCCGGCGTCCGCAATGCCAACTTGAGATGAAGACGGAGGAGGAAATAACGAGCCTGCCATGGCGATATCAGGGCAGACAGCACCAGAAGAAAATACCGCAACACCCGGCTGTGAGATCTCAGTCCCTCTTGAACACACCGCATGGCAAGTCGAAAAGCTCCGTTCTCCATTCTGTTGGATTGCACGGCACGCTCATAACCGTCCCGGCTGAAACTATCTTGGGGATTTCTCATACGCTCGCGATATAAGTTGACGATGTAGTAGTGCGCCTTCCTCTGCTCAAGACGCGAAGAGATATTGCCGGCGCGCGTGCGGATCAACATCAGCGATTCCGGCAAATTTGTTATGCGGAATCCAGCAGAGATGGCGCGGAGAAGAAAGTCGTAATCTTCCGCAACCGATATCTCCCGATAGCCCGACAGCGTGTCATAAACCTCGCGTCGCGCAAGCCAGATATGGCTGCACGGAGGCGCCAGCAGCGCAGTCTTGGCAATCGCCTCCTGCGTGATCGGCTTCAAGGAGACCCCTAACCCTGGAATCGGTTGACCGAGTTCATCAATCGCCGAGGTTGCACAGCCGACAAGATCGAATTCCTGGTTTTCTTCTAGAACCTGAAGTTGCTTCTCCAGCCTGGTGGGCAAAGCAATATCATCCCCATCCATGCGGGCGATTAAGGGCGCCCTGCAGTAGGGAAGGCCGAAGTTGAGCGCGGCGGGAAGGCCGAGATTGCGCGGCGTGCGAACAACCCTGATGCGCGGATCGGTGGCGGCAAGCTCTTCGACAATGCGCAGGGTTCCGTCAGTCGATCCGTCGTCGACAACCACGATCTCAATGTCTGTGAAGGTTTGCGACTGGATGCTTTTGAGTGCTGCTTCAACATAGGCTTCTACGTTGTAAACCGGCATGAGTACGCTGATTTTGGCCATACCTATCCTTTCTGGAGATTGCGGCTTGCCGTTTCGTTTCCAAGTACGGCAGTTCCATCGCGTGGAAAGCCGCGCAGCGCAGCCAGCAGGCCGAGCGCAACGAAGAAATACGGCATGGAGGTGCTTACCAGGGAGAACCCGTTCACCACTATGGGAAGAATGAGCAAGTAGATCGAGGCCGGGCATTTTCTCGCTAGAACCCACACGTAGGTGGCAAATAGCAACGAACCGCCAATACCCAGTTCCAGAACAAAGGTCGCCACGATGTTATGAGCGAAGATTCCAGCCAGGTTGAATAAGTTACCGACCCCGATGCCGAATAGTCTTTGCGTTAAATCTGCCCGGTGATAGATCTCCGTCATCAGCGACAGAATGAAGAACTTGCTTGAAAGGCTACCGTCGATGTCGTGAATTGCATCCGACCCCTGTGTGAAACTTATGAACAGCTTGATAACGACGAGCGCTTGCGCCGCAAGCAATCCGAAAAACGTCCAGGCTCGCCAGCGCCAGAGTTTGTACACCACAAACTGGCAGATTCCTGCGACGATGGACGCCCTGGACAAAGTAGCAAACAGGAGCATATAAGCCAGCAGCCATCTCTTTCTCTCGATTGTTTCCCTGAACGCAAACATGATCGCCAAAAGGCAGAGGATCTCGATGCCGACAAAGTTGGAGTCGTAAAAGAAGAGGCTGGCTTTGTAGAGATAGAAGCTGTCAGTTAGATCCGTTTCCGCAGTTGCGGGCATATGGGGCGAGAAGATGAGCCGAGAGACGCATTCGATGACCAGAAAAACGAGAACCCAGTTGATGATGCGAGGCATCAGGCGGCTGAGGCGGGCAGGCTGATACGACCGAGCCAGCAGCATCACAGCCGGCCCGATCACGAGAGAGGTCAGAAAGAGAAAAGGCGTCAGATAGTTTTTGGTTGCGGCAAAGCTGTGCGAGATACCAATCGCTTGAGTTGCAGCTATCAGGAATATCAGAAGGAACGCGGCGAATATGTCTGCTTCAAGGCGAACAAGATAGCAGCACAAAGCAACCGCGCAAAGTATGAGCAAGAAGATTTGCGAGAGGTTGATATAGACGAGAACCGGCACGAAGGAAAGAACCAGCATCGCGCAGAAGGAAAATATCCTGACAGACTCTGACAGGGAGCCGCAAGACTCGATAGGCTGCGGTCTGAGCGCGCAGTATGTAGATACAGTGCTCATCCCGCCTCGCCTCCACTTACGGTGAGAGGGCTTATGGCCAGATATCTCCGGCGGGCGTGCGCAAAGATCGTCAACGCGGAAGGCAGGGCGATGCCCGCCGTAGCAGTTAGATAACTGAGAGTGACGCCGGTGTTGCCCCAGCGAGGCGTGGTAAGCACGGCCAGCAACAGGGTGAGCGAGGCTACCGCCAGCGACTGCAAGAGAAATGGCTCTCGTTTGAAAGAACGCAACAACGTAGCCAGACTCTGCACCACGCAGTTGGCGCCAGCGGCCAGTACCAGCACCGCGAACAGCTGCGGTGGAATCATGCGCGCCGCCAGTTTTGGAGCAACGACTGTTAACAGCGCCGCTCCAGCATCCGCGGCCAGCGCAATCATGGCGAACACGGCCATGGCCTGGCCCAGGGTGTGCATGAACAGCCGGTCAAGCCCCTGAAACTGGCCTTGCGCAATCAGACGGCCGAAGGGCGTGGCCTTGGTCGTGATCCAGGGCAGCACCAGACCTGTCATGTAGCCGGTGATGCTGAGCGACATGCCCATCTGTCCGGCTTCGCGCGGCCCGCGCAACGCAAAAAGGATGGGGATGAATGCCTGAATCGTGAAGTAAGAGCACATCCAACTGACCGCGATGCGCCACTGGAAGGGCCATACCTCGCGGCTCCAGGAAACCGCCGTGCAGCGGGCAGGATGGCGCAGCAATCCGGTCAGGAAGCGGCGATGGCCTGCCAGGTACAGCAGTCCCACTCCGTGCTGGCCGAAAATCATCAGGGCCGGCGAATACAGTCCGTGATGCAGAAGCATGGCGGTCCAGGCCAACGCCATCCCCGCTACCACCTGTCGCAGCCGTAACGCGGCCACCCCGCGCACCTCGCCGCATCCATCCAGAAAGGAGTAGAAGGGACCGACCCACAGTCCCACCATCGCTGCGGCGATGGCCAGCAGCCAAGGTCCGCGCCACACCACCTGCGCTGCTCCAGCCACGGCCTCGCGCGCAAAGAAGACCATGCCGAACGGCGCCAGGATCGCGCCCATCGCAACCGCGGCCGCGATGTACCAGCGCACGCTGAGCTGGAGTGTGGAGGCCAGCCGGGCGTGGGCCACCGGATCGCCGCTCACGCTGCCGTCCGTATGCAATTCCAAGTGAACGCACTCGTGCGCCGCCAACTGCTGAATGACGAAAGAGAAGCCCAGCTCGAAGACCATCTGCAACGCCACCAGGCTGGACAGCGTGTAGTAGTAGCCCTGTTCGATGGGCGACAGAAAACTGGCGATCAGCAGAACCGTCACTGTGCTTCCCGCAATGCTCACTGCCCGTGCCAGAAAGGTATAGGCGATGGCGCCATCCAAGCCCAGCGCCCGGGGAATCCTCATCGCTTCCCTCCACCCCAGTCTTCTTCGAGCGCCAGGGACCAGGAGCCTGTGCGGCGATGGAGGGCGCGCAGAGCCTCGATGGCCTCTGCTCCGAGCGCGATCATCAGCGCCAGAGGCAGAGACACAAGCAGTGCTCCCAATACAATCCAGATTCTGTAGAGCGAAGTGGGACGGTCGGGAACGGCAGCCGCATCGACAACCTGCGCCTGGGAACCCTGCCGCGCCTCGTCGACCCGCGCCATCTCGTAAAGACGCGACAACAGGCTCACTACCGTCTCGCGATACTTCACCTCGCGCAGCGCACGCTCATAATCGAGACCTGCCTGGGTTACGTTGCCCTTGGGCGCCGCCAGGTCGCCGCTTCGGCGATCATGTCCCACATCCATCGAACCCAACTGACCCTCCAGGCTCGATAACTCCTGCTGCACGCGCTCCAGGTCCGGATTTTCGTCGGCGGCAAACTGGCGCATTGCCTGGATCTCGACATGCTTGGCCGCCACCTGAGCGTGCAACATCGCTGCCGAAGCGATCATGGCGTGTGCCTGGCCGTCCAGTTCCATCACGCCGGTGCGTTGCTCGGTTTGCTTCATCTCCTGTTCGGCGCGCGCCAGATTTTCCCGCGCGTCAGCCACTTGCCGCTCGAAGAAGAGTCTTCGTCCGGACGCCTCGCTTACCGCCAAAGTCGCCGAGAATCGCTGGTATTCCTCAACCCAGCCGTTGGCCAGCGCCGCGGCTCTTTGCGGGTCGCGGTCAGTCACCGAAAGGCGGATCAGTCCGTCCTTCAACCCGTTGTCGATGAATGTTTTTTTCTCCCACCGCTTTCGCGCCGACGACAGGTACTTCGTGTGGTAGAGCGATTGCAGATGAAAGCGCGCCACCATCGCATCCTCCACGCTGCGGCTCTTCAACAGGGCCACTTGCAGATCGTTAGGATTCTTGATGCCCAAGGCTCCCGCGCCTGCACCGGCCATCGCGCTCAAGCTGCTCAACTGCGCCATCATGGCCGCTCCCGCTGAACTGCCCTGCTGGGGCGGCAGGATGACCGTAGTGGCCATGTAGCGGCTAGGTAGCAGCAACGCAACTGCCGAGGCTAGCGCAACGATGGTCAGCGTGGCGATTCCTACGAGTTTCTTGCGTTTGATCGCTACGCGGATCACGGGCGGCAGAGAACTGGTGGTGGCCTGCGATGCGGTTTCAGCGGGTTCTTGATCTTCTGTTGGCACTGTGGAGCATCCTCTTTTGACCGGATCGAATTCTTCTTGAGTCGCGCGGCGCGCTCCCTGCCTGGAGTAATGCGCCGCCACCTCGGCCAGAGTGGAAATGGTCAGCTCTCGCCACTGCCTGCCACCGCTGGCAAACGGGGGCAGTTGAGCGTGGATTGCACGGCCACTCAGCCGGGAAACTTCGCTCAGATTACCTGCAAAAAAATGTGCGCGAACGGAGAAGATGAGAAAAGCACCAATGCAAAATCGATTATGGGAAGACACTCATGATTCTGTTCAATTTCGGAACAGGGCTCATCTTCTTCTGCATTTTTTCGGTCGTTTAGCTGCCCGGATGTGTGAACAATGGGGCGTCTATGAGAAACCATTCATCTGCCCCTGCATACCTTCGCCACGCAATGCTTCTCTCGATTGCTGGCGCCGCTGTTCTCGCTTTCCGTGTGCCTCAGTTGCACGCGCAATGTTCCGCAGAGGACGATCCCGATTCGTATGGCTGTCCGTTGCAACAGGCTGCGCCCTCGCATTCCGCGACCCAATCGTCTACCGTGCTGACGATGCAGGAAACTCCGCAGCAAGGAACGCCCAGGGCGGACCGCTCCACGGATGCCTCGGCCGACAACAGCCTCTCCGGCGAATCGAGTTATACGGAGCAGGCGTCCCATAATGGGTTGAACGCATCCGGCCAGCAAGTTAAACGCTCCTTGCCCGCCGAGCCTCCCACGGAGTTTCAACGCTTTGTGGCTGCCACCACGGGCCGGATGCTGCCGATCTATGGAAACCGCCTCTTTGCCGCGCAGCCGGCCTCTTTCGGCCCCATCGACCAGGGACCAGCACCACAGGATATGGTGGTCGGAACAGGCGACGAATTGCGCATCCGCATCTGGGGACAGATCAACTTCAGCGCCAATCTGCGCGTGAGCCGCGAGGGTGAGATCTACCTTCCCAAGGCAGGAGCCGTGCATGTTGCGGGACTCCCATTTTCTTCTGTCGCTGGCCACCTGCGCACTGCGCTGGAACGCATCTACCGCAACTTCGAACTAAGTGTCGATATGGGCGAGATTCACTCCATCCAGGTGTATGTGGCCGGGCAGGCGCGGCAGCCGGGAGAGTACACGGTGAGCGCGCTCAGCACATTGGTCAATGCGGTCTTTTTCTGCGGCGGTCCTTCCGGGGCCGGTTCCATGCGTCACGTTGAGTTGAAGCGCGCGGGCAAGGTGCTCGCGGACTTTGATCTCTATGCGCTGCTGGTGAAGGGCGACAAGACCGGTGATATGCAACTGCAATCGGGTGACGTGCTTTTCATTCCCGCAGTGGGTCCGCAAGTGGCGCTCGTGGGCAGCGTCCGCCAGGAAGCAATCTACGAGCTGCGCGGACAAGAGTCGATGGAAGAGTTGCTGGACGTGGCCGGCGGTAGAACCGCCGTCTCATCCGGCGAGCACATCTCGGTAGAGCGTGTCGAGGACCATACGCAACGCCGCGCTTTCGCGCTGAAAGCTGATGCGGCCGGCCTTGCTACACCGCTGGTTGATGGCGACATTGTGCGCATCGATCCTATCGTCTCCAGCTATCGCCAGACGGTCACGCTGCGCGGATCGGTAGCCAACCCTGGGCGTTTCCTCTGGCATGAAGGAATGCGCCTGAGCGATCTGATGCCCGACAAGGATTCACTGGTCTCGCGCGACTACTGGTGGCGCCGCACACAACTTGGTCTTCCCGCGCCGGAGTTTGTACCCTTTCTCGGCGCTATTGCTTCGCAACCACCAGCGGGACACTTCCAAGAATCTGTTCGCGACGCCGAAGCGCGGCCTTTAGCGAACGGTCAATCCGCAGCAACGCAAAAGGCATCCGGCACTCGCTCCTCTGAAGCAGCGGACACTTTGGGCGGCATCGTCGCGGACAACCGGATGGGAAAAGAAACGGCGCTTCTACGGCCCGCTTTTCAAACAGACTGGAACTACGCGGTGATTGAGCGGCTAGACACAACAACCATGATCACATCGCTCGTTCCTTTCGATCTCGGCAAGCTGGTGCTTGAGCATGATTCTTCGCAGGATCTTGAACTCCGGCCAGGCGACATGGTTACTGTCTTCTCGCAAGACGACATCCACCAGCCCATGGACCGGCAGACAAAGTATGTGCGGCTGGAAGGTGAGTTTGTGCACGCCGGCATTTACAGCGTCCTGCCGGATGAAACTCTGCGTTCGCTGGTCGAGCGCGCCGGAGGCCTGGCAGGCAAGGCATATCTTTACGGATCAGAGTTCACCCGCAAAAGCACCCAGACAATCGAACAGCAGCGTTTGAAAGAGTATGCTGATCGTCTCGAGCATCAATTGGCGCGCAGTTCGATCGCCATGGCCAGCACGGTGAGCGCGACTTCGCAGCAGGGAGGGCAACAAGGACAGGCCGCCAGCTTCAACCACGAACTGGTCGAGCGGCTGCGCCAATTGCAGCCCACCGGAAGAATCGTGCTCAATTTGCATCCGCGCAACGCGGACCAGAGCGAGCTACCAGAAACGCCACTGGAGGACGGCGACGAGTTGCTGGTTCCACCCACTCCCGCCACCGTCCAGGTAATTGGCGCGGTGCTCAATCAGAATGCATTTCTCTATCACAGCGGAGCTCGCGCAGGCGACTACCTGCAACTTGCCGGCGGCCCAAACCGCGACGCCGACCGTGGACAGACCTTTATCCTGCGGGCGGACGGATCGGTGACCGGACACGGTGCGGGCAAATCGCTCTTTTCTACCGGCCTGCAAAACGTGCGCCTTTACCCGGGCGATACCATCATTGTCCCGGAGAAGAACGTAGGCCCGGGAGCCATGCGCGAATTCCTCTCCTGGACGCAGGTCTTCTCCCAGCTTGCGTTGAGCGCAGCCGCGATCGACGTCATCAAGTAGACATTTGCGCAAAATCTCTTTTGTGAAGGCTCATAACATATTCACCATAAGTCACTAAGATTCCGTACCCCATCCTTTCCGTGCTCTTTGCGGAAAGGATGGGGTACTAAGAACTCATTTTTGGGCCAAATCAGTAATTAGATCTGACTCATCTGATTTCGAGAATGGAACGCGTTCCAATTTCGTCTCCGGCCCCCTCCTATTCTCTCCTTTGCCCGCATATCCACAGCCCATGGAGCCGACGATAGATATGGAGTCACACCCGCGGATAAGAGTCCAAATCGATTGGCTTTCACGCGCGGATCTTTAGTTACTCCTTCAATCATATCTGCGGTTTTGTCTTGCCAACGCTTTGAATATTCATCTAGCTATCGAGGTTAGCTCCATGCAACTTTCTAGTCGCGCATTTCCGTCAAGTGTGGCTTCCGATGCTGGCAATCGCATTGTGCATGCGTCTCTCCTCGCGGGGCGTTGCCTTTTTATCCAATATCGCGTTTGCCGCGAGGGGCGTATCTTTCGTATTTACAAGTTCCGCACCATAACATTCGACTCCGTGCAGAGTGCTCCCGGCCTCACCAAGAGCGGCGATAGATATCGTAGTTGCCCAGTTTCCTGTACGGCAGAAAAACCTGCTGAAGAGCATTCAGTGCATCTTCACGCTGCGGAGTGGGATCTTCCTTGAGCTGCAACTCGCGCTTCACGATCAGCCAGCGGATATTGCGCCGTCGCGCCTCTGCAACAAGCTGCGCGGGCGAGTAGGGATCGGTGGCGTTGTCGAACAGCAGCACTGGAAACTGCGGAACGCGATCGGTGGCAAAGTAGAACGGGTCTTCACCGGGAATAAGAATCAGCCCGTCGGAGACAGGAATTTCCTTGGCGGCGAAGCGCAACAGTTCTTCAAAGTCAGGCAAGAATGGTCCAGGGACAGCCATTCCCCTCAGCGCGGGAACCGCCGAACGCACAACTGTGCCATCAAGCCTTGCGTACGACAGACGCTCTTCGCTGGCCATATAGAGTCCACCGCAGAGAACCAGCGTTGTCGAGATAATCGCCGCAAGGGCCAGCGCAACGAACTGACTTCGGGGTGTTGTCTCCTGGGCTGTACTTGACGACTCAATGGAAGCCAGAAAGGCGATCATCTCGGCGATAAGAAGGACGAGCAACGGCCAGATGGCATAAGTTGATCCCCACAACTGCTGCGAGAGCAACGTTCCATTGATGGTGACCAGCAGGATGGCGGGCAACAGCGCGCGTAGCCCCGGATTTTGGCAGAGATTCCAGAGCGTGAGGGCGCCACTGAGGACCAACAGTAACGGCCATAGAGCCAGCAGACTGCTGGCGCGGTCGTCGGCATCTGAGGAGATAAGGAGACTGGCCAGCGTCCACGCAAACGGTGCGGCCAGCAGGCCCACTACCACTAGGCGCGTCCACCGAGCCTTGGCAAAATGGCTCCGTAAGAGCACGAGAGCCGCCACAATCGCCGGCAGACTCCACAGCAGCGATGGCTCCGCATAAACAGCCAGCATCGCCTGAAGGCCGGGCAACCGGCGCTGCGACGCGAACTGGATCGTCCAATGAAGATAATTGCCCACTCCAACGGTGAAGTGCAGGAACAGCCCGGCAGCAAGGAGCGTTCCCAGCGCGCCTGCCAGAATCGCGCCCAGGACTGCCGGACTACTGTGAGAGCCCGGGCAGTGGTGCAGTTGCCGCGTGATCAACAGCAGAAGAACCAGAGCAAACGCGGTCGCCAGAAGAGGAAGGCCAATGTTCTGCTTGAAGAAGAGCGGAAGCGGAAGTGCCGCGCCCGCAATGAAGGGCCGCAAAAGTACCCTTGCCGGGGTTACGGCGGCAGAGTCCACCTCCACACGCTGCAAAAGCAGAATCACTATAAGGATGCAGAAGACACAATCGCAGTCATAGAAAGGAAACGGCAGGACGCTGTAGATGCCCAACACGGTCAGCGGCGCGGCCAGCAGAAGCGAAACGGACCACGATACCCTCAAGTGTCCTCGGAGCGTGCCGAGCAATATCCTCCAGGCCAGCACAGTGCCCAGGCCGCCCACGATTGCCGCGTAGAGAAGATGGTGGAAAAAGACCCGTCCGCAGAGGCGGAAGATAACAGCCTGGATAAGAAACGTGAGCGGCGCGTGAGCCAGCGGAAAATCGTGGTATGGCAACTGCCCCAGAGAGATGCGGACGCTCGTATCCAGAATGTAGCTCGTGTCCCAGAGAACCGCGAGATGCGCGTTCTGCCAGAGCACCACGGCGGCGCTAGCTACGAAGAGCAGAGCCGCGGCAAGCCCATCGCGCGCGCTCCAGCGGTTTCGGGACAACAGAGATTTGAATTGGATCGGTTTGGGCGTGCGCATGGCGAGTCTCAAGCGGAAATTGCTTGCCTTCCGCTCAATCCATTGATTTTCGCCGCCCGCGACTGGTTGCGCAAGCCGACGCAGCCCTTGCCGGCTCTTGGATCACGCTCCTCCAGAAAGATCTTCTGTTCGATCTTGGCGCCCCTGAATTATCTCTTCTCCGGCAACTTCGGTTATTTCTGGACGATTTTCTCCCTTGAAGTCCGCCTTCTTGAGGGCCTCTGCTGCCTGTCCGGAATCTCATTTCGATGCACCGGGCCTGCAACTGCCGAATCAATGCAGAAAGAATAATGGCAACAGGAGGTGTACACTGTCCTGAATGACTGAAACGATGATAATTATTTACAATATTGAGCATTTTGACAAAAAACGACGCATACTTTAATGTTTATCTTGATCTTGCGTTGTTGCTCGCGGCCACAGAACATCCCCCCGGGGGACAGACCTCGGGCTGTGCGCTGACCTCACTCTGCACTTCTGGAATCTTGCATGAAGACATTTCTTTTCGAGCTTTGCGCTGAAACCCTGCAAGCCGCCCAGGCAGCTGATCGGGGCGGTGCCGACCGCATCGAATTATGCATCAGGCTCGATCTTGGTGGAATCACGCCCAGCGAACAGTTGATTACTGCCACCGTCAAAGCGATTTCCATCCCCGTTCATGTGTTGATTCGTCCGCGCGGGGGAGACTTTGCCTACTCAGCCTTGGAATTTGACCTGATGCGGAAGCAGGTGCAATGCGCCAAGGAGGCGGGCGCTGCCGGGGTCGCACTGGGAGTCTTGCAGACCGACGCTCGCATAGACGTTGACCGAAGCCGGGAGCTGACGGAACTGGCCCGCCCCATGAAAGTGACCTTCCACCGGGCCTTCGACAGGACGCCGGATATGGGCGAGGCGCTGGAAACGGTGATTGGGATCGGGGCTGATTGCCTGTTGACCTCCGCCGGGGCGCCGGATGTGCTCG
>Ga0255356_1002316_pt1 | contig 11044 bp, 10 predicted proteins | sample HBST100metaG_FD_189944 | JGI IMG/M metagenome (GOLD analysis project Ga0255356, IMG submission 189944) | Peat soil microbial communities from Stordalen Mire, Sweden - H.B.S.T100 | ecosystem: Environmental > Terrestrial > Soil > Wetlands > Peat | place: Sweden: Norrbotten County, Stordalen Mire... | reverse complement strand
ATTCACGGAGGCACCAGCGTGAACTCCATCCCTGAGAGCGCGCAGGCCTCGATTGATTTCCGCTCTACCAGCCCGGACGAACTTCTGCGGCTGGAGGCCGGCCTGCGTCGCGCCGTGGAAGATGCCGTCGAGCACAGCAACTCCAAGGCAAGAGGCCAAGCCGCGCACAGCAGGGGGCTTCTGGCCTTCACCATCGACAAGATCGGCGACCGGCCGGCCGCCGAATTGCCCCCCGGCTCGCCGCTGCTGGAAGCTCTCCGCGCCGTGGACCGCCATCTGGGCCTGCAAACCGGCCTGCGCCTGGGCTCGACCGACGCCAACATCCCGCTCTCGCTGGGGGTTCCCGCGTTGTCGATGGGCGCGGGCGGCGACGGCGGCGGCGCGCACACGCTGGGCGAATGGTACTCGGCCAGGGACCGCGATCTGGGGCTGAAGCGGGTGCTGCTGCTCACCCTGGCCATGGTCGAATGGGCTGCCGGACAGTGAACTGCTACTCTGCTGACGCCGTTTGTGACCACCGAAGTTAAGCGGACGCGCCCTCTTCCGCGTCCAGTAGGTACATTCGCAACTCAAGTCGCTTGGAGGTCAACCGAAAATGTTCTCTCGCCTATCCTGCTCAGTTCTTGCCGGCGCTTTTCTCTGCTCGATGCCGCTCTACGGGCAGGCTCATCACATCCGCCACTCCCGCTTTCCCAACGCGCCCTCCAATGACCCGCAGTTGCAGATTCCCGCTGACCAGACGCAATCCTGCTTTGTGCCAGACGGCAGCCCCAGCGTCTACGAGCAGTATCAGCAGTTCGACACTTATTCCCAGCCGGCGAGCAAGGGCTACCTGTGCATCGCCATTCCGGCGAACAGAACCTTTGTTATCGACTACCTCTTCGCCGAGGCCGATTACGACCTGGCGCTTCCCTTCGCAGCCGAGTGGTATCTCGACACGGTGACTGGGGAGTACGAGTCGATGACCGGCTTTGCAGCCAACAGGGTTGGTTCCACAACACCCAATCCGCATTACATGCTCTCGCAGCCCGTGCACATTGCGGTGACGGGAGGAACCAGAGTCACGCTGATCATGCACAACTACTATGTGAGCGCCAGCAGTTCGATCACCGAGACGCCAGGAACCGGGAGCTTGTTACTGATCGGGCACTGGGAAGAATAGAACCGTTACCCTCTGCCGCGGAACTGGATGATGCGGCGACGATCGCGCTTGGTGGGGCGATGCTCGGGCAAGGGCGCAAACTGCTGCATCGCCTTGCGCTCTTCGGCCGCCTTGGCCCGCGCCGCCTTGCTGGCCTCGCTCTCGCGGTACAGTGTCTGCGCCACGGCAGCCGGACCGCGCATATGGCTCAGCGCCAGCACCTCAATTTGAAAGTCGCCTCCCTCGTTCTTCACTTCGAGCTTGTCGCTTACATGAACCTCGCGGGCGGGTTTGGCCTCAACGCCGTTGGAGCGGATGCGGCCCAGGTCGCAGGCCTTCGACGCCAGCGCCCGCGTCTTGAAGAAGCGCGTTGCCCACAGCCATTTGTCGATGCGCAGGGATTCCATGAAGATATTGTCAACCATCGCGGTGGAGGCAGACGCAATGGCCAGTAGAATTCCAACTATGCCTTGTATCAGGGCACGGCTTCAGCCGTGCCGCAAAAATATCCCGGGCTTCACAGGCTGCGGAAAAAGGCCTGTTTCCAAGCGAGAAGTGCAAAAAACATCACGCAGGGGCTAAAGCCCGACATTTATTTCAACACTTCTGGCAGTCAGGGCTAAACCCTGACCTACCAGTCGTGCCCTGATACAAGGCTGGCCCAAATTTAATTCTCTTGAGATTCGTGAAGCCTGCAACTTTTTGGTTCGATAATTATATGGCATGGCTGACTGGCGTTCGTTGGCACCCAGCCTGAGATGACAGAATAATAAAAGTATGGAGAATTAAACAAAAATGAAGATTGCAATTCAAGGCGAACCCGGCTCATTCAGTCACGAAGCTGCGCTGAAACTAATCCCCGATGGCGAGATTGTTCCCTGCCCCGTTTCGGCGGAGGTCTTTGCGGCGCTGGACGAGGGCACGGTGGAGGCCGCGGTCATTCCGATCGAGAACAGCCTGGCCGGCTCGGTGCTGGAGCACTTCGACCTGCTGCTGACCCACGATGTGAGGGTGGAGCGGGAGACGCTGCTGCGCATCCGGCACAACCTGATTGCCCTACCGGGCGTCGCGCTGGGCGAAATTGAGCGCGTCTTCTCGCATCCCGTGGCGCTGGCGCAGTGCCGGCAATTTCTGGCGGCGCACCCTGCGATGAAGGCCTTGGCCGCTTATGACACGGCGGGCAGCGTGAAGCAGTTGGTGGAGTCGCAGGACAGGCGCGCGGCGGCCATCGCCAGCGAAGCCGCGGCGCACCACTACGGCGCGCAGATTCTGGAGTCCGGCATCGAGGACAACCCGGAGAACTTTACCCGCTTCTTCCTGATCCGGCGCACTGCGGAAGCCGTAACCGATCCGGAGCCGAACAAGATGAGCCTGGCATTTTCCGTGAAGAATCGTCCCGGATCGCTGGTGGTGGCGCTGGTCGAGTTGGCCGCCATGGGCACCAATCTGACCAAGATCGAGTCGCGGCCGGTCCAGGGCAAGCCCTGGGAGTACAGCTTCTTTGTGGATTGCCAGATTCGCTCGCGGGAGGAAGGCGCGCTCGCCGTCGAGACGCTCAGGCCACACTGCGCCATGGTCAAGGAAATGGGCTGCTATCGGGGAGCAGAGGACTAGAGCGATTCTCCTATTGGTGTATCGTGCGGCGTGGACCGGGAGGTCCACGCAACAGCCGGCCAGGAGGCCGGCGCTACCTGCTCTTGCAGCGACCGGCAACCTTGGTTATTCCACTGCGCTGCGCTGAGAATGACAGATCTGCAGTGTCGCGCCTCAAGTGAAATCCAGAAAAGGCGAACGGCCGGGAGCGCCGCCCATGCCCTTGGCTGCGCCCGGCCGTTCGCGGAGGCCACACTGCTTCTCTGATGCTGTTTCCACTGTTGCACAGACGGCGTTAATTCTACGCAAAGGTGGCTGCGCAAACCACCTTTCGCAAAGAAACGGCGGAAAAGATCCTTCCGGGGCTAAAGCCCACGTTGATTCCGCGGCTTTATGCGGGGGTTGAACCCCCCGCCTCCCTCCGAATAGAGTTTCTCCCCAGCCTCTTTACGCCACAAAATACTTGGCCTGCGGATGGTGCACGACGATGCAGTTGGTGCTCTGCTCCGGCTCCAGGTGGAAACCTTCCGTGAGGCAAACGCCGATGTTCTCCTCGGGCTTGAGCAGGCGGAAGATCTTCGCCTGGTCCTCCACGTTTGGGCAGGCCGGATAGCCGAAGGAGTAGCGGGAGCCGCAATATTTCTGGCGAAACAGATCCGAGATGAGCGGCGCGTCTTCGCCTGCAATGCCGAGAAACCCGCGCGCCTGCTTGTGAGCAAACTCGGCCAGAGCCTCGGCCGTCTCGACTGAGAGGCCGTGCAGGTAAAGGTACTTGGTGAAGTCGCCGGCTTCGAAAAGCCTAGCCGTCTGGCGGCTGGCCTCACTGCCGATGGTAACGATGGAGAAGCCCACCACATCGCGCCGGGCTGAGCTGAGCGGCTCGAAAAAGTCCGCAATCGAAAGCCTGCGTCCTTGCGCCTGGCGCGGAAAAGTAAAGCGTTCCAGTTCGCGCTCGGGGTCTTCGGGATCGAAGACGATCAGGTCGTTGCCCTGGCTGGCGCAGGGATAAAAACCGATAACGGCCTTGGGCTCAAACCAGCCCGCTGCCTTCACTTCCTTTTCAAGGTCGAGCAGAATCGGGCGGTACTTTTCTTCGACCAAGCGCGGATAATCGGCTGCGGCGGCGTTCTTCAGTTGCCACTGACTCTTGAAGAGCGCCGTTTCGTTCAGATAAGGGAAAACATCGTCGAGGTTGTAATCCTTGTAAACACGCGCCCCCCAATAGGCGGGGATGGGAACGGACGCAACCCTCTCAACGACCGGCGAACGGCCCTCCGGCGTGAGTTCGACAAGCGTGAGGTCAGGATCAACGGCGGTGTTCTTGCTGAAGCTCTTCACCATCCTGCCTTCGGCCTCCGTGCTCTCGCGCACGGCAGCATCGTCCGAGGTCAGGCCGTCCATCACATGCATCCCAGCGAAGACATCGGCGGCATAGTACACCGGCCCGGCGTACTCCTTGCGTAAATCATCCTCAACGTACTTGCGGGTGAGCGCTGCGCCGCCGCAGATCACCGGAACGGTCACGCCCAGCCGCTGCAAATCCTGAATCACATACTTCATCTCCAGCGTGGACTTAACCAGCAAGCCGCTGAGACCGATGGCGTCGGCGTTCTTCTCGCGCGCCGCGGCAATAATGGCGTCGGAGGGCTGCTTGATACCCAGGTTGATGACGCGAAAACCATTGTTGGAGAGAATGATATCGACAAGATTCTTGCCAATATCGTGCACATCTCCCTTAACGGTCGCCAGAACCATGGTCCCCTTGCCGCCGCCGTCGGATTTCTCCATTTTCGGTTCGAGATACGCGACCGCTGCCTTCATCACGCCGGCCGAATCGAGCACCGAAGGCAGTTGCATCTTGCGCGCGCCGAAGAGCTCTCCGACAGTCTTCATGCCTTCCAGTAGCACGGTATTGATCAGATCGAGCGGTGTGTGGGTTACGAGCGCCGTTTCCAGCGCCTCTTCAAGCGACTGTTTCTGCTCGCCTTGTCCGATCGTCCGCTCGCCGCGAATGATGAGCCGTTTCAGCTTTTCGTCCGTGGTGAGGTTCTCGGCCGAAACTTCCTCTTCCTTCACGGAGCCTTTGCCCAGGCTGGCGAAGTATGCCATGTAGGCCTGCAACGAATCGCCCTCGCTGCGATCCTGGAAGATGAGCTTGCGGGCTAACTCAACTTCTTTCTCGGGAATCTTGTAAAGCGGATAGATCTTCGAGTAGTTGACGATGGCCGTGTCCAGCCCGCGGTCCACGGCCTCCTTGAGGAAGACCGAGTTCAGCACGCGCCGTGCGTAGGCGTTCAAGCCGAAAGAGATGTTGGAAACGCCAAGCAGCGTGCGGCAGCGCGGCAGTTCCAGCTTGATGCGGCGCACCGCTTCGAGAGTCTCGATGGCGGCAGAGCGATAGTCCTCCTGTCCGGTAGAAATGGGCAAGGTGAGCGCGTCGAAGATCAGGTCCTCTGGGCGCAGGCCGTATTTCTCGACGGCCAGATCGTGGATGCGATGCGCGATGGCCACCTTGCGTTCGGCTGTGAGAGCCATGCCCTCTTCGTCGATGGTGAGCGCGATTACCGCGGCTCCATAGCGGCGCGCCATCGGCAGCACCTGGCCGGAGCGCTTCTCGCCGTCTTCGAGATTGATGGAGTTGATGATGGGCTTGCCGGGAATGCGCTTGAGCGCCTCCTCGATAACGTTGGCCTCGGTGGAATCGATCAGAATGGGCGCGGGCACGCGGGTGGCGATCTTTTCGAGCACCGCATTCATGTAGGCCTGCTCGTCCTCGCCCACAATGGCGCAGCAGAGATCGAGCAACTGCGATCCCTCTTCGACCAGCCGCTTGGCTAGGGTGAGGACGCCGTCATAGTCGCCCTCGCGCACCATGTTGCGAAAGACATCGCGGCGCGTGGTGGTATTCATCTCCTCGGCAATGATGATGGGCTGCGCGTCGGCTTCAAGCGGTACAACGCTGAAGGCGCTGGCCGCGACCGACTGCGGCTTGACGGAGCGGGAAGCCGGCTGAACGCCCTTCAAGGCTTCCACAACCGCGCGCAGATGCTCCGGCGTGGTGCCACAACAACCGCCGACGACTTGCACGCCGTATTCCGAAACGAAGCGCCGAAGGTGCGCCGCAAGCTCAGTTGGTGTGAGCTTGTAGACCGCATGGCCCCCTTCGTTTTGCGGCAGGCCTGCGTTGGGCTGCACGCTGACCGGGACCGTCGAGTTCTGGCAGAGGAAGCGGACGGTGTCGTTCATCTCCACCGGGCCAGTGGCGCAGTTGATGCCGAGCACATCGGGCTGAAAGCTTTCGAGCACGGCCAGAGCCGCGCCGATCTCCGAGCCGAGAAGCATGGTTCCGGTGGCATCGAGCGTGATCTGAACCTGAATTGCAATCTTGCGGCCAGCATCCCGAATGGCGTCCTGACAGGCGGCAAGAGCAATCTTGGCCTGCAGCAGGTCCTGGCAGGTTTCGATGAGCAGCACGTCCACGCCGCCCTCGACAAGCGCCTCAGCCTGCTCGCGGTAGGCCGCAAACATGTCGTCGTAGCTGATGTGGCCCAGCGAGGGCAGCTTCGTCGTAGGACCAATAGAACCGGCTACAAAGCGGGGCTTCTCCGGCGTCGAGTACTCGTCAGCCACTGAGCGGGCCAACCGCGCCGCGGCCAGATTCAGTTCGCGGGTGCGGTCCTGCAGATCGTACTCGGCCAGTACGATGCTCGAGGAGCCGAAGCTGTCGGTCTCGATCACATCGCAGCCGGCCTCCAGATAGGCAGCATGAACAGAGCGAATTACGTCTGGACGAGAGAGCACGAGCAGCTCGTTGCACCCCTCCTTGCCCCAGAAGTCCTTCGGGGTGAGGTTGAGCTTTTGCAGAGTAGTGCCCGTCGCGCCGTCATACACCAGCACGCGCCGCTTCAATTCTGAAAGAAAGTCCGCCAATGTCGCTCCTGATCTCGCCGGCCGCCTGGAAAACAAGGGAAGGCGGCCAATGATCTTAGGATATATCCTTTGGAAGTGTAGCCGTGAAGAGCAATCATATGCCGAAAACACTTGAATCCCCCAAGCCGCCAACCGCCTATGAGATCGCGGGACTCGCCGATAGGGACGAAGACTTCTCGAGCTTTTTCACAAGGAAGGGCAGGATGCTGCCGCCGATTCAACGCGTCAATGTGGACTTTGCCCTTCCCATGCTCCAGGAGCTCGATGATGCCGCCAGGAATCTGAATATCAGCCGACAGGCGGTAATCAAGACGCTATAGCGCCACGCGCTCGATCAGCAGCATTTGGCCCGGAGGGCGCGTTGAACAGGAGGCAAACAGGGCGGCATCTGCATTTTATATGAGATATGATATATTCCATCTGTGAAAGATTACGCGCAGATCCACTGGGTAGGCGATGCGAAAGAAGTGCTGAGCGCCTTTCCGCAGGAGGTTCAGGGTGTGTTTGGATACTCCCTGCGCAGGCTGCAGAAGAGGCTGCTGCCAGATTGCGATGCGCGCCGTATGCAATCGGTCGGCAATGGGGTCTGGGAACTTAAGACAGCGGACGAACGGACGTGGTACAGGGTAATCTATCTGGCACGAATCGGCGATGCGCTTTATGTTTTGCACGCCTTTGAAAAGGACAGCCGGAAGACGGACCGGCGCGACCTTGTGATAGCCCATTCCCGTTTGAAAACGGTTTTGGCGCAGTTAAGAATAGCGAAGGAGGACGGCAATGGCCAAGAAGATTAGCGCGGTAACTCACGTGACGCGGGGAGATGTGCTGGACGATCTCGGCTTCACGCGCTCCGAGGCAACGGCGTTGAAGTTCAAGGCCGATCTGCTCGATGCCATTCGCGCTGAGATTGAGCGGAGAAGCTACACACAGAAGCAATTAGTCGATATTCTCGATGAACATCAACCGGCAGTCAGCAACTTGATACGGGGCAGGATCAATCAGGTGAGCATTGAAAAGCTGCTGAGGTATTCTGACCGGCTGGGGATGCGGGCGCGGCTGAAGGTGCTGCCAGCGCTCAGGGCTGTAGCGGCAGCTTAGAAGCGGTAAGCTACTTTTCTATATTGCACTTCCAAAACAAGCTGTAATGAATTCCACATTGGAGCTTTCAGTAACAGACGTCAAGGGAAATCACTTCCTGGTGCGCCAGAATACCCGAGCGAATGGCTACACAGATAAGTACAGCAACAGCTTCACTTGGTTAAAGCCGGGAAATACCTCTTATTTCCTCGCCGCCTGCGCCGGAAACGGCGCCAGCATATCTTCCTTGCGCATGACCATGTTGGTAGCGTTGAGGCTGGCAAGCTCGAAGCCGTGGCCATGGGTGATGGCGTCGGTGGGGCAGGCCTCGACACAGTAGCCGCAGAAGATGCAGCGGTTGTAATCGATGTTGTAGACCTTGGCGTAGCGCTCGGAGGAGGAGATGCTCTGCTCAGCGGTGTTTTCCGCGGCCTCGATGTAGATACAGTTCGCGGGGCAGGCGGCCGCGCACAGGAAGCAGGCCACACACTTTTCCATGCCATTCTCATCGCGCTGCAGGACGTGGGCGCCACGGTAGCGCGGTTCGATGACCGCTCCACGCAAGGGGCCTGGGCCGTCCGGGTAATTCTCCACCAGCGTGGGTTCGAAGATCTCCCGGAAGGTGACGCTCATGCCCTTGGCGATGCCGGCGATGTTACGCATGATCGACATGAGGCCAGTATACGATGGCTTGCGGCTGAGGTTCAGCCTGCAGGGTGCGCGGCCAGGTCATCCGGGTTCGGAAGACGCAGCCATTGCGCACCCTTTGTTCTGACACCCGCATAGTCAGTGCGGGCGCTCTCCACGACATTACCGCTTGGAATGGTCTTCAGCCTTTTGCGCTGGGGCCGCCTGGCGCTGTTGTTGTGGGGCCGCCTGGCGCTGTTGTTGTGGGGCAGCCTGACGCTGTTGTTGGGGTGCAGCCTGACGCTGTTGTTGTGGAGCCGCCTGGCGTTGTTGTTGTGGGGCAGCCTGGCGCTGTTGTTGTGGTGCCGCCTGGCGTTGTTGTGGTGCAGCCTGACGCTGTTGCGGTGCTGCTTGGCGCTGCTGCGGGGCTGCTTGGCGCTGCTGCGGGGCTGCCTGGCGCTGTTGTTGCGCCTGAGGAGCCTGGTGCTGTTGCTGTTGCTGGGCTGCCTGGCGCTGCTGCGGAGCTCCCTGATGCTGTTGTGGAGCAGCTTGACGCTGTTGCTGAACCGTCTGACGCTGTTGCTGCTGCTGGACAGCTTGATGCTGCTGCTGTTGTTGAACGGCCTGATGCTGCTGTTGCTGCTGACCAGCTTGATGCTGTTGCTGAACTGCCTGGCGCTGTTGCTGCTGGACAGCCTGATTGTGCATCTGGACCGCCGCCGGGACTCTCACGTTGCGATCTGCGGCGAGCGGCTGGTTGACGGCCATGCTGGCTGGACGGCCATGATTCACATTCGCAAACTGAGCCCGGTTGGTGCTGGCAGCACGCTCATTCTGAACCTGCGCCCTCATCGGCGGAGCATGCTGTTCATGCCGCGCTGCCAGTTCCGCCGGTCTGGCGCGCATCTGCACGCCGCCCTGCCCGCCGTTGAAACTCACGCGTGCGCCGCCCTGGCGGTTATCGTTCACGCGGCGGTCGTAAACGTTATGCTCGATTGAGACGTTCACATTGTTGTAGGAGCGGTTGTAGTTGAAATGGCCGCCGCCCCAGTAGCCGCCCTGGTAGCCGATACCGATGTAGCCAAAGCCGTAATCGATGCCGCCATAATAGCCGATGTGCGGACCCCAATAGCCACGATAAAAGCCGTAGCGATTATGCCAGAAGCCCCAATAGCCGGGGGTCCAGAGTGCGCCCTCATAAGGAGCCTCGACCCACCCGCCGGGCACCCAGTAATAACCGTCTTGACCCCATGCCCAGTAGCCGGGGGTCCAGAGGTAGCCGTCGCCGGGAGCCGGTGGCTGATCATAATCGGGCAGGGGCGGCGGGGGCTGAGGAGCGTAGGACACCGGCTGAACACCGTAGCCGGGATCATCCGAGCCCTGATCGGAAGAGCCGCCCGTGTTGGCTGGCGAAGCACTTTGCTGGCTCTGCTGGCTGTCGCTATAAGATGCGGGCACCGCAGTGTTTGAGTCGGCTGGGGCCAGGTTGGCCGCTGCCGGATCCGAGGCCTGATCCTGCGCCATTACCGGGCTAGTCTGACTCTTTGGGGGGCATCCGGTGGTGCATAGCACCACCGTTGTGACGAGCAGCGGCAATAGGCCAAATCTTGTTAAATAGCTCATTTCACTCTCCAGTCAATTCGGATGCTATCCGAAGCGGAGGGTGGTAAACAGACCTCTTTTGACCACCTCAGGGGCAATCTCAGTGCCGCGCCCTTGGCGGCACAGACTGGCCGTGGTTATTGGCCGGAGGGGTTGTAACGGGCTTGCGCGCCAGAGGGCGCATCAGCAAAGGCTGGCAGAGCAATGAATCCTGCCCGCGGGCCAGCTCTGAAACCGCATCCTGCGCATTGCAGAGCCGCTGCTTCATGGTCTCAGCGTCCTTGCCAATGAGGAGCTGGGTGCGCTCCAGGCCGCTGAAGGGGTCCAGATCGTAGCGGAAGAGAACGTCCTCGACCTGCTCCAGTTTGTCGTGGTCGATATGGTTCCATGTGCCCACCAACTGCCGCCCATTCGGCTCACTCAGGACTGCGTAAACCTGGGTCAAGGCAACACCGGCGGCGACATTCGCGCTCCAGATGGGCACGGCCTGACTGCCGCGCATCCAGCGCGCCGCCCACACGTGCTGCGGGAAGTCATAATGAAAGGCCGTGAAAAACGTGGTTGCCGCACACTCGCCGCAGTCGTCGTAAAGAGCGCCCAACTGCCGCGGCGCGCCATCGGCAAAGAGCATCCAGTCGAGCCAGCGCAGGTTCACGCCCTTGATGATCGGCGTGAGGCTGTGGTTGACGAGCGATGCGCTCCACACGGTGAAAGTGTCCGTGCCTGGCAGCGACTCCGGAGTGGAACGCAGCGTGGTGACGACCAGAGCCGCGTCGTACTCGACGCCAATCTCGCGAATGGCCGTCCACTTTTCCGGCTGCAGCGAGCGCGTGACCCAGGCGACGGTATCGGCCTCTTTGGCGGAGTGGAAATCAACCCAGCGAAAATTGTCCGGCACCTGCTGGGCTGGCAAGGGAGTTGCCACGGCCAGCGTTGCTGCGATCAGAAGAGGTAGAAGCCAAGAGGAGAATGCCCGCATGAGTCTAGGGTATCGCAGAGAGGCGCGACGGCTCAGCGCAGATTTCCCGGCTCCTAATATCTGAAGTTGGGGCGCCCCGTTTGAATACATTTCAC
>Ga0255356_1002315_pt1 | contig 11045 bp, 4 predicted proteins | sample HBST100metaG_FD_189944 | JGI IMG/M metagenome (GOLD analysis project Ga0255356, IMG submission 189944) | Peat soil microbial communities from Stordalen Mire, Sweden - H.B.S.T100 | ecosystem: Environmental > Terrestrial > Soil > Wetlands > Peat | place: Sweden: Norrbotten County, Stordalen Mire... | reverse complement strand
CCCAAAGGGGCATGCCCAAATAGAGCAGGGCGAGAAAGGCCACGGCAACGAAGCGCCTGCCGTTCTGCCTGGCAAAAATAGGCAGCAAAAGCAGCGCAAATCCCTTTGTGAGGCCTGCTCCCACGACGCTGACCGCTGCCCATCGCGGTCGTTTCGTCACGACATACCAGAACGTCAGCACGAGCAGGAACGAGCCGATAGAATCCTGATGCCCGGCGAGAGCCACTTCGGTGATTGGAAGCGGGTTCCAGGCGTACCAGATCGCCTCGCCCGGCGATCGACCGAGCTTTGGCAAAATGCGCATGATGAGGCCGATGGACGCGATGTCAAACATCGTGAAGATCGCCTTGTACCCGTACAAACTGTTGTGGACGAGCACGTGAGCTGCGGCAAACACCATCTCCGACGTCGGCATGTAGACCGTCTGATATGCCTTGTATTCCATTGGCACCCAGATCTGATAGTCTCTGAGCGAGGCGAGACGCGGGTTGAACGGACTCCAGCGATACGGGTTGATGCCGTGACACGTCAGTCGGCCGTCCCATACGTACCGGTACATGTCGGTCGACAGGCTGGGCGGGGCGACCAAAACGAGAAGGCGCAGGAGGACGGCAATGCCGAACACGAACCACGCGGCCTTCTTCTGATCGACGTCGATGTATGGGAGCAGGCGAGCCGACGCGTACCAGTAAAGCAGAAACGCGGCGGCGTAAAGGCTGAGGTAAATCCAGACAGGGGCAAGCTGATTCTCACGGCGGCCGATCGCGAAGAAAACTGCAGCAAGGTCAATGGTTACACAAGTAAGGGCCAGAATCGCTTTTTTGGACACTGGTCCATTGGATGCCGAAAGCAAGGTCACGCAGGATTATAGCGGTGTGACTCCCGACTCGTCAATAAGGGGGACCGGATCATGCGATAGGACCATAAGAAAAGATCTTTATGCCCGCTTGATAGGGACGTGTTTTTGTTGATTTTGCTGAATGGTTGTCGGTATACTTCGCACCGTATGTGTCACATTTTGGTAGTTGATGACGAAGAGGAAGTTCGTGACGCGATAAAGCGTCGTCTCGAACGAGAAGGCTACAAAGTTACCGTTGCGGAGAACGAAGCCGGTGGCCTTGAGGCATTGCAGCATTTGGGCAATGCCTTCGATATAGTGATCACTGACATGAGCATGGAGGACGTCAGCTCAGGAATCCGAATCCTCGAAGGAGCCGTCGCTCGTGACGTCTTTACCGAAGTGATTGTGCTAACCGCATACGGCAACGTCGCCAATGCGGTGGAATGCATGAAGCGCGGGGCATTTGACTACGTGGAAAAGAACATGCCAGGCGTTGACGTTTACGAACTTCTCAATTTGAAGGTTCAACAAGCCGTTGAGAGACGGCGCGGCGCTGTTGAGACAATTCGCAGGCTAGAAGCTTTTACTAAAAGTCGGACGGCATGAAACCGCTAACTGCAGACGAATTACAAAACTGGGATTCTTCTAGCCGTCGTGAATGGCTGCTCACAAACGGCATCGGCGGATATGCGTCGGGCACCGTAGCGGGAGCAAACACACGAAGATACCACGGTCTGCTGGTTGCTGCGTGTACGCCTCCGCTTGATCGAACCGTGGTGATTTCCAAGCTTGAGGAAGAAGTCAAGATAGAAGAGCAGTCGTACGCTCTGTCCAGCAACCATTATCCCCATGTCATTTACCCGCAAGGATTCCGGCACTTGACCGCCTTTTCGATTTCGCCGGTGGTGTCGTTTGAATATCTTATTCACGAAGGAACAGTGCGAATCGAGAAGCGCATATGGATGCGTAACGGATACAATACCGTCTATATCGATTACACTGTTTTGGCTGCGCCAGAGCCGTTCCTCCTCACCCTGTCTCCCTTTATGTCCTACAAGAATTACCATACCGAGCTTCATCGCTGGGATGGATTTGTGGGCAAGACGCAAATTGGCACGGATGGAAGGGTTCTGTTTCAAGCATTTGAGAATGCGCTTCCTGTTCGAATGAGAATTGAGCATCCGCGCTCGATGGCATTCGAGCCTCAAAGCAACTGGTACTTTAATTACGAGCACGAGCGTGAGGAAGAGCGCGGGCTGGATGGCTTTGAAGATCTGTACTGCGCAGGTCGATGGACGGGCATGGTGCGTGAGTTCGAGCGAGTCGCATTCTGCGGCACGGTCGAGGAGGAGACGCAGCCGCTTGCCGATCAAGCGTATCAGGATGAGACACGGAGACGGGACCGTCTCATCTCATTGTCAGGCACAAAGGCAAACAGCCCGCTAACTGACCTTGTTATTGCGGCCGACCAGTTTGTGATACCGACGAGCGACAGAGTGAGCCGTGCGACAGTGATCGCGGGATACCCGTGGTTCACGGATTGGGGCAGGGACACGTTCATTGCACTCGAAGGCCTTTGCCTTTCGACGGGACGTGCGGACACCGCGCGCGATATCCTGACATCGTTTACAAATGCCATGACCGACGGAATGATTCCGAACAGGTTCTCAGACAACGGGGGCGGAGCAGACTATAACACCGTTGATGGAACGCTATGGTACGTTCAAGCTGCATCAGCTTACGTCCGCCATACAGGGGACCACAAGCTTGTGGCGGACGTGCTTTATCCCGCCGTTAAGGAGATCGTTGCCCGGCATCGTGCGGGCACGCACTTCAATATCCATGTCGATCCCGAAGACGGCCTTCTTTACGCTGGCGAGCCTGGTGCTCAGTTGACGTGGATGGATGCGAAGGTGGGCGACTGGGTGGTCACACCACGAACCGGTAAGCCCGTGGAAATTCAGGCGCTCTGGTATAACACGCTTCGAATCGCCGCAGATCTGGCGGACCTGGCGAAAGACGACAGTGCGGACTATCGCAAGGCAGCCGAGCAGGTGTCCAAGAGTTTTGCCGACCGGTTTGTTTTCAGCGAAGGCGGCTATCTGTACGATGTGATTGACACAGCGGGGCTCCCTGGCGTTGATTCCAGCCTGCGACCCAATCAGGTGCTTGCTCTGGGTCTGCTATATCCCGTGCTTGATCCGTCGTCGGCGATTGCGCGCACCATGCTGGACATCGTGAAAGGCACGTTGCTGACTCCGTTTGGGCTGCGCACGCTTGCCCCGGGATCGGACGGGTACCGGGACCATTATGGCCCTGGCGACGCGCTTGCTAGGGACGGTGCATACCACATGGGCACCGTGTGGCCTTGGCTTCTCGGAAACTACGCGACAGCATGCAAGCGCGTGTACGGAAACAAATTCAACACAAAGGTGCTTTTCCAGCAACTTTTGGATGGTATGAACACTTACGGCGTGGGATCGATTGCCGAGATCTTCGATGCGGAGAAGCCGTTTGCGCCCAACGGGTGCATCGCTCAAGCATGGTCGGTAGCCGAAACGCTCCGCATCCTAAAAGGGTCGCTTTAGTTCGACTGTTCCACGGAGCCACCTGATTCTTCCCCCCTTAGCCGCTTGTTCGCGATGCTGCAAGGTTGCATCGCTCGATTCACACCCTGTTTAAGCCCTCAGAGACCTTCGACGAACAAGCGACAATGCGTCTTTAAGCTCTGGCATGCGCAACATGCTGGCGGCTTTGAAGAAAACAGCGCCGCCAACCGCGGTCGAGACAAGGATTACGACAATGGCGGAGAGCTTCGGTGCAAGATGGTGCGGCAGCACAGTTTGCATCCCGGCGCTTGCCAAACACACAAAAATCCCCATGCAGATCGTGGCGATCGCAGTTTCGCCGACGCTCACAAACAATGTCATTCCGTTAATGCCGCGTAGACGAATGCGCAGCAGTATGAGCAGGGCTGTGGCGTGGATCGTTGCGGCCAGCGTGGTGGCGTATCCTAAGCCGACGACGCTGAGGTGCGTGTGGAACACGACCACCCAGTTCATGCCTACGAACAAAACGCTGACAATGGCACCCGACGCCACTGGTATTCGCGAGTTCTGCAACGCGTAGAACCCGCGGGTGAGCAGCGATTGTGCCGACCATGCGCAGATCCCTATGCTCAGCGACTTCAGCACGCCGGCTGTGACCAGCGTGTCGGCATGCGAGTACTTCCCGCTTTCGAGCAGGAACGTTATGATGGGCGCGGCAAGAACGTACATGAGAACCGACGCGGGCAGGGTCATGAATATGATGTTCCGCAAGCTCGCGTTCATGGTCGACCGCATCGCCCTGATGTTCTTCTCGGCAGCCTGGGCCGATAGGGTGGGATAGACGGCGAGCGCCATTGCCTGAGCAAAAATACCGATTGGCAGAAGCATCAACCGGTAGGCGTTCATAATTGCGGTGGTCTCGCCCGCACCCAGGTAAGAGGCATAGAGCTTGTTGACCATTTGGTCGATATTGGGCAGTGCGATGCCAAGCCCCATGGGCAACAGCATCTTCCAGACCTTGACCGCTGATGGATGAAAAACAGCGAGCGACGGTCTCAGGCGAACTCCAAGCTGTATCACGCGCACGGTCGGGATCAGGAAATTGCCGATAAACGCGCCACCGACGGCACCCCACACCAGCCCCTCGATGCCGAGCCAACGTCGCAGAACAATACCGCCGAAGATAATGCCGCTATTGTAAATGACTGGGCCAAGCGCGGGAATCCAAAACTCTTTTCGCGAGTACAAAACCCCCATCATCAAGCCGCCGATAAAGAAGAAGATCTGGGCCGGCAGCAAGATCTGTGTCAAGGGAACGGCTTTGGACAAGATGAAGTAACGGGTTGCTATCGGGAGCTTGCCGACATGACCGTGTGGATCAAAGCCTGGGTTCAGCCAAAGGGTCAATGTTCGGGCATGGACATACATCACGCAGATCAAAATGCCGATCACCACGAAGATGGTGGATGCCACTATGCTCACTGTGTGATCGGCGCTGCGCTGATCGCCCTGTTGCCGGTACTCCGTGATGATCGGCACGATGGTGGACGACAAAGCGCCACTTTGAAGGAGATAGAACAACAGGTCGGGCACCGTGAACGCCGCGTTGTACGCGTCTGTCAGCGGCCCACGCCCAAAATAGTGCGAGATGATCGCGTCTCTGAGAACTCCGAGAATTCGTGACAACAGCACTGTTGCCATCATAATCCCGGTTGCCCGTGCTACGCCGGTTGCAGGACGCGCATCCGGTTTCACGGCTGATGGTGATGAGGTGATCGACATAATATGTTGAAGCGGACGATACGACGCGGTGCCGTCATATTGCGGCTTCGTTAAGACAGTATAGCAGATGCGCAATAAACGTTGTTTTCGCGAGGGTGCCAAAGCGCCTACAGGGCATGCGGGACACAATATTGTATAATTAGGATAGCCGGAACAGGCAGTGTGCCGCAGTATCTAGCCGTGTCGAAACTTTGGGGCAAAAACTGGTAACATTGCGGGCAATCTCTTTATTTTGCTCCAATGTCTGCCGATTATTGCAATGCGACAACTGCGTCGCCATGGGACAACGGACAATGTCGGCGAGCAACAAACTTCGAAACTCTACTACGCCGGGACGGGCACGATCACCGTCTCGCTATGTTAGCGCGCTTGGTGACGTATGGCAGGGGCTTGCCGCGCCACGATTTGAGCGGACGCTGACGATACTGATCGCCGCGCTTGCCCTCCTGCCCATTGTGCTTCTGATTATGGCCGTGCGCGAGAACGCCATTGCCGAAGTGCAGTTTTCCGACGTCAACACAAGCGGGTCGCTTCGAGATCGCGCCATGTGGATCTATGCGTCTGCGCAGGAGAACTTCAATATCCCCTGGCACAAGCAACTCGACGAGATGGCATCGAGCCGCAGCGATCTGCGCCTGCGCTATCCCCAGGAGGTCGGAACTACCGACGCGGTTTGGAAGGTGTTCGACACGTCCTTAGAAAAGACCGGCACGGTGGACTGGCATGTCGCAAACACGATGCGGGAAGTCAACAGCATCTTGACCCGTCGAATACAGGACAAGGCCCAGTCAGAAGCGTTGTTCGCTTCCGATCTTCTTTTGGTAGGTATGCTAGGCATGCTGGCCCCGCTGTTCGCATTGCTCGGCCTGATCGGCAAGCTGAACAGCTTCCAGAAGTTTCAGACACGGCTTATTTCGATTTTGGACGGTACAACGGATTTTATCGCTATTTTCGATGCCAAGGGCAAAACTTACTACATGAACTCGGCTTTTCGCCGGTTCTTGCGCCTCGATGAAAAGGCGGACGTCTCGGCCGTGGCGATAAGCAACGTGTATTCCGAGTGGGCACGTGAACGCGTTGAGCGAGTGGGCGAGCCCGTCGCTCTGAAAGCCGGGTCTTGGCAGGGAGAGACATCGTTTTTGAGCCCCGATTCGGTCGAGGTGCCAATGTCGCAGGTGCTGCTCGCACATCTGGACGGCGATGGGCGCGTATGCTATCAATCGACCATCGCCCGAGATATCACTCAGCAAAAGATTGCCGAGCACGCGCTCTTGATTGAGCGGGAGCGATTTGCGGCCATTGTCGACGCGCAGCAGCAAGTGGTGTCAGCAGAGCTTGACATTGACGTGATAATGAGGATCGTCGTTAGCAGGGCACGTGAGCTGACTTGCGCCGAGGGAGCGGTTCTGGAGACCTGCGACGCAGAATCGCTGGTCTATCGTGCTTCTAGCGGGCTATACGAAGGCGACAAGTCTGCAACGCTTCCCATTACGGACGCGTTTTCCAGAGAGTGTCTTTCAAATCGCCAGCCGTACAAGATAGACGACGCCTATTCCGATTATCGGCTGGACAATGCCGCCTGCATGAGATCCGGAATCCGATCCGTCTTAATTGTGCCATTGACCCTCGATCAGCAGCCTGCTGGTATACTGGCGGTAGTTTCCCCGAGGATTGACGCATTTACCGAGCGCGACACGCAAACGTTGTTGCTCATGGCGGGCTTGATTTCCACGGCGCTCAGCCATGCTTCTGCGTTTAATATCGAGCAGGAGCTACTGTCAAAGCACGTGGAAATGCTCAAGAAGCTAAAGCAGGGCAACGCTCTCTTTAACGCGTCCATCAACGCGATGGCGGAAGGCTTGCTTGTGCAAGATGTGAAAGGGAGAGTGCTTGCGTACAACAAGGTCGCGGAGCGCATTTTTGGCATCCCCAGCGCCCAAATTATGAAGCGGAAGCTGGAGGTGGCGGGCTGGAAGTACGTTGCCGAAGATGGCATCGAGTTTCCCGCAGAGCAGCTTCCCGTGCATAAGGCCATGTCCACCGGCACACCCGTGCCGTCAGTCGTTTTCGGGTTGCAGGAGCCGAGCCCATGTGGCGAGGTCGTTTGGCTTTCGGCGAGCGCGGCGCCGCTGTTTCAGGTGGGGGGCGACAAACCGTACGCGGCGGTGATGACGTTCGCGGATATCACCGAACGGCGCCATGCCGATCTCGAGCTGGCGAGGTTGGCGGCAATAGCGGAATCATCGCAAGATGCGATATTGGGCGCAAGCCTTGACGGCATAATCACCAACTGGAACAAGGGGGCGGAGAGGATATACGGATATAGCGCCTCCGAGATCGTCGGCAAGCACGTTACGGTTTTGTCCGGAACCGTGCAATCTGGCGCAATAGACCATGTTCTTGAAATGCTGCTTGTTCGGGGAGAGGCGGTTGAACCCGTGGAGGTGCAACCGAAGCGCAAAGACGGACAGGATATACACGTTGCACTGACGTTCTTTGTGATTAAGGACAATCGGCAAAAGCCGGTGGGCCTCGGCGCAATTGGCATTGACATCACGTCCAAGAAGGTCGTCGAGCAGAAGATTCGGGACTATACTGCCGCCCTCGAACGTCAAAAGGTGGCGCTGGAACAGGCAAATACCGCGCTGGCAGCCACAAACAAGCAGTTACATGCGCTCGCAACGACGGACGGGCTTACAAGTCTGAAGAATCACCGTATATTTCAGGAGCACCTTGCGGCCGAATTCAAACGCGTTGCTCGTTACGGGGGGCCGCTCTCCCTCATGATTCTCGACATAGACCACTTTAAGGCATACAACGACGAATACGGGCACCCGAGCGGTGACGATGTTTTGCGCCGTGTTGCCCAGTTGATCGCAGATAACTGCCGACAGGCGGATCTGGTTGCGCGGTACGGCGGCGAGGAATTTGCCGTGGTTTTGCCATCAACAGACGAGGCCGGTGCCATGATCATTGCCGAACGGGTGAGAAAGTCGATCGCTAACGAGCAATGGGACAAGCGGCCCATTACCATCAGTATCGGTGTGGGCAGCCACGCGCCTGCGATGGTCAATCCATCAGAATTGATCGCACGGGCGGACGAGGCGCTTTACCATTCAAAGGCAATTGGACGAAACACGGTGACTCACGCTCGGAACGTCCCGCATTTGAGACTGCATTCATCTTCTGCCACTTCGACCGACAGCTTCACGGTCAATTAGCTGCCCCCACGTTTGGGCGCTCGCTCCATCGCCAACAACCGAAACTGGTGTTTGGACATCCACGTCGTTTCGGTATATTTCTGCTGTAGACCGCTAAGAGCCCGTCAACTTCGTAACACGGACATGCCGAATGTCTGATTGTTGGGACGCTTTGCTCGCTTCCGATAGTTCTCGTTTCTTCTGGTATCTGGTCGCTCAGAGCTTTTTTCGGCTCTACTATATCTCGACGTTGGAGGGAAATATTGCAGAAATTTGGCGATCAAGGCGTTGTCCTCACATATTGTCATGGTGCTGAATCCGGAAGGCTGTTTGCTGCCAAGCTCCGGCGAAACGGATTCCGGCGCTTTGCACTGATCACGCGTTTGCGGCAAAATGGGCGCGCTTTTGTATTTAACAGCCAATGGCCAGAACTAGCAGCGATATTGATTTCGTGTGCCGCAGTGTTCATGGCAATCATGTTTTTGTTGACACATGACCGCCCTTTCGAGATGTGGTCCGCCCACGCGTTGATGCTTGACATTCTTCGCGTTGTATGCGGCCTTTTGGCTGCTGCAATCTTGTTTTCACAGTTTCATGGCTTTATTGACAGCTTAAAGTCGATTCACGAGCTGAAGTCGAGCCTCATCGGAGACGAATGCCTTGTGCTAACGTTCGTCTGCATAACCGATATTGATCGCGTGCAGTCGCTCAGCTCCGATCCGACTGATTTTGCCAGTGTGTCGTTTGTCCTATATTCCAACAAAGAGCCGTTTTGGACGACAAACCTGGTAGAAAGCGGTGAAGCAGATCGCGGCCCCGAGACGTTTGACGCGTTGAAGGCGTCCGCTCGGGAGTTGGCTCTTTCGCACAGTGTGCGGAAACGCTACCTTTTGGGCCGGCCGTTGCTTCGACGGCTCAGAAGCAGCGAGCTTGCAATTGAGCGAGTGCGCAACCAGATGGCAAGCGCCAAGCGCGGCGACGAATCGCTCGAGATAGCCAGCGAGTGGTTGCTTGACAACGCATATTTGGTGCGCAAGCAGATTTTAGAGATAAGGGTGAATCTGCCCCGCAATTACTACGAAGATCTGCCGGTTCTTTCTGGTGGGGACGAAAAGGGCATGCCCCGCGTGTACGGTGTTGCAAAAGGCTTTGTGCTCGATTCGGACGGGCAAGTTTCCCGCGACAATCTGCTCAACTTTATCGGTGCCTACCAGAACGTTACCCCGCTGCTGATTGGTGAGCTTTGGGCACTGCCCATGATGTTGCGCCTCGCGCTCATAGAACACCTGCATTCGCTTGTTGTTCGCTTGGAACGGAGGCAGCGAGAACGTGAATGGGCCGATTTCTGGGCTAATCGCCTTATCACAGCGGCCCGGCTAGCCCCAGAAATGCTGGGGAGCGTGATCGACAAGATCTGGAAGTCCACGCCTGATCCCACGCCGCACTTCGCGGTGCAACTTGTTGAGCATCTCTACGACGAGGTGGAAGTGCTTACAGCGCTTCAAAAGTCCATTGAGGCAAGGATTCACATGTCCCTCGCAGATGCGTCCGCTCAAGAGCAGCGCTCCGAAGCGATCCAACATGTCTCTCTTGCCACCACGATCACGAGCATGAGGACGCTTGCACAGGCGGACTGGGGCGAGATCTTCGAGGCAATGAGCATGGTCGACATGGCGCTGCGCCTTGATCCCGAGGGTGTTTACGAAAAGATGGAGTTTAGGTCGAGGGACCAGTACCGTCATGCGATCGAGGACATGTCAAAGTGGTCCGACACGTCGGAGCTGGATATCGCGTGGGCTGTGATCGATGCCGCGGAAAAGGCCGTAGGGCCGGTGGAACGACATGTTGGATATTATCTGGTGGACGATGGGCGACCGGCCATGGCTGCGCGCTGTAACGTCCGATGGCCCGTGTCCCGTCGGATCAAGTCCCTCATGCGGCACCGCCCGGCTACAACCTACATTGGATCGATCACCGCCCTGACGATTCTGTTCATGTTTCTTGTTTGCCGAAGTGCCGTTCATCACGGCACCGCTCCATACGCCTTGCTCGCACTTGCACTGTTGTTTGTCATTCCCGCGAGCGAGGTTGCGGTACAACTGCTGAACTGGATTATAACGTTGGTTCTGCCGCCGTCGGTCTTGCCAAAGTTGTCGTTCGACGAGAGTGGAATTCCCGACGAGTTTCGGACATTAGTGGTGATTCCGATGATGCTCCTCACTCCAGAGAGCATCCGTCATGAGCTAGAAACGTTGGAAGTTCGCTTTCTGGCCAATCCCGATCCCAACCTAAGATATGCGCTGCTATCGGACTATTCCGATGCCCAAAGCCTAGACATGCCCGAGGATTTCGAACGGTTGGACATTGCCGTGCGCGGCATTGAGGGTCTGGACCATCGCTATGGGCCGGGACGCTTCTTTATCTTCCATCGTGATCGGGAATGGTGCGAGGATCAGTGCGCCTGGATCGGGTGGGAGCGCAAACGCGGCAAGTTGGAGGATTTGAACGCCTTCCTCATGGGCGCGTCGCGGTATGAGAGCGGCAAGTTTCTGAGGTACGGTTCCGATGCTGATCTTCAGGGTATACGCTTCGTCATCACCCTGGACGCAGATACGCAACTGCCAAAAGACACCGCACGCCGTCTCGTGGGCACCATTGCGCATCCTCTCAACC